>ERZ779850.3181-NODE-3181-length-11953-cov-2.654060_pt1 | contig 11953 bp, 11 predicted proteins | sample MGYA00511249_ERZ779850 | MGnify/ENA primary metagenome ERZ779850 (study PRJEB29588, sample SAMEA2162475) | human gut metagenome | biome: human gut; feature: human-associated habitat; material: faeces | place: Denmark | collected 2008/2010 ...
CATTTGAACACATATTGATTCGCGGGCTTGCAGAATTCGGCGTTCAGCACACCGACTCGGCGCAGAAACCAGCCCAGCAGGATAACCAGAAAGACCGGCATCGTCGTGTTGAGCGCAAAGGCAAAACTATCCATCATTTCGCTTTCCTATAAAAAAGATTTCATGCTCAATATAGCACAAAATAGGGAAAGAAACAATAAGAAAAATGAGTGGAGAGAAAATTCAGAAAGGGCGGGAGGGAGCAGTGGATAAGATTACATAAAGAATGAAATATGTGAATTTTGATTTCGATAAATTGGAAATAACGATGTGCGTGTAACGGCTTGCTGTGCAAACTGAGGCTCTATAACGACGAAGATTGCGGAACGAACAGCGTGATAAAAGGGAATCGAAGGTATGCTTATTTCGGACGGCACGGCTGCGGGGACAGAACATGGGAGAAAAACGGGTTAAACAGGAAATGTACTATGCGATATTTTATTTAAGGAGACGTGTACAGTTGTGATGGGAAATATATGGCGAATATGTTTTCAATTTCCTTGACAAAGTAATGTAAGGAACGGTATAATAAACATTGAAATCTATCACTATCGTGGGCAGACAGAAAATGGTTGTTTTGCGCGTGGAAGGGGACAGTTAGTAGTCTGTTTATGCCTGAAAGCACCGAGGGAGTTTCTGAGGGCCAAACCACGGCTATGAGTGGAGAAAACCATTGATTTACCGCGATTTCTGGCTGATTTCTGGATCTGAGAATTGACACTTTTCCAGAATGTGCGGTCAGGAATAAACAAGGGGTTTCGATGACAACATCATCGAGATTTTCAACCCGGTCATGGAGATGCTATCAGGCACAAATACTAGGGCTCTCGGTGAAAAGGCTCGGTGCTGTCGGGCATAAACTCAAGGACTCCCGTAGCGATATGAGTGAGGTCAGGCATAAATACATGGATTCTCGTGACGAGATGATGGTGTCATCAGGAATAAAGACAGAGACTCCCGTGACGATTAAAATGGTGCCATAACATGAGCAAAGGGCACCGATTACCGTTGTGTCAAAAATGGTGCAATTTAGAGCGTAGTGGAGACCCATTGCAGCGGTACAAGACATAGCAGCAGTGTGACTCACACTGCTGAGGATGATTAGAAGAGCTTTATATAAGGAATAAACGGCTCAGACTCTTGGAGAATGAGTCTGGGCTGTTTTAGCGGAGGGAATAAGCAAAGTGAATGTTGTTGAAATTAAAAATGGGGTTCAAGTTAATAGAGAATTTGATAAGGTGAAGGTTCAAGGATTTTTTCAGACTGCTGAAATGCTGGAAAATGTGTTGAGCCTCAGATATTTACTAAAATGCCAGACAAAGGTACGATCTTTTGTAGTGAGAGAAGAAAACAAGGACCTGGTTCTGATACACACAAGAATAAAAAACGGAGTATGTTATTTGCTTGGAAGCCTTGAGTGCTTTGACTATGTGGATTGTATTTATGGTGATATTTCTCTTCAAAAGCTAACAGAAGCATTTGAGACGTTCTTTGATTTTCTCAAGAGAAACAGCATTCATGTGTTTTGTGTGAGATTTATTGATGCGAAATCCAAAACCTATGCAGCAATAAAATCAATTGTGGAAGAACGAGAGCTTCTTTCGGAAGCCGATGTTGAAAATGTCGCGGTGCAGTTGGAAGAAGAAACATATGATAACTATTTCTCTTCTTTGACAAAGCACGCAAAGCAGAATATTAGAACGGCGTACAACCGCATGTCAACAGATCAAAAGGTCTATGAATGTAAATTTTATGGGGGGGTACAGAAAAACGGCGGCTGCATAAAGAGTGCATGAAAGTATATCAAGGTAGACTTCAAAGTAGATATGGAACAGGCTTGTCAACGCAAATCGGACATTATGCTGATTATGTATCAAATGGAGTTGTTAAGGAGCATGGGACAGTTTGTGCGTTGCTAATTGACGGAGAGGTAGCGGCATTTTTAGAGGGATTTATAGATAAGGGCTCTATCCTGGTACCGCGTCTTGCGATAAACGAAAAGTATAAACGATACAGTCCAGGACTGATTTTATGTAATGAAATTATTAAAGAGTGTTACCGTTCGGGAAAAATCCGATGCTTAAATCTGTTGAGAGGAACAGAAAAATACAAGTATGATCTTGGCGGAAAAACCTATATTACAAAGAATTTAGAAATTGATTTGAGAGGAATCTATAACGATGAAGCGGAAACTGGAGTATCTCCTTAAACATACGCCGTGGCTTATGAGTTTTTTTATAGGGGCGGGAAGCGCAGTTTTGAAATTTATTGGCCTATTCGTAAAAGTTGACGAAAAAATGATTCTATTTGTTTCGTTCAGCGGAAAACAATATAATGATTCGCCTAGGGCTATCTACGAGTATATGAGGAATACAAAGGATGGAGAAGGCTATCACTATGTATGGGCGTTTGAACATCCAGAAGATTTTCCGCAGCTGACGTGCGATAAAGTCAAAATAGATACTCCAAAATATTTTATTACAACGTTGAAAGCCAAATATTGGGTTGCAAGTGTAAATATTGAACGGGGGTTGAAATATAAGAAGAAATCCCAGATTTACATGAACACATGGCATGGCCCGGCAATCAATTTAATGGGTAATGCAGTGGAAGGACGAAATGATTTCAACTGGGATCATATCGACTATTTCTGCATATCTGGCAGATACGAGGAACCGATTATTACACGGGACTTTAGAGTTCTTCCGGAAAATCTTTTGTTATCTGGACTGCCGCGAAATGATGTGCTTTATTCGTGCACAGAGGAAAAGAAAAAGGAGCTGCGGAAACAATTTGGTGTTCCGGAGAATAAAAGAGTGATACTGTACGCTCCGACGTGGAGAGAATCTACTGATGGCGGTAAGACCTGTAACCTGAAGCCTCCCATCGACCTGGAGAAGTGGGAGAATGAATTGGGTGATAAGTATGTTCTCATTATTCGGGCGCATGTGAATACTAGACAGATGCTTGGCATTCAATTTAATGATTTTGTTCGAGATGGATCGGATTATCCAGTAGTAAATGATTTGTTAATGGTAGCAGATTACCTCATTTCGGATTACTCCAGTATTATCATGGACTACTGCATTCTGGGGAGGCCGATTGTGTGCTTTGGGTATGACTTTGAAGAATACAATAAGGCTCGCGGTGGTTTCTACTTCGACTTGGATAAGGAAATTCCATCAGGAATTTGTCATACAGAGGACGAGGTCCTCAGTTACATACTAAATGCGGATTATGATTTGGAGAGCCAAAAAGCAAGGGCATTTAGAGATCGTCATATTGAAGTCGGTGGTCATGCGACTGAAATCTGCACGGAAAAACTTTTAAATAAGATAGGTGGGGATATCAATGCTTAATTTTACAGTTGGTCCGGTAATGTCGGATGATGCAGTGCGCTCTATCGGCGCTGAACAAGTTCCGTACTTTAGAACCCCTGAGTTTTCAGCAGTCATGCTTGAAAACGAAAAATTGATGAAGAAATTTGCAAAGGCAGAAGATGATGCCAGAGTAGTATTTATTACTGGGTCTGGAACGGCATCTATGGAAGCCACTGTTATGAATGTCTTTGATAAGACGGACAAGGTCTTGGTTGTAAATGGCGGTAGCTTTGGACATCGCTTTGTGGAACTGTGTCAAATTCATGAAATTCCCTATGAGGAGATTCGCTTGAAGCCGGGTAAAGCGTTAAATAGAGAGCAGCTGGCTTTATACGATGGCAAGGGATTTACAGGGTTCTTGGTTAATGTTCATGAAACATCGACGGGCGTTCACTACGACATGGAAATGATCAGTGAGTTCTGCAAGAAAAATGGAATCTTTCTGGTTGTTGACGCTATCAGCTCATTCCTGGCGGATGAGTTTGAGATGAAGCGATTGGGCGTTCAGGTGATGATTACGGGGTCCCAGAAAGCATTGGCGTGCCCTCCGGGCGTATCAGTAATTGTTTTGTCGAGTGAGGCTGTCAAACGGATAGAGAACCGTGAAGTGAAGTGTATGTATCTTAACCTGAAATCTGCGCTAAAGAATGGTGAACGGGGGCAAACCCCTTTCACGCCAGCGGTTGGAACACTTCGACAGATTAATGCTCGGTTGAAGGAAATCGAAGCCGCAGGTGGCGTTGAGAGCGAAACCAAGAAGATTTCTGAACTTGCCCGGGACTTTAGAGAAAAAATCAAGGGACTTCCGTTTGAAATTGTTTCGGAATCGATGTCCAATGCGGTAACGCCGTTACACCCTTTGAATGTTTCGGCTTACGATGTTTTTACAACACTTAAGGATGAGTATGGTATCTGGATTTGCCCCAATAGTGGTGAAATGAAGGAAACCATTTTCCGTGTTGGCCATATTGGTGCGTTAACAAAAGAGGACAATACTACGCTTGTGAATGCATTTAAGGATTTGCAAAAGCGTGGACTTCTGTGATTGTGTGGAGGGAAGCAAGATATGGTAAAAGTTATTACATATGGTACCTATGACTTGCTTCACTATGGTCATATTAAGCTATTGGAACGCGCAAAAGCATTGGGTGATTACTTAATTGTTGGTGTCACGGCAGATGACTTTGATAAAACTCGCGGAAAAATCAATGTACAGCAGTCATTGATGGAGCGCATTGAGGCAGTACGTGCTACAGGGCTTGCGGATAAGATCATTGTGGAGGAATACGAGGGTCAAAAGATAGATGACATTCGCAGGTACGGTGTAGACATTTTTACGGTTGGCTCTGATTGGGTTGGAAAGTTTGACTATCTGAATGATTATTGTAAGGTAGTATATCTTCCGAGGACTGAGGGAATTTCTAGTTCTGAAATTAGGGCAGAAAAGAGGAAGATTAGACTAGGACTTGTTGGAGAAAACCGTTTAATGCTCAAGCACCTAAACGAGTCTGTTTTTGTAAATGGCGTTGACGTAACCGCAGTATATTCAGAAAATGCAGAGTTTCTGAAAGAAGCAGATGAGAGAATCGAAAACTGCAAAACTTTTGAGGCTCTTTTGGAAAAGTGCGATGCAGTCTATCTGGTTAGTGTTCCACAACAACATGAGGAGCAGATACGTAAAGCAATAGATGCAGGTAAGCATGTTCTAGTAGAATCACCGATTGCAACTAATCCGGAAATAGTAAGGGAACTCTTCGAATCGGCAAGGCAACATCAGGTTATTCTTATGGAGTCAATCAAAACTGCGTATGCTACTGCGTATGATCGACTCCTTCTACTAATAAAAAGTGGAAAGATTGGGCAGGTGGTATCGATAGATTCGGTCTGTACCAGTCTAAGGGAAAAGGCACCAACCCTAGAAGAACAAAACCATGTTTGGTCAGGCTTTGAGGCTTGGATGCCTACGGCACTGCTCCCAATTTATCAGTTGCTGGGCACGAATGACTGTACAGAGCAATTTGTTTCAAGTTTTTATGATCAGCAACAACATTATGACCGGTTTACCCAGATGAATTTGATTTACCCCAATGCTGTGGCAACAGCCAGGGTTGGTATGGGCGTAAAGGCAGAGGGGCAGCTCATTATCTCGGGAACAAAAGGCTATGTATATGTTCCTGCTCCTTGGTGGAAAACAGATTATTTTGAAGTTAGATTTGAGAATCAAACGGACAATAAGCGATATTTTTACCAACTGGAAGGTGAGGGCATCCGCTACGAAATAGCAGCTTTTATACGAGCAATCAACAGCGTGGTAAATGTCAGCAGCATAGAAGAAGATGTTTCAATAAAAATTGCTGATGCGTTTGACAAATACAGAAAAGGTGAGAACCTCGTAAGAATAGGATGATGACATGTGTTCACTAGTCATCTACCAACGCCTAGTGCCGTTTACGTTGTAATGGAGAAATTGAATGAAAGTATTGATGTGGATGGATGGCAGCTTTGACAGAAGAACGCCATCAGAACACTTGTTGGTAGCCATAGTTCAGGCACTATACGCTAATGGTCATACCGTACATATTATTCAAAAGAATACGGGGGGGCCACTCGATGTTCTGCCAAAGGAACTTGTTGATCTTGGTGTAACAACAGACTGTGTGCCGTGTCAAATGGCAGCCAAAGGAAATCTGGCCGGAAGGTACCTGGCAGGATTGGGGTATATTTGGCGCTGCCGTAAAGCAATTTGGAAACACAGAGATTGTGAAGCTGTTTTTAATCAATCAAGTAATGCCGCAGGAGTTATGGCATTTATGGTTAAGCGATTATTGCCAAAGGCAAGACTAACCTACAATGTGCAGGATATCTTTCCGGAAAATGCCGCCTATATCGGGAGTGCGAAAGGAATAGTGTATAAGATTCTTTCTGCAGAGCAACGATATGCCTACCGTCATGCGGATCAAATAATCACAATTTCGGAAGATATGAAAGAGTTGCTGATTGAAAAAGGCGCAGATTCGCAAAAAACTGAGGTTGTGTATAACTGGAGCTATACTGATAGTTTGTACCGTTATGAAGATGTATATAGCGAAAAAATAGCGAAGTTTTTATCTACGGATAAGTTTAATGTGGTTTATGCGGGTAACATTGGCGCCATGCAGAATGTAGATGTGGTAGTAGAAACCGCAAAACTTATGCAGGATGAAGAAGACGTTCACTTTCATATTTTTGGAGATGGCATGTATAAGGAACGGCTTCAACACGAAGCGGAAGGGTTAAGCAATATTTCTTTCTGGCCGATGCAGCCGTCAGAATTGGCTCCTAGCATTTATGCTATGGCAGATGTAAATGTGATTCCTCTTGCACCCAACATCTATCGAACGGCTCTGCCGAGTAAAACGGCAACTTGTATAGCATGCGGTAAACCAATCGTGTTTTGTATTGGTCGAGAATCTAAATTACTTAATATACTTGAACAGAATGGTTTGTGTGCTTTTGTACCAAGTGATGATGCAAAATGTCTTGCTGAATCGGTCTTGAACTTAAAGAAGAGTTTGAAGGACAGAACATTTTTGGATGAAAAGTTCCATCAGTACTTTGAAAGAGAAAAGAATTCGGATGAATATTCACGACTTATTACTGGAGCATAACAATGAAAAATAAAGAACGGGATATTGTATGTTTGACAGGTCTGTTTCCTGAAGAATATGTAGATGAGATTAATAAGTATTCTTTGACCGGTGTACAAAATGCAGCAAATAAGCTCCAGTGGGGAATTGTTAAAGGGCTAGATGCATTGGGCGAAAACGTTACAATTTTCAATTCAATCTATGTTGGTTCGTATCCTAGACTGTATCGTAAAATAATGATTCCGACATTTCACTTTAGTCACGGATCGGAGAAGAATGACATAAATATTGGATTCATTAATATTGCAGGAATAAAGGTCCTTAGTCGATATTACACGGTGAAAAGAGAGTTGGATAAATGGGCATCGGTAGACTCTGGTAGAGAAAAAGTGCTTCTGATTTATGCAATGACAACTCCATTTGCCCAGTTGGCGGGATATATAAAAAGAAAGTATAGCAGTATTAAGGTTATATATATTATACCGGACTTGCCGATGTACATGAACGTGACAAAAGTACAGGAAAGCTTGGTTTACAGAACAAGGAAAAAAATTGAGGAATTCTTATTCCATAGATCACTAAAGAATGTTGATGGATATGTTCTCCTTACAGATGGCATGAAGGAATGGTTTACAACAGATATCAATTATACAGTAGTTGAAGGCATGGCAACTATAGATAATACGATTGACGTTGACGATATTAAGAAGAAAAAACAAATCTTGTATGCTGGTGGAATAAAAAGGGAATATGGAGTCATTGATCTTGTTAGTGCATTTTCGCAAATTGATGACCCGGAGTGGGAACTGGTGATTTATGGTGATGGTACAGATATGGAATCCGTTTGCGAGTATGCGAAGAAGGATGTGCGTATAAAAATAATGGGATCTGCGCCGAATGCAGTTGTTATGAAACATCAGCGAGAAGCCGCACTCCTTATAAACCCACGCAAAAACCAGGAAATGGCGAAATATAGTTTCCCTTCGAAGACATTAGAGTATATGTTGTCGGGAACTCCAATGCTAGGTTATAAGTTGGCGGGGATACCAGAAGAATATTATGACAATATGTTTGTTATTCAAGATTCTGAAAATGGGATGGAAGAAGCATTAAGAAAGACCATGAATTTGCCTGAAACTGAAAGGATAAAAATGGGTGAAAAGGCTAAAAATTTTGTGGTCAAAGAAAAAAACCCCGAAAAGCAGTGCAAAAAAATATTGGAGCTAATAGGTAGATTGGAATAATGATATGAGAATTTGTTTTGTAATAGGCGCTATGAACTATAGTGGCGCAGAAAAAGTTCTTTCAATTGTGATGGGAGAATTGGCTAAAAAAGGGAATGAGGTCGCAGTCATTCTCCTCGAGCAGCCTTATGAGGTAAGGGAAACTGTTGATTCAATAAAGACATTTGGAGCAAAGGCAACGGGAAATAGAATAAGCAGATTACTCAAAAGATGGAAATATATTGAGAAGAATGTTCATGAAATCAAGTCAGATATAGTTGTCTCCTTTGGATCGGTCTGCAATGTGAACACAATTATGAGTCTTTTGAAATCAAATATTCCGCTTGTTGTTTGTGAGAGAAACGATCCCGTGTTTGACCCGAGAACAAAAAAAGAACGGTTGGAACGTGATATATTGTACCGTTTTGCAGACGCATATATTTTTCAAACAAATACTATTGCAGATTACTTCAAATCGATTTGTGGAGAAAAACCAGTTGGTATTATTCCAAACCCAATTATTGACAGCGGAGTGCGCTGGGATATTAATAATCATGAAAAAGTGATTTCAACAGTAGCGCGCTTAGATGATTTTCAAAAGTCACATTATAAAATGATGAAGGCGTTTGAACTGTTTCATGCGAAGAATCCTGAGTACTGTTTGGAAATATTTGGAGACGGTCCAGATAAAGCAGGATACCAAGAATATATACATGATAACGGCTTATCGGATTACATTATATTGAAGGGGAAAACTACTAATCCACAGCGAGCAATAGCAAATTCTAGCGTGTTTATTCTAACATCGAAGTTCGAAGGTATGCCGAATGCATTGATGGAGGCCATGTCTATTGGTATACCGTGTGTTTCTACCGATTGTGGCGGAGGCGGCGCATACGCATTGTTTGATATGTGCGGAATTGAAAAATATTTGCTTAAGAAATCGACACCGGAAGATATCGCAAATGCCCTTTGTAATTTAGTGAATGATTCCCAAGCACAGTTTGAACTCTCATCGAATTCTTTACGGATAAATGAGGTGTTAGAGAAGGGAAAGGTAGCGAGGAGATGGCAGGAATTTTTGTCAAAAGTCGTAGAGACACAAGCCGAATAACATCTGATGATTACATTGTCGGATTGTTTGTCCTTGCAACATTCGTTTTTGAGAATGCTCGGTTTTCAAAGCTGTTTTCGATAATTCAGGCAGGTTTCTTTTTGTATTTCATTTGGCTGCTTTTTACTGAAAAGAAAATGCCATTAAATCCCGTCGTTAAATGGGCGTGCATGGTGGCTGGATTTGCTATTATTTTATTGACTTTTCACGATAGGCCATCGGTAGAAACTGCCACAATTTCACTTATTAAGAATTGTTTGAAGGCACTTTGTATATCGTTATATTTATTTAAAAGAAAAACTCCGGTGCCTCTTATTTCTAGCATTGCTTTCAGTGGGATTATATGTGGAGCAGAGTTGCTGGCAGGATTTCTCAGTAGTTCATTGTCATTTACAGAGTTAAAATATGCAACCAATAGTCGGATTGGCGCAGATATTGCGGGTGGCAATGTCAATATAGTTGCAATGAATATGTGTTTTGCTTTTTCAGCGTGGCTGTATTTGATTAGAAGTCAAAAGAAGCTATGGATTCAAAGAGTGTTCTATGGCTGCTTGATATTTATTGCAGGCACAGCACTGCTAACTGGAACAAGAAAAATCCTGCCTTTTTTTGTTATTACTTTTTTTATGGCAAACAGCGATATGAAATTCAAGTATAAGCTTATTACCTTTATCGGTATTGTTGGCTTATACTTAGCCTTAATGAACATAGAACCTCTTTATTTTCTGGTTGGACATAAAATCGATTTTTTTAATACTAGTAAAGCGTATAGTATGTATAAAGGATCGGATAGTGACCGGCTTATGCTTGCATTGGGTGCAATTGAACTTTTTACTAATCATCCATTTGGCTTAGGATTTGGAAATGTTGTAAATTATCTTGGTGTCTACGCGCACAATAATTATGCTGAGGTTTTAGCATCAGCCGGGATTTTTGGATTTATATTATATTATGGCCTATATTTTTGGGGACTTCACAAGTCGTATCGAAATAGACATGATGCAATCAGTAGATACTGTCTCTTTACTTTGGTTGGACTAATGGTTATTGAGTTTGGTCAGGTTACCTATCTTTACTCACTTCCTTTTTTCTTTTTTCCAATATTATGTGCGGTGTCTATTAAGGATTTAGATGCTTCTAGCATGGTATAAGGAGGAAGTAATAGTTGATTAGAACGACAATTCGTGATATGACAGTTGTACACACAGGTGCCTAAACATTAGGGTGGATCATATAGAAGGGAGTTGAGCTTTTATTTGAATAGCAGTTTTAATTCAAAACTAATCTCTGCAACGAAATGGTCTTCTTTAACTGAGATAGTAGCTAAATTAGTCACACCAATAACTAGTATGATCCTTGCCAGAGTGCTCGCCCCAGAAATCTTTGGCATTGTAGCTTCTGTAAACGTTGTTATTAGTTTTTGTGATTTGTTTACAGATGCAGGATTCCAGAAATATATCATTCAGCATGAAACAGACGATAATGATTCTATAGATAGATATGCGAATGTGGCTTTCTGGACAAACCTCTTTATTTCATTTTTGATGTGGGGAATTATCGCTGCTTTTGCAGGAACGATAGCGAGCTTGGTAGGCTGCCCTGGGAAAAAAATGGCGATAATAATTGCTTGCGCAAATCTTCCTCTTACATCTTTTTCAAGCATTCAAATCGCTCTGCTGAAACGTGAGATGAATTTTAAGCCACTATTTTTTTCTCGCATAGCGACAATTTTAGTTCCCATTTTTGTCACAGTACCTTTGGGAATAATTACAAGATCCTACTGGGCAATGATAATCGGAACAATTGCAGGTAACCTTGTTACGGTAGTGACAATGTTGCTATTATTACAATGGAGACCAAAACTTCAATACAGCTTTTCTCTTTTAAAGAGAATGCTCAGCTTTTCTATCTGGTCATTGCTCGAATCAGTACTGGTCTGGATTATAAACTGGGGTGATGTGTTCATTGTTGGCAGTATTCTGTCTTCTTACTACTTGGGCCTTTATAAAACCTCGATGAGTTTGATAAATCAAGTGTTTGCTATCGTATCTGCATCGATGGTTCCAGTTTTGCTTACAGCATTATCGAGACTTCAGAGTGACGATGCTGAGTTTAGAAAAGTGTATTATCGTTTTAGCTTTTATTCAGGATTGATTCTTATTCCAATGGGAGTAGGACTTTTCGTATTTAGAGATACAGTTTGCCTTATTGGTCTGGGACCTGATTGGATAGAAGCATCGACACTGATGGGAACCTGGGGATTGGTAAGCTCCTTTGCAATTTTGTTCAATTCCTACAACGGGGATGTATTGATTGCAAAGGGAAAACCTAAGGTATCTGTTATAATTCAGATAATCCAAATTATTGCCATTGTTCCTGTTGTATATTACGGAGCAAAAAAAGGATTTGGATATCTCTCTTATGCACGTGCACTGGTTCGAGTTGTCGGGATGATTGTCCACTGTTTTGCGGTAAGAATTGTAGCCGGAATTTCAACAAGAAAAGTGATTTCAGAATTGATTCCGAGTATTGTAGCAACCGCAGTTATGGGTATGTTTGGATTCTGGTTTG
>ERZ779850.3186-NODE-3186-length-11945-cov-11.955677_pt1 | contig 11945 bp, 7 predicted proteins | sample MGYA00511249_ERZ779850 | MGnify/ENA primary metagenome ERZ779850 (study PRJEB29588, sample SAMEA2162475) | human gut metagenome | biome: human gut; feature: human-associated habitat; material: faeces | place: Denmark | collected 2008/2010 ...
AGATCTATGCATCTTAATTTTCAAAAAGTGTGCAACTTCTTATTGCAATTTAGACATAAAAATCATTTTTAATATCCTGCACCAGCTCTTGTAATTTAGTGCTGGCGTTCTGATTATCCTGCACAAACTCTTCTTGTAACAGGCCTTGCAGAATTTTTTTCAGCTTCAGCTTAGCATCCTTTGCACTCATTATCTAAGCACCTCGTTTAAATTCATTTGCAGTCTGTCTATGGTCTTTTGCTGCTCTGTTAAAGTAGCAAGCAAGTCATCGACATTCTGCTGCTTGTCTTCCTTCTGTTTTATCAACGCTTGCAGCTGATCATTCATCTCGCCTACGCGTTCATCAACCTCTGTTTGCATATCAGAGCAAATCCGCTCTACGCTTTTATTATACTGCTCCGCAATATTGCTGCTAAAATTACGCAGATTGCTGTTAAACTGACTGCGAACCTGTTCCTTGATTTTACGAGTTTTGTCCTCAAACGGATTGCCACCGCCACTAAGAAACCAGCTTGCTATTGCCGCAACTGCGCCAACTGCAGGACCAAAGAAAAAGCCGCCTAAAAGATATGCACCTACAGACAAACCAACGCTGTTTTCAACATTATTTTGTGAACGTCCGGGAGCATTATGAATTTCACTTACCGCAGCAAAGCGATTGGTGATTGGCAAAGCCGCCGCATCGAATTCCATATCCTGCCAGATTTTTTGGAGCTTTTCGGCTGCACTGGCAACCTCTTCGCTAACCAGCTTATTTTGCAATGCATTGACGTCCTTAATAAACTGCTTCTGCACAGGTGTTACAGCTTTTTCGACTACGTATTTAATCTCAGAACCGGAAAGTTCTGCAATATTTCCATCATAGCCATCAATAGCATTAATTGCTGCCTGCTTAATTTTATTTGCTGTTAAATCAGCAAGCTGTTCAATTTCCATTTGTCTGCTTAAAAGCTGTGTCTGTAAGCCATGCGTAATCTGCTCAGCCATACGCTTGGTTTTATTATATTTCGGACGCTCATGGAAAAGCTTGTCCTTTAAATCATCCAACGAATGTGACAAGCCATCCTTCTGTACTGCTATGCCACGCTCCGCTTCCCGCAGTGCCAGGGAACAGCGTTCTGCATATTTTGCAAGCTTAGCATTACCCTTTTCCTCACTAAGGAATTTGCCTAATGCCGCCTCCAGCTCTAAAATGCCAGTTTTCTCCAGCGTTGCAGGGCAGTTCAACAATGCTTTAGTCTTTAATACTTCACCAGATTCCTTGCGACGGTACAGTAAAGCCTGCTTGCTGCTTACGATAAAAATACGCTGCGAAAAATCCTGCACATCAGTCAGGTTATCAAGAACATGCTTCACTACACGGTCTTCAGCGCCAATTACTTCATCCTTGTAGTTGATAACTATGAAGATATCCTTGATATTGTTGCCGACAACCTGATCCACAAGGAACTCCTTCTCGGTGCGTGTTAAAGGTTGTGTTGCTGTCAGTACAAGGATTGCCGCCTCTGCCTGGCGCAGGTATCTATACGTAATTTCGATACGACCAACATTCAAATCATTAGTGCCCGGAGTATCGACAACATCTACCTGATTTTCGCAGAAAGACAGCGGATAGGTAATTTCTGCGTGGTCAATATTGCCAAAATCCACATGAGTTTCCTCATGCTTCAGTTTGCTGACAAGATTATGCAGCAGGGCAAATTTATCAGGCTTATCCTCCGTCTGCGCCTTGATGAGGTCAAACTCTTCCTTAGAGATTTCCTGCTTGCGTCCGTCCTTATAAAGCAGCGTGTACTTCGGCTGGTCGCCGTAGACGATTTTGCTGATAATGTTCGTTGTGGCCTCTTTGCTTGAAGGCAGGATGTTTTTGCCAAGCAGCGCATTTACGAAGGTGGATTTTCCGCGCGAAAATTCACCAATTACTACGAGGTTAAAGCGTTCATCTGCCAGGCGCACTGAGTCTTCCTGCAAGCGTTTGTAGGCGTTTTTAAGCTTGAGGGATTGCAACAAGCCTAATGTTTCGGAGATATGATTTTGTAAGTTTGTTTTCTTTTGATTGTAGAGTGTAAAGTCCATTGTATGCTCCTATTTAAAAAGAAATCCAATAATAATAAAGAATACTATAAATTGCAAAATAAAAATAAAACAACCTTGAAGGAAGCACCCATCGTTATTTTCCCTAGCAACAGGATGTGCTCTAAAATATTCTTCCGCACTTACTGGTTCCGTCTTTCTTTTCAACACATTTATTGCACCGGTAGCCTTTTGACACCCATGCTCCTCTGCCTTTTTATACCACTTCAAAGCTTTTTTCTCACTTTTATCGCAACCATAACCATTTTCGAAACAATAGGCTAGATTATATTCTGCATCAGCATATCCTTGATTGGCTGCCTTTTTATACCATTTATAAGCTTCTGCTTTATTAACGTTGCAACCACGACCAAAGCGAAAACACTCTCCAAGTTCATTTTGTGCAATAGCATTTCCCTTCTCAGCTTTAGCTTTTGTTAAATTGTATTTTTCTAAAGCCTCTATGCGATTTAAAGCTGCTTCAGCATCCTTATTGCCTTGTTCCGCTGCTTTTCTATACCACTCTACCGCTTCTTTTCGATTCACATCACAGCCTTGACCATTATACAAGCAATTACCCAAATTTTTCTGCGCATAAGCATAACCTTGTTCCGCTGCTTTTCTATACCATTCATAAGCTTCTTTTTTATTCGCATCACAGCCTTGGCCGTTATACAAGCAATTACCCAAATTATTCTGTGCATAATAATTACCTTGTTCCGCCGCTTTTTTATACCACTCTACTGCTTCTTTTTTATTCACATCACAGCCTTGGCCATTATACAAGCAATTACCTAAATTATCCTGCGCATAAGCATAACCTTGTTCCGCTGCTTTTCTATACCATTCATAAGCTTCTGCTTTGTTTGCCGTACACCCTCGACCATTGTATAAGCAAATTCCCAAATTATTCTGCGCATACTTATTACCTTGATCAGCTGCTTTTCTGTACCATACAACCGCCTTAGTTTCATTTTTAGTAACATTTCCCCAACCTTCTGAATAATAGCGTCCTACCATATTTTGTGCTTCAGCATGTCCTTGTTCCGCTGCTTTTCTATACCATTCATAAGCTTCTGCTTCATTAACTTCGCAACCCCAACCATATATCAAGCATTTAGCCAAATTATATTGACCTAACACTTCTCCTTGATCAGCTGCTTTTCTATACCAAACAACGGCCTCTGCTTCATTTTTAGTAACATTTCCCCAACCTTCTTCATAGTAGCGCCCTACCTTATTTTGTGCTTCAGCATGTCCTTGTTCCGCTGCCTTTCTATACCAAGCAAACCTTTCATTGACATCCTTAGTAAAATATTTACCCATGAAATACTGCGCAGTAGGCTCTTCTTGCTCTATAGCCTTTGCACACCATTGCTTGGCAACCACATAATCAACACTTACACCAATACCATGCACATAACAATCTACCAAATGCGCTTCTGCTTCTGCTAAACCTTGTTCTGCTGCCTTTTTATACCACTCAAATGCTTCTTTCTGGTTAACTTGGCAACCATTACCATTAGCCAAACAACCAGCTAAATCATTTTGTGCATCAGCATATCCTTGTTCCGCTGCTTTTCTGTACCATTCTACTGCTTCTTCCTTATTGGCAATACAGCCTATAGCATTTAATAAGCAATATGCTAAATTATTTTGTGCATGTGCATTTCCTTGCATTGCCGCTTTTTTCGCCCATACTAAAGCTTCTTGTACATTTTCACTACACCCTTTAGCAAAGAATAAGCAATCAGCTAAATTATCCTGTGCTCCAGCATGTCCTTGCTCTGCTGCTTTTTTATACCATTCATAAGCTTCTTTCTGGTTAACAACACAGCCTATTCCTTGTTCTAAATGAATCCCCAAATTATTCTGCGCTACATCATATCCCTGCTCTGCTGCTTTTCGAAACCACTCAACTGCTTTGGCTTCATTTTTAGAAATGTTGCCCCAACCTTCTTCAAAATAACGGCCAACCATATTTTGCGCTTTCGCATAGCCCTGATCTGCTGCTTTTCTACACCAAATATATCTCTCTTTTGCATCTCTTACAAAAAACTTTGCCATAAAATACTGTGCCACATCATAATCCTGCTTTACAGCCTTTGCACACCATTGCTTAGCGATTATATAATCAGTACTTACACCAATACCATATACATAGCAATTTACCAAATGGGTCTGCGCAACTGCCAAGCCTTGTTTTGCGGCCATTTCAAACCACTTGAACGCTTCAGTATACTTTCCTGCTTCAAATAAAAGTTCAGCATATCTATTCTGTGCTTTCGCTAAGCCGTGTTCCGCTGCTTTTTTATACCATTCTATTGCCAATCTGGTTCCATTTTCAACAGTACAGATATCTCCGATTTTTGACATAACTTTTTTAATGGTATAATTATTATTTTCATCAATGGCTTCTCTATATATATCAAAAACACTCTCAAAGTAGATTTTCTTGTTGCCATAATACAGATTATCAGCAAAAACATATATTGCTTCTGCACTCCACCCATCTATTATTTTCTTATACCAAATAATTGCTTGTTCTTTATTCTTATTGCACCCTTCACCTTTATATAAACATTCTGCCAAAGCATATTGCGCTACAATATCACCTTGTTCAGCTTTAAGCTTATAATCGTCAAAGCGTAGTTCACTTTCTATTTTATCAATCATATGCTTTGCTTTTTTGAAACCTTGCTGATATACTTTTTTATACAAAGTAAGAGCTGATTTCTTATCCTGCGGGCATACTTTACCAAGATATAAGCATTCTGCTAACTGTTTTTCAGCAGCAATAAAGCCTATAGCTGCTAATTGGCTATACCAAAAATATGCCTCTTTTTGACATTCAATATTAGCATGTTTTAGGCACTTCGGTTTCATCGCTTTATTAAGTTTATAGCCATTATTTGAATCAATTCCCTTATCATATATTTCTACAACATGATAAGATTCTCCATTACTATAGTAAAAATTATCTGCAAGGGCACATTGCATCTCCAAATTCCAGTGACTAACTACTTTTCTATAATAATTAATTGCCTGGACCTCATTTAAAGTACAACCAATGCCTTGAGCTAAACATTCTGCCACCTTATATTCCGCTGCTACATCGCCTGTTTCGGCTACTTTTTTACACCAAGAAAAATATTCCTCAAATTTTTCTTGTTCCCCAAGTATATCAATATACTTTTTCTGTGCTTCTGCTAGCCCTTGCTCTGCTAAATTTTTCAACCAATACTCAGCTGTTTCACTAACACCCTGCTTACAATAATAATGATACATATTTAGCATTGAACCTTGATGATTCTTCATCGCTGCTTTTTGATAAAACTTCAATGCTTTTTCTGTATCCTGCAGTACACCAACGCCAGAATCATAAAGTACACCTAAGAAATATAAGGCTTGTTCATTATTGCGACCAGCTTCACGTTCACAGTAATCCCATATACCTTCAACAACTTGATTTAGGATATCTTCCAACTGCATAAAATTTTTTTCATTTTGCATATACAGCGCATAATTACGACTCTTTTTTGCTTCATTCTCCTTCTTAGCTTTAGTAAACTCCTTATTAAAAGCATCAAAATAAGAGCCTAACTCATCCAACAGTGTGTTAAGCTTAAACTTCTCTCTATGCGGCAGCACCAAATCTGCCACGGCCTTTTCCAGCTCGGCAAAGTTGCCCAACTCACGCTTCAGCGCATTGTTTTCCTTCTTGCCCTCCAGCTCATACTTTGCAGAAATACCTACAACAGCCTGGACTCTGTCCTGCAGCATTTTCTTAGCATTTGCCAAAATCTCCTGCGGATCATCCTCTTCCTCGTCTATCAAATCCATTTTGTTGACAACAGCAATCGGCTTCAGACGCGGTGTCAGCTTGTCCATTGCTGCCATTTCCTCGCGCGTACCAAGCTGCACGGTTGAGAACATCCACAATACTGTATCTGCCTTATTTACAAAACGCTCTGTTGCCTCGGAATGCTTTTCAGCAACATCATTCAGGCCCGGGCTATCAATAATGCTAATCTGTTTCAATATATCAATAGGCATCTGGCGTTCAACATAATCCAGCTTTTCATGAATTGCATTAAGCTGTGCTTCGTCATTTACAGCAGTCATGCGGTTAAACTCTTTTGATGTAGCAGGCTTAACACTGCCGTCTCTAAAATGCAGCAGCAATTTATCCTGCGCACCATAACAAAGCTTCGTTACTACAGCAGTCGTAGGCTTTGCCTCTACCGCAGCAATCTCTTCGCCAACAAGCGCATTGATAAACGATGATTTACCGGTAGAAAAGGAACCCATGACCATGAGCATCAATGGCTCCGCTGTATGTGTAATAATTGCGTCCAAGCCTTCTGCATATTGACTAAAACGTCCCTGCTGCTGTAGCTCGCTCTTCGCCGTTTGTAATTTATTAATAATCTCCTGTAAGTTGATGCTCATTTCATCAGCCTCCCATGACAAAGTTTTAAGATTAGTATATCTTTCATTAACTGTTTATTCAGAAATGGTCATTTATTTAAATTGTACCACCTTGACTAGCGGTGGTCAAACTGTAGTATGATGCCCAGCAGCAAACCATGCTAACTAAATTCTTCACGCACTAAAAAAAGAGGCACCGAATCTACTCTCTTACTACAATTCAAAAAAAATTATAAAAGCCTAATGAGTTCACATCATTTGCGTAACTCATTAGGCTTTTCCATATTCTTTTACTACTCTGATAGAATCTCTTGGATTTCTTTACTTGATTTTATGATAGATTCAAGATAGCTTTTCTTTTCATCTGTAGAAATCCCTTTGACCTGATCATCATTCGACAATCTTCTGATAATTTTTTCCATTGGAACATCATACTCAAGCGCATCAACAATTTTGGTCTCTACAACCTTGTCACTATAAAAGTTATTGCGCAAATATGATGACCTGCCAGCTTTGTATTCTTCTACATCTGCGACGGCTTTTTCCAAAACATCAATTATAAGTTCGAATGCAGCCTGTTTCCGCAAATACGCAAAGTCAATGCTGTCATAATGTGAATAAATCATCATTTCAGGAAGTTCATTGTTATCCTGCCAAAACTCACGACCTTTTAATCTGTCAAGTATAATATCCTCTACTCCTATAATCTCAGCAACACCGTACTCCGTTTTTACTTCTGTCAATCTGCTTACGTCACCCAATAAAGGAGGTTTAGGAAATTCAACTACAACAGATGTATCAGGATGAAACCATGTATAGCCTTCACCGATTGAAAAACCTAACGAGGTCATAATTTTAGCTATTTGAAAATCATCTTTAGCTATAAAGTCTATATCCTTGGTCATATAACTTGCGGCCGTGTAAAATTCTACAGCTGAACCACCTACAACCACTAATTCATTGGCAAACTCTTTAGCTAATGAACATATAAGAGCAGCTATTAAAATGCGCTCATTAACCGGATCAGATAAATTCTCTTCATGGATTCTTTTTATGATATTCTTATCTATATCTTGCATAATTCGTATCCTTTATCTGTCTTTACAAGCTTACCGGAACTAAGCCATTCATTCCACGCTTTACCGGCAGCCAAAACCAATGCTTTCTTCTCCTCAGGAGTCCTTACCCTGCCACGAGTACGTTTATAGGTCCTTGCTTCCGGTGTTAAATTCATTAAATCAGTTCTTCTTTTTTTCATCCACGCAGATAAATCTGTTACCTTATCTATACTCATAATCGGCAAACTCCTTTCTTGGTTATATTCTAAATCAGACATATTTAAAAAGCAAACACTTATACTGATCCCCTCAAATAAAGTTTAGCATAAGTGACATATGATGTCAAAGCTTCTTACTCTTATATTGTCGCTTATACTCTATACTCATAAAATAAGAATAACTGCAACGATAGTGATATACAATTTTCCAGTTCTCCGGCCGGACTAATTCTTAACGTTCAAATCCTAAACATTCCCGCTCACGAAGTTTTGCGACTGAAATGTAGACCTTTAGCGCTACCAGAAGTTAACGCTGATGCATAAGCATCAGCGTTTTTTATTGTGTAAATGTAAAGCAAGCATAAACCGCATCTTGTTATGCGGTTTTTTTGTGCGCAAGAAGGAGAAAATCAGTTAAAAAGTTTTGTGACTGAAAGGTAGCGCTCTATAACGCTGATGCTCTGTTATCAGATTTTTGTACGGAAAATATCAATTTTGGTATCTTAATCCCCCTACGCCAAACAATAAATCTCATATTTGAAAAGCCATGTCTTACCGAAAATCAGTAAAACATGGCTTTTTCTGTAAATCTGCGTTAGTCCATTACTTATGCTTAAAGATTCCCTGGACTAATGCTATATTTTTATTATTCTAGAGTCTTTATCAGAAGCTGAAGTTGAGGCTCAGGTTGAAGCCTACACCCTTTTGCTTACCAACGGAGCCGTTAACGCCAAGGCCCAGTTCGAATTTGTCGGAGTTGTTAACTCTCCAGCCAAGCTCCATAATACCGGTATCGCCCTTCATGGAAGGAGCAGGTGCGGAAGCAGAGCCAAGGGTTGTTGCTACAATCGCATTGGATTCACCGTCAAATTCATGCTGCCATGCCAAGCCTGCATAGAAAGCATTCTTCTCGCTCAGTTGATGCGTATATCTTGCACCAAGACGAGTACGCAGAGAGGTTGTAGCATCGAAATCATAGGTTGCGCCGGTGCCTACAGTAACCTTATCACCCTGTTGACGAGTGTAGAACAGCTTGCCGTAGTAGTCAATGGTATCCTTATCGTTCAGCTGAACAACCTTACCCATGCCAAGATGTGCTGCGTAATAGGTTGCATCGCTGTCGTATTTAATGCCGCCTGCAACAGCAGATTGATAATCGGTGCTCATTCTGCCAGCACGCAGGGAGCCTTCATAATAGAGGCCATCATCATTGAGCTGCTTAGCCATCAGGCCTGCACCCCAGAAGTGTGCATCGCCATCGCCGTGCGTACCATTGTCAAGATAGGAGTCATAGCTGCCGCGACCGTATTCAATCACAGGCACAATTATCAGCTTACCGGAATTGTTGTTGATTTTCTTTGCAAAGCCAAGATTCATGTTCCATGCTTTGAGGTCAACGTGAGAACCGGTATCGAGCTTTTGATTGTTAGCGCTCATGGTGATAAACGGATTAACAGAACCTTCTTCCTCCCCGTCAACAGCCAATGCAGCGTTTTCATAGCCTGCAGTTGTCAGCAAATCATGTCCCAGGTTCAGCATAGTGAGCGCAGCGGACTGTGTTTCAACCGGAGATTTTGCGTCAGCATCAGCGTAAAGGCTGCCGGCACCAGGAGTTGTGCCGCCACCACCCGGAGGTGTTGTGCCACCGCCACCCGGAGGTGTTGTACCACCGCCGCCCGGAGGTGTTGTACCACCGCCGCCCGGAGGTGTTGTGCCATTGATAACTCCGACTAACTTATTTCCATCAGGTCCAATAGCAACTTTAATTCCCTTGTCAATATTAATCAAACCATCAGTCAAGGTTCCTGTTGTGATATTTTCAGCCTTTAATGCGCCTGCATCAATCAGGTTGATTGTATCATTTTTCTTTAACTTAGTACCAAGCTCTACGCCAGCCTTAATCTCTGCGTTATTGATAAGAGCAGTATCTGTTACTTTCAGCATAGTATCGTTGGCAATAAGATCTTTGGTGATAAAGAAGTTGAGCTTGTCAAAATTTTGAATGCCTTTTGCTTCGTTATCTTTTCCAACTACTTCCAGAGTGTTGTTGGTAATATTGGCTTTATTCAGTTTATCATAACCACCGTAAACATCACCCTTGATTTTCGCACCATTTTTGAAAATGACTTTATTATTTTGGATTTTTTCAGATATAGCACCATCGCTTTCCGTATAACCACCATAGACATTTTCATTAACAATACTATTATCAATAGTTACAGTATTATCCAGGCTGTTGCCTTTAAAGGAATAACCGCCATAAACATTTTTATTAACGCTACTGCCATCTGTGATGCTTATAATATTACCAATGCTATCTTTAGCTCCATAACCGCCATAAACATTCACATTAACACTACTATGGGCAATATTTACTTTGTTGCCCTCGCTAATTCCTGCTAAAGCTACGCCACCGGCAACATATGCTTTTACTACACCAACACCCTCTATTGTTACTTCATTGTTTTTGCTGTCAGCTTTTAAAGAATAACCACCTAAAACACTTTCACCAACCTCAGCAACATTACTAAAGCTTACCTTATTCTCGTTGGCGTTATGATTAGCATAGCCTCCATAAATACTACCACTTACTTTGCTGCCAGCGCTAATTGTAACCTTGTTGTTTTCAGCACTGCTATTATTATCATTATATGCATAACCACCATATACCGAATTTCTAATTGTGCCTTCAATAATCTCTACGCTATTTCCCTTACTACTTGTGCCGCCTTTTCCTCCATATACATAACCAGTACTGCTCTTGATAATACTGACAGTATTGCCTTCGCTATTGCCTTTTAAAGCAACACCACCGGCAACATTTCCTGTTACTACGCTACCACAGTTGATTGTTACTTCATTGTTTTTGCTGTCACCTTTAAAAGAATAACCACCAAAAACACTTTGGCCAACCTCAGCACCATTAGTAATGCTTACTTTGTTCTCGTTGGTGTTATGAGTTGCATAGCCTCCATAAATATCTTCACTTACTTTGCTTCCCGCGCTAATTGTAACCTTGTTTTTTTCAGCACTGCCATTTTTATCATTATCTGCATAACCACCATATACATTTTTCTTGATGGTACTGTCACTAATCTCTACATTATTTTCCTTGCTGCTTGTGTCGCCTTTTCCTCCATATACATTAGCAGCACTGCTCTTGATAATCCTGACAGTATTGCCTTCGCTATTGCCTTTTAAAGCAACACCACCGGCAACATTTCCTGTTACTACGCTACCACAGTTGATTGTTACTTCATTGTTTTTGCTGTCACCTTTAAAAGAATAACCACCAAAAACACTTTCTTTCACTGTACTGTTAGCATCAATAGTAACATGGTTATTTTCAGTATTGCCATCTGCCTCACCGCCATATACAGTTTTATTGATGGTACTGTCGCTAATCGTTACATCGTTTTCCTTGCTGCTTGTGACACCTTTACCGCCATATACTATCCCGTTTACTTAGCTATTAGCTTTAATGATAACATGGTTTTTTATAGCGTCTGCAGCACCGGTGCCACCACCACACACAACATTCCCCAAAGTATTACCGCTAATCGTTACAGTATTCTCTCTGACATTACCATGAAAAGAATATGCACCACATACGATGTTAGTTGCAGCAGTACCGGTAATAGTAACATTGTTCTTAAATACTTCCGACAGAGACACCTCTGTATCATCATAGCCACCGTAAACAGCATCATAATTACCAGAGTCCAGCGAAACATTAGCACCTGTTAACATATGAGTCTTGCCATTATCACCAAAATAATTATCTGCCCACGCGCTCGGAACTACCAGTACCACCCCGGTGCACAGCAGTCCACAAAGCATACCGCCGATTTTTCTTTGCATTTGTTTTTCTTTCATTTTTGCCAAAAACTTCATAGTAAAAGCCTCCTTTTAATTAAGATGGAACCTCTTTATTAACGTCAGTATAGCACTTAAAAGAATTTTCCACCCCACCCCAACCTCCTATTTCGGGTAGGATAGACGAAAAAATTTGACTATTTTTATGGAAAAGGCGAAAATTTTAATGAAATCCTGCCTGCAACAATAATTGACGAGTGCGATGACTTACTTGTATAAGGGCATCAAAAAAATAAAGCCTAATGAGTTCACATCATTTGCGTAACTCATTAGGCTTTTCCATATTCTT
>ERZ779850.3190-NODE-3190-length-11930-cov-2.709642_pt1 | contig 11930 bp, 6 predicted proteins | sample MGYA00511249_ERZ779850 | MGnify/ENA primary metagenome ERZ779850 (study PRJEB29588, sample SAMEA2162475) | human gut metagenome | biome: human gut; feature: human-associated habitat; material: faeces | place: Denmark | collected 2008/2010 ...
CTCATATGGCCTTCCCCAGTTTCTGCCGGTATAATAGTCGTAATAAGCTTTTCTGTCTTTGTCCTTTTTTCTTACCATGGCTGTTGCAGACTTTTCATCTATAGACAACTGTTCCATCTTTCTCTTCACACGCCATTCAAACGGGGCTGCAATAAACAGACTAATATGATCAATCTTTGCTTGTTCCAATATATAGTCCGCACAGCGTCCGACAAATACACAATCTCTTTTTTCTGCAAGTTCTCGTATGATCGAATTATATGCCAGATGCAAAGCATCATTCGCCGTCATTCCATTCAGTTCCTGGTTCGGCACATCATACCATACCTCATGCAGCCACGGATTACGCTTTTTCTCATCTGCTTTTTCCAGCACATCTTTTGGCATCGCTATGATCTTCTCTGCTGCCCTGTCTATTAAATCTCTGTCATATAATTCCAGTCCAAGCTTTTCTGCAACTTTTCTTCCGATTTCGTGGCCACCGCTTCCAAATTCTCTTCCGATACATATAATCATAAGCTTTTCCTCCTTTGTAAGTACCGATTCTCTCGTTTATCTTAAATATAGCTCTTTTCACTGTATTTTTAAACCAACAATCTGAAGGAAATGTCTATTATCAAAATCTTCTTTGCCCGATCTGCATATTTTCTATTTTTTTCTCACAAGCTTCACAACCGTCTCAATATGATCACAAAACGGAAAATTATCCACCGGCTGGATCTTCACAGCCTGGTATCCATGTCTGGTCAGATATTTTAAATCTCTCGCCAGTGTCTCCGGATTGCAGGACACATAGACCACTCTCTTTGGGCCAAGCTTTATCACAGAAGAAAGAAATTTCTCATCACTTCCGGCTCTCGGCGGATCCATGAATACGACGTCTGCTTTTTGGTTCTTCGAAGCCATATCTACCATGAATCTTCCCGCATCACCTGCATAGATCTCGGCATTTGTGATGCCATTTTCTTTTGCATTGATTCTTGCGTCTTTTACCGCATCTTTGTTCAGTTCTACTCCGATCACTTTCTTCGCATTCTTAGCCGCGATCAGACCAATTGTACCGGTTCCGCAGTATGCATCGATCACTGTCTCTTTTCCGGTCAGTTCCGCATAGTCCATGGCTGTATTATAGAGAACTTCTGTCTGCACCGGATTTACCTGATAGAACGATTTTGGAGAAATGCGGAATGTACATCCGCATAACTTGTCTTTGATAAATCCCGGTCCGTAGATCGGCTTTTCCTTTTCTCCCAGTACCATACTGGTCTGCTTGTTATTCACATTCAGTACTACGGTTGTGATCTCCGGATGCACTTTTCTCAAAGCCTTCACAAAGTTATTCTTTGATGGCAGGATCGGTGAGCCCAGTACCAGCACCACCATGATCTCACCAGTTTCAAATCCTCTGCGGACCAGCACATGTCTTAAAAGCCCATATCCGGTATCTTCGTTGTATGTCTTAATCTTAAAAGACGGCAGAAGTTCACGGATCGTACGGATGATCTCCTGACTCTTCTTATCTTCGATCAGACACTCTTCCACTGCGATCACACGGTGCGTTCCTTCTGCATAAATGCCGGATATGACATTGCCCTTCTTGTCACGGTCAAATACCGCATGTACTTTATTTCTGTAAAAATATGGATGTTCCATGCCAATGATCGGGCTGACTTTGCAGAATCCGCCTAACAGCTGTTCTTCCTGCTTCTGCTTTCTTTTCAGCTGTTCTTTATACGGCATCTTCTGGAACTGGCAACCGCCACATTTTTTATCAATCTTACATGCAGATTTATTCTTTGTCTGTTTTCCGTCTTTCTGTTTCTTATTTTGTATCTTACTCTTCTGCCCGGATTGCCCAGCGCATTTTCGTGCATTTCGCACGGCTGTTGCGGAAGCATTCTTCTTTGGACGGTCGGATGACGTCTTTTGCGATCTCACTGTACAGTCCCTCCTTTTTCCATTGCTTGAATGATTTCTTTACAAGACGGTCCTCTCCGGAATGGAATGTAAGGATTGCAACTTTTCCGCCCGGCTTTAATACACCCGGCAGCTTATCCAGGAAATCATACAATACTTCAAACTCATTATTCACATCAATACGAAGTGCCTGGAATACTCGCTGGCTGGATTTCCGTACTGCTTCTTTTCTTTCTTTTTCCGGGATAAATGCAAGTGTCTCTTCGATCACCTGATGAAGTCCCGTTGTTGTCTCGATCTTGCCGCCTTTGCGGATCTTCTCTGTGATTGCTTCTGCGATTTCTTCTGCATATGGCTCATCCGAATTTTCAATCAACATGCCGGTAAGCTCTTCTTTGGAAATATCCCGCAGTCTTTCTGCTGCGCTGATTCCCTTTTCCGGATTCATACGCAGATCTAAAGGTCCCTCTGCCTTGAATGTAAAACCACGGTCCGGATTGTCAATCTGCATAGATGACACACCCAGATCTGCCAGTACGAAATCAAACTTTCCGGCCTCTTCTGCCACTTTATCGATATTTGCGAAATTCTCAAGCTTTACCGTCAGGATATCCGGCCCGAATCCCTTTTCTTCCAGTCGTTTCTTTGTCTTCGCCGATTCGATCGGGTCTACATCCAGACCATAGATATGCCCTTCTCCCTGCAGTTTTTCCAGCATCTTCGACGTATGACCGCCGTATCCCAATGTTGCATCCAATCCCTGCTGTCCCGGCTGAATGTCAAAAAAGTCCAGAATCTCATTCACACAGATAGAAATATGCATCCCCGCCGGTGTTCCGCCTTTCTTGATGACTTTGGAAATGGTATCTGCATACTTTTCCGGATTCAGCTCTTTGTATTTTTCTTTATAATTTCTCGGATGTGTTCCGGAATACCGGACTCTCCGTTTATGTTTCTTCTCCTGATTTTCCTGATTCTCCATAATCTCTCTCCCATTTTGTCAGTTGTTCCGGTATATCTACATCCCGAAGTTCTGTTTCTTCTGTTTCGCAGAGCAGCACATCATCCATATGTGCTCCGATGATCTGTTTCCCGCCTTTGTCGCCGGAAAGTCTGCTAAGTTCATCAAAAAAGCATCGATCCCACAATACAGGATTTCCCATTTTGCCCTTTCGCCCGGCACATACGATCTTTCCAGGATATTTCTTACCTATATCAAGCATACGGGCAAATGTTGCGGCTGTCAATCCCGGCTGGTCACATACAATGAACATTGCACCTTTTAATTCTGGATTTTCTTCCAGTGCTTTCTGTAGTCCTAATCTCAGGGAATGTGAGATTCCAAGATCCGGTTCCCAGTTTTCCACTACCAACATACCCTGTGCTTCTGCTGCACGTTCTATCTCTTCGAATCTCGTCACCGCTACCTGTATACATAACGGAAATGCCCGCATCTTACGAAGGGTATGTTCGAACATTCTTCCCCCGTCCAGTTCTTCTAACAGCTTATTACTGCCATATCTGCTTGACTTTCCTGCTGCCAGAAGGATCATTGCATAATCCTTATCCGCCAGACGTGCTTCTGTCGCCCGCACTACAGAACTGCCGATCTTATTCGCCTTATCCGAAATCAGGTAACACAATTTTCTGTCTTTTCTTGGATCTACATCTCCGATCTTCAGACCTTTTTTCACCTGCACACCTTCCTGCAGCATGCCTCGGATCACACCGTCCAGCTGGGAATATACAGGTTTTCCTCCTGTTACGGCAAGAAGCTGTCCCTTCTTTACAATATCTCCGATCTGTGCCTTTGGCTCCATTCGGCCATTGCCAGACGCACGGATCAGGCGCTCCAGCGCATAACCGCCCACATATCCAGGGACGCCGGTATTCGGAATCGGCTGTCCGTCATAGATGATATCCGCAAGCGTCTCACCACGCATCGTTTCTATCACAGCATGAACATCTTTTCCCGCAGTAAATCCCGGACCGAGACCGATCACATACGGTGCATCCGTCCGTCTGGTCCCCATATTTTTCTTTGCAAGGATGGCATCCACAAGTAGATCCGGGTGAAATTCCTTGCAGATCTCGGCTTTCGGATCTACGATCACGGCAATCTTATTTTCTTCCAGTACAGCCAACGCTTCCTGATAACTCCGGACAAGGATTCCTTCTATCCCTTCCACTTTTGCCCTGCCTTCATAAACGGCTCTGGACATCGCCACTTCCCTTCTTACGGTAAGCGGCACTGCAATATCCGTCATGATCACCTGAAAGCCCGCCCGATAAAGTGCTACACCCACGCCGGTAGCCAGGTCTCCGGATCCCCGGACCAATGCCTTTTTCTTATTTTTATAAATTTCTGACATATCTACCATCTTTCTTCCAGCGGAATCAGGTCCGATGTTACGTGGACTTTGCTGATCTGTCTTGAAAACTCTGTATCTTTTGTATTCTTCTCTGATATATACTTCTCTGACAGTTTCTTTCCAATATCTTCCGCAAGCTGCCTTGCCGTCTGTTTCTCTTCCTCTGTATCAGCCTGATTCAGTATAACCTGATATTCCATCTCATCCGTCACACATTTGCGTCCTGCACTCCGACTTACCGCAAGTGTCATGATATCTTCTGGACGCAAAATATCTTCCCCTGTCTTTCCAAGAATTTTCTCCACTTCTCCGATACGAAAACATACATCCTTTATCTTTTTTCCAATCGCACGCATCCCATAGACATTCAGAACTATGCCCGTTTTCTCACAGATCACCGGCTCATGTTCTGCAGGAGCTTTCACTGGAAAATGCTTTGCCCCGTCCGCTTCCAGAAGCAAAAGTACAGGTTCCCGGCTTACTTCTTCCAGAAACTCCTTCTGAAATGATGCAAGCTTTCCTTTCCGTATCTCACGCCCCATCCACACAGCTTCGTAATCCGACAGCTTCTTCCGGAACATTTTCATCGATGGCTCTCCCAGAAAATATTCCGCATTTGTTTTTTGTATATGCGTCGTTGTTGAGACCGCGCATGGAATCCTTCCATCCGAATTTCCCATACATTCCCGGAGCATTGCACGGATCACCGTTGTCTTTCCGCCACCCCCTACGACCGATACTATCTTATGAAAATCTTCTTTATAAATTCCAACAGCCTGGCATAAACTGCCAGGCTCTTTCCATTCACCATTCGTATAACTTTTTATCATATATGAATTATTTCTCAGCTTTCTTTTGTGTTCTCGGAAGTGTTAAGTTTAACACAATTGCTACGATCGTTGCAAGTACCACCGGTGATTTTCCAAAGATCGTCGTTACCCATTCCGGGAACTGTGCCAGAGACGCATTTGCCTGTGTCACACCCATTCCGACTGCAACCGCAAGTCCTACTACTGTTGTATTGCGGAAATCCATCGGCTCCGTTGTGATCAGTTTGATACCTGTCATTGTGATCGATGCAAATACCGAGATTGTCGCACCGCCGAGTACACAGTAAGGAATCGTTGTCAGTAAAGAAGAAAACTTCGGAATCAGTCCTGCTGCCAGTAAGATCACGGCGGCCATTCCCATTACCACACGGCTGACTACCTTCGTTGTAGATACAATACCTACATTCTGGCTGTATGTTGCCGTCGGAAGTCCACCGAAGAATGCACAGATAATATTACTGATACCATAGCCCACGATTCCACCTGTCAGTTCTTCGTCTGTCGGCATACGGTCCATAGAACCTGTTGTCGTTGCAGAGAAGTCTCCGATTGCCTGTACCGCATTGATTGCGAACAGGATTCCAATTGCCACACATGCAGAAGGCTCGAATTTGATACCAAAATGCATTGGCTTTGGAAGTTGGAAGAATGATGCCTGTGCAACCGATGAAAAATCTATCATTCCAAAGAATAATGCCACAATATATCCTCCAATGATTCCGATCAGAATCGATGCCAGCTTCCACACACCTTTTCCATAATGGTTCAATACCGTAACGATCACAAGGGTAATCAGTGCTACCAGCCAGTTCTGCCATGCACCGTATGATTTACTGCTTGCACCGCCTGCCATATAGTTGATTGCCGTCGGATACAGAGACAGTCCAATAGAAAATACAACCGTTCCGGTAATCAGCGGCGGGAAAAATTTACGGATTCTCTTAATATTCAGTCCGACTAACAATGCGATCACACCACCAACGATCTGTGCTCCCAGAATCGTTGCAATGTCAAAATCTGCTGCGATTGCCTGCATACTCGGAACATATGCGAAACTGATTCCCATCATCACCGGAAGCGCCGATCCGATGCGGAAACTTTTTGTCTTTATAAAAGGAAATAACTGCAATAATGTAGTCAGTGCCGACATCACCAGTGCAGCCTGTATTAAAATAACGGAATCTTCCTGCGAAAGCCCTGCCACACCCGCAACAATGATCGATGGTGTTACACATCCGACGATCATCGCAAGCACATGCTGGATTGCAAGCGGCAGTGCCTGTCCGATAGAAGGTTTCCCATAAAAATCAAATAATGCCTGATCCATCTGTTTTACTTCTTTTGTACTCATACATATCCTCCCGTGTACATTCTGCTCTCATATTTTCAACCTTAAATATTATATATTTTTCTGCTTTTTTTGGGTAGACCTGTAGTTATTGAATGTTTTAATGAAACCTTATAAGCTGTGGTTATCAGAGCTATTACATTTCGTTATACACGCATTACATTTTATCATGATAAAGTACTAAAATTCATGATACAATGACAGATAGAGATTAAAGACAAACGGAGGAATGAACAATGGGAATTTTGTCTAATATTGAACCAAAAGAAGTATTTCAGTACTTCGAAGAATTAAGTATGGTACCAAGAAGTACCTTCCACACAAAAAAGATCAGTGATTTTTGTGTAGAATTTGCGAAAGCACACAATCTGGAATATATCCAGGATGAAATGAACAACGTTATCATCAAAAAACCTGGTACTGCCGGATATGAAAACAGTGATCCGGTCATCATCCAGGGACATCTGGACATGGTTGCTACAAAGACAACTGACAGCGATCACGATTTCGAGAATGATCCTTTAGACCTTTTTGTAGATGGTGATCTGATCGGGGCAAAGAACACCACTCTCGGCGGTGACGACGGTATCGCAGTCGCTTATGCTATGGCAATTCTTGCCAGCACAGATATCCCGCATCCACCGATCGAGGCTGTATTTACAGTCGATGAAGAGATCGGTATGGGCGGTGCACATCACCTCGATACATCCGTATTAAAAGGAAAGATCTGCCTGAACATCGACTCTGAGATTGAAGGCGTTATGACAGTCGGATGTGCCGGCGGATACATTTATGATACTTTTATCCCGATCGAATGGAGTGAAGAAAGCGGAACCAAGATGACAATCTCCCTTTCCAATCTGCAGGGAGGACATTCCGGTGCCGAGATTCAGAAGCAGCTCGGAAATGCACATAAGATCATGGGACGTGTTCTGTATGCACTTGCAAAAGATTACGACTTTAACATCGTAAGTACAAACGGCGGAAATGCGGCAAACGTAATCGCACAGTACAATACGACTGAGATCATCGCAGATCCTGCACAGGCTCAGGATATCATAGATGCTGTTGCCGGACTGGAACAGACTATCTACGCTGAATTTGCCGGACAGGAACCTACTTTATCTCTGAAAACAGTTTCCGATGGCGAGACGACCTTAAAGGCCTTTGATGCAGATACTACTTCACATGTAATCGGATTCCTTTATGGAGCGATCGACGGTGTACAGTGCTATGACCGTGCATTCCCTACCGCTGTAGAATCTTCCCTGAACACAGGTATTGTTGAGACTACTGAAGACACTGTAAAGATTAAATTCCAGGTTCGAAGCTCTGTCGCTACCAAGTTAGATGATATGCAGAACAAACTGGATCTTGCAACGGATCTTGCAAGCGCATCCCGTGAGATTTCCGGTGAATATCCGGCATGGAGCTACAATGCAGATTCTGTGATCCGTCCTAAGGCAATCGAACTTTATAAAGAAATGTTCGGAAAAGAACCTACTGTTGAGACAACTCACGGCGGACTGGAATGTGGAATCTTATACGGCAAGAAGAATGATCTTGATATCATTTCTTTCGGTCCGGATCTTACAGGTGTGCATACATATAATGAACGTGTACATATCGCATCTACACAGCGTATGTGGAACTACCTGAAAGAACTTTTAAAAGCATGTAAATAAGCATAAAAATGCAGAGACTTTTGAGGGATTACTTCAATCCTTTTAAAAGTCTCTGCGTTTTTGTTATGTTCTATTACTTCTTCTACTTCATTATATCTGACATTCTAAGAACCAGACGGAATTCTCACAATCAACTTCTCCTCATCATTTTCCATTATTGTCAGCACCGGCACATGCTTTTTACGAAGCGCATGTACTACCGGATAAGTCGAAAAGACATTTCCATTCACACATACCGCCTCCGGTTTGTATTTCAGAATTTCTTTTACCTGTACTTTTATCCGCTTCTTCCATTCCTGCTTTTCCATCAAAACTTCTCCATAGATTCCATCTGTCTCCATCTCTGGCGGCTCTGACAGCGGCATCTCATGTACCGTTACATTCTTCATTTCCGGAAGCATATGCAGAAGTTCTTTCACTTCTTCATCACATGTTCCGTAACAGACAATACACGGCGCTTCTACATACTCTTTGAGGCTGATTTCACACGCTTTTACCGCATCCTCCAGATTCTCTGTCGACATCAGGAAGCCGCCTTTATGACAGAATCCTGCTCCTGAAAGTCCGGTTGCTTTCTGTAATGCTTCTCCCTCCAGCCCAAGCCAGGCTTCTGGGAACGCACATTTATAATTCATGGAAAATTCTTTTTTCTGTGGCTGAATGCAATATCCTCCGCGATTTGACGGGAAAATCACAAATGCAATCTCCGTCTCTGACAGCCGTTTCTGGCATGGAACAAATTCCGGAAGAATCAGGATTCTTTCATCACATTTTCCCTCTTCTACTGCATCATCATGTGCCTCCAAAATCTCTTCTATCTTCCTGTCCGCCCTTTCATTTCCACGGAATCTCTCGAACTTGCTTTCCAGTATCATTCCAGCCATACTGACTGCATGAAAGAATGCATCATCATGATTTCCTTTTGCATCCCATGCCGGATTAAAACTTCCGATCAGCGAAGCCAGTTCATTCTTCTCACCGGTATTATCATTCTGATCGAGAGGCTGGACAAAGGATTCATCAAATTTTTCTGCCAGTTCTTCTCCAAGAATCTCCGTTCCTAACTCTTCCCACAAAAGTCCGAATGCCGCATATGGAATCCCGTTTTCCCTGACACGGCTGTCCTTCTGATGATGGTCATATGCTCCCCGTCCGATGTCAAATACAATACCGTCATACTCTTCCGGCACCTGATTTCCCCTTGTAATCTGAATTTCCGGGTTCAGATATAATAACAAGGCCGATGAAAATATATCATCTGCATGAAATTTTCCCCCGTGAGTAAATGCTTTTGCATCTTTCTGTCTGATCTTATTCAATAAATTTTCTTGATTCATAGTTTCTGTTCCTTCTTTGAAAAAGGCAGTTTTTCAACATGTAAGTTCTGAAAAACCACCTTTTTATCATTCTTTATTATATTATTTTGCCAGATATACGTCTGTATTCTCTGTGTCAGAAGCAGATACCTCTGCATGGTTATTTACATAAATACTGATCTGATTTCCCTGGACTTTTCTTCCTGTATCTTCCGCTGTAAATACATGTCCTCCGATAATCACCTTGGTTCCATATGGAATTACATTCGGATCAGTTGCGATTGTCTTTCCTTCTGCAACAGGTGTTCCCGATGCCGTAACTTTAGATGCTTTATCGTAGCAGATCTCGCAAGGACAATAATATGTAATCTGGAAATTTTCAAGTTTCTGTCCATACATGTCCTCTGTTGCATTGGCCTTTTCAATTCCGCCGCCTGTAAGAGAATAATCATCTTTCAGGATACGTGTTGCCCATACTGCATTTTTGGTATTGACTTTTCCTTCGATAATTCCGAGTTTCGTACTTGCAGCCTCTATCGTCCTGCCATCTCCTGCATACATGACCACATGATATACATACCCTTCTTTAGCATAGAAGATCAGATCTCCCGGCTGGGGATCTTCTACAGGAATCTTCGTTCCATACTGGCTTTGATCTTCTGCTACTCTTGGAAGGCTGTATCCATACTGTTTATAAATCTGCTGTACGAATCCAGAGCAGTCTGCACCGTCCGTCAGGCTTGTACCACCCCACACATATGGATTACCGATAAACTGTGACGCAAATTCCAGCATGGATTCCCGGATTTCTCCACTTGGCGATCCCTCTTTTACAGAAGTCAGTGTATAATATAATGCCTGATTTTCTTCTGGTTTTACCGTTTCTTTTGCTGTCTGATATTTATCCTCACCATTCGCTTCAATCTGCTTTTTTGTTTCATCACTGAAGTCCAGATACTTCTGTTCCACAAAGCCTCTGACTGTGACATCGTGCTCTGTACATCTGCCAGAACAACCGACGGCGTACCTACGACAAGTCCAAATGCAAGCAACCCTGCAAGCGTTTTTGTTCCTAATCTTTTTGCGACTTTTACGTTTCTCAGTTTCAAAAATCTGGCTCCTTCCATATATATTTGCATTCATACATCTGTATGGTATAAACAAGATTCTTCCTTTTTTATTCTGGTATAGATTCGTATACACTGATTTTTATTATACGCCCTTCATTTTAAAAATTCCACCCTTGTTATTCTCCTATTTCTATCAACTACTCAAATATTTTGCTCAATCTTTTCACTGTTGGACATTTTGTTCAAGCAACAATAAAATCCGCCTGGGTAAGCTTAAATCCTTTTCCCAGACGGATTTCCTGTTTTGTCTTATTTTCTTTCGTTGTTCCTTACATATCCAGAGGATATTTTGCAGTCAGCTCTGCAACCATTCCTTTGACTTTTTCAATGTTATCTTCACTCTGAAGTACGAGTGCGATGCACTCTGCGATCATATCCATGTCGTCTTCTTTTAATCCTCTTGTTGTAACCGCCGGTGTTCCAAGTCTGACACCGCTTGTCACGAACGGTGATCTTGGATCGTTCGGTACCGTATTTTTATTACATGTGATGTGTGCGGCATCCAGACGTTTTTCCAGTTCTTTGCCGGTCACATCTTCTCCTCTTAAATCAATCAGCATCAGGTGATTATCTGTTCCTCCGGATACAATCTTCACTCCACGGTCCATCAGTCCCTTACTGAGTGCCTGTGCATTTTTGATGATCTGTTTCTGATATTCTGCGAATTCAGGCTCCAGGGCTTCTTTGAAGCATACCGCTTTTCCTGCGATCACGTGTTCCAGTGGTCCTCCCTGGATTCCAGGGAATACAGCTTTATTAAAGTTGAATTTATCTGCTGCTTCCTGATTACAGAGGATCAGACCGCCTCTTGGTCCGCGCAGTGTCTTATGTGTTGTCGTTGTTGTGACATCTGCGTACGGGATCGGGCTTGGATGAAGTCCTGCTGCAACAAGTCCTGCGATATGTGCCATATCAACCATCAGGTATGCTCCTACTTCATCCGCGATCTCACGGAATTTTTTGAAATCAATGATTCTTGCATAAGCACTTGCTCCCGCAATGATCATCTTTGGTTTTTCTTTTACTGCGATCTCACGTACCTTATCATAATCGATCACACCCTCGTCGTTCACTCCGTATGATACGACGTTGAAATATTTACCGGAAATATTAACCGGAGAACCATGTGTCAGATGTCCGCCATGATCCAGGTTCATACCCATGACTTTGTCTCCAGGCTCCAGCATTGCAAAGAATACTGCCAGGTTTGCCTGTGCTCCGGAATGCGGCTGTACATTGGCATAATCACAGCCAAATAACTTCTTTGCTCTTTCTCTTGCAAGATCTTCCACTACATCCACACACTGACATCCACCATAGTAACGTTTGCCC
>ERZ779850.3192-NODE-3192-length-11926-cov-31.804313_pt1 | contig 11926 bp, 8 predicted proteins | sample MGYA00511249_ERZ779850 | MGnify/ENA primary metagenome ERZ779850 (study PRJEB29588, sample SAMEA2162475) | human gut metagenome | biome: human gut; feature: human-associated habitat; material: faeces | place: Denmark | collected 2008/2010 ...
TTTAACATTCCATCCGGCTCAATTTAACATATGCACCGCAATTTCGGTTTGACCCTGAAAAACACTGCGGGGGAAGCCAAGCGGCGGGGGCGCAAAGCCCCTATGAGCGGCTCTGTTTTCCAGGAATTACAGTCAAAAGATTGGCAATACAAAAAAAGGAGACCAAAGTCTCCCCAAGATTAACTAATTTTGTGTTGCATATGTATAAACAATTAACCTCGCAGCAAAGGTCGCAAATTTTTGCCTTACTGCAAAAAGAAGTGAAGAAAAAAGAGATCGCCCTCATCATTGTGTGCAGTGTATCAACAGTCTACCGGGAGATAAAGCGCAACTCCACGGACCGTGGCAATTATCTGTGGGACAAGGCGCACGCCAAGGCTCTTGACCGCCGCAGGCTCACGATGTCGAACAGGGCGCTTGACGCCATGCTGGTATGGCGCATCAAGCAGATGCTCAACGAGCAGTGGTCGCCAGAGCAGATAGTCGGATTGCTGGCAAAGGACGGCATCAAGGTGTCCGTGCAGAGCGTCTACAACATCATCAACGCGGACACGAGCGGCGAGCTGCGGCGGAACTGCCGCCATCTCAACTTTAAGCGCCGGCCATCGCCAAGCCGGAAACCGGTCAAGGCCACCAATATAGCTGGCCGTACAAGCATACACGACCGCCCTGCCGAGGCAGACGGCAAGCGCTTCGGAGACTTTGAGATGGACCTCATAGTGGACGGCCAGGGCCACGCCATCCTTGTCCTCGTGGAGCGCCTGACAAACTTTGTGATGATGGAGAAGAAACTGCCGCACGGCAAGAAGGCTGGGCCTGTTGCGAAGGCGGTCGTCAGAAAACTCTTCGCATACAGGAAATGCTTGAAGACCATCACGACAGACAACTGGAGCGAATTTGCGGCACATCTCGACATCACCGCAGGGCTGCGCAGACGGGGCATGGACGATGTTAAGGTATATTTCGCCGACAGCTACTGCTCATGGCAGAAAGGGGCCGTGGAGCACGAGAACAAGCTCATCAGGCAGTACCTCCCGAAAAAATCAAATTTCAACGAATTCTCTGACAGCTATGTGCGCAACGTGGCGAAAAAACTGAACTTGAGGCCAAGGAAAAAACTCGGCTTCTCAACGCCAAAAAAGGAGTTCTTCAAACTTTTCGCTAAATTTGCACTTGTCAATTGAACCGGCCCTTAACTAAAAACGGACTATGCGATGATTATTTAGTACCGCAACATTGTCGCACATAGAACAAATACATTATGTATATACACGAAGAGATAATTGGATAAACTTCCGTTGGGATGCTTCTGATGTATCAAACCTTTAGGAAACAGAATGTCGACAATAAAAATTTTTATTGTCGACATTCTGTTTTGAGCTATTGGGTAGAGGCTATTTAAGCTTGTCGATGATCTGCTGAATGGTCAATTCTTCTTGCTCGCCAGTTCCCATACATTTCAGTGTGACGGTGCTTTTTTCCAATTCTGTCTCGCCGATGATTGCCACGTAAGGGATGTGGCTGTCGTTGGCATATCCCATCTGTTTTTTCATCTTGGCAGTTTCTGGATACAACTCGCAAGAGATGCCGGCGGCACGCAGTGATTTGATATGTTTGAGCGAAGCCGCTGCCTCTTTGTCTCCGAAGTTTACGAAGAACACTGTTGTCCCAGCCTGTGTGCCTGTTGGGTATAGGTCGAGCTGGTTGAGCACATCGTAGATGCGGTCGGCTCCGAAAGAAATGCCCACGCCCGACACGCCTGGAAGTCCGAACACACCGGTAAGGTTGTCGTAGCGTCCGCCGCCGGTGATGCTGCCGATTTGCACGTCATTGGCTTTCACTTCGATGATTGTGCCGGTGTAGTAATTCAGACCGCGTGCCAGCGACACGTCAAGTTCCAAAGTGGCGTTGATGCCGATTTCATCAGTCTGACCGATTACGAAACGCAGTTCCTCAATACCCTTTTTGCCGATTTCTGAAGTGGCAAGCAACTGTTCCAGACTCTCAAGTTTCTCGTTGTTTGAACCTGAAAGCGTAAGCAGTGGCTGCAATTGGTCGACAGCGGCCTGGCTGATTCCTTTTTCAAGAAGTTCGGCATTGACGTTGTCGATGCCGATTTTGTCGATTTTGTCGATAGCCACAGTGATGTCGACAATCTTGTCTGGCTCGCCGATGACTTCGGCAATGCCCGACAGCACTTTGCGGTTGTTGAGCTTTATGGTGATGTTTATGCCGAAGCGTTGGAATACGTCGTCGATAATCTGCAGCAAGTCAATTTCGTTGAGCAGAGAGTCGGTGCCTATAACGTCGGCGTCACATTGATAGAATTCGCGATAGCGTCCTTTTTGAGGGCGGTCGGCGCGCCATACTGGCTGAATCTGGAATCGCTTGAACGGGAATTGCAGTTCGCCGCGGTGTTGAACCACGAAGCGGGCAAATGGCACCGTAAGGTCGTAGCGCAACCCCTTTTCGCAGAGTGCGGATGTCAATCGCGGACAGTTGCGGTCAAGCAGTTGTTCGTCCGATGCGTTCTTGAGGAAGTCTCCGGAGTTGAGTATTTTGAAAAGCAGTTTGTCGCCTTCTTCTCCGTATTTGCCCATCAGAGTGGAGAGATTCTCCATCGCCGGGGTTTCAATCTGTCGGAATCCGTGAAGTGCGAAAACTTGTTTGATTGTGTCGAATATGTAATTACGCTTTGCCATCTCCGCAGGGGAGAAGTCGCGCGTTCCTTTAGGTATGGATGGTTTCTGTGCCATTTTTATATAATCTTTAAAACGTTGCACAAAAGTAGTGCAAATAATTTGTTTTTCATATCAATTTGGACTAATTTGTCGCTTGCCGGCTATGCCGTAGGCGCATATTAGTCGCGACGCCCAAGAAAAATGAAAATGTAGTAGATAAGCGTGGCAAGACTTGCGAGAGCTGCGACAACGTAGGTGTAGGCGGCTGATTTCAGCGCGTCTTTTGCCTGCGCTGTGGTTTGCCCGTATGTGATACCCGCGTTGCTTAACCATGCCATAGCCCGCTGGCTGGCATTGATTTCAACAGGGAGTGTGACAAAAGAGAACAGTGTGGTGAGTGCATACAAGCCGATGCCGAACAACAGAAGCCCGGGGAAGATGTTGAGAAGCACAATTCCTGCAAGCAGTATCCACGGCATTACGTTTGATGCAAAACTAACCGCAGGCACGAGGTCGGACCGCAGTTGAAGAAAAGAATATTTTGTGGCATGCTGCACGGCGTGGCCGCATTCGTGGGCGGCAACGGCCGCCGCTGCCACGCTGCTGCCGTAGTACACATTGCGGCTAAGATTGACGGTCAATGTGGCTGGATTGTAATGATCGGTCAGTTGTCCTTCTATCTGTGTTACTTTCACGTTGTTGATGCCATTGTCGCGCAGCATTTTTTCTGCTACTTGAGCGCCAGTCATTCCGTTGCTTAAAGGCGTTTTCGAATAGGTGCTAAATTTGCTTTTAAGAGAAGCCTGCACGGCATAACTTGCCACTGCGATTGCGATGAATAGTATAAAATACATAATCGTTTAAGTTTATAGGTAAGTATATATAAACGATTTGGCAAAATTTGTGCCAAAAGAAAAACGGCGGAGGTGGATTGACACCTTCGCCGTTAAATGCAATGCTGTGTGTTGACTATTTGTCAGTTTTGAGCCATTTGTCAAACCAGCCGAAGAATTCGCGTTGCCACAAAAGAGCGTTCTGGGGCTTGAGAATCCAGTGGTTCTCGTTAGGATAAACAAGCATGCGGGTGGGGATGCCGCGGAGTTTGGCGGCGTTGAATGCCATCATTCCTTGCGAGGCAAGAATGCGATAGTCCTTTTCTCCCACAGAAATCATGATTGGAGCGGTCCATTTGTCAACGGCCTTGTGCGGTGAGTTGGCATACGTGCGCTGTGCGACGGCGTTGTTTTTGTCCCAGAATGCTCCTCCAAGATCCCAATTCGCAAACCACATCTCTTCAGTTTCAAGATATTGTGACTCAGCGTTGAAAATACCGGCATGGGCAAAGAGCGCGGCGAAACGGTTGTCGTGATGTCCGGCAAGCCAATAAACGGAGAATCCGCCATAACTTGCGCCTGTGGCGCCGATATGGTCGGCGTCAACATATGGACGTTGTTTTACATAGTCGACAGCCGAAAGGTAGTCCTTCATGTTCTGACCACCATAGTCACCTGAAATCTGTGCGTTCCATTCTGTGCCGAATCCTGGAAGACCACGACGGTTTGGCGCAATGACGATATAGCCTTGCGATGCCATCAGACGGAAGTTCCAACGGTAGCTCCAGAATTGGCTCACTGCCTGTTGCGGACCACCTTGACAGTAAAGAAGGGCTGGGTATTTCTTGTTGGGGTCAAAGTTCGGAGGGAGCACTACCCATGTGAGCATCTCATTGCCGTCGGTTGTAGGCACCATCACTTTCTCCACGGTTACAGGAGAGAGTTGGTTGAGGAGGTCTGTGTTGACGTTTGTCAATTGCTTGTCGCTTTTCTTGTCGACAATGAAGATTTCGTTAGGATACTCCAATGAGTGGCGCAGGGCAACCACTCTTTTCTCATCTACAGGAGCAAGAGTTGCATAGTCGCACATCTGGTCGGCGATAGTTTCAACCTTCTTGGTCTTGACGTCGATTGAGAAAATCGGTGACGGTCCGTGGTATGGGGCGATGAAATAGATTGCCTTGCCGTTTGGATTCCACGCTATCGAAAGGGCTGTGTAGTCCCAGTTTTCTGTGAGGTCGGTTTTTACGCCCGTCTTGATGTCGAGGACGAATATGCGGTTCTTGTCTGACTCATATCCGTCGTGTTCCATTGACAACCATGCGAGTTTGTCGCCTTTGGGAGAGAATGTAGGGTTTGTGTCGTAGCCCATCATTCCCTCGGTGAGGTTCTTGGTCTCTTTAGTCTCGAGATTGTACAGATAAATGTCGGAATTTGTGGAGAGACTGTATTCCATGCCAGTCTTCTTGCGAGAAGAGTAGGCGATTGTTTTTGAATCAGGAGACCAGGAGAATGATTCAGTGCCACCGAACGGAAGCATCGGGCATTCATAAGGCTCGCCCTCCATGATGTCTACAATGTCGGAGATTCCGTCTTCCGACACGTTGCCAATAAATGGGTGCGGAATTTCGGTAACCCAGTGGTCCCAGTGTTTATACATCAGGTCGTCGACAATTTTCACATCGGCTTTGTCAAGGTCAGGATACACGTCGGTCGACGCTTTACCATATTTGATGTTGCGGATGAGCAGAATCTTTGTCTCGTCGGGGGAGAACAAGAAACCGTCGATGCCTTTTTCAACATTGGAAATTTGTTTGCGGTTTTCTCCGTTTGGATCCATAGTGAAAAGCTGCATTCCGTCGTCGGTGGATGAAAGGAACGCAATCTTTGTGCCGTTTTTGATCCAAACAGCACCAACCTCGCTTTCTGCGGTGTTGGTGATTTTTTGAGGATTGCTTCCGTCAATGTTCATTGTCCACAATTCCTTGTTGCCCTTGTCGGCCTTAAGGCTGATGAACTCGACGTTGTAGAGAATCTTTTTCTTGTCGGGGGAAACTTGTGGGTCGGTTACGCGGCCGAATGCCTCCATGAGCTCTGGAGTCATCTTTCCGTCGACAACTTTGAAATCCGGACGCGAGATTATTTCCGCGCCTGTCGCTTCGTTTGCAACCGTCGATGCGACGGCTAAGATGGAAGCTGCCATGATTGTCTTGTTAAAGTTCATTTAAAAATTCTTTTTATGTTTGTTGTTCTGAAATTTGCTTTCGTATTGACGTTGTGAACCGAAAAGCTCGGCGATGAGATCTTTTCTTCCCAGGCGAATCAGCGACCGGCGGATGTCGGCGGCAAACTCTTTTTTATACCAGAAGAAGTATTGACGCTGAGCTTCTTTTTCTTTTGGCGTTTTGGCTGTAAACACGGGCTGCAGCGTGTATGGGTGGTAGCCCGTGTAGTAGATTTCAGACGCCAAAGTCATAGGTGTTGGAGTGAAGTCCTGCACCTGTTCCAGGTGAAAGTTCAGTTTCTTGGTGATGGCGGCAAGCTCAGCCATGTCTGTCTCCCTGCATGCCGGATGCGAGGAAATGAAGTAAGGAATCAGTTGCTGCCGTAGTCCGTATTTTACATTGAGCTCATCAAAAAGTTTGTTGAACTTACGGAACAAATTGAATGACGGTTTGCGCATGCAGTTCAGCACGGTGTCGGATGTGTGTTCCGGCGCTACTTTCAGCCGTCCGGAAACGTGCTTTACAATCAGTTCCTCCAGATATCTTCGGTTTGATTGGTTTACTTTGGCATTGCGGTTTTCTGCAAATGCAAGGTCGTAGCGCACACCGCTGCCGATGAACGATTTCTTGATTCCTGGCAGACTGTCGACGGCATGGTATACATCAAGCAGACGTTGGTGGTCGTTGTTGAGATTTTTGCAAGGGGCAGGGTGCAGGCACGACGGGCGTTGGCATTTCTTGCAAATGTCAAGGTCGTGGCCGTGCATGTCGTACATGTTTGCCGATGGCCCGCCAAGGTCGGAGATGTAACCTTTGAAGTCCGACATCTGTGCAACTACTTTAGCCTCGTCGACAATTGATTTCTGACTTCGGGACGAGATGAATTTGCCTTGATGTGCAGAAATGGTGCAGAATGCACAACCACCGAAGCATCCGCGGTGCATGTTGATGGAATGCCGGATCATCTCATAGGCGGGAATCCTTTTTCCGTTGTAGCGGGGATGTGGCATTCTGGTGTAGGGCAGGTCGAACGACTTGTCCATTTCCGCTTGTGTCATTGGCGGATACATGGGGTTGACCTTTACCGCCACATTGCCTGTGGCTTGCCAAATGGTGTTGCCGTTCCAACGGTTGGACTCGATTTCGATATGCTTGAAGTTTTCGGCCTGATGTTTTTTGCTCTTCAGACATTGCTCGAAAGAATGCAGCACAACGTCTGTCTCGGATTGTTTCGGAATGTCGCTGTTTTTCTTCAAAACGACAGTTTGGCGAATGTCGTCAATGTCGTGGATGTTGCTTCCGTTCTCCAATCGTTTGCACAGTTCGACAATGGGACGTTCGCCCATGCCGTATATGAGCATGTCGGCTCCGCATTCCGTAAGAATTGAAGGACGTAGCCGGTCTGCCCAATAATCGTAGTGCGACACGCGGCGTAGCGAAGCCTCAATGCCTCCTACAACAACGGGGGTGTCGGGAAACAGACGTTTCAGAATCTGAGTGTAGACGATTGTCGGATAGTCGGGGCGTGCGCCATGGCGTCCGTTGGGGGTATAGGCGTCGTCGCTGCGTCGTCTGCGCGCAGCGGTATAGTGGTTCACCATGGAGTCCATTGCGCCGGCGGAAACGCCGAAGAACAGTCGCGGGGCTCCAAGTTTTTTAAAGTCGCGCAGGTCGTCTTGCCAGTTCGGTTGAGGCACGATTGCCACATTGTAGCCTTCGTGCTCGAGGATGCGTCCCAAGACAGCGCAGCCCATTGACGGATGGTCGATATATGCGTCGCCGGAGAATAGAATCACGTCGATGTGGCCCCATCCCAGCCGTTCAATTTCCTTTTTGGTTGTAGGCAGCCAAAGGGGTTTGTTTTGTTTATGTGGTGATTGTTCTGTCATTTCATCTCGTTTAGTTTGTCCTCCAGTCGAATCATCTCATCCCGTAATTGAGCGGCGGTGATGAAGTCCATATTCTTTGCGGCGGCAACCATATCGGCTTTCGTTTTCTCGATTGCTTTTTCGAGATAGTCTTTCGACATGTATGCAACGACAGGGTCGGCGGCGATATGATGTAAGGAGTCAATGTCGTAAATGCTTGATGTCGCCTTTTTAGGAGTAGGCTTCTTTTGCTTGTTTTCCGACTCCTCCTTCTTGTCGACTCCGACAACGCGGATGCGCTCTTTGACAATTGCCTGAGGGGTGATTCCATGCTCTTCGTTGTATTGAAGCTGTATTGCCCTGCGGCGTTCCGTCTCGTCGATTGTCTGCTGCATGGATTCTGTAATCTTGTCGGCATACATTATAACAGTGCCGTTAAGGTTTCGTGCGGCGCGTCCTACGGTCTGTGTCAGAGAGCGGTGTGAGCGAAGGAAGCCTTCTTTGTCGGCGTCGATTATTGCAACCAGCGACACTTCCGGAAGGTCCAGTCCCTCACGGAGCAGGTTTACGCCTATGAGCACATCAATTTCTCCAGCCCGCAAATTGTCGAGAATCTGAATGCGGTCCATAGTGTCAACGTCTGAATGGATATACGCGCAGTTGATGTCGAGTTTGGTTAGGTAGCTGGACAGCTCTTCCGCCATGCGTTTTGTCAAAGTTGTCACCAGCACGCGCTCATTGCGCTCAATGCGCAGATGAATCTCCTCGAGAAGGTCGTCAATCTGACCCTTTGACGGACGGACAAGAATTTTTGGGTCGAGCAATCCGGTCGGGCGGATTAATTGTTCTACAATCACGCCCTCAGATTTGTTCAATTCATATTCTGCCGGAGTGGCGCTGACATATATAGTCTGATGCGTGGCTTCCTCGAATTCCTCGAATTTCAGCGGACGGTTGTCAATTGCCGCAGGCAGCCTGAAACCGTATTCAACAAGGTTCATTTTTCTTGAAATGTCGCCTCCGTACATGGCGCGAATCTGTGGAATCGTGACGTGGCTTTCGTCGATTATTGTCAAGAAATCTTTTGGAAAATAGTCAAGCAGGCAGAATGGACGCACGCCTGGCAGACGCCCGTCGAAATATCTGGAATAGTTTTCTATGCCGGAGCAATAGCCCACTTCCCGCATCATCTCCAAGTCGTAGGTCACACGTTCGTAAAGCCGTTTGGCCTCGACCTCACGGCCTTCGTTGCGGAACATGTCGACTTGTTTGCCCAAATCCAACTCGATTTGGTGTATGGCTGATGCTGTGCGTTCTTTTGTGGAAACAAAGATGTTTGCCGGGAAAATCTTATATCCTTCAAGCTGTAGTTCCGTTTCCATCGTTTCCGGATTGAGCGATGATATGGATTCGATTTCATCGCCCCAGAAGATGATGCGTATTATGATTTCCTCATATGCCAGATACAGGTCGACAGTGTCTCCTTTAACACGAAACTGCCCGCGACCCAGCTCCATCTCTGTCCGGGAGTAGAGCGAGTCGACAAGGTTGCGTAGAAAGACGTTGCGGGCTATTTTTTGTCCCACTTTTATTTCTACTACGTTCTTGTCGAAGTCCTCCGGATTGCCAATGCCGTACAGACACGACACGGATGAAACGATAACCACATCGCGTCTGCCCGACAATAGAGCTGTCGTTGCGGCAAGACGCAAACGGTCTATCTCGTCGTTTATCATCAAGTCCTTCTCGATATATTTGTCGGACGATGGAATGTATGCCTCGGGTTGGTAGTAGTCGTAGTAGGAAACGAAATAATGGACAGCGTTTTTTGGAAAAAACGATTTGAATTCAGCATACAACTGGGCGGCAAGCGTTTTGTTGTGCGACAAAATCAAAGTCGGACGATTGACTCGTTCGATTACGTTTGCCATCGTGAAGGTCTTGCCGGAACCAGTGACGCCCAGAAGGGTTTGGTAGTCGGCTCCGTTCTTAAGCCCGTCGCACAATTCCTCAATGGCCTGCGGCTGGTCGCCTGTCGGTTTGTATGCAGATTCAATTTTGAAGTCCATTGTTGCGTTTTATTGTTGAATGCGTTTGAGGAGTAAAACCTCTTTTTTGTTTCTGTCAAGGAGACGTATTGTCTTCCCTCCGTTTTCACGCTTTATGATTTCCGTCTCTTCCAATGCAACCATAAAGTCGCGTTCAACAGCCATCTTGCTGTCTTCACACTTCATTCTGGAGACAATGATGTTTTGGAACTGTATGAACCAGTCTTTGTTGCGGTCCAATCCGATGTCGCCGTTGAAAATGTTGCAACCGGTTTTGCCATGGATTTTCAATTCCGGAACATCGACAACAATTTCAAGATTGCTGTCTTCGATTTCATTGCCGTTGATTTTGTCTATTCTCCACATTCCTGTCATGACGTCGGCATTGTGGCGTTTGGCATGGACAACAATATTTCCGCGCTTGTCGAGAAGGTCGAGATAATAAATGTCGTTCTTTTTTTTAGTTATAGTGTATGAGCAGGCATCGCCCAATCCGGTTTTTATATCGTCCTCTTCGCGGATATATGCACTTGGTAGATGAGTCATTTCTATCTCGGACACCGAGATGTGGCCTCTCTCCGGAATCTCGAAGCACGCATTGACAACATTTCCTCCCACATCACCATAGATTTTGCCGTCGGAGGCGTTTATGTCAATGTAGGGCGCGGAGTCGCGCAGATTCATATCTCTTCCGTTGGCGGAGAGAATTATCCATTCGCCATAGATGCGGCTGCCGGAAACTTGAGTGTTGGCAGATGTGCTGTAGGCAACCCTATTGGATTGTCTGACTCCGGATTCTGGAGTCTCGCAGAATGCCTCCGCCCCAAAAAGCATAGATGAGGAAAGGAGGATGGCGGATAAGCTGTATTTGATATTCATAAATTTATTCATCAATCCAATGTTTTCTGATGGGATATTTAACAGGGCGTATAAGTAAACGCAATGATGTGGTGTAGAACAAATATGCCCAAACCCAATTTATCAATACGTTGACCTTGTTTCTCATGCCGAGTATCGATATGAGATGGATGAACATCCATGTCGCCCATGCAGGACGTCCGTAGAGATATGCAAACTTCAAATCGCACACTGCGCGATTTCGTCCAATTGTAGCCATAGAGCCTTTGTCGACATATTTAAACGCCGTGTCGGCTCCGGTGTTGAGCTGCTTGGCAAGATGTTTTGCTTGTTGTATTGCAACCTGTGCCACTTGCGGGTATCCGTTGGGATGCGACTCGTCTTCCAGATAGGCGATGTCGCCAAGGGCATAGATGTTGTCGTATCCCTTTATTTTGCAGTTTGAGCCAACAATGTAGCGGTTTCCGCGGGTGATTGAATCATCGCAGATGCCATTGATTTTATTGCCTGTGATACCTGCTGTCCAAATCAGCGTCTCGCAATAGATTTCCTCGCCGGTCGACAGGTGAAGTACATTGTTTTCATACGACTTCATCATACAGTTTAGCCTGGTCTCAATCATGAGATGCCCCAAGTAGACTTTTGCATCGTGTGACGCTCTTTCGCTCATTGTGCGGAGAAAGCGGTCAGTGCCCTCAATCAGAATCACTCTGACATCGTCAATGTCGATTTCGGGATACTCTTTGTTTAGGATATATCGTTTCATCTCGCCGAGCGCGCCGGCAACCTCAACGCCAGAAGGTCCGCCGCCCACAACGACAAAACTTAACAGTTGGCGTCTGCGTTCGCGGTCGGTGGTGATGCAAGCGCGTTCAAGTCGGTCGAGAATTTCGTTGCGCAGGCGTATAGCCTCAGCGGTGGATTTGAGCGTGTGCACTTTTTCCTTCAGTTCCGGCTGGTTGAAGAAGTTGTTGGTCGTTCCGGAAGCGATTACCAATTGGTCATATTTGATTGTCTCAAATTGCGTGCGGACGGTTGAGTTCTTGCTGTCGATTTCCAAAACCTCGCCGAAGTGGTAATTGGTATTTTTGAGACGTCTCATTTCCCGACGGAACGGGAAGGATATGCTGCTCGGCTCAAGTCCGGAAGATGCTATTTGATAGAAAAGCGGTGGAAAACTATGAAAATTGTTTTTGTCCAAAATGGTGACTCTGAATTTATTCTTGTCAAGTTCCTTTGCCAAATTGAGTCCGGCAAAACCGCCTCCGATTATCACAATGTGTTGTAGTTTCTCCATATAAGGGTCTATAAATTGTCGAATGAAATAATAAAAAGCACAAACAGCCTGCTATCTTCTCTTGCAAAGTTACTACAAAAAAGTGAAATGCGGAAAGATATAGTGATAGAATTGAG
>ERZ779850.3197-NODE-3197-length-11908-cov-2.562305_pt1 | contig 11908 bp, 6 predicted proteins | sample MGYA00511249_ERZ779850 | MGnify/ENA primary metagenome ERZ779850 (study PRJEB29588, sample SAMEA2162475) | human gut metagenome | biome: human gut; feature: human-associated habitat; material: faeces | place: Denmark | collected 2008/2010 ...
TGCCGATATATTCATATAAAGTACCGCCGAAATCATTGGTAATGTTATATTTACCATCAGAGAATGCGCCAGCGCCGCCGAAACCGCTCATAATAGAGCAGGACTTACACTTAATGCAGGCTTTCACCTTTTCACCGTCGATTGGGCAGTGACGCTTCTTTAATGAATATCCGGAATCAAATACAGCAATCTTCTTATCGCTGCACTTCTTCATCAGCTCATAAGCAGAATAAATTCCGCCAGGACCGGCCCCCACAATAATTACATCATATTTCATTCTCAAAACTCCTTTTTACGGTAAACATATTGATTTATAACGTTTCGCTCCCATTCCCATAAAAATGGGCTACCTTTCTATTCTACCGTGTTTTGAGAAAAACTACAATAACAAAATCCCCTTAAAACCGCTTAAAAACAGGAAATACACTCAGGAACCAGGGCTTCCCCGCAGTGTTCCCTTACATAAGCCCTTAAGCGCTCTGTATCAGCTTCAGAAACGCCCCATACATCTGCCTGGAGTACCAGTTTATTGCCTTCGCCGTAGCGGACATAGGCCTCTGCCTTTGTAACACCGTCTGCGCTCTCTAAAGTCTGCTCCAGCTTATAAAGATCTAAGAACTTTCTGCCGATAAGACCTTCCCGCATCACAGTGCGTCCGCCCTGTTCCAGAAATTCCAGGCGGCCGTCCGGCATGATACGTGCTTCCCTTCCTGTCTGGTACAGCATTCCCGGTCCATAAGGATTGGTGATCTTATCACTCCATCCAAGGGTAGGATGATCCATGATATACAGCTTGCCCCAGGCTCCAAATGGCTGTTTGCGGCAGCTTTCATCCAATACATATGCCTTTACCTGTTCATTTTCATCCACTCCCGGAATCAGCTCACAGCCGGCTGCTTCGTTGACTTTTCCTGCTTCTATATGGTAATGCAGCGGGAACAGATCTACAGAAAGACGGTTTTTCAGGTTTGCCGCCTGTCCTTCCTCTTCCATAGCTGCCACGATCTGCTCCATAACTGTCATAAACAGCTTCAAAAGTTGTGTGTCAAACCGGTTCTTCCAGTAACGCAGCTCATAATAATATCCCTTTTCATCCCACATAACCTGTAAATGGAATGGCAACGCATCTAGCTGTATCTTTTCACGCTCCACCGGCCAGCCGCCGATCTGATCGATATTTAAAATATCTCCCTGGTACTGAAAGAACATTTCATCTGCATGAAGGTTGGAAATATAGCAGCCCATGGTCTTCATGATCTGCTTTCCGGAGGTCTGGAGCAGTTCTTTTACGCTTTCATCCGGCTTCTGGGTGCAGCGGAAATAGTAGGTAAGAAACAATGGTCCTGCCAGACGGTTCCAGCGGCTGTCGGTTCTTCCGCTGTGGATGCTGGTTCCTACCGTGTCTTTTTCATTACTGAACAGACCGATGCAGTAGTTAAATGCAGTTAAGAACACTACATTTTCAGAAATGCCGTTTCTGCGGCAGAAGGATAACAGTCTGCCCCGGTTGATCCCCTTAAAATGTTCCTTTAAAACGCCGTCTTCTCCCTGTTCCAGGTCATGACTGTCACATCTTGCAAGGATACTCTTTCTGATCTTAAAGCCCTTCATCAGATCTGCAAAATAAGCTTCATTTTCCTGTCTGAGCCCTTTGGCATCCCGCTCTTTTTCATCTAAAATATACTCGTAAAATGTATATTTCTCCTTTTCCACCTGCTTTCCTGCATAAATAGCATTGATATCCTCAAACAGCACATTCATGGTCATGCCGTCTCCCATAATATGGGCAATATCTAAAAACAGGTAATTGGCTGACTCTGTCATATAAATGCCCGCATGGTAAAGAGGCTCATTTTCTGTATACATATATGGGCGTAAAAGTCCCTTCCTGGTCTCTTCCCACTGGGCATCGCTTAAGGTGATCAGAGGAATATCTACCTTGCGGTCATCCTTTCTAAAATTCTTGTATGCCCCTTCATGAAGCTGGATCACGCATTTTAATTCCGGATGCACATCAAACATTCTCTCTACTGCTGTCTTTAACAGGTACACATTTACATGTGGATCCAGTTTAAATAAAAATGGCAGATTTGCTGTAGTATTTCCACGCATTACATAGGCAAAATACAGCTGTAAATTGGTCAGTGGATAAATGTCACGGACCTCAAACTCTTTCTTTCCCTCAGCAGCACGCTCTTTATAAAGAGCTTCCAGTTTTAAAACAGAACCATGCTCTAACAGGTCATTTAAGGTCATGGAAAGCTGCAGTTTTTCATACAGGTCTGTAAGAAGCAGCACACTTCCCAAAGAATCCAGTCCTGCGCTGTAAAGGTCGGTATCAATGCCAAAACGGCTGTGGCCTAACACGGCAGATACTGCATCATAGATCTTCTGCTGGAGATCATTTTCCGGTTTATGTACATTGACCTGCTCCTCTGCCTCCTGCTTCTTCTGGCTGAAATACTGGCTGCGGATAATCTTTTTGGAAGAAGTTTTCGCAAATGGAATGTCACGCAGATGGAAACGGGCAATCTTCTTATAGGAAGGAAGTCCTTCATTGTGCTTTTTAATGATCTGAGCCACTGTTTCCTCAATGTGGTCAATGCCTGCAGCGTCTGCATACTTAAAGTTTGGATAAATCTCCGCTGCGATCATGTCATCTTCCCCATATACCAGGATATCCTCAATCAGCCGGTCGTCCACAAACAGGTTCTCCAACTGCTCCGGTGCCACATTTTCACCATTGCTTAAGATGATCAGGTTTTTCTTTCTGCCGGTAAGATACAGGAAATTCTCCTCATCTACATAGCCCAGGTCACCTGTACAAAGCCAGCCGTCCTCTGTGATCGCCTCTGCTGTCTTATCCGGCTCCTTATAATATCCCATCATAACAGAAGGGCTTTTTACCTGGATCTCTCCATCTACGATACGCACCTGGCACCGGTCTACGATCTTTCCTACAGATGCCACTTTATCCGGTCTGCTCCAGTCCGGGGATGATATTTTTGGAGAGCACTCCGACATGCCGTATCCCTGTGCAATGGAAATACCCAGACGGTTGAAATTAGCAGCCAGCTCCGGCGCCAGATAACCGCCGCCGCTGATGATCTTGTGCAGGCGCTTTCCCAGCACCTCCTGTTTAATGGAATTCATAGAACGACCTGTGTCCTGTCTGGAAAGAATAGCGATCTTATTGTAAAGGGCTTTTGCCACCATAGGCACCATACGGATCACAGTAGGCTGGAACAGCTGGATATGGGCTGCCAGACGGGCCATGTCCCGGTTCAGACACAAAACGCTTCCATAACGCATGACCGTAAATACATCACCGTTGATGCAGAATACATGGTGGATGGGAAGGATATTTAAGTAAACTTCTTTTTCAGGATGGTCTTTATCTGTGGTGCAGAAGTTATTATCCATCAGGTTGCGGTTGGAAAGCATAACGCCCTTTCCTCTGCCTGTTGTTCCTGATGTAAACAGCACCATAGCACAGTCTTCCTCAGAAACCACCGGATCGACACTGATCCCTGCATATCCCTTTAAGATCTGGTCCGAACATGGCACATGTTTTCCGTGCTGTAAGGAAATGCAGGCCCGAAGGCGTGGACATTTCTCCTTTACTGCTTCTACCAGGCCATAATGATCCCAGTCGTAAAATAAAATATCCAGGTCAGAACGGTTTACATTATCTGCAAAGGTCTCTTCATTTAACTGTACATCTAAGGGAACCACTACATTTCCGCTGGCCATAACGCCTAATAAAAATACCAGGTAATGGTGACTGCTGCTTCCCATTAATCCTACTCTTACCTTGTGGCCCGCTGCCGCGTCCTGCTCCCGCAGCCAGGCAGCTACCCCGCGGCACTGAGTTGCAAACTCATCATAAGTTACTTCATATACTACGTCATTTTCCTCATAGCGTAAAAATACCCGTCCGGCATACTCTCTTCCCGTATTCCAGACCAGGTCTCTTACTGTCTTTGTATTCTCGTATGAAATCATTGCTTTTCTCCTCATAAAACCACTTGAAAGATCTGCCAGCGGCAGCTCCCTTTCAACACATAACAACGGATCGACCCGCTCTGGCGGGTGATCGTTCATTTTATTGTACACAATGTCTATTAATGTCTATTAATAAACATTTACGCCCTAACTATAGCACAGAGACTCCCCACATGCAATGCTAATATTTTGAATTTCAAACTATTTGGCAACCAAGCCTGCATGAGTAAGCAGGGCAATAGCCCGGATTACGAATGCGGGCGGCAGTTGTGGGAGTGCCGAAGGCATGTAACAACTGGCTTTCATTTATAGCGACATAAAAATACCCCGGACCAGTCATGGCATCTGCCATATTTTCTGGTCCAGGGTATCCATGCTGCAGCTGTCGCTGCCTTTTATCTTTTGTTTAAGGTGATCACATGATTGTGCCTGTTGTCACCAGTGGTCCGCCGCTTATGCAAGCGCTTCTTCTTCATTCTCCAGCAAAGTACTTTCATACTTATCCAGGATGATGCTTTGTATCATTTCCCTAGTACCGGAATTGATCGGATGGGCGATGTCGCGGTATTCGCCATCTGCTGCCTTGCGGCTTGGCATGGCGATGAACAATCCCTTTTCTCCCTCAATGACTTTGATATCGTGGATCACGAATTCATTGTCTAAGGTGATGGAGACGATTGCTTTCATCTTCCCTTCTTTCTCCACCCGTCTTACTCTCACATCTGTTACCTGCATGCTTTAATACTCCTTCCGCTTCCTCCGTCAGCCCCCGTGCTGCACCCCTTCTGAAGGAATCAGAAAAAAACGGGCCGCACTATTTACTACTTATCTACAGTGTGTAGCGTTCATTCTTCTCAATAACGATCTTGATGTTATCAGGTGTTCCGATATAGGTTGTATTGGCGCGGATGGTATCCCGGCTCTCTACGATACAGTTCTCGATCACTGTATTATCACCAATATAAACATCATTTAAGATAATAGAATTCTTGATGATACAGTTATTTCCAACGTATGCCTTCTTAAAGAGGATAGAGTTTTCTACCGTACCATTTAAAATACATCCACTGGAAACAAGGCTGTTCCTAACAACTGCTCCTGGATTGTATTTTGCCGGTGGAAGATCATCGATCTTGGTATAAACATCCGGATACTGTTTGAAGAAATAATCTCTTACTTCCGGCTTTAAGAAATCCATGTTGGTCTTATAGTAAGAATCAACGGTTGCAATATTGCTCCAGTAGCTGTCTAACTTATAAGCATAGATCCTCTTTAAGTTCTTATAACGTACCAGGATATCATTTACCAGGTCGTATCTGTCTTCTGCTGCGCAGCGCTCTAACAGCTCGATCAGCTGTCTTCTGCGGATAACATAGATACCACAGGAAATGGTGGTAGCGTCAGAAGCCATTGGCTTTTCTTCAAAATCAGTGATGCGTCCGTCATCATTTAACTTAACGCATCCGAAACGGGTAACATCCGTTCCCTCTTCCATATCTTTGCAGACAACGGTAATATCCGCTTTCTTCTCAATATGGTATTCCAGAACCTTGTTGTAATCCAGCTTATAAACGCCGTCACCAGAGGTGATAACTACATATGGCTCATGGCTGTTCTTTAAGAAGGTCAGGTTCTGGTAAAGAGCATCTGCTGTACCACGGTACCAGTCTCCGTTTTCAGGAGTAATGGATGGTGTAAATACATACAGCCCGCCCTGCTTACGTCCGAAATCCCACCACTTGGAGGAACTCAGATGAAGGTTTAAGGATCTGGAGTTATACTGTGTAAATACAGCCACATTCTGAATGTGGGAGTTTGTCATATTGCTTAATGCAAAGTCAATACTGCGGTAGCTTCCTGCAACCGGCATAGCAGCCACTGCTCTTTTACTGGACAGTTCCCGCATCCTCTTGCTGTTACCACCTGCTAATACGATACCGATTGCTCTCATTTCACGCCACCTGCCTTTATAATGTAATTTCCGCTTGCCAGTAATCCATCAGGATAGTCGCCTACGGTGGTCTCGCCTGCTATGGCGGTATTCTTTCCGATCTTTACGCCGTCCGGGATAATGGAGTTCTCGCCGATGGTAGCCAGGTCAAACTGATATACCTTCTGGTCATATGTACTTGGTGCGTATTCGCCAACACCGATCTGAACATCGGAACCAACTTTTACATTTTCTGCGATAATGGCCTTTTCAACGGATGTGCCTGCGCCGATGACGCTTCCCTGCATAACAATAGAGTCCTTAACAACAGCACCCTTTGCAATGGTAACGCCTGCTCCGATAACGGAGTTGATAACATCACCGTAAACTTCTGTACCTTCGCCAACGATACTGCGCTCAATGTGAGCATCGGAAGCAATGTACTGAGGCGGGATCACATCACTCTTGGTGTAGATCTTCCAGTATTCTTCATACAGGTTGAACTCAGGAATGATATCGATCAGCTCCATGTTTGCTTCCCAGTAAGAGCCAAGAGTACCTACATCCTTCCAGTAGCCATTGTACTCATATGCGAAGCTGCGGTCGCCCTTTGCGTGGCAGTATGGAATGATATGTTTACCAAAGTCACATCCAGGCTCGTCCTTCATCTTGATCAGAGCCTCTTTCAGAACCGGCCAGCTGAAGATATAGATACCCATAGAAGCCAGGTTGCTTCTTGGAACAGCTGGTTTTTCCTCAAACTCTGTAATACGGTTATGTTCATCAGTGATCAGGATACCGAAACGGCTTGCTTCTTTCATCGGAAATTCGAAAACTGCAATTGTTGCATCTGCTCCGTTATCTTTATGTTCCTGCAACATCTTATCATAATTCATCTTGTAGATATGATCTCCGGAAAGTACCAGAAGATATTCCGGTGAGTATGTATCGATAAAGTCGATATTCTGTGAGATTGCGTCAGCAGTACCTCTGTATACATCCAGATTGGCATCTGCTTTCTCACGTGGTGGAAGAACAAAAACACCACTTTCTTTTGCGTCTAATCCCCAGCGTCTGCCTGCAGCAACATAACTGTTTAACAGAATGGATTCATACTGGGTTAATACTCCTACAACATTGATGCCGCTGTTGGCACAGTTACTGAGTGGAAAATCAATGATTCTGTATTTTCCACCATAAGAAACAGCTGGTTTTGCAACTTTATTTGTCAGTTCGTGAAGACGTGAGCCTCTACCGCCGGCCAATATCATCGCTAACATATTATTTTGTTTCATAATATATCCTCCTTATTGCTTATGAATATATTGTATAATTTTTTGCAAATATTTGCCATATGATTTTTGAAAAAAATGGAAAAAATCACAAATTTTTTTGAAAAATACACTTAAATTTGTGGAAAGGATGAAAAATTTGACAGATTATGGTAAAAAAAGCATGACAAGAAATTAACGAAATGAAAAGAGTTGACAATATTGTAGAATATCACATATAATATTTTATAAATATTCAGTGAATGCTATGACAAGGAGGAGTACATAGATTCCCGAAGCAAAGAGAGAAGATGGAAGGTGCAAGTCTTCGTGAAGGATTTATGGAAGTAGCCTTTGAGCTGTGAACCGAAAGGATATAGATAAAGTGTAAGAATATCTGAGTAGACTTCAACGCAGTCCCAGCGTTATCAGGGAGGCAGTATCGGAAAGTGAAACCAGGATAAGGGAAACGTTCCTGTACTGAACAGAGAGCAGAAAGTAATTTCTGAATTTAGGTGGTAACACGGATGTAATATTCGCCCTGAGCTGACAGCTTGGGGTGTTTTTTTATTATATCCGGTATGAAAATGATCAGATTTCAAGGAGGTAGTATATGAAGAAGATCAGTGGCAATAAATTACTGGTAAAAGCACTGAGTGAAGAGCAGGTGGATACAATATTCGGTTATCCGGGAGCCTGTACAATTGACATCAGTGACGAACTTTATAAACAGGATTATACAAAGGTGATCCTTCCAAGGCAGGAAGTGGCATTGGTGCATGAAGCAGATGCTTATGCAAGATCAACGGGAAAAGTAGGTGTATGTCTTGTTACGAGCGGACCTGGAGCAACGAATCTTGTAACAGGACTTGCAACAGCATATTACGACAGTGTACCGCTTGTATGCTTTACAGGTCAGGTATCCAGACACCTGATCGGTAATGATGCATTTCAGGAAGTTGATATCGTAGGAATTACCAGAAGTATCACAAAGTATGGTGTAACAGTAAGAAACAGAGAAGATCTGGGACGTATTATTAAAGAAGCTTTTTATATTGCAAGAACAGGAAGGCCGGGCCCGGTACTGATCGATCTTCCAAAAGATGTGATGGGTGAACTTGGAAATGCCGAATATCCGAAGGAGGTAAATATCCGGGGATATAAACCGAATACACATGTTCATGTAGGACAGTTAAAACGTGCGATCAAGATGCTTTCAAAAGCAAAGAAACCATTATTCCTTGCCGGAGGAGGCGTTAATATCGCACATGCCAATGAAGAATTTACAAAACTGGTTGACATGACGAACGTTCCGGTAGTCACAACTGTTATGGGACGTGGAGCGATTCCGACGACACATCCTTTATATATTGGTAATCTTGGAATGCATGGCGCATATGCGTGTAATATGGCGGTAAATGAGTGTGATCTGTTATTCTCGATAGGAACCAGATTCAATGACAGAATTACCGGAAAGCTTCATTCATTTGCACCAAATGCACAGATTGTACATATTGATATTGATACAGCTGCAATTTCAAAAAACGTACAGGTAGATGTACCTATCGTGGCAGATGCAAAAGAGGCAGTATCAAAAATGCTGGAATATGTATCTGAGTGTGAGACGAAGAAGTGGCTTGCGACGATCAAAGAGTGGAAAGAGGAACATCCACTGATGATGAAGAAGAAACCAATCATGACACCACAGGATGTGATAGAAACAATCAACCGTATCTTTGATGAGGCAATTATTGTAACAGATGTTGGACAGCATCAGATGTTTACGGCACAGTTTATCGAGATCACGGAAAAGAAAAAACTTCTGATGTCCGGCGGGCTTGGAACTATGGGATATGGTATGCCGGGAGCTATCGGTGCGAAGATTGGTAATCCGGATGTGCCTGTTATTTCAATTTCGGGAGACGGAGGATTTCAGATGAACAGTCAGGAGCTCGCTACAGCGGTGCTTGAAGAACTCCCGATCATCAGTTGTATCTTCAATAATAATAATCTGGGTATGGTACGCCAGTGGCAGAAATTGTTCTATGGAAAGCGTTATTCGATGACCTGTCTTCGTTCCGGAGCAGCCTGCAGGGGAAAATGCGGAGAGGTAGAGTGTCCGACGTATACACCGGATTTCATGAAGCTGGCTGACAGCTATGGCGCAAAAGGAATTCATATTACAAAGAAAGAAGATATCGAACCTGCATTCAGAGAGGCAATGAAGAGTACAAAGACCCCATATATCCTTGAGTTCGACATTGATCCGGAGGATCTGGTGTATCCGATGGTAAAACCAGGTGGAACACTGGAAGACCTGATCATGGATTGTTAAGAATAAGAGACGAAAGGAGATAAAATAATGAATAATAATGGTATGAAAAAGCGCTGGATTTCATTATATGTAGAGAACCAGGTGGGAGTTCTGTCAAAGATTTCCGGTCTGTTTTCCGGAAAATCTTACAATCTGGACAGTCTGACTGTTGGTACGACAGAAGATCCGACTGTATCCAGAATGACGATCGCGACAGTCAGCGATGATGAGACATTTGAACAGATCAAAAAGCAGCTGAACCGTCTGGTTGAAGTGATCAAAGTAATTGATTTTACGGATGTCTTTGTACGTATGAAAGAAATCTTATATGTAAAAGTACGTAAATGCACGAAAGATGATAAAGTGGAATGCTTCCAGATCGCAGAGACGTTCAAGGCGAAGGTGATTGACTATGGGAAAGACAGTGTTCTCATGGAATTTGTTCAGACGGCGACCAAGAATGATGCAGTTATCAAACTGATGAAAGAAGAGTTTGAAAGTATCGAAGTTGTGCGCGGAGGAAGTGTTGGTATCGAATCGATCAGCATGATGGAAAGATAGAGATTCATGGTCGAAATAAATCGAAAATTAAAATGTATAATAAAAAAACAGAGTGCACTCTTGAATTTTGAAAACAGTAGTATTATAATAGGACAAGATGATAAATCAAACAGTTGTTAAAAGGACGGAGGAGTCAAAATGGAGAAGAAAAATATTGACTGGTCAAACATTGGATTTGGCTATATGAAGACAGACAAGAGATATGTTTCCAATTTTAAAAATGGAGCATGGGATGAAGGTACACTTACCTCCGATGATCAGATTACAATTAGCGAATGTGCAGGCGTACTTCAGTATGCACAGACATGTTTTGAAGGAATGAAAGCGTATACCACAGAAGATGGTCATATCGTAACATTCCGCCCGGATCTGAATGCAGCAAGAATGGCAAATTCAGCAGCAAGACTTGAAATGCCTGTATTCCCGGAAGATAGATTTGTAGATGCAATCAAACAGGTTGTAAAAGCGAATGCAGCTTATGTACCGCCATACGGCTCAGGTGCAACATTATATGTAAGACCATATATGTTCGGTTCCAGTGCCGTTATCGGTGTAAAACCTGCAGAAGAATATCAGTTCCGTGTATTTGCTACACCAGTTGGACCATACTTCAAAGGTGGAGCAAAACCAATTACTATTAAAGTTTCTGATTTTGACCGTGCAGCACCGCATGGAACAGGTCATGTAAAAGCCGGACTGAACTATGCAATGAGCCTTCATGCAATCGTAACAGCACATGAAGAAGGATACGATGAGAACATGTATCTGGATGCAGCAACAAGAACGAAAGTAGAAGAGACTGGTGGAGCTAACTTCATCTTTGTAACAAAAGATAACAAAGTTGTAACACCAAAATCATCTACCATTCTTCCATCTATTACAAGACGTTCTCTGATGTATGTTGCAGAGCATTATCTTGGACTGGAAGTAGAAGAAAGAGAAGTTTACTTAGATGAACTTGGTGATTTTGCAGAGTGTGGACTTTGCGGTACAGCAGCAGTTATCTCTCCTGTAGGAAAGATCGTTGACCACGGCAAAGAGATCTGCTTCCCAAGCGGAATGGAAGAGATGGGACCTGTTACAAAGAAACTGTATGAGACATTAACAGGAATCCAGATGGGACATATTGAAGCTCCGGAAGGATGGATTTGCAAGATCTGCTAATACCAGATACCAGAAAAAGTATCAGGGCGGACATCCGGTGAAACGGATATAAAACGAAGATATTATAGAAGAGGCAGGGAACTGAGAATTTTCTCAGAACCTTGCCTCTTTTTGAAAATGCGTGTAAAGTATAGAAAGAATAATCAGGTGAAAGGGTTTGATGTATGAAGGATTTATTATTTTCAACACTGAAAGATTATAAAAAAGAATATCTTCCCAAGGATATCTTTTCGGGGATTATTATGGCTGCGGTGTCCATTCCTATTTCAATGGGATATGCACAGATTGCGGGACTTCCGGCAGTATATGGACTATATGGTTCGGTGTTCCCGATTCTGTTCTTTGCATTATTTTCAACGTCCAGGCAGTTTATCTTTGGGGTGGATGCGGCACCGGCAGCGATTGTTGGGGCAGCACTTGTGTCGCTTGGAATAGAAAACGGAAGTAAAGAGGCAATACAGTATGTGCCTGTGATCGCACTTCTTACGGGAATATGGCTATTGTTGTTTTACTTTTTGAAAGCAGGAAGAATCGTGGACTTTATATCAACACCGGTTATGGGCGGATTTATCAGTGGGATTGCGCTTACGATCATTTTAATGCAGATCCCGAAGATATTAGGCGGGAAAGCCGGATCCGGGGCACTTCCGGAACTTATCAGAC
>ERZ779850.3206-NODE-3206-length-11891-cov-2.453109_pt1 | contig 11891 bp, 9 predicted proteins | sample MGYA00511249_ERZ779850 | MGnify/ENA primary metagenome ERZ779850 (study PRJEB29588, sample SAMEA2162475) | human gut metagenome | biome: human gut; feature: human-associated habitat; material: faeces | place: Denmark | collected 2008/2010 ...
CCAGCCGGTAGAGGTCGGCGGGATTGGACACCATCTTCTGCTCGATCAGCTGGTCGATGATCGCGCTGCCGAGGCCGTCGATATTCATGGCCTCGCGCGAGACGAAGTGCGCAAGATTGCGTGACAGCTGCGCGGGGCACTCCGCGCCGGTGCAGCGCAGAGCCGCGCCATCCTCGTCCCGGACCACCGGCGCGCCGCAGACCGGACACACCTCCGGCAGGGTGTAGGGCTTCGTCCCCTCCGGGCGCTTTGTCAGATCCACGGACAAAATTTCCGGGATGATCTCTCCCGCCTTCTGCACCAGCACCGTATCTCCGATGCGGATGTCCTTCTCCGTGATGAAATCCTGATTGTGGAGGGTAGCACTGGTCACGGTGGTGCCCGCCAGACGCACCGGGGTCAGCACCGCCTTGGGTGTCAGGACGCCGGTGCGCCCCACCTGCACCACGATGTCCGTCACCGTGGCGTATTTCTTCTCCGGGGGATACTTATAGGCCACAGCCCACTTGGGGAATTTGGCCGTGGAGCCGAGAATCGTGCGGTCCGACAGGCTGTTCACCTTCACCACCGCACCGTCAATATCAAAGGGATAGTCCATCCGCTCGTCATTGATCCGGAAGATCTCCGTCTGGATCTCCGATGTGCCGCGGAGGGTCTTGTGGGGAATGACCTTGAACCGCTGGGAGGCCAGATAATCAAGGGTCTCCGCGTGGGAGGTGAATTCCCGGCCCTCCGCCAACTGCAAATTGAACACGGCGATGTCCAGCTGCCGCTGGGCGCAGATCTTGGAATCCAGCTGCCGCAAAGACCCGGCGGCGGCGTTCCGGGGGTTGGCCATCAAGGGCTTGCCCTCCAGCTCCCGCTTGGCGTTGATGCTCTCAAACACGGACCGGGCCATGTAGACCTCGCCCCGAACGATGAGCCGGGGCAGCTTTTCCGGCAATGTCATGGGAATGGAACGGACGGTGCGGAGGTTCTCCGTCACGTCCTCGCCCACCCGGCCGTCTCCCCGGGTGGCGCCCCGGACGAACACGCCGTCCCGGTATTCCAGGGCCACGGACAAGCCGTCCACCTTGGGCTCCACGGAATATTCCGCCATGGGGCCGAGGGCCTCCTCCATCTTCTCGCAGAAGGCGGCCACTTCGCCCTCGTTGAACACATCCTGAAGGCTCTCCAAGGGCACCTCATGGGCATAGGGCTGGAAGGCATCCAGAATTTTGCCGCCTACCCGCTGGGTGGGGGAATCCGGGGTGATCTCCTCCGGGTGCTCCGCCTCCAGTTCCTCCAGGCGGCGGTTCAGACGGTCATATTCATAGTCCGGGATCACCGGGGCGTCTAAAACATAATAAAGATACCCCTGTTCCGTAAGATAGGCCCGCAGAAAGGCCAGTTCGTCCTTGTAATCGGCAAACTCCGTGCGAAATTCCATGGAGCGTCCTCCTTAGTCTTTGTTGAGTATGTAATCCTTGGCGTCGCCGGCATAGGCGTCCGGGTCCGTCGCAAAATAGGTATAGGTCCCCGGCACCTCCCCCACGATCACCGTTTCCGCTACGGTGATCTCGTTGGTCACCTGCGTCACGGTGGAATATCCCGGCAGAAGGATGCTGACGTACACGTCGATTCGCAGGACGATCCGGTGCTTGGTCTGGTTGATCCCGGCGGACTCGAACTGGTTTTCAAACCGGGCCGACGAGGACCCCACCGACTCCATCCGCACGGAGATCCGAGGTCCCCGGCCCGCCAGCAGAGGCGAACCGGTCAGACTGCCCACCGGGATGGACAATTCCCTTGCGGAAACCTGATCAATGCGGCCCAGAATCAGATCCAAGATCTGGGATTGCAGCCGGTTAAAGGCCGCCATGTTGCTGCGCACCATGGTGATGCGGCCCTCGTTGTCCTTTTCGTAGCTGACTAACTGCTCGTAGGCGATCTGGCCGCTGTCGATGGCCTCGTTCACCGCCTGATAGACGATGCGGTTCACGGCGTTGGATACCCGCGTGGTGGCAAGGCTCCCCAGCAGAGGCCGCATCTGTGCCCCCGCGTACAGGGCAAATGCCAACAGCCCGGATATGGCCAACAGCAGCAGCGCCCGCCGGATCTGGGGGCCATCCGGCCCCCGGTGATAGTAGAAAAATCCGGGACCCACAGCCCCACCTCCTCCGCTTTCGGCTCTTATCAGCTTATGCGGAAGGGCTTATTCATTATTTCAGTTCGTTGACGATGGCTTTGAACACCTGGCCTCGCTCCATGAAGTTGGCGAAGCGGTCAAAGGAGGTGCTGGCTGGGGACAGGATCACCACGTCCCCCGGCTGGGAGCGGGCGTCGGCAATGGCCACCGCCTCGTGGTAATCCGCCACGTCGAGGATCTCCAAGCCGTGATAATTTTCCGCCTGCTCCACGGCCTCCCGGATCACCCCCGCCGTTTTGCCACACAGCAGCAGCAGCTTGACGTGATCGTTCACCACAGGGCCGAGGGGGGCGTAGCTGATGCCCTTATCCTTGCCGCCGGCGATGAGGATCACCTGCTCCGGGAAGGAATTCAGGCCTGCGATGGTGCGGCTGGGGCTGGACGCGATGGAATCGTTGTACCACCGGACGCCTTTCCGGGTGCGGATCAGCTCGATCCGGTGCTCCACGCCGCCGAAGGTCTTAGCGATCTCTCGCATGGTCTCATAGCTGACCATACCCCGCACGGCGGCAAAGGCCGCCATGTAGTTTTCAATGTTGTGGACGCCGGGCAGGAGGACGTCCTTTGTCTCCATTATGGGCGTCACCGTGCCGTTGGCGGCCTCGTAGATCACACCGTTTTCGCAGAATACGCCGTTGTTCACCCGCTGCTTCCGGGAGAACCAGCGGACCTCGCCCACCGCTTTCGCGGCCTGACGCACCGTGTCATCGTTGTCGGCGTTGAACACGGCAATATCGCCGGCAGTCTGGTGTGTAAAGATGTTTGCCTTTGCATCCACATACTCCTGATAGTCCTTGTGGACATCCAGATGGTTGGGCGCCAGATTGGTGGTCACCGCGATATGGGGGCTTGTTTGCATGGTCATCAGCTGGAAGGAACTGAGCTCCAGCACCGCCATATCCTCCGGTGCGATCTCCGGGGTATCGCACAGCAGCGGATGGCCGATATTGCCGCCCACATGGACGATCTTCCCCTCCGCCGCCAGCAGCTTGGAGATAACGGTGGTGGTCGTCGTCTTGCCGTCGGAGCCGGTCACCGCCAGAATGGGACAGGGGCAGACTGCAAAGAATGCCTCCATCTCCGAGGTGATGACCGCGCCCGCCTGGCGCAGCGCCGCCGCCAGCTCCGGCACATCCGGCCGCAGACCGGGGGTACGGAAGATCACATCCTCATGGAGGTCCGCCAGATATCCGCTCCCCAGACGCAGCTTGCAGCCCTGAGCCGTCAAAGCCTGCCCCAGTTCTCCCAGATCCTCTTTTTTATCCCGGGCGGTGACGTCGATCCCCCGCTCCAGGAGTTTTTCGATCAGGGGACGGTTGGATACGCCCACGCCGATCACACCTACCGTCTTTCCCTTCAGGGAGGACAGATATTCTTCAAAGGTCATAAAAACGCTCCTTTATAAAAGCCGTCTATCATCGCGGCTTTCGCCCGGTTATCATACCACACGCCGCAAAAAAATTCAATGTAAGGGATCTTTTTTTCTGTTTCTCACCGGGCCGCTCCCTCCCTTTGACCTTTTTCGATGTTCTTTCACTTGACAAGCGTCCGTTTTGCAGATACAATGAAATGTAGTATTGAAAACTATTTTTGCCGATCCACTGTCAACATCCTGTGGGTCGAGGTAGGAGTGTGTCATCATGTTGAATCTTGTCAGCGACAGCAGCTGTGATCTGATCTCCGGGGAACTCAATTCCCCTTACGCCCGTCTGACAGTAGCGCCCATGTGCCTGCACGTCGGCGGTCAGGACTATCTGGATACGCCGGAGCTGGATATTCCGGCATTGCTGAGCCAGCTGGCCCATCACCGTTCCTCTTCCGCCTGTCCCTCCCCCGCCGCCTATGCCGAGGCCTTCGAGCAGGGCGAGGAAACAGTCTGCGTGACCATCTCCTCTCAGCTTTCCGGCTCCTATAACGCCGCCATGGCCGCGAGAGATCTGGTTCTGGCGGAGCACCCGGAAAAAAAGATTTTTGTGCTGGATTCCCGTGCCACCTCCGGCGCTATGATCCTGTTGCTGCGCAAGGCCGCCGAGCTGGTGGAACAGGGCCTGCCCTTTGAGGATCTGTGCGCGGAGCTTCAGGTCTGTCAGAAGAATACCCGTCTCTGCTTCACGCTGGAGCATTTTGACAATCTGGTGAATAACGGACGGATGCCGCCTCTGGCCGGCACCCTGCTCCAGACGCTGGGCATCCGCATTGTCGCGGAAGCCACGGCCGAGGGTACGATCCGCGTGGCCAAAAAGGCCCGTGGCGAGGCCCACACCGCCAGAGCCATCGCCCAGCTCATGAGCGATGCCAAGGACTGCACCGGCAGCCATGTGATCATCACCCACTGTCAGAATCCCGAAGGTGCCGAGCGGCTGCGGAACGCGATTCTGGACCGTCTGCCGGTAAAGGCTGTGGAGATCCTGCCCTGCCGGGGTCTCACCAGCTTCTACGCCATGGACAAGGGACTGATCCTCTCTTATTGATCGACTTCCCATTGACTTTTCCCGCTGTTTTGCGTACAATAGACCCGCGAGGAAAACAGACAGTCGCGCGGAAGGGGCGAAAGACCCTTCCGTGAGGAAAGTCCGGGCTCCACAGGGCAAGGATAACGGGTAACGCCCGCCGAAGGCGACTTCAGGAAAAGTGCAACAGAGATATACCGCCTCGTCGTCGCAAGCTTCCTATTCTTTTTCGTTTTCTCTACACTCCGTAAAGAACCCAACGAAGCGGTTCTTTACGGAAAAGGAGGAACAGCGAAATGAGTGAGCCGTGCCGTATCGCGGCGCGGCGAAGGATATGAAGCTTGTGACGACGTGGTAAGGGTGGAAAGGCGAGGTAAGAGCTCACCCGATGGTGCGTCAAAGTATCCATCGCTGTAAACTCTATCCGGAGCAACACCGGTATGGGAGCAGGGGCTTCGGGTCCCAAGGCTGGCCCGGCCGCTCCCGGGGTGGCTTGAGCGTACCGGCAACGGTACGTCGAGATAGATGACTGTCAAATACAGAACCCGGCTTATAGTTTTGCTCGCGTATATACAAAAGGAACAGCGGAAATCCGCTGTTCCTTTTTCTCTTTGCAATTCCGAACAGATGTGCTATACTTATTTTTATCCAAACAAAAACAAACCCATGCTGCACAACATAAGATGTCACCGCACTGAATATGTTTTGAAAATTATGGAGGCCTGATATGATTGCTCTTGCCGTCGTTTGTACGATCTTAGGTGGAATATTGGGTGCATTTCTTGAACCCGTCTCGCTCTCTGTTTCCATTCCAATCGCAATTATGGGGGGATTTATATTAAAAGCGATCAAGAATAAAGGATAACAATTTCCGGAACACCCCATAATCGCCCGGAAAGGAGGCACACATGGACCGGGTCATTTTTCACTGCGATCTGAACTGCTTCTATGCCTCCGTGGAGCTGCTCTCTCATCTGGAGCTACGGGAGGTGCCGGTGGCCGTGGCCGGGGATCCCGCCTCCCGGCACGGAATTATTTTAGCGAAAAACGAACCTGCCAAGCAGTGCGGGGTCAAAACCGCCGAGACCATCTGGCAGGCCAAGAAGAAATGCCCCAATCTGGTACTGCTTCCTGCCCATCACAAGCTGTATCGGGAATATTCCAAAAAGGTCAACGCCATTTATGACGAATATACCGATTTAGCGGAGTCCTTCGGCATCGACGAAAGCTGGCTGGACGTGACCAACACCCTCCATCTGTTCGGCGGGGACGCCAAGGCGCTGGCGAACGCCATCCGGCAGCGGGTGAAACGGGAGCTGGGGTTGACCCTGTCTGTCGGCGTCAGCTTCAACAAGGTCTTTGCCAAGCTGGGCAGCGATTATAAAAAACCGGACGCCACCACCGTTATTTCCCGGGAAAACTGGCGCTCCATCGTCTGGCCACTGCCGGTGGGGGACCTGCTGTATGTAGGCGGCGCGGCTCAAAAGCTGCTGGGACAATACGGCGTCAAAACCATCGGCCAGCTGGCCGCCTGCAAGAAGGAAACACTGGAGACCCTCATGGGCAAGATGGGCACCCAGCTTTATGAATACGCCAACGGGTTGGACAGCGCTCCTGTCCGGGCCAGACTGGACGCGGAGCCGGTGAAGTCCGTGGGCAACGGCACCACCTTCCCCCAAAACCTCACCACCCGTATTCAGGTGCGCTCAGGCATCGCCGTTCTGGCGGACTCCGTGGCCACCCGGCTGCGGCGGGAGGGACTGTACGCCGGGGGCATCCAGGTCACCGTCCGGGACCCGGCCTTCCATGACCGCTCCCGGCAAAAGCAGCTTCCCGCCCCCACCCATCTCATCCGGGATCTGACCAACGCTGCCATGGCTTTGACGGAGGAGCTGTGGACACCCCCGGCCCCCATCCGGGCGCTGACCGTCACCGCCATCCACCTGTCCCCTGACAGGGAAGCCTACGAGCAGGCTGATCTGTTTGACCCCACCGCCGGGCAGCGGAACGCCCGGCAGGAAAAATTGGAGTCCGCTATGGACGCCATCCGAAAAAAATACGGCGGCGCCGCCATCGTCTACGGAGCCGCCCGCCCAGAGAAAGAGGAGGACCCCCTGCCATGACCCGTCAGGAAGAAAAACAGCAGCTCCGCGCCATTGTTCGCCGCTTAGAGGCGGCTTTGGCCCCGGAATATAAGGCCAAAAGCGCCCGCTCCATCGCGCATCGCCTGTTGGCCATGCCGGAATATCAGGAAGCCCAGACGGTTTTCTGCTTCGTGGGTACAGATCGGGAGATCGATACGCGGCCGATTTTAGAGGATGCCCTCGCCGCTGGAAAGACCCTCTGCGTCCCCCTGTGCACCGAGCCGGGCCGCATGGAGTCCCGCCAGATCACGGACCTGAATCAGCTTGTCCCCGGCCGCTACGGGCTTTTGGAACCAACGGCAGACACGCCGGTCAGTCCTGTGGACGCCATCGACTTCGCCGTGCTGCCCTGCGTCACCTGCAACTATCTGGGACAACGGCTGGGCCACGGCGGCGGATATTATGACCGGTTCCTCTCCCAGTACCGGGGCGGCACGGTACTGCTGTGCCGGGAACTGCTGATCCGGCAAGAGATCCCCGTGGAACCCCATGACTATCCCGTTCCCTGGGTCCTGACGGAGCGGGGTCTGTATGAGGATGGAATTCCCGCCCCCCTCGGATAATGGGTCTTGCGTTTTCAGCTTTCATTAGGTACAATATGTAGTATCTTTTTACAAGGAGGGGCTTTACATGATCGTTCAGGATACCATGCAGTATCTTTCTCAGTTAGACCCGGAGGTGGGCGCGTCCGTTCAGGAGGAATTTGCCCGCCAGCAGCGCAACATTGAACTGATCGCTTCCGAAAACATCGTCAGTCCTGCGGTGATGGTAGCTATGGGGACCTGCCTTACCAACAAATATGCCGAGGGCTATCCCGGCCACCGCTATTACGGCGGCTGCTTTGCGGTGGACATTACGGAGGAGCTGGCCCGCCAGCGGACCTGCCAGCTATTCGGCTGCAGGTATGCCAATGTTCAGCCCCACTCCGGTGCCAACGCCAATCTGGCGGCTTTCTTTGCTCTGGCGCAGCCGGGGGACACCATTCTGGGCATGAATCTGGCCCACGGCGGCCACCTGAGCCACGGCAGCCCCGTCAATATCTCCGGCAAGTATTTCCATATCGTGCCCTATGGTCTGGGCGAGGATGAGACCATCGACTATGACGCGCTGCTGGAGACCGCCAAGGCCTGCAAGCCCAAGATCATCATTGCCGGCGCCTCCGCCTATCCCCGGGTCATCGACTTCGCCAAGTTCCGGGAGGTGGCCGATGCCGTGGGCGCTTATCTCATGGTGGACATGGCCCACATCGCCGGTCTGGTGGCGGCGGGGCTTCACCCCTCCCCCATTCCCTATGCGGACGTGGTGACCACCACTACCCACAAGACCCTTCGCGGTCCCCGGGGCGGCCTGATCCTCTGCAACGATGAGGCCATCTACAAGAAGATCAATTCCGCCGTGTTCCCCGGCACCCAGGGCGGCCCGCTGGAGCACATCATCGCCGCCAAGGCCGTCTGCTTTGGGGAGGCGCTGAAGCCGGAATTCAAGGCTTACGCGGAGCAGATCGTGAAAAACGCCAAGGTCTTGGCGGAGGAACTGGTAAAAGAAGGGTTCCGTCTCGTCTCCGGCGGCACGGACAACCACCTCTGCCTTGTAGACGTGCGGAATTTCCACATCACCGGCAAGGAGTTTGAGCGGCGACTGGACGAGGTTCAGATCACCGTCAACAAAAACGCCATTCCCAACGACCCGGAGAAGCCCTTTGTCACCAGCGGCGTCCGGGTGGGTACTCCCGCCGTCACCTCCCGTGGCTTCAAGGAGCCTGAGATGGTGCAGATCGCCCACTGGATGGGCCAGACGGCCCGGGACTTCGACACCTGCCGGGAGCAGGTCCGCAGCGAGGTGGATGCCCTCTGCCGCAAGTTCCCCATCTACCAGTAAGCCAGGCGGATCAGCGGTCTTTTTTCAGCATAACCCCCGTTTATTTCTGTAAAGCATTTTCGCCTTCCATAGATTGTAAAACCAGCCGTGCCGCATTTGGCATGGCTGGTTTTGTTTCACTGTTTTCAAAAAAGCACCCACGGGTGCGAAATATCCGTGGGTGCCGTTGTTTACCTGTGAAGCAGGTCTGTGCCGTCCGGCAGGGTGAAGGTCTCCGCCGGAGGAGCCGTCTGGTCCGCCTCCAGCGCCGCCATCCGGTAAACGGTCTCGCCCTTTTGCAGACGTTCCGCCACCACCAGCAGGCCCGTGTCCACACTGACCCAGTACCGCTGGGCATAGCCCCATGCGTCCTCCGCCGTTTCCGCGTAGATGCAGCGCACATCGGACACCACCCGGTAGTCCGCCTGAACGATGCGCTCCGGGGACAGCGCCAGCACGTCCTCGTAGGTGGGGATGGTCTCCTCCGCGTCGGCGGAGATGGCCCCGGCGGGGCCGGTATATACCTCCGACTCCCCGTTATACCAGATGTAGGTAGTCTCGCCGTCGGTAATGCTGTGGCGGACCTGGCCGTCCGGCAGGGTCCGATCCACGCGGGTCCACGGGGCACTGACCGCCGTAGACAGCTCGATGGTGCCGCTGCCGCCGGTCCAGAGATACTCCACTGTGACCGTGCGGCTGTATGCCTCCGGCCGGTGCAGCGTCTCAATGGCGGCCTGCACCGTTTCCGGCGTCACCTCCACCACTGTCAGGGCGCCGCCCTCCGCAGGCAGGTCTCCGCCGCCCTCGGCACTGGTATTGGTGTCCGTCAGGACCACCCGGGAGGAACGGCGCAGGTTGCTCACCAGCATCAACAGCACCACCAGCACCACCAAGATCACAATGCCCCATGTCACCAGCTTCTGTGTCCGCTTCATGCCGTCCCTCCTCCCCTCTCATTTACGCAAGGTCCTCCGCCGGCTGCTCCCGGCGGCCAAAGTACCACAAAATGTCATCCACGATCCGGCGGCAGGCCTGTCCGTCTCCGTAGGGGTTCACGGCATGGGCCATTTTCTCGTAGGCGGACTTGTCCCGGATCAGCCGCTCCGCCATGGTCACGATGTCGTCCTGCACCACGCCGCAGAGCTTCACCGTCCCGGCAGTCACCGCCTCCGGCCGCTCCGTCTCCCGGCGCATCACCAGCACCGGCTTGCCCAGCGCGGGGGCCTCCTCCTGAAGTCCGCCGGAGTCCGTCAGCACCAGATAGGACCGGGCCATGAGGTTGTGCATCTCGTCGGCAGGCAGCGGGTCGATGAGGTGCACCCGGGGCGCGCCCCGGAGATAGGTGTCCACCGCTTCCCGCACCACCGGGCTGAGATGGACGGGATACACCAGCTCCACCTCCGGATTCTCCTCCGCGATCTGCCGCAGCGCCAGCATAATGTTCTTCATAGGCTCGCCGTAATTCTCCCGGCGGTGGCAGGTGACGAGGACGATCTTTTTCTCCCCGTAGGGCAGGTGGTTCAATTCGTCCGTGGAAAATTTGTAATTCTCCCGGACGGTGGTTTTCAGCGCGTCGATCACCGTATTGCCGGTGACGAACAATCCCTCCGTGATATTCTCCCGCAGGAGGTTATTTTTGTTGTTCACCGTAGGGCAGAAATAAAGATCCGCAATGGAGGAAACCAGCTTGCGGTTCATTTCCTCCGGGAAGGGCGAATACTTGTCATAGGTTCTGAGACCGGCCTCCACATGGCCCACCTTCACCTGATGGTAGAAGGCGGACAGCGCCCCGGCAAAGGTGGTGGAGGTGTCTCCGTGGACAAGGATCATATCCGGCTTCAGGGTATCAATAGCCTCGTCCATACCGGTGAGGCACTTGCTGGTGATGGTGGACAAGGTCTGCCGGGGGGTCATGATGTCCAGATCCCAGTCGGGCTTTACCTCAAAAACCTCCAGCACACTGTCCAGCATCTGCCGGTGCTGGGCGGTGACGCAGCAAAGGCTCTCGATCTCCGGCCGGGAGGCCAGTTCCTTCACCAGCGGGCACATTTTAATGGCTTCCGGCCGGGTGCCGAAAACGCTCATGATCCGCAGCTTATTCATGGCTGCCGTCCTCCTTCTGCTTGTCTTTTTCCTCGTGATGGCCCAACTCTGTCAGTTCTTCCAGTTCCTCGTGGAGTTCCTCCTTCACTTCCTTGGGGAACACCACCCGGGCGGCCACAACCGCCACAACGCACAGAGCGATCAGCAGCAGCATGGCCTTCGCCTCGCCGCCAGTGGTCAGCACCACGGCGGACAGACCCAGAATACCGGAAATGACGTACAGCGTTGCCACCGCCTGCTTCTGGTTCAGACCCATGTCGATGAGCCGGTGGTGGATGTGGCCCCGGTCCGCGTGCATGGGGCTCTGGCCGTGGGCCATCCGGCGGATCATGGCGAAGGCTGTGTCGAAAATGGGCAGACCCAGGATCAAAAACGGCACGGCAAAGGAGATCACCGCGTAGAATTTGAAAAGGCCCTGAATGGACATGGTGGACAGAATGAAACCCAGAAATGTAGCGCCGGTGTCGCCCATAAACATCTTCGCGGGGTTCAGGTTATAGGGCAGGAAACCCACGCAGGCCCCCACCAGCGCCGCCATTACCACCGCCACCTGGGCGTCGGAGGTAATCAATGCAATCACCAGCACTGTGGCGGCAGAAATGGCGGACACGCCGTTGGCAAGGCCGTCCAGCCCGTCGATGAGGTTCACGGAGTTGGTGATTCCCACGATCCAGAGGACGGTGATGACCACGCTCACCACGTTGCCCATCTGCCAGTAGGGATTGGGGCTGAAGAGGTTGGGATTGGAGATGGCCCGGATCACCACACCGTGGCTCACCGGCAGGATGGCGGCCAGGATCTGCACCACGAACTTGAGCTTCGCCGGCAGAGGCGTAATGTCGTCCACCACGCCCAGGATCACAATGACCACGGCGCCCAGAAGGATGCCCCGCATCTGCCGGTCCTCCATCACGTTGGCGAAGAGCAGGATGCTCACCATAAAGCCCATGAAGATGGCGAGACCGCCCAGCCGGGGGATGGGCACCTTGTGCATCCGCCGAGCGTCCTTGGGCACGTCCACCGCGCCCACCTTATATGCGAAGCTCTTCACCGCCGGGGTGAGGAGGAAGCTCACCACCAGCGCCGTCAGCAGCGCCAGGACCACATAACCCGTCAGGGTCGAATTCTGCAGCATAGTATCCTCCGAAT
>ERZ779850.3223-NODE-3223-length-11835-cov-29.297538_pt1 | contig 11835 bp, 8 predicted proteins | sample MGYA00511249_ERZ779850 | MGnify/ENA primary metagenome ERZ779850 (study PRJEB29588, sample SAMEA2162475) | human gut metagenome | biome: human gut; feature: human-associated habitat; material: faeces | place: Denmark | collected 2008/2010 ...
ACACCTACTATTACTACAAGTGCGGCAACGCCAAACGCCACGGCAAGGCGCACTGCGACCTGAAAGCCATCCGCAAAGAGCCTCTTGAACGGTTCGTGGTGGAAACTGCCATTAAGGTGATTTTCAGCGATGAAATCATCGAACGGCTGATAGATTTGGTCATGGAAGCCCAGCAGCAGGAGAACACCCGGCTGCCTGTTCTGAAAGAGCAGCTCCGGGATACGGAGAAACGGCTCGCAAACCTTCTGGAAGCCATTGAACAGGGCATCCTGACCCCGACCACCAAGCAGCGGTTGGACGAGCTGGAAGCCCGGAAAGAAGCCCTGAACACCAGCATTCTGGAAGAAGAGCTGAAAAAGCCCGTCCTGACCCGTGAGTGGATTCGGTTCTGGCTTGAAAAATTCCGCAAGGGTGACGTGGGCAGCACGGAACACCAGCGGCAGATCATTGATACCTTTGTCAACTCGGTCTACGTCTTTGATGACCGGGTCGTACTCAATTTCAACTTCACGGATGATGCCAAAACGGTCACCCGTGAGGGAGTGTTGGGTTCGAGTGCTGTGGACAATGCTCCACCAAAACAAGAGTCCCTGACTTCGGTCAGGGGATTTTTTGTTGTGTCATCCACTAACCTGCGTCAGAGCAGGACGGTACAGGGCTCGAACAGCACGGCCGCGCCGCAGGCGGGGCAATCAAAGCCCTAGCAGGGCTTTGATTAGTGCGCGGTTCCCAACGCGTAGGAATGTCTACCAAGAAAGATGCCGCCAGACCATTTGGTCTGGGGATTTTTTTGTGGCGGAGGTCACAGGACGAGGACCGGAACGAGCAAAGGCAGGGTATCATCATTACGATGGTATCCTGCCTTTTGTGCGATAGGATGATCATAAGCCAAAGGCTCCCACCTGTTCTGTCGTATGCACAGAGCGGGCGATAGCCTTTGTGATGAAAAGAAGAAAATGAAGGAGATGACTTGTTATTTGGCGGCTTTTTCGCCCTCCGGGAAGATGATCTTATTCACGAAGAAGAAGATGACCATGGAGATACCGCCGTTCAGCACCGTAGTGCCGATGTTGTAGATGAAGTCCGGCACCAGCAGACCTGCCACCGCCACCCAGATGCAGTTGATGGAGTTGACGATGCAGGTGATGACGCAGAACGCCAGCACATACCAGCCGATCTGCTTTGCCAGATTGCCCTTGCTGCGGAACACAAAATTGCGCTGGATGGGGAAATTGATGCACTCGCCGATGACCATGGCGATCATGTAAGCGCAGAAGTAGGGCAGACCACCGTGGGCGGCATCGTAGCCGAGGATGTTCCACTTGAAGGTCTCGCCGAACAGGGTGATATCAATGCCCGGCCAGCCGAAATCCACCACCGGCAGGCTTGCAAAGGCCTTGGGCAGAAATTGCAGCAGCAGGTACTTGAACACCGTGATGAGGTTGGACACGATGACGAACAGACCGCCCTCGCGCACCCACTTGGCAGCGGCGGGGTGCTTTGCCGCGAAGTTATTCCAGAAATTCATAGCCTGCTTCCTTTCAGCTGTTTTTCAGACGCTCTTCCATGCGGCTGTTCAGCACGAGGTTCTTCACAGCTTCCACGATCACCCGCACAAGGCCGATGACCCAAAAGCCCCGCAGCTCCATCACGATGCCGTCCACCATGCCCATGCTGATGGTGCCGTTGGTCATTTTGGCCAGCGCACGCAAAGGCATATTGTACTGGAACAGGATGTTCAGGTCAGGCTTGCCCTTTTTGATGCTGCGGCGCAGCAGGGTGCCCAGCACGGCAGCCGCCAGCCAGCCGATGGGGCTGCGTCCGTGTCCCATCTCGCCCAGCGTCATGTTGCGGTCGATGTGTACCTTGTTCTCCGGGATGGGACGGCCCAGCAGCGCTTCAAACTCCGCGTCCGGCACATTCTGCACCTGTGCGGTGCGGTAATGGGCAAGGTCTTTGCCCGCGTAGGGGTCGGGTGCGCCGGTGCCCGCCACCGTGACGGCGGCAGTCAGACGGATATCGGCGCTGGAAGCGCCCACCAGCAGCTGATAGCTGCCGCCTTCCACCTCCCAGCGGTCGGTCTTGACGTTCCAGTAGCGGAACGCCTTATCATCCAGCGGGATGGTGACGGTCTTGCTCTCTCCGGCTTCCAGCTGCACCTTGGTAAAGCCCTTCAGCTCCTTGGCGGGGCGGAAAACTTTTGCATCCGGCTTTGCCACATACAGCTGCACCACCTCGGCACCTGCACAGCTGCCGGTGTTGGTGACGGTCAGGGTCACGCCCTTTTCGTCTGCTTTCAGGTCACTGTACGCAAAGCTGGTATAGCTCAGGCCATAGCCGAAGGGGAAGGCGGTGGGCACACCGGCAGTGTCGTAGTAGCGGTAGCCCACATACAGCCCCTCGCGGTACTCCACAGTGGGACCATCGCCGCCGAAATTCGCCTTTGCGGGGGTGTCGGCGTAGCTGCGCGCCCAAGTCTCCGCCAGCTTGCCGCAGGGGTTCTGTGCGCCGGTCAGCACCTCGACCAGTGCGCCCGCACCGGCCTGACCGCCCAGGCAGCCGTAGACCAGCGCCTTGCAGTCCTTGACCCAACCGCTTTCCAGCGAGGAGCCCGCACTCAGCAGCACAACCACATTGGGGTTTGCCGCCGCCACAACCGCCAGCAGTTCCAGCTGGTTCTCTGCCAGCTTCATGTCGGCGCGGTCGATGCCCTCGCTCTCTTTGATCTCGTCCAGACCCATGCACAGCAGCACCACATTGGCGTTCTTTGCCAGCTGCACCGCCTCGGCCTTCAGCGCCTCGTCGGGCTTGCCCTGCCGGTCAAAGCCCTTGGCGTAGCCGACGCTGTTCAGGCCGCTCTCGGCAAGGCAGTCCAGAAAGGAATCCACCTTGATGGAGTTGACGGCGCTGGAGCCTGCACCCTGATAACGGGGCGTCTGAGCAAAGTCGCCGATGACCGCCACCTTTTCCCCCTTTGCAAGGGGCAGCAGGCTGTTTTCGTTCTTCAGCAGCACGATGCTCTGAGCAGCAGCCCGGCGTGCCAGTGCGTGGTGGGCATCGGCATCGAACTTGCCGGGTGCGGCGTCCACCGCCGCCTTGGTGGTGAACACCAGCTCCAGCAGTTCCTCCAGCCGGGCGTCCACGTCCGCTTCGGTGATCTTGCCGGTCTGCACCGCTTTCATCAGCTCCCGGATGGCGTCCCCGCCGGGGGCGGGCATTTCCAGCGTAGAGCCGTTCTTTACGCCAAGGGCGTGGTCGTTGCTGCCGCCCCAGTCGGTGACCACTGCACCGTCAAAGCCCCAGTCCCCGCGCAGGATATCCATGAGCAGGTGGGTGTTCTCGTTGGCGTAGGTGCCGTTGACAAGGTTATAGGCGGACATGATGGTCTTAGGCTGCGCTTCCTTGACCACCATCTCGAAGCCGGTCAGGTAAATTTCCCGCAGGGTGCGCTCGTCCACGATGGAATCCGAGGCCATGCGGCGCAGCTCCTGACTGTTCACGGCAAAGTGCTTGGGGCAGGCGGCAATGCCGTTTTTCTGGATGCCGCGGACGTAGGCCGCCGCCATCTTACCGGCAAGGTAGGGGTCCTCCGAGAAATACTCGAAGTTCCGCCCGCACAGGGGGCTGCGCTTGATGTTCAGGCCGGGGCCCAGCAGCACCGACACGCCCTGTGCCGCTGCTTCTTCGCCCATGGCTGCGCCCACAGCCTCGCCAAGCGCGGGGTCCCAGCTGTTGGCAACGGTAGCCGAGGTGGGGAAGCAGGTGGCAGGCACACTGGGGTTCAGGCCCAGATGGTCAGCCGCGCCCGCCTGCTTGCGCACGCCGTTGGGGCCGTCGGACAGGGTAATGGCCGGGATGCCCTTGCCCGGCAGCGCCCGGGTGGTGAACACCGTGCCGCCGCTCAGCAGGGCGCATTTCTGTTCCAGATCCAGGCTGTTGATGATATCTGTGTGTTTCATGGCATTTTCCTCTTTGCCTTTTCAAATCCAGAAAAGGCCCGCTGTTTTTACGCAGCGGGCCTTTGGTCTGGTTTCAGTTCAGGTGCTGCGTCCGTTCAGAGCGTCTTGCCTAGAATCAGGCGTTGACTTCCTCTTCCTTGCGCTTTGCATAGCCCTTTTTGACCACCAGAACTTCCAGTGCGATCAGAGCGGCAGCCAGTACAACGTCCACACCGATCATCACCTTTTCCCAACCGGGCATACCGGGGTTCAGGTTCTCGGGGTAGTAAGCACGGGAGTTTGCCACAGTGTACAGGATGTTCTTGCAGGCCTGACGTGCGGACACCAGAGCGGTAGCGCTGGTGGTATCGGTCAGGTGGTTGGTCTCGGTGTCGTAGTTCACCAGGCAGAAGTCGCCGCCGTTGCGGATCAGGCGGTCAGAATCCTGATAGCCGTACACACCGTAGTAGTCGGTCAGCACCATGCCCACGAAGCCCCACTCGCCGCGCAGAACATCGTTCAGCAGGGCAGAGCAGTTGCCGGCGTAGGTGTTGCCGATGTAGTTGAAGGAGGACATGACGGCATGGCAGTCAGCTGCCTTGACGCACTGCTCGAAGGGCTTGAGGTAGATCTCGCGGATGGCCTGCTCGTTGGACCAGGTGCAGAGCATACCGCAGCGGTTGGTCTCCTGATCGTTCAGAGCAAAGTGCTTCATGAAGGCGTAAACGCCCTGCTCCTGAGAGCCCATGATGGCATTGGCAGCCATTGCGCCGGACAGCACGCCGTCCTCAGAGTAGTACTCGAAGTTACGGCCTGCGAAAGCGGAGCGGTGGATGTTCATAGCCGGTGCGTACCAGCCGGAAACGTCCATGTCGTCAGCCATCTTACCGATGGAGGTGCCGAAGTCGTGTGCCAGATCGGTGTTCCAGGTAGCTGCGATCATCACAGCGGAGGGGAAGCCGATAGAGCCCTGCTTGGTGAAGTTGTTGTTGATGGAGGCGGGGCCGTCGCAGTCAACAGCCTGCACCTTGCCGATGGAATCCACTGCCACGGACTGATAGCCGCCCAGAGCGATCAGGCTGTCCATATCGGATACGGTCAGCTGGTCGAGGAAGGTATCCCACTGGGCGTCGTTGTAATCCACGCCCACCATGTCCTTCAGCTTCAGGCCGTTCTTGGCACCGGTGGTGGGTGCTACGTCGTCGGCGTTGTTGAAGTCCTCGGGGTTCCAGTTGGAGTTGTTGTAGAAGGTAGCCTTAGCCTCTGCCGGCAGCTCAAAGTCTGCGGGAGCAGCGGTAGCCTCGGCGTAGTTGGCAAAGCCGTCGGCGCGGGACAGGTAGGTCACATTGCCCTCGGCAAAGTCGAACTTGTTGTCGGCAACTTCCACATCGCTCTCACGCTTGTTGGAAGCGTCGTAGACGATGTCGGAAGCCACGTTGTAGACCTTGGAGTCCAGAACGGTGTGGGAGTCGGCGTTGATGCTGATGACGTAATCGCCCTTTTCCAGCACATAGCAGCCCTTGCCGTAGGTATCGTAGGAGGCCATATCCTCGGCCTTGAAGGTAACGGTGACGTTCTCGGAAGCGCCGGGAGCCAGCTCGGAAGTCTTTGCAAAGCCGATCAGGTTTGCAGAAGCCTTCTCAATGCCGCCGTTGGTGTACGGAGGATTATAGTAAACCTCCACGACCTCCTTGCCGGAGGCAGAACCGGTGTTGGTGACGGTGACATCCACGGTGATGGTGCCGTCAGCCTCGGTAACGCTGTTCAGGGTCTGGGTGAAGGTGGTGTAGCTCAGGCCGCGGCCGAAGGGATAGACCACAGTCTTGTCGTAGTCGATGAGACCCTCAGCGGCAGCAGTCTCGTAGAACTTGTAGCCCACATAGATGCCCTCAACATAGTTGACAAAGGCGGGGATGGTATCAGCACCAAAGGAATTGGCCTTGAACTCGTCCATGTTGGTGTAGTTGAAGTTTCCAAAGTTATTCGCAGTGGGGGTCTGGGTCAGGTCGTACACAAAGGTATCGATGGTACGGCCGGAGGGGTTCACATCGCCGCAGAGGATGGAGCCCAGTGCGTTGAAGCCGCTCTGACCGGTGCCTGCGCACCAGACAACGCTCTTGATCTGGCTGTAATCCTTGACCCAGCCCAGCTCCATAGCGTTGGCGCCGTTGTAGACCACAACGACCTTATCAAAGTTCTTGCAGACCAGATCGATCATGTCTTTCTCGGTCTTGGACAGCTGCAGGTAGTGTTCGCCGGGCTCAAAGTCGTTGTAGCTGTGGCCTGCGTCGTAGGTGACCTGAGACACATCGGTGGGCAGGTCAGCGCCTTCGCCGCCCACGCGGGTGATGACTACCATGGCGGTATCAGAGAAAGCCTTGGCGTTGTTCATCATCTCGTCGGTGTACTGTGCAGCCTCCGGCTCCGGCAGGGTCCAGTCCTGAGAGAACATACCCACCACCGGGCGGTCTGCACGGTAGGAGGTGTAGAAGTCGCTCAGTTCGGTGTTCAGCTCAAAGCCCGCGTTGGTCAGACCCTCCAGCAGGGTGACGGTGGGGTAAGCATCGGACAGCGCACCGGAACCGGTGCCGCCGTAGCAGGGGTTAGTGGAAGCCCAGCCAAAGACGTTCAGCTTGCTGTTCTTGGCCATGGGCAGGGTGCCATCGTTATCCAGCAGAACGATGCCTTCATCGGCAATGTTCTCGCACAGCTGGGTAGCGGATGCCACGTTCTCCTCGCTGACCTTGCCGCCGCCGGTGGCAAGGGTGACCATGGAGTACATGGGGCCGGTCAGGATCAGGTTCACGGTGATAGCCAGCGCCAGCACCATGCCCAGACCCGCCTGCCAGCGGATCAGATACTTTTTGGACTTGCTCTGCTTACGGCAGGCGATCATGACTGCGATCAGCAGAACTGCTACGACACCAAAGCCGATCAACTGCGATTTGATCGAGTTGAGAACCTTGATGACGTCATCCATATTGATGGACAACATAGTTTTCTCCTCCTTGTTTTGTCGAATCGGACAACGGCAGGGGACGCCCCTGCCAGCTCGGCTTTATGATAGCAGAACTTGCCGGAGGATTTTCAATTTGTTCACAATCTGTCGTTTTGGATGCATAATTTGAAAAAAGTTTCAAATTGGTTTCATTTTTTATTGTGCTTATTCACAATTCCACTGCCCCTGATTTTGTGCATATTGCAAAAAGGGCGGGGATCACTCCCCGCCCTCGGTCTGTTGAATCCCCGCCTGCGGCAGAAGCACCCGCAGGGTGAACCAGCCGTCCTCCCAGTGCACGGTCATGCTGCCGCCGTGCTGCTGCGCAGCCGCCCGCAGGCTGCGCAGGTCGTAACCGCCGTGGGCACTGCGCAGCGGCAGACCATCTGCACCCAGCTCCACCGGCTTTTTGCAGTAGTTCTCCACCCGGAACAGCACAAAGCCGTTCTGGGCATACACCGCCGTGCGGATCAGCCGCTTTTCCGGGTCCTGCTCGGCGGCGCAGCTTTCAATGGCGTTGTCCAGCGCGGTGCCCACCAGCGTGCAGATCTCCCGGGTGGACAGATGGTCCAGCAGATGCCCGTCTGCCACGCTGGTCATGCGGATCTGCTTTTCCTGACATTCCATGCTCTTGGCGGTGAGCAGGATGTCCAGCACCGGGTTTCCGGTCTTGTTCTCCGCCTCATACTGCAGAATGCTGTTCTCCATCTTTGCCAGCGCCGCGTCCTGCTTGGCGCGGTCCCGCTGGGCACGGATATCAGCGATCTGGACCTTCAATTCATGGTAGCGGCTGTTGATGAGCTCGATGCCCTCCTTGCTGCGCTTGTACTGTTCGTACTGCCGGTGCAGCACATTGTCCATGGCAGAAAGCTCCTGATGCAGCGCGCTCTCCCGCAGTTGCTCGTGCTGCAGCGTCAGGATCAGCACCCCGCAGAAATCCACCAGCGTGCGGATGCAGAACACGTTCATGGTCGCCGGGCTCTCCCCCAGAAACAGAAGGTTGCTGACCACGAACACCGTGCCCGCCATGACAAATGCCGCCAGCGCAGCCTTGTTGCTGATGTCCAGATGCTTTTCGGGCAGCGGACGGCTGCGCTCCAGCCAGAACATCAGGCCGTAGACCGCGCCGTAGACCGCCGCCAGCAGCGCCAGCGCCAGCGGGTCAAAGCCGCTCCGGTGCGGGAACAGCCAGCAGTGCAGCTGCCATTCTGCGCTGGCAGCAAACTCTGCCAGCAGAAACGCCCGGGCGGTGATGTACAGTGCCTCCAGCCAGTTGACCGCCCGGCTGCCCCACAGGTACCCGTAGAGCAGCAGCACCGCGCAGAGCATACAGGGCACCCACCACGCCAGCGGCACATAGCCGGTCTTGTGCAAAAAGATTCCCAGCACCAGTGCCCACACCACCGTGACCGCGGTCTGCCGGTGGAACCGCCGCGGCAGGCGGCGGGCGTAGAGCAGCACCGCCAACACCTCTGCCAGCGCCGTGTACAGGCGGGGGATGTTCGGCAGCATGGTCATGAGCCCTCACCTCCGATGTAGTCGGTCAGTGCGGCAAGAAAGGCCTTGCGCTTGGGGCGGCTGATCTGCAGCTCATAGGGTCCCACCTGCACCGTGTTCTGCTGCACCGCCTGCACCTGCGCCAGATTTACCAGATAGCCGCTGTTGCAGCGGGCAAAGGGGCGGCCCGCCAACTTTTCCTCCACTGCCTTGAGGGTGCCCGGTGCCGAAAAATCGCCGTCCTCGGTGTAGTAATGCACCCGGTGGCCTTCGCTTTCCAGATAATACAGCCGGGAGCTGTCCAGCCGCCGCAGGCCGCTCTCCACCGGGACCATGAGATAGTGGCTGGCGCGGCGGGCCAAATTTTTCTCGGCCTTTTTCAGCTGCTCGGAAAATGCAAAATACGGCACCGGCTTCAGCACATAGTCCAGCGCCCCCACCGAGTAGCCCCGGATGGCATACTGCGCCATATTGGTGATGAAGATCAGGATGACGTCTGCATCCATCTGCCGGATGCGCTCTGCCGTGGTCATGCCGTCCAGATGCTTCATCTCCACATCCAGAAAAATAATATCGTAGACGGCGCGGTAATTGTCCAGAATGTCCATCCCGTCCGCAAAGACCGATACTTCAAATTCTGTCCCGTACTGCCGGGTATACCGCCGGATGTACTCCTGCAATACCCCCTGCACCTCCGCATCATCCTCTACGACTGCCACCCGGATCATGACCGCACCTCCCTTACCACACCTTTGTGGAACTGTTACGGCTCTATTATAGCGCAATCACGCCGGGTTTGCCAAGTCCCCGCCCCGACAAGTTTCCACCTGCAAATTTTACGCTATCGGGGGTGTTCTTTCCTTGGCGGGTGTGGTATACTCGATTTCGTTCAACAAATTGAAATTTGGAGACTCGAATCATGTGGAACGAATTAGGCATCAGCGGAGGGACCGCCATCCTTATTTTGATCGCGCTGTATTACGTTATCAAATGGGCAGTGAAAAACGGCATCAAAGAAGCTTACCGTGCTATCACGGGAGAGAAAACCAATGAAGATCTCCAAAACGAAAAAGAGCTGGAAGAACTTGGATCGGGTTCAGAAGATCAATAAATCCGCACGCGCTCCCGGCAAAGGACAGCGCACAAAAAAGCCACATAAAGGAGATGCTTTTCCATGGAATACAAACGTTTTGGCAATAAGATCATTGTACGCATCGACAAGGACGAAGAGATCCTTGAACAGGTCAAAGAGCTTGCCCTGAAGGAAAACATCCGCCTTGCCGCCGTGCAGGCGCTGGGTGCCACCAACAGCTTTACGGTGGGCGTATACAATGTAGTGGAGAAGAAATACTACGCCAACACCTTCAGCGGCAGTTTTGAGATCGTGTCCCTGACCGGCACCATCAACACCATGAACGGCGCATTCTACACCCACCTGCACATGAGCGCTGGCAACGACAAGGGCGAGGTGTTCGGCGGACATCTGAACCGGGCGGTGGTCAGCGCCACCTGTGAGATGGTGGTGGATGTTCTGGACGGCACAGTAGACCGCCAGTACGACCCCGTTACCGGGCTGAACCTGTTCAAGTTCTGATCTTATCTGTAAAAAGCCAAGGCCGCTGCGCGATGTCTGCGCAGCGGCCTTTTGCTTATAGCTCTTCCTGCCGGGTATAGGGCTCCATGCCGTGGTCGGCAGGGTCATAGTATTCCAGCAGGGTAATGTAGGTTTCCAAAAAGTGACACAGCACTGTTTTCAGGATGCCGCTCAGCTGCCCCTTTACCGTGATGGTGGACAATACAAAGTCTGACACCAGCTGCAGCGTCTCCGGGTCCAATTCAAAGCACAGACCGACTGCCAGCATGGGGATCACGATCTGCTGTGCCTGCAGCGGCACTGCATTGCCCAGCTTTTCCAGCAGCGGGCGGCTCAGGGCAGAGGCCGCCTGCACACAGCGCTCCACCTTTTCCTGCGGGAACTGCTGCATGGGCTCCATGCTGCGCAGCTGCGCCACCACGGCAGCATCGTCCAGAATGACGCCCCGGGTCACCTCTGCTTCCGAGCGGGTGGTCACGCATTGCAGTATACAGCGCATGGCATCCTCGTAGTCCTCGTGATAGGTCTGACGGCTGCCGAACAGGGTCATCATGGACTGCAGCACGGCATCGGTCTCCTCGGTGACGGCCAGCCGCCCGAAATCCAGCGGTGCGCCCTCCATCCCTGCGCTGCGGTCGTTCAGCGCCTGCAGTTCCTCCGGGACAACTGTAGCGGGCAGAAAACGGTCGTTGCCGTTGCGGTAGAAGCCCCACTCTGCGGGCAGCACCCGGGGGACCACATCTCCGCTGGAGATGATGTTGAAGATGTTGCTGGCGCTCCAGTTCTTTTTCAGACTGCCGCTTGCCGTATGGTTGTTGTCAAAGTCCTGCTGCAGCTCGGGGCAGTCTGCCGCCGCCAGCGCAGCCGGGGCGGCAAAGGTATAGACGAAGGTGTTTTTCTTTTCCAGCTGCGGCAGCACGGCGGGCAGACGCGCCGCCACTAAATTCGTTACGCCGCCGGCACGGCTGTAGCCGCCCATCCAGAGCTTCAGGGTACCCAGCGGCTGGCGCTTGGCCGATGCCTGAACATATCCGCGTATTTTTTCAGTCAGCTGCCGCGCCGCTGCTACAAAACCCGTGTGGGCGCTGCCGGAGCCTGTATGAAGGTTGCCGGACCACTCGGCTCCATAACCGGAGCCGCGCACGAACGCCCCGATGATGGTCACCTGTCTGCCGCCGCGCACCAGTGTTTTGCGGGCAACGGCACAGGCCGCCGTGTCCGGAGCATCGTTCAGGCTGTGGGTATAGTTGAACAGCTGCACCTCGGCAAAGCCCAGCTTTGCAAAGGCATCCCGGATATGGGCGGCACGGCCGACCTCGCCCGTCATCCAATAGTACTGGTCGCTCTCCCACGAGCTGTCCGCAGCCGCAGCCATGCCCAAGGTGGCCAGTGCCAGCTTATCGTCGTACTCTGTGGCGGCGTGGTCGAACAGGCTGTCGCTGTAATAGTAATCGTGCCGCAGGTCAGCGCTGCAGCGGTCGCTGCGGTACCACAGGGTATAGTAGTCGTCCGGCACGGCGCGGCCGACCAGCGCCGTAGCCGCCCCGGCCTGCGGCAGCGCCGCACCGGGAGCCAATGCCCCCGCCGCAAGGGTCACCGCAAGACCCTTACAAAAGTCCCGTCGTTTCATGCTTCATCTCCTCTGCCCCTGCGGCCTGTGCACCGCAGACATTTTTTATAGTATAATCCTTTTTGCCACCGGATGCAATTTTTACTTGCGGCGGCAGACGGGACGATTTGGAATGCCCTCCGCTATCGGGTTGCGGCACCCAGCATCCGCATCGTGCCTTGGGCGGCACTCGCGTCTT
>ERZ779850.3229-NODE-3229-length-11824-cov-3.020478_pt1 | contig 11824 bp, 9 predicted proteins | sample MGYA00511249_ERZ779850 | MGnify/ENA primary metagenome ERZ779850 (study PRJEB29588, sample SAMEA2162475) | human gut metagenome | biome: human gut; feature: human-associated habitat; material: faeces | place: Denmark | collected 2008/2010 ...
CAGTCACTCAGTGTTTTCCCAGTGAAAGACGTACTGGTAATTGACCAAATATATTGACAGGTTGTTCCATCAAACACAAACAGCTCCGCACAGGCACCTGCCTTTTGCAATTCCTGTAGAAATGCAGTCGTTGCAACTGTCTCTTTTTTGCAGGAAAACCAATACGGTTTGGCTGCCGTTCCATCTCCGGAAACCGCCTCCGCTACAGCATGAATGGTATCCGTGCATTTAGAGGCATCCGGCTGATTGGGCAGAATCGGGGTATCCGGCGGCGCAGTGGTTACAATCGGCTCTTCTGGTTCCGAATCTGAAATCTCATCCGAATCGTCCAATCCCGGATCATCCGGTTCCCATCCACCGTCATCGATTGGAGCATCTTCCGACGGACGCAGATTTTGCAGGGTATTCAATTCCTTGTTTGCCGTTCGGATATGATCTTCCGCAATGGCGACTGCGTTCTGTTTTTGTGCAACATTCAGCTTCGCAGCAGTGGTATCATACTGCAACAGCGGTGTTCCAACGGTTACAGAATCCCCCTCCTTGACAAGGACTTTTTCAACGATCAACTGATTGTCCAGCAACACCTTCTGTACATTGGCAGACTGTACCGTTCCCTGTGCAGAAATCTCATCGCCCCAGTACATGTCCTTCATCGTAGAAACAGAATATACCTTTACAGTTGCCTTTTTGGCTTTTGCGGTTCGGTACCAATATATGCCACCTGTTCCACCGCCGGCAATCAGAACACATCCAGCAATTAAAATGGTATTACGCAAGAATTTCTTCATGGCAGTTCCCTCCTGATTCCTCTGGCTCCTGTTCCAGCATACCATCTCGAATATATAGGATACGCTGTGCATGCTCTGCAATTTCCCGTTCGTGCGTAATCATGACAATGGTTGCACCATCCTCATGCAGTCCGTGAAACAATTCCATAACCTGTTCCCCAGACTTGGTATCCAATGCACCAGTCGGCTCATCAGCAAGCAGCAGCTGCGGATGGGTTACAATGGCACGGGCAATGGCAACGCGCTGCTTCTGTCCACCGGAAAGCTGCGTTGGCAAAAAGGTGATGCGATCTTCTAAGCCCACTCGAATCAACGCTTCTTTTGCCCGCTGGGTTCGTTCTTTCTTGCCAACACCAGCATACAAAAGCGGCAATGCAACATTGTCCAATGCAGTCTGCCGGGGCAGCAAATTAAAATTCTGAAAAACAAACCCTATTTTTTGATTGCGAATTTCTGACAGCATCCGATCGGTACAAGTTTGCATCGGCTTTCCGTCTAATAAGAACTGTCCGCTGGTTGGACGATCCAGTAACCCAATCACATTCATCAAAGTAGATTTTCCAGAACCGGAAGGCCCCATAATGGCAAGATATTCACCAGTATCGACAGACAGAGAAATATTTTTCAAAACAGGAACCGGTACTTTTCCCTGTATATAATCCTTACAAATATTTTGCAATTCCAATAGCATGGTTTCACCGCCTTATGATTCCGGATCTACCGGTGCAGCATCTGCACTGGAATCCTGCTCTGCGGATTCTTCCGGATCCACATCAAATTCGGGATCCAGCTCTCCGCTCACCGACTGATCGGGATCAATCGCTTCGAAAGGAATATCTTCCCCATCAGCAGGCATCTCATCAGAATTAGAATCCGACTGTTCCTTTTCGTATTCTTCATAGCTGGTGGTGGTACGCATTCCCTCTTGATAGTCTTCTGCTGGATAAGCAAGGTATTCATCCCCAGATAATCCATCGGCAATTTCAACATCTCCCATGGCTGCATCCTGCTCTCCCAGTGTCACATAACGTTTTTCCAGCTTGTCCTTTTTACCAGCAATCCAAACATAGGGCTGATCAGTATCAGCATCTACCACATAATCGGCATACAGCCAGATGCCGGACTTCTCAATGGTTGAACCTTCCGCCGGTGTAATCAGCACATGCTGCCCCAGCATCAAGCCATCGGATGTATCCAATTTAATGTAAAATGCGTAGGAAGAACTGGTGCTGGCTTCATCGCTGTAATAGCCCATGGAGTTATTCTGCTTGTTTTCTGCCTCCATGTTAATTTCGGAAATGGTGCCTGTCCAGGTAGAATCGTCAATTCGGGACTTGAGCACAACCGGTTCTTCTTGATAGATGGTCTGAATGTTCTGTTCATTGGCAATTCCTTTGACACGGAAATCGCCGTCTGCTAAAATGGTAAGCATGACATCCGTATTGTCTGCCTGCATCTGCTCTTTCGTCCGAACTGTTTTAATGGTTCCGCTCTTGGTTGCCGTTACCGTTGCGTGCTCAATGGAATTTTTCAACTTGGTCATTTCTGTTTGCTTGACCTTGATGTCATATTCATTTTTGGCAAGATCAGTTTGCAGAGACTGAATTTGTGTGGTGTAGGAAAGCTGATCGTCCGCACTTGCCTGCTGTTTTTCTGCTTCCAGCTGCTGAATTTGCTGTGTGGTGGTTGTATTTTCATTTTGCATGCGTTCAATGTCCAGATTACCCTGATCCAGTTGTAATTGCATGGCTGTTACATCATAAGAAAACAACGGAGTGCCCTCTTTGACGGAATCGCCTTCTGATACAAATACCTGATCCAGCGTTTTTTCACTGTCCACCTTGACTTCGGTCACCTCCTGAGATTCTACAACACCGGAATAGTAGGTCTGGAATCCATAACCTGCTGCGGTATTGATCTCTTTTAGGGAAGTGACATATGCAAGTCCATCTGCCTGAGAGGACTGCTGATGCTTCCATATGAAAATACCGGATGTTGCAACTGCTGCTGCACCTGCAACTGCGATGACTGAAATGAGAATTGGTTTTCTTTTCCCTGCCATATTCCTTCCTCCATATCTGATCCTGTCTAATTTGAAATGTTTGGATATTCAACTGTTGTACATCAGTTGCAACGCCATTATAGCATACCCATTCTTGTTTGTCAAGAACATTCAAACCGATTTTCATCGAATCATCTAAAAGTCTGTTTTTACGGCACCAAATGGAAAAATCCATATATTGTTCAGATGCCAATATTGACAAGTCTGGAAAAAACAGGTACAATAAAAAAGTATTATGAGATGCAAATTATCCTTGCATAGAAACGGAGAGAAAAATTATGAATATTGCAGTTGCACAGTCCGGTGGTCCTACCTGTGCCATCAACGCTTCTTTAGTTGGCGTCTTTCGAGAAGCACTGGCACATACAGAAATCGATGCTATATTTGGCTCCATCAATGGAATTGAAGGCATCATTCGGGATCATATGGTGGATTTAAAAAGCATCATTCGAAGCAATGCCGATATGGAACTGCTTCGGCAGACACCGTCTACCGTACTGGGATCCTGTCGATATAAGCTGCCGGATTGGCGGGAAGATGACGCTGTTTATCAAACCATTGCAGCCTGTTTCCAGAGAAGACAGATCAATGTCTTCTTCTACATTGGCGGAAACGACTCTATGGACACGGTCATGAAGCTTTCAGAATACTTTGCTGAAATTCACTTAGATGTCAAAGTCATCGGAATTCCAAAGACCATTGACAATGATCTCCCCTGTACCGACCATACCCCGGGATTTGGATCCGCAGCAAAATATGTTGCCATCACCACACAGGAAATTGTACGGGACAGCACGGTATATAGTCTCCCGTCTGTTACCATTATTGAAATCATGGGTCGGCATGCCGGCTGGCTGGCTGCCTCTTCCTGTGTTTTACGCGTGAATGGAGAATCTGCACCACACTTAATTTATGTACCGGAATGTACCTTCTCCGTAAAGCGCTTTTTGCAGGATGTCAAAAAAGAAATGGCAAAACACAAGGCAGTTGTCGTTGCCATTTCAGAAGGCGTTTCCTTGGACGGCGATGCAGAATCCGCCTATCAATCCGGTGAAACAGACTGCTTCGGTCATAAGTACTTATCCGGAGTCGGCAAAGCACTGGAACAGATTGTACGGAATGAAATCGGATGTAAGGTGCGTTCCATCGAACTGAATGTCATGCAGCGCTGCTCCTCCCATATTTGTTCCAAGACCGATATTACAGAGGCCGAGCAGATCGGCGCTGCCGGTGTCCGCTGTGCCTTAAAGGGAGAAACCGGAACGGTAATGGTTTTCCGCCGTGTCCGCAACATGCCATATACCATTGCAATTGAATCTGCGTCGGCAAGTAAGATTGCCAATCAGGAACGATACCTTCCTGCCTCTTTCTTAAATGCCCAGCAGAACAATATCACCGATGAAGCACTGCAATACTTCCTGCCGCTGATTCAGGGAGAAGTGCAAATTCAAATGGAGAATGGGCTGCCAAAGCATTTCACCGTGCAGGAAGCAATCTTAAAATAACAGCTGGCTGTACAAACCAATTTTCAATCCATTATAGAAAAAAGCCTATTGGGAAAGGAACTTGCAAATGTTCTGATCCAATAGGCTTTCCTATTCCATTTTTGTAGATTAAGATCAAAATGTCCCTCCTTTCTGATTTTTAATTTGGAAAAGATCCATAAATGTCGATGGCTCTGCTCAAATTTCTATTTACAAAAACATATGTTCGTGCTATAATGGACGATGTTTAAAAGATGCATCATCTTTAGGAGGGATTTTTATGAAATGGAAACAGTGGCTGGCAGGAATGCTCACCATTTTGATGGTAATTGGTTGCCTGGGCGGATCAGTATCCGCAAAAGCACTGCAACCAGATTCCAAAGCAACGGATTCTTATGACTTTATGCAAATTTCCGATCCGATTTTAACCCTACAAGTGGGAGAGCAAAAGTCTTTAACCATACTTCATGCCTCTTCCAGCCGAATAGTACATTGGTTTACAATGGATGCAGACGTTGCGGATGTGGAGCAAAGCGGAATGGTAACCGGTGTTGCGCCTGGCATTGTAACTTTGTATGCGGTTATTTCCAAAGAACATGTCCTGCAATGCCGGGTGGTGGTGCAGCCAGCTTCCCATCCAGCCGTCACCAATCTGCCCACTGCTACAACTACTTCCGCACCGATTGCGACAACGCAATCAACCACAACTGGAACCACTCCAACTGATCAACCAGCGCTTTCTGCATCCACCTGTACGCTTTCTGTCGGAGAAACATTCCAGCTTACAGCAACGGAGATGGAGAATGTGGTCTGGTTCAGTCACGATCCGCAAATTGCTTCTGTTACGGATGGATTGATTACAGCCAACCAGGCTGGTGAAACCATTGTTTATGCCATTTTCCCGGAAAATGTTGTTTGTTCCTGTACAGTTACGGTAATCCAGCATACCCCGCATCTTTCTAAGGAAGCCCTTACTGTAGCTGTCGGCGAAGTCGCACCATTGACCGTTCTAGATCTTGCACCCAATCAAACGGTTCAGTGGTCCAGCGAAGATGACACCATTGCCGATATCATTGATGAAACCATCATCGGCGTTCATCCTGGAACGGTTGTCGTTTCTGCCGCAATTGGAGAAAACCTGGTTCTTTCCTGTACTGTTACCGTACAGGCAGCATCTGCGCAAACAACTGCAATTGTTACAACCCAAACGGAATCAACAACAACCACCACTACAACAACAGTTCCCACACAAACGACAACTGGAACCACCATTGCTGCAGGACCATTCCTAGAACAGGAATATATCACCATGCAAATGGGCGATATACAGTCTATGCTTTTGGAAAACATAGCAGCAGACGAACCAGTTTCCTGGTTCTCCAAGGATGAAACAATTGCAACAGTCGATCAACAAGGCGCCGTAACAGCCGTTTCTACTGGAAATACACGAATTTGTGCCGTGATTCCAGGATATGGTGTGCTATACTGTGCCGTACGGGTAATCTCAGATCGGGCTTATGACACCGGAGATGTCAACGGTGATGGTGATATTACCTTAGCAGACGCCACCCTGACGCTTACGTATTACGCAGAGGAAGCGGTTTCTGGACATCCACAGTTTTCCGATATGATCGTCTGCGATGAGGCTTCCGCTTTTTCTGCTGCCGATGTGGATCAGGATCGCACCATTACCTTATCAGACGCTACGCTAATCTTAACCTACTATGCGGAACTCGCAGTCGGAAACACACCCGACTGGAACAAGCTGCGCGCCTAACCATCGAGCGCAAACCCTATCATATAAAAAACATACATACTGCAAGAAACGCCGAGCATCTGGTTGCGCAATCCCGCTTCCACTGCTCGGCATTTCTTTGGAAGCAATTCCTAAAGCCCTGCAAAAATAGGGAAAATTTGCCGGTTCGTTCATTGACAAAAAAGGAAAAACATGCTACAATTATAATATCTATTAGCATGCAGATTATTGTGTTCGTACACCCCATTGCAAGGATGCAACGCTGCAAATTTTTAGTAGGAGTGAATGTAAATGAAGAAAGGTGTCACGTTAAAGAAGAAGCTGCTGGCAACTGTTTCTGCTGGTGTACTGGCTGCAACAGGAGTGGCTTCCGCACTGACAAGCAGTGTAACTGCTGCTTCAACAGAAGATCTGGGATTGGATAACTATGCAAAACTTTTGCAGTATTCCCTGTATTTCTTCGATGCAAACATGTGCGGCGATCAGGTTGGAGAAAAAAGTGCACTCTCCGGGAGAGACGATTGCCATACAGGCGATACGGCTCCGGGCGGCTTCCACGATGCCGGCGACAACATCAAATTTGGTCAGACAGAAGGCTTCACTGCTTCCACGCTGGGATGGACTTATTACGAGTTCAAGGATCAGTTTGACAAAACTGGAACAACCGATCATTTTAAAGTTATTACCGATTATTTCTGTGATTTCTTTAAAGCTTCCACAACACTGGATGCCAATGGTGCTGTCAGCCAGTTCGTTTACCAGGTCGACATTAACAGTGACCACAGCACTTGGTGTGCACCGGAAGGCATGGCAAGTAGAACCAATATTGGACAAAATGTCTATCGAGTTACAAGCGGTGCCAGTGACATTGCAGCTCAATATGCAGCTGCCTTGGCACAAAATTACATCAATTTTGGCAATCAGGAAGATCTGACCTATGCAACTGCTCTGTACAACTTTGCAATCAGAGATCGTCAGCCAGCACCGGCAAACGAAAACAACTACAACAGTACAGAATGCCAGGATGATATTTCCTGGGCAGCTGGTTGGATGTACTTGGCAACCGGAGAAGAATCCTACAAGACGGAAAACGGAAAATACACCAACGCTTCCAACTATGGACAGCAGGACTATATGTATAACAATTCCGGTTTGGGCGCTGCTATTATCAATGCAGAAATCACTGGCAACTGGAGCAATGCCACCAATTACATTGATGGAAAAGTAAACGGAAGCCAAAATCAGTATTATGTATACAACAGCTGGGGCAGCGCAAGACATAATACCTTGATGCAGCTCTGCGCATTGGTTTGCACCAAACACAAAGATGAATCCGGAAAGGATTATTCTGCATGGGCAAAGCAGCAGATGAACTATCTGCTGGGTGACAACAGCAAAAATGTATGCTTTGTAGTTGGCTACAACAGCATTTCTGCTACCTCTCCGCACCACCGTGCAGCATCCAACATCACAATCAGTTCTGATTGGCATGAATACAACAACTGGGACGGAAAGTATGCTTCCAGCGGTGGACATACCCTGTATGGCGCTCTGGTTGGCGGTCCGACCAACACCAACTTTGATTACACAGACTCTGCAAAGGATGCAACCTCCAACGAAGTAGCGATTGACTATCAAGCTGGATTAGTTGGTGCAGCTGCTGCATTGTATGCAATGTATGACACAGGTTCTGTTGTGGCAGAAATTGGCCCAGAAGTAACTGTTTATGCTTCTGAAAAGGCTGCTGCAAACGGAGAAACGCCGGTAACAACAACCACCACGACAACGACTACCACAACTACTACGGAAACAACCACCACGACAGAAGAAACAACAACCACAACAGAAGAAACCACGACAACCACTGAAGCAACTACAATCACTACAGATGCAACCACAACTACAACGGATGCAATCACAACCACCACTGCAACAGACGAAACCACGACTACAACGGATGCAACCACAACTACAACAGACGAAACCACAACCACCACTGCAACAAATGAAACTACAACTACAACGAATGCAACCACAACCACTGCTGCAACAGATGAAACCACAACTACAACGGATGTAACCACAACCACTCCTGCAACAGACGAAACCACAACCACAACAGATGCAACCACAACCACCACTGCAACAGACGAAACCACAACTACAACGAATGCAACCACAACCACTACTGTAACAGACGAAACCACAACTACAACGGATGCAACCACAACCACCACTGCAACAGATGAGACGACAACTACTCCAACTGGTACTGCATCTACTACTACAACAACCACAACAACTGGATCAGTAACCGGTACCACGACAACTACCAGTGCTGTTTCCAGCGTACTTCCGCCGGTTCTGCGGTACGGCGACCTCAACGGAGACGGCAACGTTTCATTGGCAGATGCTGTTCGTCTGTGCAAATACCTCAATGGCACAGTTGAACTGAGCGATGGTGCACTGGCAAATGCAGATGTGAATGCTGATGGAACTGTGAACGATCAGGATTTGCTGATTCTGGTACAGTATCTGGCTCGTCTGGTAAATACCCTGCCGAGTGCATAAGCATTTGATTTTAAAAATAGGATCGTTCTTATAAAAAAGGAGCCTGCAAGTTGCAGGCTCCTTTTTTAGGATTCCGATAAAATACGCTGCATATAGGTTTCCGTAGACAGGAATCCAGACCGATTGTACCGGTTTAAATCATATAAACAATTGGGATCTTTGGTAATATAATTGGGTTTCTCCAGGCAAGTCAATGTCAATAAGAACCCAGCATCCTTCAACACTGCATTGCTTTCCTGACAAACGAATCCATATGGATAGGCAAACACAATGGGCACCTGATTCAACTCCTCCCGGCAGCGGTTTTGCAAGATCTGCACATCCGCTGAAAAGAATGTGTGGTAATCCTCCTCCGTTTCCCAATCCATCTTGCGGCATCCGCAGCGTGCTCCATTGCTGTGCATATCATATGTGTGATTGCCCAATTCAATCCAATCAGATTGCAGCATGGTACGCAGATCCTCCCATGTTAAATAGGAATAAGCATCCACATGCGGTGCATCCGGTGCCAGCATCTCTGTAAAAATACCGACTGTGGAAACAATGGCACACATTTGATATTGTTCTAGGATTGGAAGCGCCAGACTCAAATTGTTGTAAAAGCCATCATCAAAGGTAATCATCACCGGATGTTCCGGAAGTGTCCCAATACCATTGGTATAATCGACTAACTGCTGTGCAGAGACACTCTGATAACCATGCTGAGAAAGATATTGCAAATCCGCTTCCAGCGTTTCCGGTGTCACACGAAATTCATTTTCCGGGCCTTCCGTAATACTGTGGTACATCAGAATGGGCAGAAAAATCCCATCCGGCGGACGATTGGATGCAGCATAGAACTTTCCCACTGTTGTACAAATGGCTGCCAAAATCAACACTACCATGTCAATCACCAGAAACCGCAGGAGTTTTCGAATGTTGCAGCAATGATACATAAGCAGTCCCCTCCCTCTTTTCATCTGATCATATGGTATGAAAAATCCAGTTTGTCCTATACATTTTGCAGAATACGACCAAAAAGATTGGTTCTGAATGTTGCAGGCTGCTGCATAACAATAGGAACATCAGGAAAGAATAATGAGGTGAATACAGTGCGCAAACGACGTTCGCTCAAACGAAAAAAGCCACTCTTTTTATTGCTTCTGCTGATGCTTCCCATGGTTGTCCTGTTGGGAAAGCGTCTCCTTCCCAAAACGCCTCCTGCCGCATCTCCATTCACACAGCAGAGCAGGAGGCATTCCCAACAGATTCCGCTTGCAGCAGCACAGGCTGGATTGACATTGGACGAGGATGCTTGGAATGTAGCCTCGCAGGGGTATGGCTGGGAAGAAGAATCCATGCCCTCCTTGGTACAAGCAGACACACAGACAGGCACTTCTGATCCCGGTGCAAAGCCTTATCCGGAAGTTTGGAATGTACAGCCAGAATGTCAGGTAAACCGAACCTTTTACAGCACATACTATGGCACACGCTTCTTCTCACTGGATACGGCTGGACAGGTGCAAAATAAAACCAGCCTGCCCAATGAGCAGCTTATGGAAGAGAGCAAACATCTCCCAAACTTTGATGTTGCCGCCGATGGAACGCCACGTGTCCTAATTATGCACACGCACACAACTGAAACATTTGAGCCATATGTCCGAGACAATTTTGACAGCAGCTTCAATTACCGCACGACAGATCCCAGTAAAAATATGATTGCAGTCGGCAACGCCATTGCTGCACAATTGGAAGCTGCCGGAATTGGCGTGATTCACAGTGATGTCATTCATGATTACCCCTCCTATAATGGCTCCTATGAACGCAGTGCAGAAACGGTACGTGCCATTCTGGAGCAATACCCCACCATTCAAGTGGTGCTGGACATCCATCGAGATGCAATCGGCGATGATACTGCCATTGCACAGCCCATTGTAGAAATTGATGGCAAGGAGGCCGCACAGATCATGATTATCTCCGGCTGTGATGACGGCACCATGAACATGCCGCATTATATGGAAAACTTCCACTTTGCCTGTGCTCTGCAAGGCACGATGGAATCTCTATATCCCGGACTCACTCGACCCATTTTGTTCGATTACCGCCACTACAATCAGGATTTAACAACCGGCAGCTTACTGATTGAGGTTGGCTCCCATGGAAACACACTGGATCAAGCCGTTTATTCCGGACAGCTGATCGGTGTTTCTCTGGCAAAAACCTTGCTGCAACAGGAGTAGAAATGAAAAGATTGCAAAAAAGAACACGTCGCTTCCTGCGGCGTGCCATACAATATGGTAGCTTTTATGTATTACTCAATGGATTCTTATGGGGATTCCTTCAAGTTTCCAGTTCTGCCTACCGCCGCATGGAAGCAAATCCACCGGCAGCAACAGCTGTTTCTGCCTCCCCTGACGGAACCTTATCGCTATCGATTCTGACCAAACAGGCGCAATTGCCACAACCGATTTGGCAGCAATCCGAAGCAATATGGATTCCGACTCCTGTTCTCACAATTTGGCAGATGATCTGGAATCAATGCATCAGGCATGATGATGCGTCAGAAAACTGGAAAAATCCTCACAGTTCGGATGCTGCTTGGCAATGGTCTCATAGAACAGATTCAACTCTCCCCGATAAATCAAATAGGCAGACGGCAAGTATCGTAAATCATCCGGTGTATTGAGACAAACCGGCTTGTTCAGCTGCACGCCGCACTGCTCCAGCAGCTTTGCAACAAATTGCGAACAATGCAGCTTATGCTTTCTCGCCCATTGAATATGGAAAAAGGTAGAACCCAGTCCCAGGATATTATAAGAAAAGGAACGCCGATTAGTCTTAAAAAATTCCAAGCGCTGATGAAATTCCTGCTTGGTTTCCTTGGTGACCGGAATCATATAGATTTCACAGGGAATCACCGGATACCGTCCTAAAGTTCCCTCCCCAACAATTTCCTGGTTAAAGGTAGCCGGAAGCGGAAAATGCACATACGTGCGACAGAAGCTATACATTTCATCCAAAGAAAGATCTGTTGCTACGGAAGCGTGATTATACGGTTTCTTGGTAAAAAAGCGAATAAAACGAGCCACTCTCGTTCCAGTTTGGCTCAACAATACGAATAGGTAGTCTTGCAACATTCTCACCCCAAAAAATTTTCAAAAATCTCATATAATTATAGCATAAG
>ERZ779850.3234-NODE-3234-length-11810-cov-5.170225_pt1 | contig 11810 bp, 7 predicted proteins | sample MGYA00511249_ERZ779850 | MGnify/ENA primary metagenome ERZ779850 (study PRJEB29588, sample SAMEA2162475) | human gut metagenome | biome: human gut; feature: human-associated habitat; material: faeces | place: Denmark | collected 2008/2010 ...
AGCTCTTTCTGCTGGCTTGATCAGAAGTATAAAAGAGGTGCTATCAAGAGTATTTTCACTCAAAGAGTGTCTTTCCATGCGGAGAAAAATAAATGGGAAAGTCATAAGATGAGCGAGTTGATCACCCTTCAATCTGGTCAAGATTTTGCACCGACTGATTTTAATGAGCAAGGAAAAGGTATACCTTACATGACGGGAGCAAGCTGCATTGTTGAAGGACAGACGGTCGTTTCAAGGTGGACAACAGTTCCCCGGTGCTTCGCTTATCATGGAGATACACTTCTGGTATGCAAAGGCTCCGGCTCTGGCGCAGTAGCATTTCTCTCTCAAGATAAGGTACACATTGCACGACAGTTTATGGCGTTGCGCCCCCATGGAGGCATGACCAAAGAGTTTTGCCTTTACCTCACACTTCATCTTTCTGAGAAAATGAAGCAATCGGCAACAGGACTGATTGAAGGCATAGATCGTAAAACTGTTTTGAATCAGCGCGTCTTTTTACCCCCCATCGTTGAGCAAGAGCGAATCGTGAAATTTCTTTCGGCAATAGAAAAGGCTTTAATAACGCAAGAGGGTGTTCTAAAGAGCCTTGTTTCTATAAAAAAGGGATTGATGCAACAGCTCTTTATATGAAGAGCTGCTGCAAAAGAGAGACTCGCATTCCAACCAACTGGCGCTCTGTACTTTCAGCATTCGCTATTTTTTTATTTAGAGTCTCAAATAGCTTTGACAAGTGCTTCTGTTCTTCCACTGACGGCAAGCATCGACGGATGCGGACAAATTGGGAATAATGGACTCTTTGCTTTTCAATAAGTGATCCAGTAGCGATGAGCTTGTAGTGAATTAGCATGGAGTACGATGTCAGATATTCTTCCCAGAAGCAAATCGTATCAGGCTCATTGACAGAGAAGATATTATAATAGCCTGAAACAGCGGCGGTATATCCGAGATGGTTAGGAGCGATTGCGCCCAGATGGGCGTTCATGGGATTATATGCAAACCAACCGGGCTTAATCATCTTGTAGTTTTCCCCCTCCTTAGTTACAAGAAACTCCCGATAATAACGTTCTGTTTTTGGCGTTATACCATCCTCAACAGTGAGGCTGACTAAAGGCGTGGATGGGGTGTTTGATGTCCTTATGGTTTGCTCGGTGAAATATTCACCTAAAGACGATTGCTGCCATTCGGGGTAACACGCTTTTCCGGTTCCTTTTCTTCCAGCGAACACTTGCTGAATGACACCTCTTTTATACTTCTTGAGGTTATCTACGAGAGATTGCTGCGCGTCGATACGACGATCTAAGGCAATGAGAAAGTCTGCAATTTTTCTTTGCTCGGCAGTATTCTCCGGCAGATAGTGTTTTGTGGCGAAGAACTCATCTGTTGGGACATTAAGTAATCCGTGATTTCTTGCCCCTTCTGCTGAAATCATATAGATTTCCTTGTACCATTTAAGTGAATCAAAGTACACCTTAATGAAGTCTGTATCGTGCTTCTTGAGCGCAAAACAGATATATAGTGTAGACAACGCTCCCATAGGATAGCGGTCTAACCGCTTTATTGAACCGAAGTCGTAACCTACGGAATAGCTCTTGTTATACGCATATTCGCCCTTTCTCAAAAGGTAATATCCGCTCATGTCTTTGCTTGCAACGGTTTTGTTGAAGTAACTGATTTGATCGACAAGACCATCTTTCGAGGATATTGTCAGGGGTAGGTCAGTTTCATTGTTGCTGTTTTTTCGTGTTACTCGTTCTGCAAAATCAGACAATTTCTCTGCTCTCCACGGCTCATCGAAGCCCGGGAAGCGGAGCTTCGGACGCTTCTCAAGACCGTTACTTGAGGATACATTTGCCATAATTATTTGCCCTCCACGTCAAAGGGGAAGTCCAGCCCCAGCTCATCAAAAAACGGTTTCAGTTCCGCATCAATATCCTTAATTTCAGATTGGAGCTTGCGGATCTCAGCGGCAACTTCATTCAAGTCAATCTCAGGTTCCGGCTCAAAGGTGTCAACATAGCGAGGAATGTTCAGGTTGAAGCCGTTCTCTTCAATCTCCTGCATGGTCGCAACATGAGCATATTTATCGACATCCTGACGGCGCTCATAGGTCTCAACAATCTTGTCGATGTCGCACTCCCGAAGGATGTTCTGGTTCTTTCCTGCTTCAAAGTTGCTGGAAGCGTCGATGAAAAGGATGTTGTCAGAGTTGCCATTGCGCTCTCTTTTAAGAACAAGAACACAGACAGGGATGCCCGTGCCAAAGAACAGATTTGCAGGCAACCCGATTACCGCGTCCAGAACATTTAATTTCTGAATAAGGTGCTTGCGGATTGCTTCCTCAGCAGCACCACGGAACAGGACGCCATGCGGCAGGAGAACGACGGCTCGTCCATCCTCGTCCATGTGGTAAACCATGTGCTGAACAAAGGCAAAGTCAGCCTTGCTCTTCGGAGCGAGTTTTCCGTACTCGTTGAATCGCTCGTCCTCCATGAAGTGCATATCGGCAGACCAGTTTGCAGAATAAGGTGGATTGGCAACCTGAACACGGAACTTCATGTCTCCGAAGTAGTCATGCTCCAAGGTATCACCGTTGTAGATGTTAAAGTTGCGATACGGGATTCCGCGCAGAATCATGTTCATTCTGGCGAGGTTATAAGTCGTGGAGGTCAATTCCTGTCCATAGTAGTTTCTCACGTTCGCATAGTTCTTGAGGCGCAGCAGCAGTGAACCAGAGCCACAAGTGGGGTCGGCTGCATCCTTGACATCCGTGAGACCAAGGCAAGCAAGGCGGCAAAGCAATTCGGCAGGACCGGAAGGCGTATAGAACTCACCGGCTTTCTTGCCAGCAGTTGCAGCAAACTGACCGATCAGATATTCATAGGCATTCCCCAGTACGTCAATTTTGGTATCATCCACGCCGAAGTTGATTTCGTCCAGCGAAGCGATGATCTTTGCCATAACAGCACTTCTATCCTTGACAGTATGACCGAGCTTTGAGGAATCGAGCTGCATATCAGAAAACAGTCCGTCAAAGTCTTCCTGAGAATCGTTTCCGATTGTGGACTCCATCAGGGCGTTGATTGCACTCTGCAAGAACTCAATGTCGAAGGAACGGTTTTCTACCATCTTGACCATCTTGCGGAACAAATACTGCGGCTCGATGACATAGCCGAGATCGCGCAGTGCCTCTTCGATAACGGCGGTCTTATATTCTTCGTCTGCCCACGCCTCTTCATAACCGATACCGTCATCCTTGAGAAGATTCGCCATATACTTCTCCGTCCGGTCGGAAAGGTAGTAGTAGAAAATCATGCCCAAGATGTAGTTCTTGAACTCATACGCCTCCATGTTTCCGCGCAAGACATTTGCCATTGCCCATAGCTTATTGCAAAGCTCTTTCTGATGAGCCTGAATCGAATTATCCATTTGTCTCTCTCCTTATTGGTATTTCTCTGTGTGCTGCCGGATGAAGTCAACAATCCGATTTACAAGGGAGCGCTTCTTCAAAAGCGGCAAGGGCTTCTCAATCCTATCTCGGATATTTCCTGCATCCATTGTGCCAGAAAACTCATATTCCGAAATAATATCCGTCAGCATAGATGCGTCAATGTCCTCAGTCTTCGCAAAGGCAACAATCTCTTCGCGCTTTGCTTCATTTTCAAAGTCGTTATAGGCTGCATCAATTTCATCCGCACTTTCCAAGCCGACAACAACACGATCCAAGAACGCTTGCAGGATTTCGACTTTCCGGAGCAACTGCGGATTATCGGTTCTTCCCAGCTCATCCTTAATGTGTTTAATATCGTAATCCTTCTGCTTGGGATCGTCGAAATGAATGTTGCGGATCAGGTTCATGATGTATGCGACATTGATCCTGTCACTCTCCATCAATTCGATGCAGAAGTCAACGTCATTCAGGACGGAGACAACCTCGCGGTCTGTTTTTTGCCTTGAGTAGAGCATGAGGTATTTGCTCTTATAGTCCTGATATTCCTGCTCGGACATGATAAGAGCATCCTGATCGAAACTGAACTCAATAAAGGTCTGCAACGATTGGAGGTACTTTGTCAGCTCACGGAAGGTCACGACAAACTTCTTCTGATCGTCCTCGTTCTGCATTGTGTCCACGGACTCCGGAAACAGAGCAATTTCCTTGAGCTTCATCACCATTTCGTTGAACTTCTCTACGAAGTATTGATAACCCGGAACAACGATGCCAGAGGTATCTTGACTCTTAGAGAAGAGCGTCAGCGCGTCATCAGTACGTTTTTTGAGGTTGCGGTAGCAAATGATAATGCCAAAGGGTTTTGTTTCCTTCTCAACGCGGTTCGTGCGGGAATAGGCTTGCAGCAAATCATGATACTTCAAGTCCTTGTCCACATAAAGGACAGAGAGCTGCTTGCTGTCAAAGCCGGTCAGGAACATATTCACGACGATGAGAATATCGAGCGACTTTGTTTTCTTTCCCTTTACTCGGTCAGAGATGTCCTTGTGATAAGCTGAGAACGTATCTGTGGAGAAATTGGTTCCGTACATCTCGTTATAGTCCTTGATGATACGCTCCAACGAATCACGGCTATGCTCGTCCTTGCCCTCGGCATCCTCATTCTGCCCGTAGGAGAAGATGCCGCTGATATTCAGGTCATGCTTGATCTTCTTGAAAATGTCGTAATACTTAACAAGGGCATCAATAGAGGACACGGCAAAAATAGCCGTATACTGTCCATTTCGGGTTTTCGCCTTGTGGTTCTGGATGATGTGATTGGCGATCAGAGACATTCGCTCATCGGACATATAGAGTTCGCCTATATCAATCGCGTCCGCGAGTGTCGGGTCATCCCAGTCGAAATCACCCTCCATTGTTTTTATGTATTCGATGTGGAAGCCCAGAACATTATTATCGAAGATGGCGTCTTTAATCAGGTAATTGTGAAGACACTCACCAAAGAGCATTTCTGTTGTTTGCGTGATTTTACCCTCAGTTTTACCGTTGACTTCAAACCGAGGTGTCCCCGTGAAGCCGAAAAACTGTGCCTTTCTGAAATGCCGCACAATGTCCTTGTGCATATCCCCAAACTGGCTGCGGTGGCACTCGTCGATGATAAAGACAACCTTCTCGTCTTTGTATGCGTCCATTACTTTCTCGTACTGAGGGCGCTTTACAGCGTTTGCCATCTTCTGCATCGTGGTGACGATAAGCTGCCTGTTCTTGTCCTTCATCTGGCGGACAAGGACATCGGTGCAATCTGTAACATCAACGGAGCCAGCCTCAAACTTGTTAAACTCTTCGGTTGTCTGAGAATCCAAGTCTTTTCGGTCAACAAGGAAAATGACTTTCTTGATGTTCGGATTTGCTGCGAGGATTTGCGCAGTCTTAAAGGATGTCAATGTCTTGCCCGCGCCGGTTGTGTGCCAGATATACGCATTCCGGTTTGTAAGCGTTGCTTGACGGATCAGCGCTTCTACGGCATAAACCTGATAGGGACGCATGACCATCAAAATCTTATCGGTATCATTTAGGATGGTGTAGCGTGTCAGCATTTTAATGATGTGATCCCTTGCAAGGAAAGAAATCGAATAGTCCTTCAAATTGGTGATGCGGACGTTATTGAAATCAGTCCAGAAGAAAGCAAGACTATACATCAAGTCTCTGTCGGAATTGGCGAAATACTTTGTGTCAACACCATTGGAGACAATGAAGAGCTGAATGAAATGATACAGCCCGTTGTAGGAGTGTTTCTTATAACGCATGACCTGATTGACTGCCTCGCGGATGTCAATGCCACGGCGCTTTAATTCTACTTGGATCAGGGGCAAGCCGTTTACGAGAATCGTAACGTCGTAACGATTGACGTATTTTCCAACCACGGTTGTTTGATGAGTGACTTGGAAAATGTTCTTCGTGTGGTCCTGATCAAAGAAGGACAGATATACCTTTGTACCATCTTCACGCTCAAGGACAAACTTATCCCTCAAGATTTTTGCGCTCTGGAAAACAGACTTTCCGAGCATGAGGTTGAAGATACGCTCCCACTCTTTATCGGTGATAGGCGTATCCAGCTTTGGCGCATTGAAGGCTTCAAACTGAACTTTGAAGTTCTCCACCAGCGCGTCATAATCAGGAATTGCGACTGTGGTATATTCCTGCTTGTTCAGTTGCTCAATAAACTGCTGTTCAAGAGCCGCTTCGCTTTGGTATGCCATATCTTCATCTCCAATACTTGAGGATCATTTGTTGGTTGCCAGCCTGTCCTCATTTCTATTTTATCATAGCAAGTGTCCCAAATACCGGACTTATTTTCGTTTCAACTGCAAAACCACGTCACCATCATCTGTAATTTCCATTTGCATTGTTTTTAGGTACTTTGCGATGAACTGTTTTTTCTCAGACAAACTCATCTCAATGCGCGTTGCCTTCAAAGCGGCACTGAACATCTCGTTGATATTGAGCCTGACGGTTTGGTCAATATAACGCTCTATTTCTTTGAAAAGTGCGCCGAGCTTGATGTCCTCGGCATTCCCAGAGTAGAAGTCATCAATATAGCAATAAAATATCCCTGCATTCAGAAGTGCATTCTTCAAGTCCGGTCCGCAGTTCTCTCGTTCAATCATAACTAAAAAACGTGCTTCCGGCAGAGACGAGATTAACCCCCAGTAGTCGGAGTCGCTGGAAACAAGAATAAAGGAATCGACGTTATTCTTGTAGTGTTCCTGACAAGTTCGGGCAATAAGCATGACATCAACGAGTGACTTGCTTTGCTTCACCCGTTCAATCATCATGTGTTCAACATGAATTGCGGTGAAGCTGTCTAATATCCTCCATGCGGAGGCGGTATGCACATCATCAAAGAGAATGATCGACGCAATTTTTTGTGTATACTTGTGATCGAGGTTTTTTAAGGTAGCACACAGCTTGTAGGGATCAGAGTTTTCACAATCGACAACGATAACAGTCTTTTCGCTGCTCTCAATAAACTCATAAATACTTCCTTTGATATAACTCCCCGCATCTGAGACTTTGCTATATTCGGTGAAATAGTCGTTGTTCCAACTGTACAGCAAGGTAACGAACTTCTTATCATTGTAAAGAATGTTGCCGACTTCCTCCGGCTGCCAGTTTATGTACATCTGATAGGGATAAAAAAGCAAATGAGAGTAATAAATGTCGGCAGCCTCTCTTGTACCATCTTCCTTCAAACCATCAGGCATGACGAAAAGTGCTTTAATGTAATCCCAATTTATCCAGAGTGGAAAGAGCTTCTTGCAGTTGTTGATTCTATCGCAAATCAACCTGTTAATCTCGACAACGTGTTGGCACAGTTTTTTGCTGGAGTTTTTGATGAAGTTCACTCCGTCAAGACTTAGCTGGTTTATGCTTTCCTGCGGAACATATTCCGGCATACTCAGAATGGTCTCATACTGGAATCTCATGCGTTCATTGATGCGCTTGAAATTGCGCTCAATCGCAGTTCGTACAATGCAAAGATGTCTTATAATCCGAGCTGTTTTATCACTGTCCAACCGATTGTATACTTCAACTTTTGGGGCTTCATGTTCGTTGTCAAAGATGCGTTTTGGCACACCAATCAGGTAAGCCACCTTTGAAACGATCTCGTAGGTGCTGTCTTTGTACGCTGCCCTGTCATCGGTGAGAGGGCTTGTTGCATTATCCAACACCTCATTCGGTATGGGATTTTCAAGTATACTCATGATTGCTCCTTTCCACGGAGAGCGTATCTGCTTGTTTAAGAAGCGGTGAGATTAGAAGAACGGCTGTCCAGTGCCTACGCTCTACTTTATCCGATCAGCAATGCTGTCGAGCTGCGCTGCAATTTTAGAAAAGTCGCAGTCCATGTCCAATGTCTTCACACTGATCTGATTCCCGCTCATTTGATAATCATTGTTTGGCTGAATCGCATCGTCTGTTCCCGCATATAAAAGCATACCGGAAACGACCTCATCCGGCGCGGCAGACCAGTTCTTCACATAGGTGAAAATCTGATACAGATTTCCGGAATGAAGCGTCTGCGTCATGTACGGTGCTTTCATTTGCATATTGTGCGTGTAGTATTTGGCGTCGATGATGAGCGTTTTCTTTGATGCCTTATTCGTAATCACAATGTCGGACTGCATCGTCGGCAAGAGCGTTCTGTAGCCATCTGTGACTTGCCACGCAATTTGTGGAGAGTATGCTTTTAACTCTGGATGCTCACGCTGATAGTATCCGAGAATAAACTTCTCGTATAGCTTCGCCATTGTTTGATCATCTGCATAATCCATAATCTTTGTTGAGCCATCGGCTGTCGTTTGCAAAAGCCCTTTTATCACAAATCGGCAAACGGCTATCAACATCCGATATGTTTGATTATTGCGATCATATTGAATGTCCCAGTTGATACTATGGATGTCCAATATGCTGATGCCATCAAAGAAAATCATCAACTTCCTGATCTCCTTTTTTCTGGCTTTTGAAATACTTCCACGAAGCAGCAAATCCATTGTTGTTTTGATGATTCGGTTGGGGTAGGCATCAACCGAAAACTCATCATAATTGCAAACGAGCTGTTTCTTGCGAATAACCTGTGTCTTTATGGATTCACCAATTTCAAGTTTCCCACGGGGAGACGCAAGTGCTTCCTCTCTCGAAATGTATTGTCTGATTAAGCCTCTCTTTATCTGGACAGATACTCCACGGCAGAGAATAGCAGACAGAAGTTCAGCCACATTATCAAACTCTTCGGTGGCGACATTTTTATACCCTTGCTCATGCAGCACTTGGAACGCATAAGCCAGCATATAATAAACGTTCTGGACACGGATCATTTGACTACCTCGCGTAATGTGCGGCTCCAATCCTTCACTTTAACTGCCTCGTCAAACCAGTATTCTTTCAAAAGAGGTCTCAGTTCATATTCGACAACAGACCGCATCCATTCATCGTTGATGGTTGCGTTTGTACAGAAATAGCTATGTCCGATACAGAACCCCTCACCGAGCGAGTCATCGTTTGCAATTACGTCGTTAAGCTGCTCAACTGTTGCAATGAGCCGGTCAAACTTCGGGTTATTGACTTTCGTTCTGTATGCTCTGAATCCAGCAGACGAAAATGCCGGAGCAAGCTCAAAGAAAGCAAAACGACGTCTAAGTGCGTAGTCCAGCATGGCGAGGCTACGGTCAGCAGTGTTCATCATGCCAATGATATAGACGTTACTTGGAATGGAGAACTGCTCATCTGCATATAGAAGCTGCAATTCGACACCGCGTTTATCACTCTCAATCAACATGAAGAGTTCGCCAAAAATCTTGCTGAGATTGCCTCTGTTGATCTCGTCGATAATGAAAAAGTATGGACGATCATCCTCAGCAGCTTGCCTGCAAAACTCGTAGAATACGCCCTTTCGCAGTTCAAATCCTGTCTCCGTCGGGCGGAAACCCATGATGAAATCTTCATAGCTATAACTCTGATGAAACTGAACCATTTTCACACGGTTGGTGTCCTTTTCTCCCATGATAGAAAATGCCAGTCTTTTTGCTGCGAAGGTTTTTCCCACGCCCGGTGCGCCTTGCAGAATTACATTCTTTTTGGTTAGAAGCAGCGACTTGAGAACCTTATACCGATCTTCGTCCATATACACATCAGTCAGAAAATCATCAGCGGTGTATGGCTCGAAAGTGATTTCCTCATCAGCGGCATCGTCGAAGGTATCTTCGTGCTTATCTCCGTCAATCATGTTTTGCAGCTTCTTGACGTAATCTGTGTAGGACGTAATATCCGTCAACGTTTTGATTGCACCCTGATCTGATAATTCCCACTCGCCCTTATCTGTCCAGCGAACCTTTCGGGTATTGGCATATTGACCGCGTTCAGGGTCAAAAACGTATTCGCCTTCGACCAACCCGCGACCGAGGATCTGCCTTCTGCCTTTTTTAACAAAGACAACATCACCGGGTTTCAGCTCGTTTGCAAATTGCCATGTAGCAAGAACCTGATTCTTATATGAGCCAGTATCCCCGTAGACCTCTTTCATCTTTGCCCGCATTTCTTCTTTGGAGCTATATTCCATTAGATCACCAAGGTCAGACCAGCCGATAGCCATAATCCCTTCGGCATAATCATTCTCCCAATTTGCGGAACCATCACCCGCTGCGTACAGCCAATAGTGTGTTGCAGTAGCGTCGGATGAAAGAGCTGTATCTGTGTTCTCCTTCGGAATAATTCCATCAAAGATTTCATCGTCGAAGGATATATCAATGTTGTTCTCTTCGACGATCTTTTTGCATCCTCTACGAATACTGTTAGACTTGTTGCCGGTTTGTTCGTAGTAATATTTAATGTTTTCCTGAGTGGCTTTTAGAGCATTGACCATCTGCTCCTGTCCGTAGTCTTTTCCGATGTGGACGATGAAGTAAACTGTAGTTTCAGTGTTGGACCTGCGAGTGTATTTTACGCCCTTCATCATGGACGCAAAGAGCATAATCGTCAGCTTGTGCGAGGTTTCTCCAAAGCACGGAACATCCTGACACATGGCTTTTACAGCAGCGTCCATCTCCATCGTGCCATCATAAACCATCTTGGCATATTTGTAGACAATGACTTCGCAGTCATATTCATAGCCGATATACGTCTTGACGCCACCCTTAGAATCAATAAATTCTTTCAGACGTTTCAAATCTCTATAATACTGTGCAGTGCGTTCGTCTGCTCGATCAGACATCACTTCTTGTTTTAGGTAGTCGAGGATTTCGCCCTTTGCCTTCTCCATAGCGGCATCACTTTCAAAACACTTCCAGAAGGATAGTGCAATAGTGTTTTGATACAGATAGAACGCATCGGAAACATGGGTGCTGATAGTCGTATCAGCCCAGTCAGGGTGAGTTTCCCGTAAGTATTCCTTGTATTCTTTTCTGACTTTGCTTATCGTTACGCCAATATCCATCTGTTATCCTCCTTCTTCTGTAACAGTCCTGCTACGCACAAACCTTTAATCCTTCTCCACAGGTATATAAAAAAGCCGCACGGAAAAAGGACCTATCAGTTGCCCGTCCGCACAGCCTCACAAATATCTCCAATGTCACAATTCAAATAGCCGCAGATGCGCAGCAAAATAGAGAGGGACACTTCTTCCCCCTTATTCAGTTTCGTCCATGTTCCGGATGCAAGGTTAAGCTCTTGCCGGAAGGTGGACTTCTTTATGTCTCGTTCTAACAGGAGCATCCAAAGTTTTTTATAGCTGATTCCCATGATACGCACCCCTTTACTCATCCGCTAATCATGACTTCCATTCTATTATACACGAAAACCTCTTTGAATGCAATTATCTCATGCACAAGTTCACAAAAAAGATGCAAGTTCTTGATGGTTTTGATTTTCAAAAAGGGAAAGGCAGTTACTCATGAAAACTGCCTTTCCTTTTCTCTTTATTCGCGCTGAGAATTGCGTTGATACTCTTGGTCGCGCTCTGCGCTTGGCTTGAGGAAATCGTCCACGTTTGCCTTCAAAGTGTCGATCATCCGAGCTTCCTTTTTGAGCCTCGCACGTTCGTCATAAAGCCGCTGCTGCTCTTCAAGAAGTCTCTGCTGTTCCGCTTGGAGCGTCTTCAAGCTCGGCAGCTTTTCATCGCCTTGCATGGCAAGCAGTGTACTCCGCGCCGCCTCAAAGATCACAAGCTCTGCTTCGTGCTTTGCCTTGAAACTCGGCTTGTCTTTCGCCTTCTGGAAGGCGTCGTATACGGGCTTTAGGTGCTGGTAGTTGGAGATGTTTTTGATAAGCGGCTGGACTTCCAGCAGACGTGCCTCAACGTCTTTCA
>ERZ779850.3243-NODE-3243-length-11785-cov-4.689173_pt1 | contig 11785 bp, 10 predicted proteins | sample MGYA00511249_ERZ779850 | MGnify/ENA primary metagenome ERZ779850 (study PRJEB29588, sample SAMEA2162475) | human gut metagenome | biome: human gut; feature: human-associated habitat; material: faeces | place: Denmark | collected 2008/2010 ...
AGATCACTCCGCCGTTGCCTTCGCCGCCGATCACGGCGCCGACCTCCTTCATCTTGGTCGTCACGTTCACCTCGCCGACGGCCGAAGCGTAGTACTTGCCGCCGTGGCGCTCCGTGACGTCACGCAGGGCCCGCGACGAGGAGAGGTTCGAGACGGTCACGCCGCCCGGATACTCCGTGAGAATGTAGTCGGCCACGGCCACCAGCGTGTACTCCTCGACGAACATCGAGCCGTCTTCCGAAACGAAGGCCAGCCGGTCGACATCCGGGTCGACCACAACGCCCAGATCGGCCTTCTCGCGGACGATCACCTTCGAGATCTCCGTCAGGTTCTGCGGCAGCGGCTCGGGGTTGTGGGCGAATTCGCCCGTCGGTTCGCAGTTGAGTTCAACCACCTCGCAGCCCAGTTCGCGCAGCAGCTTCGGCATGACGATGCCGCCCACGGAGTTCACGGCGTCGATGACCACCTTGAAGTGGCGTTTGCGCACCGCCTCGACGTCGACAAGCGGAAGGGCCAGCACCTGGCGGATATGTTCGTCGTTGAAATCCTCACGCGAGACGACGTGGCCGATCTCGTCGATCGTCGGGTAGTCGAAGTTCTCCTCCTCGGCCAGCGCCAGCACCTCCTTGCCCTCGGCATCGGAGAGGAATTCGCCGTGCGAGTTGAGCAGCTTCAGGGCGTTCCACTGGCGGGGGTTGTGCGAAGCGGTGAGAATGATGCCGCCGTCGGCCTTCCGCGTGATGACGGCCATCTCGGTACCGGGCGTGGTGCAGAGTCCGACGTTGATCACGTCGGCGCCGCACGCCAGCAGCGTCCCTTCGACCAGATCCATCACCAGTTCGCCCGAAAGACGGGCGTCGCGGCCGATGACGATCGTCAGCTTCCGACCGCCGTTGCGACGGGCCATCAGCCGCGTGTAAGCCGTTGTGAACTTGACGATATCGAGCGGTGTAAGGTTCTCGCCCGAGGGGCCTCCGATGGTTCCGCGGATGCCCGAAATGGATTTGATGAGTGTCATGTTTCGATGGATTTTACGGGTATTTTACATGAATAATTTTTCGCGGTGAAGTTTTGATATTCGAGGTAAATATATTACTTTTATGCCAATTATGGAAATTAAAAACCAACATTTATGAGGACGATTCCCGCTTCCGAATTGATTATCAACGACGACGGTTCGATTTTCCACCTCCATCTGCGTCCCGAGCAGCTGGCCGACACGGTCATTCTCGTCGGGGACCCCGGACGTGTGGCGCTCGTAGCCGAACATTTCGACTCGAAGGAGTGCGAAGTGGCCAACCGCGAGTTCCGGACCGTGACGGGTTCCTATCGCGGAAAACGCATGACCGTGCTCTCGACCGGCATCGGCATCGGCAATATCGACATCAGTGTGACGGAGCTCGATGCACTGGCCAACGTGGACTTCGCTACCCGCCAGGAGAAGGCTGTCAAACGGCAGCTGACCCTCGTGCGGCTGGGAACTTCGGGCGCTCTGCAGCCCGATATCCGCATCGGCGAGTTCCTCTTTTCGCGGACGTCGTGCGGCTTCGACGGCCTGCTGAGCTACTACAAGGGACGCGATGCGGTCTGCGATCTGGAGCTGGAGGAGGCCTTCGTCCGCCATACGGGCTGGTACGAAAAGATGCCGCGTCCCTACTTCGTCGATGCCGATCCGGGGCTGTTCGACCTCTTCCGCGACACGACGCGTGAGGGTATCACCATCGCCGCTCCGGGCTTCTACGCTCCGCAGGGGCGCTGGGTGCGGCTCGAACCCTATGATGTCCATCTGAACGAGAAGATCGAATCGTTTGAATTCGGCGGGCGACGCATCACCAACTTCGAAATGGAGGGATCGGCACTGGCCGGTCTGGCCCGCCTGATGGGCCACCGCGCAGCCACGATCTGCACGATCATCGCTCAGCGGGTCGCCCACGAAGCCAACACCGACTACAAGCCCTACGTACGGCAGATGATTGCCATGGCGTTGGACAAGCTCGCCTCGCTCGACTGATCCCGCATCCCGGGGGCCGCAAACAGGGGGCCCCAACAGGGGGGGGGGAGATAAGGAGAGAGAGAGAAGGAGAGAGAAAAAGGAGAGAGAAAAGGAGAGAGAAGGAGAGAGAAGGAGAAGGAGAGAAAATGAGGGAGGACCGGCAAGAGGCTGAGAAAAAGGGCAACCTGGCGGGAGAGACTGAGAAAAGGTAATCCCGGCCGGTGAATTCAGAAAACGGGGAACCCGGCAAGAGAGGCTGAGAAAAAGGGAAACCTGGCGGGAGAGACTGAAAAAAGGTGACTCCGGTCGGTGGATCTGGAAAAACGGCGAGCCCGACGGGGAGATCTGTAAAAAGAGGACCCGGCGGATGGAAAAGTGGTAAACCTGACCGGTGAATCTGAAAAAAGAGGCCCCGACGGGAAAACCGGAAAAAGAGAACCCGGCGGATGGCCTTGAAAAATGAGAGCCGGAGGGTTGATCGAAAAAATCAGCCGCGATTCGGTCCGAAAAAATAAAAGAGCTGCAGAAAACCCCGATCTGCAGAAGCACGGCCGCCTCTGAACAGAGTGACGGCGGCCTGTAAAATAGAAAAGAGTATAGAATTATATAAAGTAACGACTATGAAATTTTCCGTATCAAGTTCGGCTCTGTTGTCCCTGCTGGCAACGACCGGCAAGGTGATCAGCAATAAGAACACGCTGCCCATTCTGGATTACTTCCTCATGGAGCTCAACGGCACCACGCTGAAGGTGACTACCTCGGATCTCGAAACAACGCTTATCGGCCAGATCGAGGTCGACAGCGTCGAGAGCGAAGGCACGATCGCCGCTCCCGCCAAACTGATGCTCGATTCGCTCAAGGAGTTCCCCGAACTGCCGCTGACGATCGACGTCAACGACAAGAACTGGGAGATCCGGATCAACTGGAAGAGCGGCTCGCTGTCGATCCCCGGTGCCAGCGCCGTGAGCTATCCCGCCGTGCCCCAGCTCAGCGCCGAACGCAAGGAGCTCCGCATGGAGGTCGACACGCTGGTCAACGGAATCAACAAGACCATCTTCGCTACGGCCGACGACGAACTGCGCCCCGTGATGAACGGTATCTTCATCAGCCTGGCTCCCAATACGCTGACCTTCGTCGGTACGGATGCCCACAAACTCGTCAAGTATGAGTCCGAAGCCCAGAACGAGGTGAATGCATCGTTCATCCTCCCGAAGAAACCCGCCAACCTGCTCAAGTCGGTGCTCCTGAAGGAGGAGGATGCCATCGAGATGGCCTTCGATTCGAAAAACGCCCTCTTCAAGCTCAAGAGCCATACGCTCGTCTGCCGCCTGATCGAGGGTAACTACCCGAACTACAACGCCGTCATCCCGGCAAACAACCCCAACAAGGTGCTCGTCGACCGTATCGAACTGGTCAACGGCATCAAGCGGGTGGCCGTCTGCTCGAACCCCACGACGAACCTTATCCGCATGGATATCGCCGACAACCGCATCAACCTCACGGCTCAGGATATCGACTTCTCGGTCTCGGCCAACGAAACCATCTCGTGCAGCTACGACGGACAGCCCATCACGATCGGCTTCAAATCGACGTTCCTGGTCGAGATCCTCTCGAATATCGATACCCCGACGGTGGTGATCGAACTGGCCGACTCGACACGCGCCGGCGTCTTCAAGCCTGTCTACGACGACAAACAGTCCAGCTCGACGCTGATGCTGCTCATGCCGATGATGATCAACGCATAACGTTCGGAACGGAATGGAGTTGAACCTCAAACGCCCGATCATCTTCTTCGATCTGGAGACAACCGGGGTCGATACGGCCCGCGATAGGATCGTCGAGATCTCGATGATCAAGGTGATGCCCGACGGTGAGGAGATCACCAAAACCCGCCGCCTGAACCCCGGCATGCACATCCCCGAGGAGGCTACGGCCATTCACGGTATTACGGATGACGACGTGAAGGAGTGCCCGACGTTCGCCCAGGTGGCCAAGTCGCTCGAACAGTTCATCCGCGGATGCGACTTCGGCGGTTTCAATTCGAACCGCTTCGACCTGCCGGTGCTCGTCGAGGAGTTCCTCCGTGCCGGTGTCGATGTCGACCTCAAGCGCCGGAAGTTCATCGACGTGCAGAACATCTTCCACAAGAAGGAGCAGCGCACGCTGGTGGCCGCCTACAAGTTCTATTGCGACAAGGACCTCGAGGAGGCCCACTCGGCCGAGGCCGATACGATGGCTACCTACGAGGTGCTCAAGGCCCAGCTGGACCGCTATCCCGATCTGGAAAACGATGTCGACAAGCTGGCCGAGTTCTCCAGCCGCGGCGAAACGGCCGACTATGCCGGACGGATCCTCTACAACGACAAGGGTGAGGAGGTCTTCGGTTTCGGAAAGTACAAGGGGCGATCCGTCGCCGAGATCTTCCGCATCGAACCGAGTTACTACGCCTGGATGATGAACGGCGATTTCCCGCTCTATACGAAAAAGGTCATCACCGAAATCCGGATGCGCGACAAACTGCAGAACAACAAATAGACGATGAAACGACTCTGTGCCGCACTCGTGACCCTCGCCTGGGGGCTTTCGGCCCTCGCGGGCGGAAAGTCCTCGACGATCGTCTATATCAACGGTGCCAAATACTACATCCATACCGTCCAGGCCGGCGAAACCCTCTACGGCCTCGCGAAAACCTACGGCGTGGGGGAGAAGGTGATCGTCGAGAACAACCCCTCGATCGCTGACGGGCTGAAGACCGACGTCAACATCAAGATCCCCTATGTGGCCGAGACCCCCGAAATCCAGTCGGACCGCAAGCTGCGCAAGTCGTTCGACTTCCACTACGTCGAGAAGGGCGAGACGCTCTACGCCATTTCGCGCCGGTTCCAGATCCCGGTCAAGACGCTGCTCGAGGACAACCCGAATCTCGATCCGCTGCACATGCGGCTCGGTGAGCGGATTCTGGTCCGCCGCAAGCAGATCGGCTCGGAGGATGAGGCCGGTTCGCAACGCCAGTGGGAGGAGTACAGGCAGTCGCTCAACAGCGTGGCCGATGCCGGCACGTCGTACCATATCGTCCACCCGGGCGAGACCTTCTATTCGCTCTCGCGCCGCTTCGGCATCTCCGAGGAGGAGTTGAGCCGCCTGAACGGCGGCCTGCAACCCGCCGATCTGAAGGCCGGGGCCATGATCGCCATCCCCGGTGACGGCCCGCTCGCCGATACGGCCGTGGAGGACCACCGGCACGATTCTCTGCCCGGCTTCGGCGATGTCGAACCCATCGAGTTCCGCGCCCTGCGCCGCGGTGAAACGCTCAATGTCGCCGTCCTGCTGCCGCTGGCTGTCGACGGGCAACCCAATGCCAACTACCTGGAGTTCTATCAGGGCTTCCTGCTCGGTCTCGACAGCGTGAAACAAAAGTCGGGAATCTCGGTCAACGTCGACCTCTACAACACGGCCCGCGATTCGGCCCGCGTGTGCGAGATCGTCGGGGATCGCGCCTTCCGCAAGGCCAATCTCATCGTGGGACCCGTCTATGAGGAGGAGCTCTATCCGGTGGTCCGGTTTGCCGAAGAGCAGCATGTCCCCGTCGTATCGCCCCTGGCCAATATCGAACGCATGAACAGCGACGTGCTCTTCCAGCTGGCCCCGGATCCCGACCACAAGTACGACAAGGTGCGCGATCTGGTCGGAGGCGAGAAGCGCGTGACGCTGATCTACACCGCCAGCGTCGATCGCGAATTCGAACGCGAAGTCCTCGATCTGTTGGGGAACCACCCCTACGAACGCTATAACTTCAGCTACCAGCAGTCGTCCGGAGCCAAAAACATGAGCGACCTGACTCCGCTGCTCGAAAATGATGCCGACAACGTCTTCATCATCCTCTCGAACAGCGAAGTCGACGTCGACCGGATTCTGGCCGGACTGGCCTCGGCCGACACGAGCATCACAGCTCGCGGACGCACGGCCCCGCGATTCACCGTGCTCGGCAATGCCCGCTGGAACCGCTTCAACAACCTCGATCGGGCCATCTTCTTCAAGGACCGCGTCGTCTTCATCTCGACCTACCACGCCAAACGCGATTCGGAGGTCGTCAAGAACTTCGACAGCGCCTATCTGCGTTCGTTCGGGATGCTGCCGACGCTCTTCTCCTACCGCGGTTACGATACGGCGCTGATCTTCGCCCCGGCCATGTACGGCGACATCGAGTATGACCTCGAGGACCACCGCTACATGCCGCTGCAGACCACGTACCTCTTTAGCCAGCCCGCCGGCCGCGCCAACCACGTCAACGGTAACTGGACGCGGGTGAACTACCACAAGGATTTCACGATAACCATCGAATAAGCATACCTCTCATGGCAACTCTGACGAATACGATTCCCGAAAAGACCATCGAACGGTTGAGCGAATACCGCCGAACGCTGCTCTCGTGTCACCGGCAGGGTATCACGCACGTCTTCTCGCACGTGCTGGCCGGTATTCACGGCATTACGGCCGTCCAGGTGCGGCGCGATCTGATGCTGATCGGCTTCTCGAGCGATACGAAAAAGGGGTATGACGTACAGGTGCTTATCGAGTACATCAGCAAGATCCTCGACAGCCCTACGCCGATGAATATCGCCGTTCTGGGTATGGGTCACCTGGGGCAGGCCATTACGAAATATTTCAATGGGAAGGGGCTGAAACTCAAAATCACAACGGCGTTCGACGTCGACCCAGAGAAGGTCGGCAAGACCATCGACGGCATCCCGTGCTACCACATGGACTCCTTCGAGGAGGTGGTCGAGGACAAGGATATCTCGATCGTCATCGTATCGTCGCCGACGAAGGTGGCCCCGACGCTCGTCCTGCCGATCATCAATGCCGGCATCAAGGGGGTGCTGAACTTTACCTCCACACCGCTGAACTTCCCGCAGGGAATCGTCGTCGAAAACTACGATATCACGACCCTGCTGGAAAAGGTCGCCTATTTCGTCAAGGAGAACGACAACAATGCCAACTCCTGACGGCCGGGCCGTGGTGGGGTGTCAACGAGCCAAGAAACAAGTCTACGGAATGAAGAACGAGTCAATGCGGGTGTTTTACGGATTTGATCGACTCCCGCATTTTATTCGCCCGGCGGTAACCGTCGGGTCATACGACGGGGTGCACCGGGGCCATCGGATGCTGATCGAACGTCTGGTGGCGGAGGCTCGGGCACAGGGGGGTGAGAGCATCGTGATGACCTTCGAGCCCCATCCGCGCATCACGCTCGGAAGGGCCGGGGGACTGCGTCTGCTGACGACTCTCGAGGAAAAAATCGACCTGCTGGCCGGTCTGGGCGTCGACAACGTCATCGTCATCCCGTTCGACCGCTCGTTCAGCGCTCTGTCGGGCCGCGAATTCGTCGAACGATATCTGATCGACCGTGTGGGGGCGGTGACCCTCGTGGCGGGATTCAACCATCGGTTCGGCCACGACGCTCTGGCGTGCGATGATCCTCAGGTGACGGCCCGCATGCGGGTCGTCCGCATGGATCCTTGTACGGTCGGCGACATCCGGGTCAGTTCGACGGCTATCCGGCGGCTGATTGAAGCGGGAGATCTGTCTGCGGCCGAGCATCTGCTGGGGCATCCGCTCTCGGAAAGCGTCCGACGAGCCCTGTCGGAGGCTGAGGTGGAGTCGGCGAAGGTCATCCGGGACGGCGACAACCCCCAGTCCGGTGCAACGGAGGCCCGGAATGGCGACGATCCGCAGCCGGCCGTCGGTCCGGATGCGACATCTCGGAATTCATAAAAACGCGAAATAATGTTAAGTCACGATTGCAAAATCCGGGTCTGGTACAAGCATACCGACCAGATGGCCATCTGCCACCATTCGAACTATATCTGCTACTACGAGGCAGCGCGGAGCGAACTGCTGCGCGAACTGGGCATGTCGTTTGCCGAGGTCGAGCGGCGGGGGATCATGATGCCGATCCTCGAGGTGCAGTCGAAGTACCGCAAACCGGCCTATTTCGACGAACTGCTGACGGTGCGGATCATCCTCCGCGAAATGCCGACGGCACGCATTAACTTCTTCTACGAAATCTACAACGAGATGGGCGAACTGATCAATACGGGCATGACGCAGCTGGGATTCATCCACAGCGATACGCGGCGTCCGTGCCGCTGCCCGGAGTGGTTCCTCGACCTGATCCGCCCGCGGTGGAAGGAGGAGCCGGCTGCCGAAGCGAAATAACGGCGATTTTCCCTCCTCGCATTTTGCTGCCGGTGGGCCGGAATGAGGACCGGGAAGATCGGAATGGGCTGGAAAGGCTCCAGAAAGGATCGGAGTGGTCCGGAATGGGCCGCTGGATGGGGGGAGAAAAGAGGACCGGAAAGGACCGGAAGGACAGTAACGGACAGGAATGGACCGTGATGAATGCGCCCGCCGGCAAGACTGCGGCAAGACTGCGGACACAAAAAAACGGGCCGGACTTCTGAAAAGTCCGGCCCGTTGCCGTTTCCCGGAATGGCCCCGGTCATGGAGCCTCATCCGATTACTTCTCGATCAGCGAAATCGACCGCTGGATGAAGTCGGTCAGATTCTTGCCCTTCAGCATGCCGTTCGTAAGCAGCGCCAGGTCGATGATCTGCTTGACAAGCTTGTTGTTCGAACCGATCTCGCGCAGCCGCTCGTTCCGCTCGTCACGCAGCGTGACGACCTTCTTCGACAGCTCCTCGCGCATCGACTTCTCCTCGGCCGTCAGATCGGCCTCCTTCTTGTCCTTCGTAACCTCCTCGAAGCGCTTCTCCTCGGCTACCGCCGCGTCGATCTTCTTGGTCATCGTCTTCAGCTTGTCGCCGTAGGCCTTCTCCACGTCCGAAAGAATGTCGATCACGATCGGGTGGTTGCCGTTCACGGCAATGGTGAAGTTGTCGGGCATCTGTCCGTAGAACTGGCTCATGCCGCCTCCGCCCATCTGGGCCATCTCCTTCATACGACGCATGAACTCGTTCTGCGTGATGACTACCGGCGCCTCGTCGGGCGACATCGCCTCGAACGAGATGTTGTAGTGGATCTTCTCGTCCTTCGGCATCTGGCTCTCGAAGACCGGCGTCAGCAACTCCTGCTGTGCCTCCGTAAGCGACATCTTGATGCTCTCCTCCTTCTGGATCAGCTTGTCGATCACATCGCTGTCGACCCGCACGAAGCGGCTCTCCTTGTTCTTCGACTCATACCAGTTGATATAGTGGCTGTCCAGCTGGCCGTCCATGATGAGCACGTCGTAACCTTTGGCTTTGGCCGCCTCGAGCGAGGTGTACTTCTCCTCGGGATCGTCCACGTAGAGGAAGACAACGGTCTTGTTCTTGTCCGTCTGGTTCTCCTTGACCTTCTCGGTGTACTCCTTCGGCGTGAAGTACTTGCCCTCGATGTTCTTCCACAGCATGAAGTTCTCGGCCTTTTCGGCAAACTTCTCGTCGGTTAGGATGCCGTACTGGATGAAGATCTTCAGATCGTCCCACTTCGACTCGTAGTCCGCACGCATCGTGTTGAACAGCTCCTGCAAACGGTCGGCCACCTTACGCGTGATGTAGCTCGAGATCTTCTTGACGTTTGCATCGCTCTGCAGGTAGCTTCGCGAGACGTTCAGCGGAATGTCCGGCGAGTCGATCACACCGTGCAGCAGCGTCAGGTACTCCGGTACGATCCCCTCGACCTGATCCGTCACGTAGACCTGGTTGCAGTACAGCTGGATCTTGTTGCGCTGGATGTCGAAGTTGTTGTGGATCTTCGGGAAGTAGAGGATACCGGTCAGGTGGAACGGGTAGTCGATGTTCAGATGAATCGAGAAGAGCGGCTCGTCGCTCAGCGGGTACAGCTCGCGGTAGAACTCCTTGTACTGCTCCTCGGTGATCTCCGACGGCTTGCGCGTCCACAGCGGGTCAACGTCGTTGATGATGTTGTCCTTCTCCGTATCGACATACTTGCCGTCCTTCCACTCCTTGACCTTGCCGAAGGCAATGGGCACGGGCAGGAAGCGGCAGTACTTCTTCAGCAGCTCCGTGACCTTCGACTCCTCGGCATACTCCTTCGTATCCTCCGAGAGGTGCAGCACGATGGTCGTACCGCGGTCACGCGCCTCGTCGGTCTCCTCCATCTCGAACTCCGGCGTGCCGCTGCAGCTCCAGTGCACGGCCTTGGCACCCTCCTGCCACGAGCGGGTGAAGATTTCGACCTTGTCGGCAACCATGAAGGCCGAGTAGAAACCCAGTCCGAAGTGGCCGATGATGGCCTGATCCTTGTATTTGGCCATGAACTCCTCGGCACCCGAGAAGGCAATCTGGTTGATGTATTTGTCCAGCTCGTCGGCCGTCATGCCGATACCGCGATCGGTCACGGTCAGCGTCCCGGCCTTCGGGTCGACCGACACGTGGATCGTCAGATCGCCCAGTTCACCCTTCATCTCGCCTTTGGCTGAGAGGGTCTTCAGCTTCTGGGTGGCATCCACGGCGTTCGAAATCAGCTCACGAAGAAAGATCTCGTGATCCGAATAGAGGAACTTCTTGATGACGGGGAAGATGTTCTCCGTCGTGACTCCAATTTTACCGTTTTTCATAGTGTATTGCGTTGTTTTTTGATTTTTCCGCCCGGTAGATCCACAAAGGGTGTGCCAGTCACGTCGCACTGACAGATTGTCAGTTGCGGCTGACATCGACTGACGAAATTTGGGGAGTCGGCGAAATTTGCCTATCTTCGTCCTGTCTAAAACAGCATTCACTATGGATTTTCTCGCATTGGCCAAGAAGCGGTACGCCTGCCGCAAATACCTGGACCGGAAGGTCGAACCCGAAAAGTTGCAACAGATCCTCGAGGCGGGACGCGTCGCCCCGACCGGCGCAAACCGTCAGCCGCAACGGCTCGTGGTCATCCAGTCGAAGGAGGGGATGGAGCGGCTGGCCCGCTGCACGCGTGATTTCGGGGCCCCGCTGGCCATCATCGTCTGCGCCGACACCGACGAGGTCTGGACCCGCAAGTACGACGGCAAGAAGATCGGCGATATCGACGCCTCGATCGTCACCGACCACATGATGCTCTGCGCTGCGTCGCTCAGACTGGATACGTTGTGGATGTGCATGTTCAAGCCCGAAGCCGTGCGCGAGGAGTTTCATCTGCCGGAGCATGTCGAGCCGGTGAATATTCTGCTCATCGGTTATGGCGACGGCGAACCGGCTTCGCCCGATCGGCACGACACGCAGCGTAAACCCCTCTCCGAGACCGTATTCATGGAGACGTTCTAAGGGGTAAAAAACAGAGCGGAGGGCTCTTTCGCGAACCTCCCGCTCTGCTTCAGGTAAACCGGCGCAAACCGCTTTTGAAGAGATGGTTATGCGTCGGTTTTTTGTGCGTTCTATCGAACATAGAACCGGTAGTGTGCGCACCACGACTTGCCCGGCTCCACCGACCGGAATCCTTCGGCCGCGGGATCGGCGGCATTCGGTGCATTCGTCGTCCAGGTCTGCGGCTCGGGGCAGCAATAGGGGACCTGTCCGCCGTTGTTCCAGATCGTCCAGTAGGTCGTCTGGTCGTCCACCTCGTAGAAGGTTCGGACCCCCGTGCGCAGATTCTCGACCACGGCTCCCCGGTAGGGTTTGCCGTCGACCTCGATCTCGCGCACCGAAAAACCAGCTTCGATCGCCTCGCAGCCGGTCGCCTGCAACCCTTCGGGAGCACGCAGCCGTGCAAACCGTTCGTCGAGCGGCAGCAGCCGTCCGGTCGGGAGATTGCGTCCGTTCAACTCGAAACGTTCGCCCACGGCCATACGGAGCC
>ERZ779850.3254-NODE-3254-length-11756-cov-4.158619_pt1 | contig 11756 bp, 6 predicted proteins | sample MGYA00511249_ERZ779850 | MGnify/ENA primary metagenome ERZ779850 (study PRJEB29588, sample SAMEA2162475) | human gut metagenome | biome: human gut; feature: human-associated habitat; material: faeces | place: Denmark | collected 2008/2010 ...
GGCCGCCGACCGGGCGATGGTCTGGCGGCGCGACTCCTCGGTTCCGCTCCCCGAACAGCTCACCGCCTCCTGGCATTCATAGCCTCCGGAACTCACCTCCGCGAGCGTCTTTTCGGCCTGCGCCGGAATCCGTCCGCCACACTGCCGCTCCCGGCGCAGGCGACAGCCCGCCCCGAGCGGCCGGGACCGGTTCCGACAACACCTCCGGTTCCGCCCGCCACTCTTCTCCGCCATGCCGTTTTCCGAGCTGCCGTCACCGAAAAACAGACGCCCGACAGTTTCGCTTCACAACCATTCTACGAATCAAGGGCAACGAAAAAGAGATGAAAGGGAAATGGCAAATCTACCAAACGAAACACGACTAAAAATTAAAATTTTTTATTTGCAAAAAAAATCATCCGATTTTGTTTTTTAATAAAATAAGTTTAATTTTGAAATGTATTCGAAACACAATCGAAACACAAACAAGTTATATTTGAAAAGTTTTTCAGGCAGAAGCGACACGGTAAACAGATGGTTACCATATATATAATGGAAGATGCGAAGGCCGGCAGGGCCGCAAACGGAGACTTCGGGACGGAGTCCCCGACCGGGTCTTTCCGGGCCTTCGAGGTGTCCAAACAACCGGATTTACAAAACGCGGACAAATAAAAAAATTATAATCGAAGAACTTAAAATGAAAAACGTATTAAAGTATCTGTTACTGGCACTCATCGCCGTCTCGCAACTCTTCGCCTGCGGCGGCAGCGATGACGAAAAGACCCCCGCGGATAATTTCGACGTGCAATTCACGGTTCCGGGGTCGGTAGACGTCACCGAAGGCGGCGAGTGCACTTTCGCCGTAAGTGGGGGGGGGAAATCGCCCCTGACCACAGACACATTCATTCTTGAGTCGGACGCAGGCATCTCCTACGTCTGCCCCATCGTCAACACCTCTTCCGACAGTTTCACCGTACGCCTGGCCGACGGGTGTGAAACGGGTTACTACAAAGTCTTCGTCAAAAGAGACGCGCGCAAAAAATCGTTCGGAAGAATCTACATCAACATCGTCGAAGACATAGATTTCAAACCGGATGCAGGCACCACGGTCTACGGGATCGTGTCGTCGGCCGGCGTCGGCGTGGAGAACGTCGTGGTCTCCGACGGCGCGGAGGTGACCGTCACGAACGAGAAGGGCATCTACCAGCTCAAATCGGCCAAAAAGTGGGGATATGTCTTCATCTCCGTCCCGAGCGGCTACGAAGTTCCGTCCGTCGGGGTGCTCCCGCAGTTCCACCGCGCGCTCAAAAACAGCGCCGACGTCGTCGAACGGGCCGACTTCAAGCTCGAAAAGGTCGACGGACAGGACTCCTACAAGATCTTCATGCTGGGCGACATGCACCTCGCCAACCGAACGGGCGACCTGGGACAGTTCGCCCAGTTCACCTCCGACCTTACGGACTACATGACCCGCCACAAGGGCGAGAAGATGTATGCGCTCACCCTCGGGGACATGACCTGGGACCTCTACTGGTATTCGAACAGCTACTATTTCCCCCAGTACCTGAACACCGTCAACAGCCAGATCAAGAATCTGCAGATCTTCCACACCATGGGCAACCATGACAACGACTTCCAGACCAGGTCGGACTACGATGCGGCGGTCAAATATGTGGATCAGATCTGCCCGACCTACTATTCATTCAACATCGGCAAGGTCCATTACGTCGTCATGGACGACATTGATTGCAGCAGCTACGACGGGAGCACTTCCCGCAACTATGTCAAGAGCCTCTCCGCCGAGCAGCTGGACTGGCTGGCGAAAGACCTGTCGCACGTGGCCAAGACGACCCCCGTCGTCGTTGCCATGCATGCGCAGGTGTTCTATCCGACCACATCGGGATTCAAGATCGACCACGATCAGGTCAACACCCTGCGGCTTTTCGACATCCTCGACGGATATACCGTCCGCTTCGTGACGGGGCATACCCACAAACTTTTCAACGTGACGCCCGACGCTCCGATCGTGGACGGGCATAACTTCCGGGAGTATAACTCCGGCTCGGTATGCGCTTCGTGGTGGTGGTCCGGCAACCTCACGCCCGGAATCCACATCGGAACCGACGGAACTCCGGGCGGCTACGGCATCTGGGATGTCACGGGAACCGATTTCCAATGTCTCTACAAATCGACCGGATGGCCCGAAGAGTACCAGTTCCGCAGCTACGACCTGAACAACGTGCATTTTTCGATGGCCGACGTTCCGCTGATGCCTTCCGACATCTCCGCTTCGGTCAAGAACGCCTATATGCAATATGTCAACGCCTATCCGCAGAACAACGACAACGAGGTGCTGATCAACATCTGGAACTGGAATTCGGACTGGACGCTGAGCGTCGTCGACGAAAAACGCAAGACGCTGCCCTACACCGAAGTCTGGGCCTACGACCCGCTCCATATCGCGGCGCTCTCGGTCAAGCGGTTCAACAATGCGAAACTCACGCAAACCCCGTCGTTCATCACCGACAAGTTCACGCACTTCTTCAAGGTGAAGGCGGACGATGCGGACACCGACCTTGTGATCACCGTCAAGGACGAATTCGGAAACGAGTGGACCGAAAACATGCAGCGGCCGAAAGCATTCTCCACGGATGCCTACCGACGCAAGTGATTTTCGCTACATACCCAACCACAATCATCATTTACTAACCAACAAACACAGATCTTATGAGAGTATTAAGACCACTGGTTCTATCTCTTCTTCTGGTATTGGGAGGGGGAATAACAGCCCTTTCGGCCCAGAACAGGGAGGTGTCGGGAAAAGTCCTCGACGCCAATCAACAGCCGCTCGTGGGTGTAGCCGTTCTGGTCGATGGTACGACCAAAGGCGTCACAACCTCCGAAAACGGCACCTTCAAAATCCAGGTTCCGTCGGGAGAAGCCGTTCTCCAGGTCACCTGCCTGGGTTACCTGCCCCAGAAAGTGACGGTTCCCTCAAGCCGGAACAGCATCACGATCTACCTGCAAGAGGACGCCATCATGCTCGATGCAACCGTCGTAATCGGCTACGGTACGCAGAAAAAAGTCAACCTGACCGGCGCCGTTGCGACCGTAGGGAGCAAGGAGCTCGAAAACCGCGTCACCCATTCGCTGGGCAGCATGTTGCAGGGTTCCGTAGCGGGTCTCAACATCACCACCTCCTCGGGTAAACCCGGCAGCACGCCGGCGATCAACATCCGCGGCGTCAACTCGATCAACTCGGCCGACCCGCTCGTGCTGATCGACGGCGTGGTGGGCGACCTGAACCGCGTCAACCCCAACGACGTGGAGTCGATCTCGGTCATCAAGGACGCTTCGGCGGCAGCCGTCTACGGCGCCCGCGCAGCCTTCGGCGTCATCCTGGTCACCACCAAGAACGGCTCGGCCCAGGACGGCAAGGCGACGGTGCGTTACAGCGGCCGTTTCGGCTGGGAGGAGGCCACGACCTCGACCGACTACGAGAACCGCGGTTACTGGTCGGTCTATACGGTCAACAAGTTCTGGCAGGCCGACTCCGGAACGAACTATGTCAAATACAACGATCACGACATGCAGCAGCTGCTGGCGCGCGTGAACGACAGGACCGAGCATCCCGACCGTCCGTGGGTCGTCGAAGAGATCCGCAACGGCCGCAAACAGTGGGTCTACTACGGCAACTACGACTGGTGGGACATGCTCTTCCAGCAGCGTCGGCCCGTGCAGCAGCACAACATCTCGCTCAGCGGCGGCACGAAGGACATCAAATACCTCGTCTCGGGCGCCTATGACCGCCAGGAAGGTATTCAGCGCGCACATCCCGACGTGTATAACAAGTACAACCTGCGTGCGAAACTCGATTTTCGGATCAACCGGTGGGCAACGCTCTCGAACAACACGTCGTTCTTCTCGTCGAATTACAAGTCTCTGGGAGACGGCAGCGTAGACAACACCATCGCTTACAGCGCCCGCCACGCACTGGCCAACTTCCCCATGAAGAACCCCGACGGATCGTGGCTTTACAGCACGCCGTATCTCGATTACAAGATCGCCAACGGACGCCACATCCTGCTCAACGAGGGCACGCACCGCAACGTCGACCGCTCGAACGACTTCTCGAACACGACACGCCTGGTCATCACGCCGTTCAAGACGTTGAGCATCACGGGTGACTTCACCTACCGCCTCTACCAGAACCGCAATACGAGCCGCAGTTCCGCAATGAACTACCGCGAATACCCCGACGGGCCGCTGCTCGCCTACGACACGGGCGCCGGCATGAACCAGCTCGACGAAGTGGTTCAGACGCGCAACTACTATTCGGCCAACGTCTACGCCAACTACGACGAAACGTTCGGCGAGGCGCACCACGTGTCGGCAACCGCCGGATTCAACTACGAAACGTGGTCCAGCAAGAACGTCTCGGTGGCAGGCATCAACCTCTCCTCCATAAACCTCGACGACCTGAATCTGGCAACAGGCTCTCCCACGGAGGGCGCTTACGGCGGCGGCCAGAACGAATACGCCCTGGCAGGCTTCTTCGCCCGTATCAACTACGACTACAAAGGGCGCTACCTCTTCGAGGTGAGCGGACGCTATGACGGATCGTCGCGTTTCGCACCGGGCAACCGCTGGGGCCTGTTCCCCTCGGCATCGGCCGGATGGCGCATCTCCGAGGAGCCGTTCTTCGGCAACGCCAAAGACCTGGTGGACAACCTCAAGCTGCGCGCTTCGTTCGGCAGCCTGGGCAACCAGAACGTGTCGTCCTACTACACCTACATGCGCCTGATCACGAACAAGGATTTCAGCAACTACACCTTCGACGGCAGCATAAAGGGCAAATACTCCTCGCTGGGCGCCCCCGTAGCCTCCGACCTGACCTGGGAAACCGCCCAGCAGTGGGACCTGGGTCTGGATCTCACCATGCTGAACAACCGGCTCAACTTCACCGGCGACGTCTACATCCGCGACACGAAGGACATGCTGACCGACGGAATGGCGCTGCCCGGCGTATACGGGGCCGATTCGCCCAGCATGAACTCCGCCGAACTGCGCACGAAGGGTTATGAACTCTCCGTCAGCTGGCGCGACCAGTTCAAACTCGCCGGCAAACCGTTCGAATACAGCGTCGGTTTCAACATCAGCGACTACAAGAGCGTCATCACCAAATACGACAACAACCCGAACAAGTCATTGACCAACCTGACAAAGGGAGATTATTACGTCGGCATGGAGATCGGCGAAATCTGGGGCTTCAAGACCGACGGGTTCTTCAAGACCACCGAAGAGGCGCAGGCCTATGCCAAAGAGGTCGACCTGAGTTACAGCACGGGCCGTCTGACCGGCGGCTGGCAGGCCGGCGACCTGAAGTTCGTCGACCTCGACGGCAACGGCGTCTGGGGAGTCGGCAACGACACCGTCGACAAGCCGGGCGACCGGACGATCCTGGGCAACTCGCTCCCGACGCTCTCCTACGGTATCAACGCCTCGATCCGCTGGATGGGCTTCGACGCTTCGGTCTTCTTCCAGGGAACCGGCAACCACTACTGGTATCCCCACGGAGAAATGATGCCTTTCTGGGGCTGCTATTCCTATCCCTACCTCTCCTACCTCCCGACGGATTTCCTCGGCAAGGTATGGGCGGAGGACAATCCCAACTCCTATTTCCCGCGCGCAAGAGCCTATTCTTCATCGGGAGGTTATCTGAGCAAGGTCAACGACCGTTACCTGCAAAATATCCGCTACCTGCGCCTGAAAAACCTGACCGTCGGCTACACGATCCCCGCGACCCTCACCAAGAAGGCCGGCATCGACCAGATCCGCATCTATTTCTCGGGCGAGAACCTCTGCTACTGGTCGCCGCTCAAAAAGAACTCCAAGTACGTCGATCCCGAAGCGGCTATCAACCGTTCCGGCGTGAACAACAACGCCTACTATCCGTGGGCCAAGACGTTCATGTTCGGCATCGACATCACCTTCTAATAATTTCAAAATCCGAATACCATGAAGCGATTAATCATACTGGCAGCAACGCTGATTGCAGGATTATCGGCCTGCGACTCCCTGCTGGACAAAGAACCGTTGGATCGGGTGACGCAGTTCGACTATTTCAAGACGAGAAGCGATCTGGAACTCTTCTCCAACCCCTTTTACGACAACCTGCTGGACAAGACGCCCTACGATGAGCAGAACGACCTGCTCGTTCAGATGACCCTCTCCGATGTTCTCTACGGAGGCGACAAGCGCACCGTTCCGAACACCGGCGGCGGCTGGTCGTGGGGCAACCTGCGCCGCATAAACACCCTGCTGGAATATGTCGATCAATGCGAGGACAAGAAGGCTGTGACCGAGTATACGGCCCTGGCCAAATTCTTCCGCGCCGCCTTCTATTTCGACAAGGTGAAACGCTTCGGCGACGTGCCCTGGTACGAGGTGCAGCTCGGCTCGGCAGACGAAGCGCTCTACAAACCGCGCGATTCACGCGAACTGATCATGACCAATATGATCAAGGATATCGACGAAGCCATCAACAGCGGCGGTCTTACGGAGGATATATCGACCTACCGCGTCAACAAATGGGCGGCGCTGGCGCTGAAAGCGCGGTTCTGCCTCTTCGAGGGAACCTACCGCAAATACCACGGCATCAACCTCGAAGGACATGACTATACCTATTATCTGGAGGAAGCCGCCAAGGCCGCCAAAACGATCATCGACGAAGGTCCCTACAAGCTCTACTCCACCAAAACTCCGGACAAGGACTACATGATGCTCTTCGCACAGGAGAATGCCAGCACCGAAGAGTATATCCTCGCCATCCGGAACAGCTACGAGGCCCAGGTCTACCACAATGCGACGGCCTACACGCTGCTGCCGACACAGGGCCGCCCGGGCTACACCCGCAAATTCATCAACATGTACCTGAAGAAGGACGGCACCGCATTCACCGACCAGGAGGGGTGGCAGACGCTGCCTTTCACCGAAGAGGTGAAGGACCGCGACCCGCGCCTGGCGCAGTCGATCCGCACCCCGGGTTACAAGCGCATCGGCGCCAAACGGGTGCAGGGTCCCGATCTCGGCGTCACGATCACCGGCTACCAACCCATCAAATTCGTTCAGGACACGACGGCCTCGGGAGGACAGATCGACCGCAACGACCGTTCGACCTGCGACATGCCGGTTTTCCGCTATGCCGAAGTGCTGCTCAACTATGCCGAAGCCAAGGCCGAACTGGGAACGCTCACGCAGAACGATCTGGTTATCACCGTCAACGAAATCCGAAGCCGGGTGGGAATGCGGGGCCTCGACATGAACGAAGCCAACAAAAATATCGACTGGTATCTTGAGTCCAAAGAGTACGGCTATCCCAACGTGACCGGCGCCAACAAGGGCGTCATTCTGGAAATCCGCCGCGAACGGGCCGTCGAGCTGATCCAGGAGGGTTTCCGCCTTCAGGATCTGTATCGCTGGAAAGCCGGCTATTGCATCGACCAGGACATTTTCGGCATGTATTTCCCGGGCCCCGGCGAATACAAGCTTGCGGGCAAAGAAACGGCCGATCTGATTCTCTATAAGGCAGGAGAGACCAAACCCCAAGCCGGCGAAGGAGTTTCGGTATACGAACTCGGTTCGGACATCATTCTCTCCGAGGGGGACAAAGGCTATGTCTACTATCACAAAACCGTAGAGAATCAGCGCCCTGGGTTCAACGAGGAACGCGATTACCTCTACCCGATTCCCAGCGGCGAGCGTTCGCTCAACCCGAACCTCACGCAGAATCCGGGATGGAGCGACGGACTCGATTTTTAAGTCGGAAATAACCTAAAAAACAAGATTATGAGATTTGTAAAATATATGACAGCCCCGATCCTCATGGCGGCCCTGTGTTCCTTCTGGGGCTGCGACAAGGATGAGGACCACCTTTCCGAAGCTGTTCTGGCGAGCGCCAACACCTTGAATTTCGAAGCGGAAAGAGCGGCGGAAAAGATCATCACCATCTATGCCGACGCCGACTGGGTGACGGAAGTCCCCGACTGGGTGACGGTCACGCCCAACTCGGGAACCGGCGTCATGGACGTGACGGTTTCGGTGACCGACAACATGCGCGACGGCGCGGAGGACAACCCCCGCAAGGCCACCCTCGTCTTCAAGGGACGGACTCTTGCAAGCCGCGCACAGGTGCTCATCACGCAGAACGGAGACAAATACCGCGATGTGAAGGAGTACACGGCAGGTGAACTCGCCGCCCTGGCGGACGAAACGGTCATTTCCGTACCGTCGGCGATCGTCGTGGCCGTGACGACCAAAGGCTTCGTCATCAGCGACGACAAAAACACGGACAATATCTTCGTCTCGGACGCCACGACGGTTGCCGTCGGCGACAAGATTTCGCTCTTGGGCACCAAGTCATCCGACTCGCAGAAACTCGCTACGGTAATCGACTGCGACGAGGTGACGGTTCTGTCCGGCGGAGCGGTGAACTACCCCGAACCGGAGGACATCAGCGCAAAGATCGACGACTACACCTCCTCCAAACGGGGCTACGTCACCGTCAAGGGCGTTTTCAACGGCAGCACCCTCACCGTTTCGGAGGATGCCAAGTACTCGGTCAGCGTCGTGGACGCCCCGTCGAGTCTGGGCCTTTCCGCCCTGACCGGCCATATCGTAACCGTCACCGGCTACTACGCCGGTTTGGCCGAGCCTGTACAGCGCATCATGGCCACCGATGTCGAGGACAACGGCCTGAACGAGATCGTCTATTTCCTGGAGAACTTCGAATGGCTCGAACCGTGGTCCGTAGCAAGCGGTGTCGGCCAAACGGTCGAGACGGATAACCTCGATGCAAAAGCGACAGCGCTTACCTCCATAACTGTCGATGGAGTGACTGCATTCGACGCTGTCGAAAAACTCGGTTACAAGTTTATCTACGACAAGAACGACAACAAACGCATCTACCTCCAGCAGAACTACCTCAAATTCGGCAAGACCGGCAATCACGCAGGTATCATTCTTCCTCCGATAGACGGGGTTCCCGAAGCAAAGGACAATGTGACACTCTCGTTCGACTGGTGCGGAATGCGCCAGGGGTCCGGCAAGATCGACCCCGTCAATCTGATCGTCATCTTCGAGAACGGCAGCGACAAAGTGCAGATCGACATACCCGAACTGGGATGGGAGGATGGTCACAAGCTCGAATGGGTTCGCGCCGAAGTCAGCCTGAAGGGCATTACGGTCAACAAGGATACGAAGATCACCATTACGCAGACGCAGTGGGAAGTCGGAACAGCCAACCGCTGGTTCCTCGACAATATCAAAATATCCGAACCGATCAAACTCTGATAACAGAAACCTTGTAAAACGAAATCAGCCGTTGACCCGTGAGTCAACGGCTGATTTTTTTCAGCGGAGGCGCAAAAAAACCGAAGTTTTCGCTCCGTTCCTCCGGCTACCGGCCCGCTCGCCGGAGGAAACACTCGATCGTATTCTCCATCAGGCAGCAGATCGTCATGGGCCCGACGCCGCCCGGCACGGGCGTGATCACCGAGGCCTTGGGTTCGATGGCCGCGAAATCGACGTCGCCGCACAGTTTGCCCGTCTCCGGGTCGCGGTTCACCCCCACGTCGATCACCACGGCGCCCGGCGACACCATCTCCGCCGTGACGAACTTCGGCCGACCGATGGCCACCACCAGAATCTCCGCCCCGCGCGTCACTTCGGCGAGGTTGCGCGTACGACTGTGGGCCATCGTCACCGTAGCGTTCGCGTCCAAGAGCAGTTTCGACACGGGAAGTCCCACGATATTGCTGCGGCCGATCACCACGGCGCGCTTGCCGGCGATCTCCACGCCTGCGGCCCGCAGCATCTTGAGAATGCCTTTCGGGGTGCAGGGGAGCGTGCAGGGCTGTTTCTGCCACAGCGCCGCAACGTTCAGGGGATGGAAGCCGTCGACATCCTTCTGTTTGTCGATGGCGGCGATCACCTTGTCCTCGTCGATATGTTTCGGAAGGGGCAGCTGGACCAGAATGCCGTCCACCTCGTCGTCGAGGTTCAGGGCCGTGATGATGTCCAGCAGTTCGGCCTCGGAAACGGACTCGGGCTTTCGGATCGTGGTATTGCGGATGCCCACCTCGGCCGAAGCCTTGGCCTTGCCCGTCACATAGCTCACGCTGCCGGGGTCCTCGCCCACGAGGATGACAACCAGATGGGGCACACGGCCATATTTCGCGGGGAAGGTCTTCACCTCGTCCGCCATTTCAAGTTTCAGTTTCGCTGAAAGTTCTTTTCCGCTGATTATTTTTGCCATATATCGCTCGTATTATCTTTCCAAATCGTCGAAAGCCCGGTGGCCGATGTCGGTGCGGTGGAACAGATTGTCGCAGTCGATGCGGGCCACGTCGGCCAGCGCATTCCTCCGCGCTTCGGCCAGGTCCCTGCCCTTGCCCATCACGAACAGCACGCGGCCTCCGTTGGTGAGAATCCGCCCGCCGTCGGCCCGGGTTCCCATGTGATAAACAGCCCCTTCGACGCGGTCCAGGCCCTTGATCTCGTGTCCTTTTTCGTAGTCGCCCGGATAGCCCTTCGAGGCCAGCACGATGCCCAGCGCGGCGAAATCGTGCCACTCCAACTGCGTATCGCGTCCCTCGGCCACGGCACAGAAGATGTCGACGATGTCGCTCTTCAGGCGCGGCAGCACCACCTCGGTCTCGGGATCGCCGAAACGGGCGTTGAACTCGATGACCTCGACACCCCGCGCAGTCTTCATCAGTCCGCCGTAGAGCACGCCCTCGAAGGGACACCCCTCGGCGATCATCGCGTCGGCCACGGGCTGCATGATCTTCTCCAGTGCATAGCGTTCGTCCTCCGCCGTCACGAACGGCAGGGGCGAATAGGCGCCCATACCGCCCGTATTGGGACCCTCGTCGCCGTCGTAGGCCCGTTTGTGGTCCTGCGCCAGCGCCATCGGCCACACCTTGTGTCCCGAAACGAAGCACATGAACGAAAACTCGGGACCTTCGAGGTAATCCTCGACGACCACCTTGCCCTCGCCGAACTTATCGTCGAGCAACATATCCCGCAACGCCGCTTCGGCCTCGGCCATCGTCCGGGCGATCACCACGCCTTTTCCGGCGGCCAGTCCGTCGTATTTCAGCACTGCGGGCAGAGGACGCCCCTGCACATAGGCCAGCGCCCCGGCATAGTCGTTGAATGCGCGGAATCCGGCTGTCGGGATGGCATATTTAGCCATCAGCCGTTTGGCGAACTCCTTCGACGACTCGATGCGCGCCGCAGCCTTCGTCGGACCGAAGATGCGCAGCCCCGCGGCCCTGAAGCAGTCGACGACACCCGCCGCCAGCGCCACTTCGGGACCCACGACCGTGAGGCCGATGCCCCGCTCCGCGGCAAAGTCACGCAGGCGTTCCACCTCGGTTTCACGAATGGCCACGCACTCGGCCTGCCGGGCGATGCCCGCATTCCCGGGTGCGCAGTAAATTTTTTCAACCTGCGGCGAACGCGACAGCGCGTCGACAATGGCGTGTTCGCGGCCTCCGCCGCCGATCACCAGTACCTTCATAAACAAAATTCCTTTTTATCGCAGAATAAACTCCGCAGATTCCGGCACTTTTTTCCGCAAAAAGTGCCACAAAAACTCTCCGACGATACCTCCGCCTGCCCGGAACGGTCTAACGCTGGCTCCGGGCGACTATTCGCGGGGTTGTAAACAAACCGTCCCCTCCGCTCGCGCTTTTAGCCCGTCCCTTGCCAAC
>ERZ779850.3261-NODE-3261-length-11741-cov-3.171402_pt1 | contig 11741 bp, 10 predicted proteins | sample MGYA00511249_ERZ779850 | MGnify/ENA primary metagenome ERZ779850 (study PRJEB29588, sample SAMEA2162475) | human gut metagenome | biome: human gut; feature: human-associated habitat; material: faeces | place: Denmark | collected 2008/2010 ...
TGGCCCACCGCAACACGTTTTTCAACGGCCGGTACTGCCGTCTGGGAGCGGACCTGACCTTCTGCGGCCATGCCCACGGCGGCATCTGGCGTCTGCCTTTTACCGACGGGCTGGTAGATACCAACCTGAACCTGCTGCCGTCCTTCACCAGCGGTTTTTATCACTGCAACGATGTGGACTGCGAGGGGGCGGAGGTGTTTGTATCCCGAGGGCTAGGAAACTCCCCTAAATGGGCCGTCCGATTGTTCAACCGACCGCAGATCGCGGTCGTTACCCTGAAAAAAGGATAGAATACAACTATGATGGAAACTTTTTCTGCGGGACAATTTGATATTGCCGTCATCGGCGCCGGTCACGCCGGCATCGAAGCGGCGCTGGCCGCCGCACGGCTGGGACTGGAGACCATCGTGTTCACCATCAACCTGGACGCTGTGGGCAACATGCCCTGCAACCCCGCCATCGGCGGCACCGGCAAGGGCCACCTGGTCCGGGAGCTGGACGCCCTGGGGGGCGAAATGGCCAAAGCCGCCGACGAATGCTGCATCCAGTACCGGCTGCTGAACCTCCGGAAAGGCCCTGCCGTCTGGTCCCTCCGGGCCCAGGCGGACCGCCGGAAGTACCAGGAGCGGATGAAGCGCACCCTGGAACGCCAGTCCCACCTGACGGTGCGGCAGGGCCAGGTGGTGGAGCTTCGGGCAGAAGGCGGCGCGGTTCGGCAGGTGGTGCTGTCCACCGGCGCGGTGTACGATGTGAAAGCCGCCATTCTGGCCACCGGCACCTATTTGAAGGGCCGTACCATCATCGGTAACTGCGTGGAGGACTCCGGCCCCGACGGGCTGCACGCTGCCGGGCCGCTGACGGACTCCCTTCGGAAGCTGGGACTGCCCCTGCGGCGGTTTAAAACCGGCACCCCGCCCAGAGTCAACGCCCGGACGGTAGACTTCGACGAGATGGAAGTCCAGCCGGGGGATGAGCTCCCGGTGCCCTTTTCCTATTCCACGAAAAATCCGCCCTACAATCAGGCGGTGTGCTGGCTGACGTGGACCACCGAGGAGACCAAGCGCATCGTGCAGGAGAATCTGGATCGGGCCCCCATGTACTCCGGCTTGATCGAGGGCATCGGCCCCCGGTACTGCCCCAGCTTTGAAACGAAGATCGTCCGGTTCCCGGACAAGCTCCGCCATCAGCTTTTTGTAGAGCCGATGGGACTGAACACGGAGGAGCTGTATATTCAAGGCTTCTCGTCCTCCTTACCGGAGGAGGTGCAGATCCAGATGCTCCATAGCGTACCCGGCCTGCGCCGCGCGGTCATGACCCGTCCGGCCTATGCCATCGAATATGACTGCATCGACCCCCTGGCCCTGCTGCCCACCCTGGAAGCAAAGCAGGTGTCCGGCCTGTACGGCGCGGGGCAGTTCAACGGCTCCTCCGGATACGAGGAGGCCGCCGTTCAGGGCTTTGTGGCCGGTGTCAACGCCGCGAGAAAGCTGAAAGGGGAAAGCCCCTTTATCCTCTCCCGGGCGGAGAGCTACATCGGCACCCTCATCGACGATCTGGTGACGAAGGGCACCAACGAGCCCTACCGCATCATGACCTCCCGCAGCGAGTACCGGCTGGTGCTGCGGCAGGACAACGCCGACCAGCGGCTCACCAGGCGGGGCTATGAGATCGGCCTGGTGCCGAAGGAACGGCTCCGGGCGGTGGAGGAAAAGTACGCCGCCATCGAAAAGGAGATCAACCGGCTGGAGCACACCGGCGTGGCTCCCTCCCCGACACTGACGGCATTTCTGACGGAGCACGGCACTGCCGATGCCCCGGATGGCTGTTCTCTGTTGGCGCTGCTGAAGCGGCCTCAGCTCCACTATGATGAGTTGGCGCCCTTTGACCCCAGCCGTCCGGCGCTGACGGCGGATATTGCCGAGGAGATCGAGATCTCCGTGAAATATGAGGGCTACATCAAGCGCCAGCTGCAGCAAGTGGCGGAGTTCAAGCGGATGGAGGGCCACAAGCTGCCCCCGGACCTGGATTACAACGCCATTCAGGGTCTGCGGCTGGAGGCAAGAGAGAAGCTCTCCGCCGTGCGGCCCATGGATCTGGGACAGGCGTCCCGGATCTCCGGCGTCAGCCCTGCCGATTTGACGGCGCTGATGATCTGGCTGGAAAATAAACGCTGAAAGAAGGATATTCATGCGAAAGTTTTTAGCAATCGTGGTCTGTAAGCTGGGCCGATTTGTAGGCAAGCTGGTGGGCAAGGGCAGCTCTATGCCCGGCAAGTTCGCCCTGAAGATCTGCCCCGACATTCTGAAGCGGGTGCAGCTGCCGCCCCACATCATCGCCGTCACCGGCTCCAACGGCAAGACCTCCACCGTGGAGATGATCGCCACCGTCCTGCGTTCCCAGGGCAAGAATGTGATCTACAACGCCGAGGGCTCCAACCAGGTGGAGGGCGTCACCACATTGATCCTGACCCACGCCACCCTGGGGGGGAAGGTCAACGCAGATGTGCTGCTGCTGGAAAGCGACGAGCGGTACGCTGCCCACAGCTTCAAGTATTTCCACCCCACGGAATTTGTCATCACCAACCTGTACCGGGACCAGCTGACCCGGAACGGTCACCCCGAAAGCGTGTTTGACGCGATCCTCCCCGCCATCCACCCCGATACGGAGCTGATCCTGAACGGCGACGATCCCCTGTCCAGCTGCTTTGCCATCGGCCACGAAAAGGTGAAGTGGTTTGGCCTGAATCATTGCGCCACGGACACGGAGGCCCCCACCGGCGTGTACCACGACGGCGCTTACTGCCCGGTGTGCCACGCCCCCATGGAATACGACTACGTCCACTATAACCACATTGGCGCCTACCGCTGCACCAAGTGCGGCCACGCCCGGCCCGCTCCGGACTATGCCGCCACGGACCTGGACCTGCAAAACGGCAGACTGACCCTGGACGGCCAGTTCACTGTGGCCCTGGCCTTCCGCAGCATTTACAATGTCTACAACATTCTGGCGGCCTATGCCGCCTGCCGGGAATGCGGCGTGGAGGGAGCCGCCATTGCGGACACCCTCAGCAGCTACATTCTGAAAAACGGACGGATGCAGACCTTCACCCTTGGTCAGCACCACGGCATCCTGCTGACCAGCAAGCACGAAAATTCCATCGCCTATGACACGAACCTCCGCTATATCGCTTCCGCCAACGAGGATTGCACGGTGCTCATCATCGTGGACGCCGTATCCCGGAAGTATTTCACCAGCGAGACAAGCTGGCTGTGGGACATCGACTTTGACCAGCTGAATGTCCCCCATGTGAAGCGGGTCATTCTCTCCGGTATGTACCGGAATGATCTGGCGGAACGGTTCCGGTTCACCGGCGTTCAGAACTGGGAAGTCATTCCCGGCATTCCGGACGCGGCAGCAGCGATCCGGGACAGCGGCAGCGAGGCGTTGTATGTAGTCACCTGCTTCTCTGACCGGGACAAGCTGCTGAATCTGCCGGATGTGAAAAAGGAGGGCTGAGCCATGGAATTGAAGATTCTGCATTTCTATCCGGATCTCATGAGCTTGTATGGCAGCTATGCCAACGTGTCCATTCTGAAGCGGACGTTGGAGGAAATGGGCAATACCGTCACTGTGGAGCGGGTGGAGCTTGGCGGAGACGCCGATCTGACCCATGCGGACTTTGTCTACATGGGCGCAGGTACAGAGCGGGCGCAGAAGGCGGCTCTCCTGTATTTTTCCAAGCTGGGAGATGCTGTAAAAGCGGCGGCGGACGCAGGCGTGACCATGCTGTTCGCCGGGAACTCCATGGAGCTGCTGGGCAAGACCATCACCGATGACGCCGGAAAGGTGTACGAAGGACTGGGACTGGCGGACTTCGCTGCCGTCCAGAACAAAAAGCGGTTCGTGGAGGACGTTTACGGCCACACGGACCTCTATGAGGACGCAGTGGTGGGCTTCGTCAACCGCTGTTCGGTCATTACCGGCGTGGAGACGCCGCTGGTGACTTCCATGGACATGGGCCACGGCAACGAGGGACCCTGCGGCCCGGAGGGATATCACAAGGGCAGCGTCTTTGCCAGCCAGCTCACCGGGCCGATTCTGGTGAAGAACCCGGCGCTGCTGAAGATCATGGTACAGGCCATCTATCGCCATCGGGGAGAGACCTGCCCGGAGATCCCGGTAGATCAATACATGGCCGAGGGCTGGGCCATCACAGCGGAGCAGTTGAAGGCCCGCTGCACGAAATAAAAGAAAAAAGCACGGCGAAAGCCGTGCTTTTTTGTATCTTGACCGTTCAATTTACCATTCCAAGGACCGGACCCGGATCACGTTGGCTGTGCGGCGCACATCCTCGATCACGTTGTCACCCACCTTGCTGCCAAGGTCCACCATGGTATAGGCGTAATCCCCACGGGACTTGTTGCTCAGATTTTCCACGTTGACGCCGTCCCGGCCAAACAGACTGGTGATGTTTGCCAGCATGCCGGGGACGTTCTTGTGCAGGACGCACAGCCGCTGGACACCGCTGCGGTCCATGGTCATCTCCGGTAGATTCACGCTGGAGCGGATGTTGCCGCTTTCCAGATAGTCCCGCAGTGTATCTACTGCCATGGCGGCGCAATTCTGCTCGCTTTCCGGGGTGGAGGCCCCCAGATGGGGCATGGCGATGACGTGGGGAGCCGTCAGGAGACGGTTGTTGGGGAAGTCGGTGATGTAGGCGGCCACCATACCGGTGTCCAGCGCCGTCAGCATGGCTTCATCGTCTACGATCTCGCCCCGGGCCAGATTGATGACCCGCACGCCCCGCTTCATGGCGGCGATGGCGCTGGCGTCGATCATGCGGGCAGTCTTTTCCGTATAGTGGATGTGCATGGTGATGTAATCCGACCGCTTATAAAGATCGTTGATATCCTTTACCACATGAACGTGGCGGTCCAACCGCAAAGCGGTATCCACGGACAAAAACGGATCGTAGCCGTACACATCCATGCCCAGAGAGATGGCGGTGTTGGCCACGATGGAGCCGATGGCTCCCAGACCGATAATGCCCAAAGTCTTTTTATAAAGCTCCGGGCCGATGAAGGCAGACTTGCCCTTTTCCACCACGGTGGAGACATCCACCCCGGAGGCTGCCTGTTCCCGGACCCAGCGGATGGCACCGGGAATGTCCCGGGAGCCCATCAGCATGGCACAGATCACCAGTTCCTTCACGGCGTTGGCGTTGGCGCCGGGGGTGGAAAACACCGGGATACCCGCCGCTGCGCAGCGGTCCAGAGGAATATTGTTGACCCCTACGCCCGCACGGGCAATGGCCAGCAGACCGGGGTTGAATTCCAAGTCCAGCAGCTTGGCGGAGCGGACTAAAATTCCCTGAGGGTCCTGTACCGCATCCCCGACCTCGTACAGCTCGGAGGGGAACCGGTTCAGACCTACGGGGGAAATTTTGTTCATGGTTTGAATACGATACATGGGGATATCCTCCTTGGCGGCTCCGGTGAGCCGCAATACTCCCGGCGGAACGTGCGGCGCTGGCGTCGCTTCCGTCGAGGTAAATTTCATTATACGGTCCTTTCTTTCGGAATCAATGTCCGAAAACGAAAAAAAGTTTTGCTTTTTGTGGAATTCTTTGTTCAAAAAAGCGTCAGTCCTTCTATGACGCACAGATACAAGAAAAACCTCACGTTTTTGGCGGAAAATGTGAAATTTCCCATTGAAATTAGGGAAACTGTGCATTATAATATGTGACTGTATGTAAAATCTGTAAGGCCATCAGTTGACAAGAATCGACAGACGTTCTTCTCTGATTCGGAGGGCTGTCTGCCGACTGTTGTCAATTGATGGTAAAAAACAAGAAGGGATGTTCCAGATATGCAGAACGAACATTTGAGAAACGTAGCCATCATCGCCCACGTTGACCACGGCAAGACCACCTTGGTGGACGAGATGCTGAAGCAGGGCGGCGCTTACCGGGAAAATCAGGAGGTCGTGGACCGTGTCATGGACTCCGGCGACTTGGAGCGTGAGCGCGGCATTACGATTCTGGCCAAGAACACCGCCGTCCGCTATAAGGACGTGAAGATCAACGTGGTGGACACCCCGGGCCACGCCGACTTCGGCGGCGAGGTGGAGCGTATTTTGAAGATGGTCAACGGCGTTATCCTGCTGGTAGACGCCGCCGAGGGCCCCATGCCCCAGACCCGCTTCGTGCTCTCTAAGGCTCTGGAACTGGGCCATCGGGTCATCGTGGTGGTCAACAAGATCGACCGCCCCGATCAGCGCATCCACGAGGTCATCGATGAGGTGCTGGAGCTGCTGATGGACCTGAACGCCACCCCCGAGCAGCTGGATTCCCCCATGCTGTTCTGCTCCGGCCGTCAGGGTACCGCTTCCTACTCTCCCGACGTGGTGGGCACCGACCTTACCCCGCTGTTTGAGACCATTCTGGAGTATATCCCCGCTCCCGAGGCGGATGTGGATCAGCCCTTCCAGATGCTGGTCAGCTCCATCGACTACAATGAGTTCGTGGGCCGCATCGCCGTGGGCCGCATTGAGCGGGGCACCCTGAAGCAGAATCAGGAGATCATGGTGTGCAACTATCACGATCCCGATGCTACCCCCAAGAAGGCCAAGGCCGTTTCCATCTATGAGTTTGAGGGTTTGGCCCGGAAGCAGGTGACGGAGTCCACCGCCGGCAACATCATTGCCATGAGCGGTATTCCCGACATCACCATCGGCGATACCGTCTGCGCCCCCGGCGCCGTGGAGCCGCTGCCCTTCGTGAAGATCAGCGCTCCCACGCTGGAGATGACTTTCTCCGTCAACGATTCCCCCTATGCCGGCCGTGAGGGTAAGTTCGTCCCCTCCCGCCAGCTCCGGGACCGGTTGTACCGCGAGACCCTGAAGGACGTTTCCCTGAAGGTCTCCGATACCGACCGTGACAGCGCCTTCAACGTGGCGGGCCGCGGCGAAATGTCCCTGTCTATCCTCATTGAGACCATGCGCCGCGAAGGCTATGAGTTCCAGGTCTCTCCCCCCCGTGTGCTGTACAAGGAGATCGATGGCAAGAAGTGCGAGCCCATTGAGCGTCTGGTGGTGGACGTACCCGGCGACTGCGTGGGCAGCGTCATCGAGAAGCTGGGCCAGCGCAAGGGCGACCTGGTGGAGATGACTCCCGTGGGCGACCGCATGAAGGTGGAGTTCCTGATCCCCGCCCGCGGTCTCTTCGGCTACCGGAATGACTTCCTCACCGACACCAAGGGCGAGGGCATCATGGCTTCTGTATTTGATTCCTATGCGCCTTACAAGGGCGATATTTCCCGCCGCGGCATGGGCAGCCTGATCTCCACCGAGACCGGCGACTCCATCACCTACGGTCTGTTCAACGCCCAGGAGCGGGGCACCCTGTTTATCGGCGCGGGTGTCCCCGTGTACGAGGGCATGATCATCGGTGTGGCCAACCGGGGCGAGGACATCGTGGTGAACGCTTGCCGCAAGAAGCAGCTCACCAACACCCGTGCTTCCGGCTCTGATGACGCCCTGCGTCTGGTGCCTCCCCGCCAGATGAGCCTGGAGCAGTGCCTGGAGTTCCTGGCAGATGACGAGCTGCTGGAGGTCACGCCCAAGAGCCTGCGGATGCGCAAGGCCATTTTGAACCACGAGCAGCGCATGAAGTCCCTGAAGGGCAAGAAGTAAACACACCTTACAGCCCGCCGGATGACCTTCGGCGGGCTGCGTTTTGAAAAGGAGGACCTTATGAAAAAATTACTGACTGCTTGCGTGGCCGCCGTGCTGCTGTTGAGCCTGGCCGCCTGCGGCAAGACCGATACGGACACCATCACCGACAGCAAGGCCGACAAGCCTGCGGCTGAGACGGCGGGCGTGGGTACCCACCACGCGGAGATCGACATTCAGGACTACGGCACTATCACCGTGGAGCTGGACGGCGCCGCCGCCCCCATGACCGTGCAGAACTTTATGGATCTGGCCAATGATGGGTTTTACGATGGCCTGACCTTCCACCGCATCATCGCCGGCTTCATGATGCAGGGCGGTGACCCCAACGGCAACGGCACCGGCGGATCTGAGAACACCATCAAGGGCGAGTTTTCTTCCAACGGCGTGGAAAATACGCTGTCCCATACCCGAGGGGCCATTTCCATGGCCCGGAGCCAGAACCCCGACAGCGCCAGCTCTCAGTTTTTTATCTGCCACGCAGACAGCACTTTCCTTGACGGCCAGTACGCCTGCTTCGGCTATGTGACCGACGGCATGGACATTGTGGACGCTGTGTGCGAGGCCGCCCAGCCTACGGACGGCAACGGCACCATCCCCGCCGACCAGCAGCCGGTCATCACCGCTATCCGGGTCATAGACTGAGTTGAGCGATAAAGGTCCCGCTGAATTTTTCAGCGGAATTTTTTGCGGAAGGTGGGAACTTTTTCCGGCTGCCCTCCGTCTATCCAGGTAAACGGAGCATTCTTCCGGAGGCTCCGACCCTGACGAAAGAAAGGAAGATAATCTATGAAATTTTCTGTGAAGCTGATCGCAGCGACTCTGTGCGCCGCTATGCTGTGCGTCCCCGCTCTGGCAGCCGTTAGCGCCACCGGCGCGGGGGCCTACGTCCCGAACCCTCAATATACCGTGATCTCGGGAACCGTTGCCCATCAGAAGGACGGCGGCTTGCTGATGAGCACGTCCACCGGAGAACCAACGGAGGACTATATCCTGTGGACGGAGGGCGTTGCGATCCTGGACGCCGTCAGCGGCGAGCCGGTAGATGCAAAGTCCATCAAGGACGGCAGCACCGTCTATGCGTGGCTGGGGGCGCAGACTGCCGTGGCCATGAGCCTGCCCCCGCAGGTCACACCGGAGCTTCTTCTGGTGAATGTCCCGGCGGACTACAAGGTTCCTCAGTACGATGTGATCGTCCGGTCTGACGGCCTTACGGGTTTGGGAATTCCCAACCGGAGCGGTATGTCCGTCACCCTGTCCGACGGGACGGTGTATCAGGTGTGGCAGGACGCGCAGGTGAAACCCTATCTTACCCGCAACCGGGTGACGTATCAGGATCTGCTGCCCGGCACCCGGGTTCTGGTGTGGGCCGATGACAAGGGGCAGGCCAGCAAGATCATTGTATTTCCTTACGAGTACAAGGGAAGCGTTTCTCTGGACGGCTACGGGCGGCTGTATGTCAGCGGCGTTGCCGTGGTGGAGCCCTCCGCCCTGCGTCGGCCCTACGGAGATGAACGGCTGTATGTACCCATCCGGGCGGTGGCGGAAGCCGCCGGGTATGACGTTTCCTGGGATAAGGAGTTTGGCGTGACGGTGAAGGACGGCGGCGAGATCGTTTTCCAGATCTGCCCGGACACAGATCTGGCCCACGGTCCCGCCACGGCTGACCGGCAGAGTCTTTCCGGCCCCTGCCTGATCGCCAACGGCGTTACCTATCTGGAGGCCGGGGATCTGGCCCGCCTGTTAGGAATGTTCTACGGCGGCTGACGGCGATTATTACAAACATGATATGAAAAAGCCCCCTGCTGAGAAAACCTCAGCAGGGAGCTTTTTCTGTCTGGACAGGCTGAATCTGGGGAAAACCCGCTTCGGCGGGATCACACATAGTCATACAGTCCCCGGACGGAGACCTCTCCAGAGGTCAGAGTCTCCGTGGAGCCGTCCTCCCAGCGGACGGTCAGACCAAAGTCATCGGAAATACCTGTGGCGGTGCCGATGCGCTCTCCTGCACCGGAGATGACCTTTATCGGATTGCCCACCGTCAGGCAGTCCCGGCGAAAGCACTCCAGATAGGCGGCGTTTTGGGCGGGGAAGTCGTCATATAACGCATTCAGCGACCGGATCACCTGGGCGGCCAGCTCCGTCCGGTCCGGGGCCGTTCCGAGGGCCTGCGCCAGAGAAATGGCGATGGGGGCTACCTCCGGGCCGAAATCGGCTTCATCCTGACTGACGTTGATCCCCGCGCCGATGATGACGCAGGAGAATTCACCGCTCTCCGCCTCCCATTCCAGCTCCGTCAGGATGCCGCAGAGCTTTTTCCGGTTCAGCACCAGATCGTTGGGCCACTTGATGCCGGGGCGGACGCCGCAGACGGCTTCCACCGCGTCGCAAAGCGCTACGGCGGTCCAGGCTGTCAGGGTGCTGATCTCAGAGAGCGGGCACTGGGGGCGGAGGGCCGCCGATAAATACAGTCCCTTCCCGGCGGGGGACACAAAGCTCCGTCCCCGGCGGCCCCGGCCACCAGTCTGCTGGTCCGCCAGAATCACCGTTCCATCTACGGAGCCGCTGACCGCCCGCCGTTTCAATTCGTTGTTAGTGGAGTCGATGGTGTCAAAGCACAGCAGCTCCCGACCGATCCGACAGTCCCGAAATTGCTCCGCTAATTCTTCAGGGCGGAGCCGCGCTGTCACGCGGGTCAGGCGGTAGCCCCGGTTGGGGACGGATTCAATACCGTAGCCCTCTTGCCTTAACTGCTCCACAGCCTTCCACACCGCCGCCCGGCTGACACCGGCCTGTCGGCTGATAGCCTCGCCGGACAGAAATTCCTCTGTATGCTCCCGCAGAAGTTTTAAAACGATTTGCTTCGTCATGGTACATCCCTCCAACGGTACTATACGGCGTCCATGCCAGATTGTCAACCTGATTTTCGCAAATGGTTGACAATTGAGGCCGCGTCTGCTACACTTTAGGCGCATCAAACCGAAAAGGAGTTTTTCATTATGAATCAGCACGATATGACCCGCAATATGGTCCTCGCTGCCCTGTTTGCCGCCCTGACCGCCATCGGCGCGTTTTTGCAGATCCCCACAGGCACCGTACCCATTACGCTGCAATTTCTGTTTACTGCCTTGGCCGGTCTCCTGCTGGGGTGGAAGTGGGGAGCTGTTTCTCAACTGCTCTATGTGGGCATCGGACTGCTGGGCCTGCCGGTCTTTACGCAAGGTGGCGGCATCGGCTATGTGCTCCAGCCCAGCTTCGGCTTTTTGCTGGGGCTGATCCCCGCTGCCGCCGTGATCGGTGCGCTGACTGCCCGCCGCACTGGTTATCTGAACATCCTGGCGGCGGTTCTGGTGGGAGATCTGATCCTCTACGCCGTGGGCGTCCCTTATATGTATCTCATCCTGCACGTTTATATGCAGTCTGCCAAGACCTTTCCTGCGCTGCTGGCGGCCATGCTGGTGTATGTGCCCGGCGATACGCTGAAGATCATTGTGGTGACAGCGCTGGCGCCGGTCCTCCGCCGGACCCTGGCAAAGGCGGTGCCTAACCTGTAAAAACGAGGTCATCCGCCTGCGAGAACGGCAGAATGACCGGCTGCCCTCTTGCTATCCGAAGCCGGGTATGATAAAATATTTTATTAAATTTTGAGAATTCGGCGGGAGGGCTGTCTATGAATCGCATTAGCAAGGAAAACTATTATCTGGATATTGCCGAGACCGTCTTGGAGCGGGCTACCTGCCTGCGGCGAATCTATGGCGCCATCATCGTGAAAAACGACGAGATCATTTCTACGGGTTACAACGGCGCCCCCCGGGGGCGGGCCAACTGCGTGGATATGGGCTATTGCTCCCGGGAAGCCATGAAGGTACCCCGCGGCGAGCGGTACGAGCTGTGCCGCAGCGTCCACGCCGAGGCCAACGCCATCATCTCTGCCTCCCGCCGGGACATGGCGGGCGGCACTATCTATCTGGTGGGCCGCAACGCTGCCACCGGGGAGCTGCTGAATGATG
>ERZ779850.3263-NODE-3263-length-11736-cov-2.914990_pt1 | contig 11736 bp, 10 predicted proteins | sample MGYA00511249_ERZ779850 | MGnify/ENA primary metagenome ERZ779850 (study PRJEB29588, sample SAMEA2162475) | human gut metagenome | biome: human gut; feature: human-associated habitat; material: faeces | place: Denmark | collected 2008/2010 ...
TTTGCCGATACTGTTGTAACTTCCTGCCCGGCGTTGGTCATATCAACACCATATCCCATAAAACTTTCTTCTCTGCGCAGTTTCAAATGCATCTCTCTTCGGTCACTCACATAGTTTTCGATGTTGAATTCCTGCGCAGGATTATCGTCTAACAGCATAGAGTACTGTTTATGACGGGTAATATCAAACTTGTCCGAGAAGAACGGACGCACTCCTCGCACCTGCAAGATACATTTACCGCCGTCCATGACCGCCAGTTCATCCTGAGATTTCAGCTCTTTTCCGAGCTTCTGATAGTTCATTCCGTAGCTTTCCGATTGTCCACGGTTGGTAGAGGTATTGAAACTGTCGATAGTTTCCTTACCGAGACTTTCGGATATTTCTTTCAGCGTGGACTTCTCCTTACCGCCCAAAAACAGCATCGTATCACAGTTGCCCTCAATCGTATCTGCATTATCTTTATATATAGCCTTTAGCTGGCTCTTAGCTTGCAAGATGATCGACGCACTGATTTCACGGCTTCGGATCGTCGCTATGAGCTTCTCAAACTGCGGAATTTCGCCAATATTCGCAAACTCATCTAACAAACAGCGCACATGATAGGTCAGCTTTCCACCCTTTGAATTGTCCGCTTTGGTACACAAAAGGTTGAATAGCTGGGAATACACGATAGCCACAAGGAAGTTAAAAGTGGCATCAGTATCGGAGATGATTATGAAAAGCGCACTCAGCTCATCACCGAGCTTGTCAAGGTGCAGCTCATCGTAGGAGGTGATCTCCAAGACCTCATCTATTGCAAAAGGCGCGAGTCGTGTCGAACAGCTAATTAGGATAGACTTAGCCGTTTTTCCGGCAGCGAGCTTATACGCCTTGAATTGTTTGAGTGCAAAAGCACCCAAGCGCCGTTGTTCGGCATCAGGTTCAGCTTCAAACAGGTCGGCATAGTCTGCCATGACCTCCGGATCGTTATGATCTGTACCGTTCAGCCAACATTCGATAATTTCAAATTCAAGGTCAATGCAGTTCTTGAACTCCTCATCGTCCTCACGGCATTCCGAATTGTTTATCATGTCGATAAGCGTTTCAAAATTCCACTGGTCTTTGGGGTACATCGCAAAGATAAGGGCAATATACGCAGTATAGAGCAATTTCTCCGCTTTCACCCAAAAGTCATCGCCGGACGGCTGCTGAGAGGAAGAAGTGTTCTTGATAAGCACTTCCACGAATTTCAGTATGTCTTTCTCACGGTTCTTCTTGCTGATGTATGCGAACGGATTGTAGTGCATCGACTTCGCAAAATCAATGGTATTGAATACCTTGATCTTGTACGGCTCATAGACAGGGATATATTTGCCCTTTTCGTCCTTGATGAGATAGCCTTTTTCGTCTTTGCGATATACTATTTTTCCGTCTACACGTTTCGGGCGGCCCCTCTCAAGCATCTTTCCGCACTCCACAAGCACCGTGCCTTTCGGGTCGGTCACTACATAGGAGGAGTGCATCTGCATCAGGTTCGGCTTCACGAAAAAGCGTGTCTTACCTGAACCTGAGCCACCGATCACAAGAATGTTCTTGTTACGGGCGAATTTCGGTGCAGAGGGCTTGCCCATGGTCAGAGATTCCGTCTTTGTGAGTATCACATTGTTTTCGGGGCAGGATAAGTCCATATACGGCTCAATATCCTTTTCACCGCCCCATACGGCAGAGCCGTACTCCTCACTCTGACGGAACTTCTTCCTGTTTTTCGACTTGACGTAGAGGACGAGCCTCATTACTCCCGCCAAACCCAAGCCGATAAGAAGATCAAACGGGTGTAAACTTGGAAAGATCCTTGCAAATGCCACACCGAGATTACTCATGAAAGGCAGAAGCTTTTCCTGAAAGCCGTTGCCCTCAGCGGTTCGGTACGCAAAGCCGATCAGATTTCCCACATAAGAGAAAGCGACATAGGGAATAGTCTTGATGATCAGCTTTTTGAGTTTTCTCGTGTCGATCTGCAATTTGCAGACTTTTCCTTTCTGCTGGTATCGGCATCAAAAATCGCCGTAAAAATATCATCGCCCCTTACCCGTGGAATGGGTTCAGGCATGAAATAGCCGTAGATCATCGTCTGTTCTCCCTTGTTTTCTCTCTCTGTTTCTGTTTGCGAGGTTTGCTCCTGAGTTTCTGAGCCTGCTGCTGCATCTGCTCACGGGTGAACTCACCACGCTTCTGCGATTTGCCTTGTCCCTTACCGACATACTCTGAAAATGCTTTCTTGAAATCCTCTGTCTTAGCAGCAGAAAAGAAAACATGATAGGTAGGCGGAGTGGTGCTTTTATCTCTTTTCAGGGCAAAATCCACATCATATTTTCGTGCGGTTTTCAGAAAATCTCCGATATTTCTGTCTGAAACCTCAATGCTGTCGAGCTTGGACGGCGACTTCGCCTGCAACTGCTTGTAGGTCATTCGCCCTTTTTTCTCTGCCTTGCCCGACATAAACTCCCGCAATGCCGATTTCAGCACATTAGCAGTCATTTTCTCCGCTTTAATCGAAATATCAATGGTTTTCTTCGCACCGTTCTCATAGTCCGAAGGCATCAGGCATCACCACCTTCGTCTGCGGTCGGCATCTCAAAAGTGGAAAATGCTTCACTCTGGAGCCAACGGGTAATATCGCCCTGGACACTCATCACCTTATCGTAGTCGGACGAGTGATAAAGCAGATTCTCCCTGTTGGTCACATCAGTGCCAACAATGCAGTAAGCATCTTCCGTATGCTCATCATCGACACCGACAGAACGAACCTCGACGCTGACCGCAATCAGGTTATCGTAGTTGATAAGATCGCCCTCCGGTGTCAGAATAGACTTAGCCATGATCTTCACCTTCCTTTCCAAAAAGCTCATTTGCCGTCTTTCAAGCAGCTACGTCCGGTTTCTTATTCGCACCCATAGCCACCACCCCCTCTCAGGAACGTTCAGTCATCATAAACGCCAAAATCTCTTTTGACAGCATACTCAGCCCACCGTCCCTCAGCATTTTCCTTGAACCGCTTGCCGTTGGCTTCGTTGAACAGAGTGCTGATAAGATAACTCTCATAGTTTCGCACATTGTCTGCACGCTTCATCTGCTCAATCGCATTTTCAAGGACGTTTATATCAACCTTTAGCATAGTGGACTTGACAACTTCTCTGGGAAAATCCTGTCCGCAGATACGCTCTGTTTTCTTTCTGGAGCATATCCGCCGAACGATCATCTGAATGATCTCCTCAGCTTCTTCCTCATCACCGAGCCACTCTGCAAAGTATGGAAAGTCGATGTTGGTTTTCACTACTTCGGTATAGATCTCTTTTTCGCTGATATATCCGTCAATCCGTCCGTCTGCCTGTCTTTCAACAGCTTTTTCGCTGTCGGAGTGGGATTGATCGATAGATACTTGATCACTCCGTATTTGATTATTCTTTATTATCTTCTTAGTATTTATTTGCCCCTGATTTTCTACCGCTTGTTTTTCTATGGGTAGAATTTCAAGGGGTAGATTTTCTATGCCTTGTTTTTCTGCCCCTTGCGGTGCTTTGGTTACGGAGTTTACTTTGGCATATGTATCATTATCGTTCCGGTCAGCATCAGGCGTATCCTTTTCTGAATACTCATAGAAATCATAGACATACTCGATCCGACCGCTGTTCGTTTCATTCGGCATCAGCTTAGTCACATTGAGATACCCCCAATGCTTCAGTTCGTCCAATGCTGCCTTGATCGCTGTTTCTTTCTCTTTGCAGATCGCTGTCAGACCTGAGATAGAGTAATCCCAATTCTCCGGCAAGGAAAGAACCTTACTCAGAAGCCCGATCGCTTTCAGACTGAGGTTCGTTGACCGCAGATGATAGTTGCTCATTACGGTATAGTTTGCATTTTTATTGACACGGCACACCGATGAAGGCGTTGTTTTGACCTTTTTTGTTTTCTTAGCAGACATATCCATTCACCTCCTGTTTTCAGCTCAAGCGAGCTTCATTTGCGTGATCCTGAGCTTATTGACCATATAGGTCTTACCGCTGCATCGGAGGTAGCCTGCATCGTAAAGTTCGTTCAGAGCGTTCCTGATAGTTTTCAGAGAATCATTTTCAAAGAACGGACAAAGCTCCTCTGCGGTATGATAGTCTGTATCGGGAAAATTGAGCATTCTCAGCAGTATAGCTGTTGCTTCGCAGGACAGCTTATCATCGCTGATCGTGATGATTTGGCGTTCAGACATAAAAACCTCCTATTTTTCATTTCGCTTAACTAAAACAGCAGACATGATATTCGATTTTCAGGCATAAAAATAGCGGCCAACGCTCCGATTATATGGAACATCGTCCGCCAAATGATTGCTTTTTTGATTGAATTTTAGAGGTCAAAAGCACAGATCCGCTTTATTAGTAACAATAGATTATCATTTTCTTGTGTGGTAAATACACGAGACATTTCCTATCCCCTGTGCCGATTTTTTCTACCTGAATCGGCATTTTTCGCAGAGGACTAAATTTATTTCGTGTGTCTACCATAGGTCTACCAAGTCATGTTATCGGTTTTTTGTCTACCACAAATCTACCGAAATTCTACCAAAAAACATGGTTTTTTATGATTTTTGAAAGCTGATGTGATTCGGTGCTTTTCAACTTTTGATGCTTAAAAAGCTCGAAAAATCGGGCAAAAAAGGGAATGAAAGACCACAAAAGAGATCAAAGCACTTCAACGATTTACAAACTTAAAATCCCTCGGAGTAAAATCCGTACCGGTTCAAGTCCGGTCAGCGGCACCAGATTAGAAAAGGTCATCAGTACGAATGCGCTGATGACCTTTTCTTTATAGGGTAAAATGCTTTTGACAAATATCAATAGATATGCTACAATGAAAGCAAAAAGGAGAATGATCAAGATATGCAGCATACAAAGAAGCATTTGTTTTTACAATGGATTGCCGGCGGAAGCGCATGCAGCCTTCTGCTAGGCGGAATTTCATGGCACGCTGATGCAGAAGAGCAGAACGGTTGGATACAGCGTGCACAGGATGAATGGCAATACATACAGGAAGATGGACAGGCCGCTACGGGATTGATTACCATTGACGGAACGCCCTATCGGTTTTCACCGGATGGCTTTTTGGAAACTGGTTGGCAGTCTATTGGCGGAAAACGATATTATTATGATCCGGAACTTGGAACACCGCAATATGGATGGGTTTCTTATCGTGGGAGTCGGTATTATGTCACGGAAGAGCAGGGAAAGCTGACTGGTTTTCAGAGCAATTTAGATGGAACTGCGGAACAGGATCATCCGTATTATTTTTCTGTGGACAGCGGACAGCTTCAGCTGCATCATTTTCAGGATGCAGAAGGAAATTGGTACTATGCGGACGATGATGGTGTAGTACAGACTGGAACGGTTCTGATTGATGGGGTTCCATATCAATTTGATGCACAAGGCGTGCAGACAATTGGCTGGGTGACCATCGATCAGGCTACCTATTATTATGCTCCAGAAGACGGCACGGCACGACTTGGTTGGCTGGAACAGGATGGGGTCTATTATTATTTGACGGCAGAGCATGGATTGGAAAAAGGAGAGCAGCTGATTGACGGCATTCCATATCCATTGGATGCAGAAAGCGGTGCTTTGCAGACTGGATTCTATACTGCACAGGATGGTGCAACGCGATACTATCAGGCAGATGGAACTGTTGCAACTGGCTTTTTACAGCTGGAAGATGCAAAATATTATTTCAAACAAGATGGAACCATGTGGACAGGCTGGCTCAAGCAGGGAGAGACGGCGTTCTTTTTTGGAGAAGATGGAAAAGCTTGCCTGGGCTGGCAGCAGATAGACGGCGCTACTTATTATTTTGATTCAGATGGATGTGCCGTTTCCGGTTGGCAGACCCTGGATGGACAGCGGTACCATTTTGGAAATGACCACACCATGACAACGGGGATGCATCAAATTGGTGGTGCATTCTACTGCTTTTCGGAAGATGGTCTGTTGCAAACCGGCTGGCAGACTGATCAGGGCAATTGGTATTATTTTCAAGAGGATGGTACTCGAATTGCAACTGGCTGGCAGACAATTGATGCGGAGCAGTATTACTTTTTTGGAACCGGCCGTGCAGCAGTTGGCGTTGTTCCGATAGATGGAAAACAACTTTATTTTTCACCGGAAACAAGAGCTTTGGTCTGCAATCAAACACTGCATGGAGTGACCACCGATAGCAATGGGGAAGTGCAGCTTGTGATGCAGCATGTTACTTATCTCAGCCAAGAAGGATACCCAACGGGATGTGAAAGTGCAAGTGCCGTAATGCTGCTGCAACATTATGGATATGCTGTAACCATTGCACAGTTCATCGATCAGTACTTAGACCGTGGGGAACTTTATACTGAAAATGGGGTACTCTATGGGCCACATCCCAGTCAGGCATTCATTGGCAGTCCATATTATAGTTCCGGCTATGGCTGCTATGCACCAGTTATTGTAAATGCGATGAATCGGATTTTGCAAAATGGCGATTTGGCATATGATTTAACCGGAACCTCTTTGAGTGGATTGTGCACCAATTATTTGGAAAAGGGACAGCCGGTTCTCATCTGGGCAACAATCAATATGGTGCAGAGCACACCCGGCACAAAGTGGGTGATTCCAGAAACTGGTGAATTATTTACCTGGAAGCGCAGTGAACATTGTTTGGTTCTGGTTGGCTACGATGCGCAATATTATTATATGAACGACCCCTATCAAAACAATGGCTTGAAGGCGTATGATAGAAGTTTGGTAGAAGCAAGATATGCAACAATGGGCTATCAGGCGGTTGCCATTTTGCAGGAGGGGGACGCACAGTGAGCAGAGAACTGGATGATCGGCAGCGTTTGGAGCAGCGTCTAACGACACAATATCAAAAAGCAATCTGGAAACCGTTTATGCGGGCCATTCGAAACTATGAGTTATTGGAACCGGGCGATCGCATTGCCGTTTGCATTTCCGGTGGAAAAGATTCCATGCTGCTTGGAAAGCTGATGCAGTTGTTGCAGCGGATGCATACGATTCCCTTTGAAGTTGTTTATTTATCTATGGATCCCGGTTATCATCCGAATAATCGTGCGCTTTTGCTGCAAAATGCGGAGCGTCTGGGGCTTCCGCTCGAACTGTTTGATACCAATGTGTTTCGGGTAGCCAATCGGCAGGAAAAGCATCCCTGCTATTTATGTGCCCGTATGCGGCGAGGGCATCTTTATGCCAAAGCAAAAGAATTGAGCTGCAATAAAATTGCATTGGGGCACCACTTCAACGATGTTATTGAAACGACTTTGATGGCCATGTATGGGGGACAGCTGCAAGGTATGCTGCCTCGCTTGAAAAGTAAAAACTTCCCGGGAATGGAATTGATTCGTCCGCTGTATTGTGTACGGGAAGCCGATATTATTGCTTGGGGGGAGCAGGAACAAATGCAGTTCCTGCAGTGCGCCTGCCGATTTGCACAGCGTGCGCAGGAAGATCAGCAGCTTTCCCGCAGAAAGGCAACCAAGGAATTGATTGCTACTTTGATGCAGTCAGATCCCAATGTAGAAAAAATGATTTTTCACAGCATTCATAAGGTGCAGCTGGATAGTTTTGTATCCTACACCACACATGGAACAGAACATTCTTTCTTGGAGGCATTGCATGCATCAGAAGCGGATATCCGTCAGGAGCTGGACGAAAAGGAGGCGTTGAAGCCGTGATACAACAAGCACTATCTGCAATAAATACTGCCATTTCAGAAAACCCGGCAGCATATGCCAGACAGGTGGATGAAGCCTATTCCAGACAGCTGCTTACCATTGCCAGACAAATTTACAATACCCGGGAAGAAAAGCCCATTATCCTGCTTGCAGGGCCTTCCGGTTCTGGAAAGACGACAACTGCTATGATGCTGGAACGCATTTTGGATGATTGGGGTGCAGAAACACATACGCTTTCCATGGATCATTATTTTCGCACCTTTACACCAGAAGAAATTCAGCAGGCGGCAGAAGGAAAAATCGATCTGGAATCTCCGGAACGACTGGATCTTCCATTTTTGAATCAGCAGCTGTTACAGATTTTTCAGGGTCAATTGCCGAAGTATCGCTTCCGGGATTCCAAGCGGATTGATTCTGGTGTGACGCTCACCAGAAAACCGGGAGAACTGGTGATTTTAGAAGGAATTCATGCACTCAATCCAGCGGTTGTTACAGAAGCCAACTCGCATATTGTGCGGATTTATGTCAGTGTGCGGACACGCATCACGGATGGTACGTCTGTCTTGCAGCCGTATTTTTTGCGGTTGCGTCGCAGGATGATACGGTATCGCCTGTTTCGGCATCGGAGCTTATCTGCAACTTTGGAAATGCTGGAGCATGTGGAAGCAGGGGAGCAGCATTATATTATGCCGTATAAAAAATATGCCGATTTGGAAGTGAATTCCTTCCATGCCTATGAACTGGGCATCTATAAGCAGCTTTTGGAGGCAGACATTTTGCAGCTGGATGCCAGTCCGGAACAAAAAACGTTGTGTGCATTCCTGCAACAAGCAACTGCCTTTCCAGTGGAGCAGGTACCAAAGGAGTCGTTGGTGCGGGAATTTATCGGAGATGGAATATTTACCTATTGAAGATGTTTCCTATTTTATGCCATGTGCATCTGTGAAGCAGTTTGTGATTTTTCTTTACAAAAGAAAAAAGCTATGGTATAATACAAGTAGTTTTTGAAAACCAGTCTTCATAAGAATGGGATGCCGGTACTTGTGAGGAACGATTTTGAATCCGGCGGATCTGTTTGGCAGATCCTTTCGATCTTGAAGCATACAGGAGGACGCTATGATTACCAATGATGGTACAATTATTCAAATTAAACATGAGACATTATGTGAGATTGCAAAGCTGGTATTTTCCGGAGAGTATGAAGAAAAAAAGGAAGAACTGCCATATCGGCTGATGCCGGGACCGCAGGCAAAGTATCGGTGCTGTGTATACAAGGAACGGGAAATTGTTCGGCAGAGAATTCGGCTTGCAGAAGGAAAAAATGCGGAAGGTGCAACCAATGATTTGACCATTCAGGTAGTGCGTGCAGCCTGCGAAGGCTGTCCGATTTCCAGATATGTTGTAACGGATAACTGCCAAAAATGCATGGGAAAGGCTTGTCAGCAGTCTTGTAAATTCGGTGCCATTGATATTGGCAGAAACCGTGCCCATATTGATCCGGCAAAGTGTAAGGAATGCGGCAGATGTGCGGCTGCATGTCCGTATAATGCCATTGCAGACCTGATTCGTCCCTGTAGAAGAAACTGTCCGGTTGATGCAGTCAAGATGGATGAGAACGGGATTTGCTACATCGATGAAAAGAAGTGCATTCAATGCGGTGTTTGTATTCATAGCTGTCCGTTTGGCGCGATCAGTTCCAAGTCTTGTATTGTAGATGTCTGCAAGGATATTGTCAATGGTGTGAAACTGGTGGCTATGCTGGCACCGGCAACAGAAGGACAGTTTGGAGAAAACATTACATTTTCCAGTTGGAGACAAGCGTTGCAGGAAGTTGGTTTCCTGGACTTGGTGGAAGTTGGACTCGGCGGAGATATGACTGCTTACTATGAAGCGCAGGAATGGATAGAAGCCCATGAAAAGGGAGAGAAAAAGGTTACTTCCTGTTGCCCGGCGTTTGTAAATTTGGTACGGCAGCAGTATCCTATGTTGGAGGATCATATTTCTACGACCATTTCTCCAATGTGTGCTGTTTCCAGATTGATCAAATCAAGAGATCCGCAGGTAAAAACTGTTTTTGTTGGCCCTTGTGTGGCAAAGAAGAGCGAAGTTGCCGATCAAAAAATTCCGGGAAATGCCGATTATGTTATGACATATGGAGAAATCCGTGCGCTACTTCGTGCAAAGGGTGTAACCTTGAAGCCAATGGAAGAAGAACAGCAGGATGCCAGCACATTTGGAAAGCGCTTTGCCAACCATGGCGGCGTAACCAAAGCAATTGAAGAGTGCATGGCAGAGCAGGGAAAAGATCCGAGCGGCATACAGGTTCAGCAGTGTAATGGTGCTTCCGAGTGCAAAAAAGCGTTGTTGCTTTTGAAGATGGGACGGCTTCCGGCAGACTTCATTGAAGGAATGGCATGTGAAGGCGGCTGCGTTGGCGGTCCAAGCCGGCATACGGAAATTCAAACTGCGAAACGGGCACGAGATCGCATGATTGATCGAGCTGATCATCGTACGGTAAAAGAAAATTTGGAACGATATGACATGGATGCATTTTCCATGCATCGGTAAAAGCACAGTGGAAAGCAGTTGGAAAAGACGGAAAAATTCTTGACAACTGCTGTGATTTCTGTTACAATAAAGAGCATAGGAATAGTCTGCAACACCGTACTGCTGTATGGTGTTGCAGTTCTATATAAATGGAGTGTGATAAAAATGGCAACTGTTTTAAATATACAGCCGATCAACAGCACGACAGACTGTATGGTGCTGTTTGATGAACACAATATGGTAAAAGTAGAGTGTGAACATGGTGCTTATGCAATTGGAGATACCGTGGATCAGATGTTGGCATGTAGTGAGATTCGCTATGTCTCTGAAGTGGATTCGCATACTCCGGATTGCATTGTCACCATTACTGCGGCGAAAGGACATAAAATCGTAGGTCGCATTGTAGACCGAAAAGAAGGAATTTTACAGTGCGGCGGTTTTTTATTTCATATGGATCCAACGCATCTGCATGCAAATATGCAGGATGGCTGTCGGGTTGAGTGGACCTGTGAACGGATGCAGCTCTGGTAAGCATTTGCTTGTTTGGATCAAAGTGTCTGCATCAGCAGGAAAGAACCGCTCTCAGGTTGGAGCAATTTAGAACGGAGGAACATGGTTGACTGTTGATACAAAAGATTTAGTAGCAACTGTTGCGTATTTGATTGGTGTAAAAGATTATACACTGGAACAGCAATTTGAGGAAGAATGCCATGATCTGCTGCAAACGTTATATGCAGATCAGGATGCTACGGTTATTCGTTCGCTCTGCAAGCTTCGTACCGTTTTGCTTCAAAAATTTAAAAAAACAGATGAAGAAATGCGGTACAATCTCAGTAACATCAATCGCTTGGAATGGTATGACCAGAATGCAATTCAGCAGCTGGAAAGATGGGGATACCAGATTGTACAGCCCAATTACCGTTCCGATAAGTATATGCTGGACTTTACAAGACTAATCAATGAAAATATTGACAAGTGTGCGCATTTATTCCACGACTGGGTCAACTGGGACTATATCCGGGATTTGTTTGTCATTCCAAAGTATACGAAGCCCAATGTGCTGCGGCATGAGTTTGAAACATATATGGCAAATTTGAATTATTATCCGTTTCAGATGTATATTCATTGGCAGCCGGAAGACCGTGGAAATATCCTATATACGGATGGAAAGTTTTTAAGTCTGCTCTATGCGATGCATGGAGATTATTTTGAAGATCGCAGCAAGTATCGGGATGCGCATGAGGAAACCAAAGATAGCATTTATCAATTTATTGACAACAGCGAAAAAACAGCCATTGCCGTGGACTGTGAGAATTCCGATGTGTATAAATTATACGGTGTTTTAAAAAATCTAAATCAGGATGCTCTTGCAAAAATTGAAAAAATTATTCTGTATGATGATTGCCATACCACAAGTGGCTGGGATTGGCTGGAGAAATTCATTCGGATTC
>ERZ779850.3264-NODE-3264-length-11735-cov-2.765240_pt1 | contig 11735 bp, 9 predicted proteins | sample MGYA00511249_ERZ779850 | MGnify/ENA primary metagenome ERZ779850 (study PRJEB29588, sample SAMEA2162475) | human gut metagenome | biome: human gut; feature: human-associated habitat; material: faeces | place: Denmark | collected 2008/2010 ...
AACTTTATTAATAATATATAAAAAATGATTATGGAATCCCCATAATCATTTTTTTTGAATAAATATCCATAATAGAACTTGACAACACATGTATCATTGTATACAATTATACATGTTGAATTTAGTACTTTACTACGAAAAAATATTTTAGAAAGCAGGCGATGGAAAATGGAAAACAGGAAAGTATACCTGGATGATCATACAAATTTATTGCAACTGGAAGAGCACATGTACCCGTTGGTGGATGTGAAGACACCGAATGTATTTCGTAATCTGTTCCATTATGACGAGATTCCGAAAATCGCATTCAATGACCGAATTGTTCCGCATTGTATGCCGGATGAGATCTGGATCACAGATACAACATTCAGAGATGGCCAACAATCACGTGCCCCGTACAGTACTGAGCAGATCGTAACATTATATGATTATTTTCATCGTCTGGGTGGTCCGAAGGGAAAGATCAGACAGTGTGAATTCTTCCTCTATAGTAAAAAGGACAGAGACGCAGTCTACAAATGCATGGAAAAGGATTATAAATTCCCGGAGATAACAAGCTGGATCCGTGCGAGCAAGAAAGATTTCGAACTGGTGAAAGAGATCGGAATGAAAGAGACTGGTATTCTGGTAAGCTGTTCGGACTATCATATATTCTATAAACTAAAGATGACAAGACGTGAGGCAATGGAACATTATCTGTCTATCGTAAGAGAATGTCTTGAGACAGGAATCAGCCCGAGATGTCATCTGGAAGATATCACACGTTCCGACATCTATGGATTCGTCATTCCATTCTGTCTGGAACTTATGAAACTGATGGATGAGTATAAGATTCCGGTCAAGATCCGTGTCTGTGATACCATGGGATACGGGGTCAACTATCCGGGAGCTGTAATACCAAGATCTATTCCGGGAATCATCTATGGACTCAGAGTACATGCCGGTGTTCCAAGCGAACTGATCGAATTTCATGGACATAATGATTTCTATAAGGCAGTCAGCAATTCATCGACAGCATGGCTTTATGGTGCGTGCGGTGTGAACTGTTCACTTTTTGGAATCGGAGAGCGTACCGGTAATACACCACTGGAAGCGATGGTGTTCGAATATGCACAGCTTCGTGGCACACTGGATGGGATGGATACAACAGTTATCACAGAGCTTGCAGATTATTATGAGAAAGAGATCGGATATCATATCCCTTCAAGAACACCTTTTGTTGGTAAGAACTTTAATGTAACAAGGGCCGGAATCCATGCAGATGGTTTATTGAAGAATGAAGAGATCTACAACGTATTTGATACCGGAAAATTCCTGAACCGTCCTCCGCTTGTTGCAATATCTAACACATCCGGACTTGCAGGTATTGCACACTGGATCAATACATATTTTAAGCTGCCGGAGGACAAGAAAGTAGATAAGAACTCAGAACTTGTAAGTTCTGTAAAAGAATGGGTAGATAAGCAGTATGAAGAAGGACGAGTAACCGTTCTTACAGACGATGAGTTGATCAGAGTTATCGACGAAAACTGTAAGAGAATTGGTGTGGAATTGATATAGCAGAGGTGTTTTTAATGGAAGAATATCAGGACAGATCCTTACGAGGAAGAGTGTTCCGGCATCTGCGGGAAGATATTCTGAATGGGGTATATAAAAATCATGAAGAATTAAGGGAAGTAACAATCGGTGAAGAACTGGGGGTAAGCAGAACACCGGTAAGAGAAGCCTTAAGACAATTGGAGTTAGAAGGACTGGTTACGATCATTCCGAATAAAGGTGCGTATGTGACAGCCATTACCAGAAAAGATGTGAAAGATATCTATAAGATACGTTCGCAACTGGAAGGGCTGTGTGCCAACTGGGCAACGAAATATATTACGGATGCGCAGATTGAAGAACTGGAAGAAGTGATTCTTCTGTCAGAATTTCATTTGCATAAGAAAGGATCCGGACAGATTGAACAGATGTCAGAAATGGATGGTAAGTTTCATAAGATATTGTATGAGGCATCCAACAGCAGGATCCTGGAACATGTATTAACAGATTTTCACAAGTATGTACAGCTTGCCAGGACGATGTCTATTGAAGCACCGGAGCGTGCCGAGAAATCAATAGAAGAACACAGAGAAATCCTGGAAGCAATCAAGGCAAAAGATGCGGCAAAAGCAGAACAGCTTGCAAATGAACATATATTACACGTGATGGAAAATCTGCATCTGGAAGAATAATAAAAGATGCCGCGAACAGATAGAAAGGAGACAAATACCATGGCAAAAATTAAAATGACAACACCGATTGTAGAGATGGACGGAGACGAGATGACAAGAATTCTCTGGAAGATGATCAAAGAAGATCTTCTGGAGCCATATATTGAACTGAACACAGAATATTATGATCTGGGTCTGGAACATAGAAATGAGACAGATGATCAGGTAACAATCGATGCTGCTAATGCAACCAAGAAATATAAAGTTGCAGTAAAATGTGCAACAATCACACCGAATGCGGCACGTATGAAAGAGTACGATCTGAAAGAAATGTGGAGGAGTCCGAACGGAACGATCCGTGCAATACTTGACGGAACTGTATTTCGTGCACCGATTGTTGTAAAAGGCATTGAGCCATGTGTAAAAAACTGGAAAAAACCAATCACTATTGCAAGACATGCATATGGAGATGTATATAAAAATACAGAGATGAAGATTCCTGGACCTGGAAAAGTAGAACTGGTATACACGGCAGAAGACGGCACAGAGACCAGAGAACTGGTACACAACTATGCAGGACTGGGTGTTGCACAGGGAATGCATAACTTATGCGGATCTATTGAAAGCTTTGCGAGAAGCTGCTTTAATTATGCACTGGATACAAAACAGGATCTGTGGTTTGCAACAAAAGATACGATCTCTAAGAAGTATGACCATACATTCAAAGATATTTTCCAGGAAATCTTTGACAAAGATTATGCCGAGAAGTTCAAAGAAGCCGGAATTACATATTTCTATACTTTGATCGATGATGCGGTTGCAAGAGTTATGAAATCAGAAGGCGGATATATCTGGGCATGTAAGAACTATGACGGAGATGTTATGAGTGATATGGTTTCTTCCGCATTTGGTTCTCTTGCAATGATGACATCTGTTCTGGTATCACCGGATGGAAATTATGAATATGAGGCAGCTCATGGAACTGTACAACGTCATTATTACAAGCATCTGAAAGGGGAAGAGACTTCTACAAACTCTGTAGCTACAATTTTTGCATGGACAGGTGCTCTTAGAAAACGTGGTGAGATGGATGGAAATGCCGAATTGGCAGCATTCGCAGATAAGCTTGAAAAAGCAACCATTGATACCATTGAAGAAGGTAAGATGACGAAAGATTTGGCATTGATCACGACACTGGAAAATCCAACCGTATTGAACAGCGAAGGATTTATTAAGGCAATTGCTGAAAAATTAAAATAGATAATATATATCTACAGGACCTGCCACCGGCAGTTCCTTACGAATGCATGGCAATATAAAAGCCCGCCCCAGAAGCTTTCTGGAGCGGGCTAAAAAGTTGCAAATCAGGCGTTTAAGCGTCTTCTGCTAATTCCTCCCATTTCATGTATAATTCTTCTAATTCTTCCGCTATTGCGGCTTTTTCTTTTGCAAGTTCCTGGCATTTTACAGAGTTGGTGAAGATATCTTCCTGAATCATCAGGGCATCGATCTCACTATCACGGTCTTCCAGTTCGCCGATACGTTCTTCAGTCTTTTTAAGCTCATTCTGACGTTTGCGAAGTCTTGCCTGGGCTTCCTTTTGCTCCTGCCAGCTGAGTTTTGACTCGGATACATTCTTGTCTGTACTGTTATCTGAAACGGATGAAGGTGTAGAGGCTTCTCCGGCATATGCAGTAGTGAGTTCTTCTTTTTTCTCCAGATAATAGTCATAATTTCCGATATAATTTACAAATGTATGATTGACAAGATCCAGAATCCGTGATGCAGTCTGATTGATGAAATAACGGTCATGAGAGACATAAAGTACAGTGCCGGTATAATCATTCAAAGCATTCTCAAGGATTTCTGGATGCGATGTCCAAATGGTTGGTCGGCTCGTCGAGGATCAGAAAATTCGCTTCAGAGAGCATCAGTTTCGCAAGAGATACACGTCCGCGTTCCCCACCGCTCAAAGAACTGATCTGTTTGAAGACATCATCACCGGTAAAAAGAAATGCTGCAAGCACATTCCGGATTTCCGTATTCGTAAGAGTCGGATAATCATCGGAAATCTCATCAAAAATTGTTTTCTCCATATGAAGGACATGATGTTCCTGATCGTAGTAGCCAATCTTAACATTGGAGCCAAGTGTATAAGTACCGGAATCAGCAGATACCACTCGGTTTAAGATCTTAAGAAGCGTAGTCTTTCCTGTTCCGTTATCACCGATTACTGCGACATGTTCACCACGTTTGATCTCGAGATTAACGTCTGTAAAAAGTTCCTGTCCGGGGAAAGATTTGCTTAAATGTTCAATAGTCAGAACATCATTGCCACTTACACAGGATGGTTCCAGTTTCAGATGTATATCTGTATTAACTTCTATCGGTTTTTCGATGGTCTGCATCTTTTCCAACATCTTTTCGCGGCTTTCGGCACGTTTGATGGATTTTTCGCGGTTGAAAGAACGAAGCTTTTCGATAACCGCTTCCTGATGCTTGATTTCCTGCTGCTGGTTAAGATATTCCTTCAGGCGTATGTCGCGAAGCTGTTGCTTCTTTGCTGCATAGTCGCTGTAATTTCCCATATAAGTACGAAGTTCTCCAAGCTCGATTTCAAGAACTTTAGTGACAACTTTGTTCAAAAAATAACGGTCATGAGACACGATCAGCACAGCTCCCTGATAGTTTAGAAGATAGGTTTCGAGCCATGCAATTGAATTCAGATCCAGATGGTTGGTTGGCTCATCAAGAAGCAAAATGTCTGGTTTCGTTAACAGAAGCTTGCCGAGAGATACACGGGTTTTCTGTCCTCCGGAGAGAGTGTCGACGGGTTTGGTGAAATCATTTTCCGTAAATCCAAGTCCCTTTAACACACCGGTGATCTCACTTTCGCAAGAATAGCCGTTCTCACGTTCGAAAGTGGCCGTAAGGCGGTTGTAAGTTTCCAGACGGTCGTTCAGGGCGTCGCCGGAGAGATGCTTAAGTTCCATCTCGATCTCGCGGATACGGCGCTCCATAGCGATTATATCGGCCTTTGCGGTGCGGACTTCTTCATAGATCGTATTACCGCTTTGCATCTCTTGATGCTGGGCAAGATAGCCAAGTGTCTTACCTTTTGTCAGGATGACGTTGCCGTCATCCGGGGCTGATTCGCCTACAATCATTTTGAGCAGAGTGGACTTACCGGCACCGTTCGGTCCGACAAGAGCTGCTTTTTCGTGATCTTCTATATGGAAGGATCCATCTCTGACGATGAGGTGTTCACCGAAAGATTTCTGGATCCCGTGACATGCTAATATCATATATTTCCTCCTGAGTTATGGATAATTGATACGTTGGTATTCTCAAAATGCATTTACACATGCTACTTTATTATAACGGAAATTGCATAAAATTCAACAATAGTTTGACAATAATCTTTCAATTTTATATAATTATTTTAGACTATGATTGGAAGGGTGAAAACATTGGAAGAAAGAGAGATTTCTCGTGCGGTCATAAGAAGATTGCCGAGGTATTACAGATATTTGGGCGAACTGTTGGAAAATGGTGTAGAGCGGATTTCTTCGAACGATCTGAGTAAGCGGATGAAAGTAACAGCATCCCAGATCCGTCAGGATCTTAATAATTTCGGAGGATTCGGACAACAGGGATACGGTTATAATGTTAAGTATTTATACACAGAGATTGGAAAGATATTAGGATTGGAAGAAGACCACAATATTATTATCATTGGTGCAGGTAATCTTGGGCAGGCACTGGCTAATTATGCAGCCTTCGAGAACCGTGGATTCATTCTGAAAGGAATCTTTGATGTGAATCCAAGACTTCAGGGAGTATCCATCCGTGGAGTTCCGATCCGTATGATGGATGATCTGAAAACGTTCGTTCAGAATAATGAGATTGATATTGCAGTTCTGACGATTCCGAAAGAGAAAGCAATTGAAGTTGCGAATATGCTGGTTGAGAACGGAGTACGTGCGATCTGGAACTTTGCACATACAGATTTGAACCTTCCGGATAATGTTGTTGTTGAGAATGTGCATCTGTCAGAAAGTCTGATGCAGTTGTCATACAATATCAGTCGTTACAAAGAGGACCATAAATAAACTATAATACAAGAAAGCGTGTAGGAGTAGTCTGGAATACGGACATATTTTTACACGTTCTTTTGTTGCAGAGATATATCTGATGGGAGATGAATGAATATATGAAACTTCTGGTTAATGCTGTGCAGATGAAGGCTGCCGATCAGTACACGATTCAGGAACTGGGCATTGCATCACTGGAATTAATGGAGCGTGCAGCAAATGCCTGTGTACAGACGATGCAAAGTGAGAATCTGGATCTTTCTTCTGTCTGTGTGGTATGTGGATCAGGGAATAATGGCGGAGATGGATTTGCCATCGCCAGGATCTTGAAGAATATGGGGTGTTCTGTGGATACTTATCTGGTCGGCAATCCAGAGCATTGTACACCGGAGACACGGGAACAGATAAGACGTCTTAAAGAATGTGGTGGTAAGATCACGGAAGATATCCCGCAGGATAACAGCTACAGCATAGTGATAGACGCCGTGTTCGGAGTCGGACTGAGCCGTAAGATTGAAGGTACATATCGTCAGGTGATTGAACGTATGAATCAGATGCAGGGTACAAAATTTGCAGTAGATATCCCATCAGGACTTTCAGCTTCTACGGGATGTGTGCTTGGTTGTGCATTCCACGCAGATGATACAGTGACATTCGAGGTGAAAAAGATCGGCCTTGAACTGGCGCAGGGCAGAGCATATGCAGGAAGAGTGACAGTAGCAGAGATTGGCATTTCGCATGAGCCGTTATTACAGGATGCAGATGTGATCCATTCTTTTGAAAGAGAAGAATATCGTAGAATGCTTCCGGAAAGACCGGAAGATTCTAATAAGGGAAGTTATGGAAGGCTTCTTGTGATCGCTGGAAGTAAGGGTATGGCAGGTGCGGCATATCTGAATGCCCATGCGGCTTATATGACAGGAGCCGGGCTTGTCAGAATCTATACACCAAAGGACAACCGCGAGATATTGCAGACACTTCTGCCGGAAGCGATCATAACGGCTTATGATGAATTTAATAAAGAAGAAGTACTAAAGCTTCTTAAGTGGGCAGACGGTGTGTGTATTGGTTCCGGCATTGGAAGAAGTACAACATCGGAGAAGTTATTGCGGACGGTTATAGAATACGTGGATGTTCCATGCCTGATCGATGCAGACGGGTTAAATCTTCTGTCAGATAACAAAGATCTTCTTGATCGGCTGGCAGACCGGAAGTTCATATTTACACCGCATATGAAAGAGATGTCTAGACTTACAGGCATCCCTGTGGAAGATCTTAGAGAAGACCGGATACAGATCCTGAAGAAATTCGCTGACGGATATCAGGTAACCTGTGTATTAAAAGATTCCAGAACACTGATCGCAGATAAGGCAAATGAAATCTGCCTGAATCTTACCGGGAACAGTGCGATGGCAAAAGCCGGTTCGGGAGATGTGCTGGCCGGTGTGATCGCAGGCTTTATGGTGCAGGAAAAAGATACGAAAAAAGCAGCCAGATTAGGTACATATGTACATGGTTTGGCCGGTGACCTTGCAAAATTTGAAAAAGGCGTATATAGTGTAATGGCAAGAGATCTGATAGAATATATCAGTAAAGCATTAATGAAACTGGAGGATGAATAGCAGTGAAACATTATACAAGAGTTTTAGCCAGAGTCGATTTAGATGCGGTTGAATATAATATAGAGATGATGAAGAAAAATATTCAGAAAGATACACAGATGATGGCAGTCATCAAGATGGATGGTTATGGACATGGTGCCGTTCAGATTGCAAAGCTTCTGGAACCCAAGGATTATATCTGGGGTTATGCAGTAGCTACGCTGGATGAAGCTATTTTATTAAAAGATGCATGTTTGAAGAAACCGGTATTGGTTCTTGGATGCATTTTCCCGGATCAGTGGGATACGATGATCCGCAATGAAGTACGTATGACTGTCTATAGTTATGAGATGGCAAAAGAAGTGTCAGAGCTTGCAGAAGCCATGGGCTGTAAAGTCTATGTACATATTAAGCTTGACACTGGAATGGCAAGACTGGGATTCCAGATTACAGAGGAGAATGCCGAAGAAATCGCAAAGATCAGTAAACTGCCGAACCTGGTAATGGAAGGAATGTTTACACATTTTTCCAAGTCTGATGAAGCAGATAAGACATTTACCAATGAGCAGCTTGATAAATATCTCTGGATGAAAGAAGAACTGAAAAAAAGAGGTGTTACGTTCCAGTATTATCATTGCTCCAACAGCGCAGGTATCATTGATCTGAAAGAAGCGAATATGGATATTGTACGTGCGGGTATCACTACATATGGCATGTATCCGTCAGATGAAGTAGAGAAAGAACGGGTTCCGTTAAAACCGGCAATGGAACTTATCAGTCATGTTGCCCATGTAAAATGGCTGACAGAAGGAAAGCCTGTAAGCTATGGCGGAACGTATGTTACAACCCGTCCGACAAAAGTGGCTACGATTCCGGTCGGTTATGGAGACGGATATCCAAGAAGTCTGTCTAATAAAGGATATGTGCTGATCCACGGGCAGAAAGCACCGATCATCGGACGTGTATGTATGGATCAGTTCATGGTTGATGTGACAGCTATCGAGGACGTGGAATTCGGAGATAAAGTTGTAATATTCGGACGTGACGGAAAGGAGTTCCTGTCAGTTGATACGCTGGGAGAACTTTCCGGAAGATTTAATTATGAATTCGTGTGTGTATTGAACAAACGTATTCCAAGAGAATATATCCGCCACGGAGAAGTCGTAGAACAGGTAGACAGTTTTTAATTGCCGTGCATTCGTACAGCAGCTGCCGGTGGCAGGTTCTGTAGATATCGTAAAACTTTGCAGAATACATCTGAGAAAAAAGGAAATACTTAGTATATCTTAAGAATCGGAGTGTGAAGCAAAGTGCAGGTGAAACGAGGAGATATCTATTATGCAGATTTAAGTCCGGTGGTGGGATCGGAACAGGGAGGAATCCGTCCGGTTCTGATCATTCAGAATGATGTGGGAAACAGACACAGCCCAACTGTTATCTGTGCCGCTATCACATCCCGGATGAATAAGGCCAAACTGCCAACGCATGTAGAAATCGATGCAAGAAGATATCATATTGTAAAGAATTCAGTGGTTTTACTGGAACAGATCCGCACGATCGACAAACAAAGACTTAGAGATCTGGTATGTCATCTGGATGAAGAGATAATGAACAAAGTAGATGAGGCGATCCGAATCAGTTTCGAGCTTCATACATAGAAGAAGGAGTTAAGGATAATTAATTATGGAAGAGGGAAGTTTGTTCCAACGAATGAAACAGATATTTCATGAAGATGAAATGGATGAAGAGATGCAGAAAGAAGCTGCAGCGCTGATCCGCAATATTTTCCGCTATATGGATAAAGATGCGAAAGACATTATGACCCACCGTAAGAACATTGTTGCAATTGACGGAGACTGGTCTCTGGAAGAAGCATTAAAATTCATGCTGGATGAAAGATTTTCAAGGTTCCCGGTATATCAGGAGGATATTGACGAGATCATAGGTATTATCCATTTAAGAGATGCAACATCCGGTTATCTGGATGAATCAAAGAGAGGCTGTCCGGTGAAAGAATTGAAAGAATATCTCCGTCCGGTTACATATATTCCTGAAACCAAAAGCATCGATACTTTATTTAAAGAGATGCAGTCCACAAAGAATCATATGGTGATTGTTCTGGATGAATACGGCCAGACGTCCGGACTTGTTGCTATGGAGGATATTCTGGAAGAGATCGTCGGAAATATCCTGGATGAATATGATGAAGAAGATGAGATGATCCAGAAGCAGAATGACGGAAGCATGATCGCAAATGGCCTGACAGAGCTTGAGGATCTGGAGGATCTCATTCCTGTTACATTCGACAAAGAAGATTATGAGACGTTAAATGGTTTTCTGATTGATGAACTGGAACACATTCCGGGTGAAGATGAAAAGTGCGTAGTAGACTATGAAGGATATCGTTTTACCGTTTTACAGGTAGATAATAATATAATTCAGACAGTTAAGATTGAAAAACTGCCCGAAGCGTGATAGAATAGATAAAGTGTGTAATAATACAATTTTTATAAAAGATAAAACAAAATAGATAAAGAGAGGTAAAAGACATGTCAGGACATTCAAAATTTGCCAATATTAAGCATAAGAAAGAGAAAAATGATGCTGCCAAAGGAAAGATCTTTACAAAGATCGGTAAAGAGATCGCAGTAGCAGTAAAAGAAGGCGGAAGTTCAGATCCTTCTAATAACAGCAGATTGAGAGATGTAATCGCAAAAGCAAAATCCAACAACATGCCAAACGATACAATTGAAAGAAATATCAAACGTGCATCCGGAGATATGAGCGCAGCAAACTATGAGCACATTACATATGAAGGATACGGACCGAACGGTACAGCTATCATCGTAGAAACTCTTACAGATAACAAGAACCGTACAGCATCTAATGTAAAGAATGCATTCACAAAGGGAAGCGGTAACGTAGGAACACCTGGATGTGTATCATTCATGTTCGACAAGAAAGGTCAGATCGTGATTGACAAAGAAGAATATGAAGGCGATGCAGATGAACTGATGATGCAGGTACTGGATGCAGGAGCAGAGGACTTTGTAGAAGAAGAAGACAGCTTTGAAGTACTGACAGATCCTGATGATTTCAGTGCGGTACGTCTTGCAATGGAAGAAGCAGGAATCCCGATGGTATCTGCAGAAGTAACAATGATCCCTCAGACATATGTAGAACTGACAGATCCAAAAGACATTGCCAATATCCAGAAGACGCTGGATATGCTGGATGATGACGATGATGTTCAGGATGTATATCACAACTGGGATGAATAAAATGTATGCAACACCTCCATACTAATAAAAAGTATGGAGGTGTTTTTATGAGCGAAGAGAAAAAAGAAAAAGAAAAAAGTGCAGAGCCGACAGAAGAATTAAAAGAAACCGGTAGTGCGAATCTTGAAGGAAGCCGGGACAACCACAGAATCAAACTTCTTACGATAGTGGGTGAAATTGAAGGACATGAAGCGGTATCCGGGAATACAAAGGCCACAAAGTATGAACATCTGCTTCCTATGCTGGCCGAAGTCGAAGACAGCAGTAAGATTGATGGTCTTCTGATTCTTCTGAATACACTTGGAGGAGATGTAGAGGCGGGACTTTCGATTGCAGAAATGATCGCTTCTTTGAGTAAACCTACAGTATCCCTGGTGCTTGGCGGCAGTCATTCGATCGGCGGACCACTGGCAGTGTCGGCCGACTATTCATTTATCGTGCCAAGCGGAACAATGGTGATACATCCGGTGCGGTCTAACGGGATGTTTATCGGAGTTCAGCAAAGTCTCGATAACATGATACGTACACAGGGCCGGAGCACAAGATTTTTGT
>ERZ779850.3282-NODE-3282-length-11669-cov-5.345617_pt1 | contig 11669 bp, 11 predicted proteins | sample MGYA00511249_ERZ779850 | MGnify/ENA primary metagenome ERZ779850 (study PRJEB29588, sample SAMEA2162475) | human gut metagenome | biome: human gut; feature: human-associated habitat; material: faeces | place: Denmark | collected 2008/2010 ...
GTCTGGGTTCGCGTACGAACACCATCATGCAGTCGGCCTTCTTCAAGATCGCCAACGTCATTCCGTTCGAGAAGGCCGTTGAGGAGATGAAGCACGCCATCCTGAAGTCCTACGGAAAGAAGGGCGAGGATATCGTCAACATGAACTATGCGGCCGTCGACGCCGGCGGCAAGGAGGTCGTCAAGATCGACGTGCCGGCCGAGTGGGCCCAGATCGAGGACAAGGGCTTCCAGACCCCGTCGCACGCTTCGTATCCGGAGTTCGTGCGCAAGATCGTCGAGCCGATCAACGGCCTGAAGGGTGATGACCTGCCGGTTTCGGCCTTCAACGGCCGCGAGGACGGTACGTGGGACAACGGTACGGCCGCCTACGAGAAGCGCGGTATCGCCGTCAACGTGCCGGAGTGGCAGGTTGCGAACTGTATCCAGTGCAACCAGTGCTCGTATGTCTGCCCCCACGCAGCCATCCGTCCCTTCCTGGCCACCGACGAGGAGGCCGCCGCTTCGGGTACGGACTGGAAGCAGGGTCTGGGCGAAACGAAGGCCTACAAGTTCCGCGTGCAGATCTCGCCGCTCGACTGTACGGGTTGCGGCAACTGCGTCGACGTCTGCCCGGCCAAGGGCAAGGCGCTGGTAATGCGCCCGCTCGAGGAGCAGATGCCGCAGCAGAAGAACTGGGACTACATCACGAAGAACATCGGCTACAAGCAGGTGGTCGACAAGACCAAGTCGGTCAAGAACCTGCAGTTCTCGCAGCCGCTCTTCGAGTTCTCGGGAGCCTGCGCCGGCTGCGGCGAGACGCCCTACATCAAGGCCATTTCGCAGCTCTTCGGCGACAAGATGATGGTCGCCAACGCCACGGGCTGTACGTCGATCTACTCGGGCTCGGCTCCGTCGACCCCCTACTGCACCAACGCCGAGGGCAAGGGTCCGGCCTGGGCAAACTCGCTCTTCGAGGACAACGCCGAGTTCGGTCTGGGTATGCACCTGGGTATCGAGAAGCTGCGTGACCGCATCCAGATGACCATGGAGGAGGCTATCGCCAACTGCTCGAAGTGCTCCGACGAACTGAAGGGCGTCATGAAGGAGTGGATCGAGAACCGCGGCTCGTCGGCCAAGTCGGCCGAAGTGACGGCCCGTCTGATCCCGATGATGGAGGCCTGCGGCTGCGACTACTGCAAGAAGATCCTCGAGCACAAGGATTGGCTCATCAAGAAGTCGCAGTGGATCATCGGCGGCGACGGCTGGGGCTACGATATCGGTTACGGCGGTGTCGACCACGTGCTGGCGTCGGGTCAGGATGTCAACATCCTGGTAATCGATACGGAGGTCTACTCGAACACGGGCGGCCAGTCGTCGAAGGCTACGCCGGTGGGCGCCGTTGCGAAGTTCGCCTCGAGCGGCAAGCGCATCCGCAAGAAGGATCTGGGCGCCATGGCCATGACCTACGGTTATGTCTACGTGGCTCAGGTTTCGATCGGCGGCTCGCAGCAGCAGCTGTTCAACGTGCTGAAGGAGGCCGAGGCTTATCCCGGACCGTCGCTGATCATCGCCTACGCTCCGTGTATCAACCACGGCATCAAGGGTGGTATGGCCCGTACGCAGACCGTCGGCAAGGAGGCCGTAGCGTGCGGTTACTGGCACCTGTGGCACTACAACCCGCAGCTTGAGGAGGAGGGCAAGAATCCGTTCGTACTGGATTCGAAGGAGCCCGACTGGTCGAAGTTCCACGACTTCCTGATGAAGGAGGTGCGCTACACGTCGCTGCAGAAGGCCTTCCCGGCCGAGGCCGAGGAGCTCTTCAAGGCTGCCGAGGAGAACGCCAAGTGGCGTTACAACGGCTACGTGCGCCGCTCGAAGATGGAGTACTAATCGAGGGAATATCCCGATACGGTTCGGGGGTTGCGCTATTGCGGCGCAGCCCCCGTTTTTTGTGCCGTGCGGAGACGGTCGGCTACCGGTCGAGAACGGACGGAAACGGGCGGAGATCATGCCGGAAACGATGAGAAACAGATCGGTTCCACCCGCTGTCAGGGAGGTGCAGGGTACTGCGGGTGTTAAAGAACGCTCATGACCTTCAAAAAAAACAAGGCTGGCTTATTGGACGCAAATTCCCGACCTGGAAAACGTAAGGTGGAACCCGTCATTGCACGAGGCGATTCTTAAAACCTGCCCTTCTCTTTGGCCATATGTGCCTAACTGAGATGGTTTGGGTGTTCCAAAATCATAGTCATAATCGAATAACAGCGGGTACAGACCCTTATTTATTACCGCATATCTGTTTGTAACTTGCTGCCAGTAAGGAGTTGTGTTTTTAACATCAGAGCTGTATGAATTTACATATATCTCATAGGTCCCATCCCCGTTTTTATACAGTGTAAGGACGAATTGAAGATCTTTTTTATTCGGCAAACCTTCCATATATTGATCAATGGCCGTCTCTACGTCGTCTGGAAATACGTACAGTATTTTCTTGTCAGGCATCGGTTGCGCAAAGCCTGAAAGGACGAAGAGTGTCAATACGGCAAAAAGGCATTTTCTCATCATCATCTACGATTGGGCTTATTCCTTCCCGTCCTCCATCTTGGCCCGGAGATTCTCCCTTCGAGAGGAATCGTCTATGCGTATCCCGCTTGAATCGAAAATGGTATGGGGTTTCCGTGCGGTCAGGGTGACAGACTTGTGTCAAATTTAAGGAAAAAAGGGGAGAAATGAAAGACGAATCAAGAGGAGACCGGTCACTGGTGGTATAGGCGGCGGTTTAAGCATCGGTTTAAACATATTCACGCTTTCACCGTGCATACGGACCGAAGCGAAGTTGTGGAAAAGGGGTAATTCGTAAGTCTTCCCCCGCCTCTGCCTCCGCCTAAACGCAAGAAGGAGAGTCTGAAAAGACTCTCCTTCCTCGTGACGCCGACAGGACTCAAACCTGTAACCTTCTGATCCGTAGTCATAATTTTGTCTTTTTGGTCCGTTTTTGTCTGTCTCTTTGTTGATGCTGTAAATAGTTGTATTTCAGTGGCAAATATAGCTATTTTATTTCATTTTCCTTTGGTTTATTTTGGGCGAATCTTTATTTTTGTGTGCAAATTGTGTGCAAATTTTCAGATTTGCACACAGAAACAGACTTCGAAATGTTCCAATATGCCAAGGATGGAATAACCGTCGCCGTCGTGCTCGACACCCGCCGAACCAAGTCCGACGGAAAATTCCCCGTAAAGATCCGAGTAACCGCCAACCGCGAGCGGCGCTATTATCCAACCGGTAAGGATCTGACCCCGGAAGAGTGGGAGGCGATGCCCTCAACCAAGGCCCGCGCCCTGGCTTCAATCCGGAAAGATATTGAAAGCAGCTATCAGATCGTGCGCTCGGCCGTTAAGGAATTGGCCTCCTCGGGCGACTTCTCGCTCGAAGCCCTCAATAACCGGTTGAAAGGTGCGGCTTCCGATACGGTAAACACAATGTTCCGGGCAAAGATCGCTGAACTGAATGAGGCGGGGCGCGTGGGGAGTATGCTCGTCTACGATAACGTGCTCAAAGGGTTGGAACGATTTGCCGGAGAGCGTATCCGTTTCGATGCCGTGACCGTATCGTGGCTGGGGCGTTATGCGGACTTTCTGCGGCAGGAGGGGAAGACCCAAACCTCGATAGCGATTCACCTCCGCCATCTGCGGGCAATCCTCAACGAGGCCCGACGCCTGGGGGCGATTCGCGAGGCGCAATATCCTTTCGGAAAGGGCCGCTATGAGATCCAGGCCGGACAGGGGCGGAAACTGGCCCTTACGCTCGAACAGATCGGGCAGATCGCCCGCTACGACGACGGTCGGACGGCGACGGCGCGTTATCGCGATTATTGGATGTTTCTCTACCTGTGCAACGGGATCAACGTGGCCGATTTCGTGCGGTTGCGTTATCGGGATATTGTCAACGGGGAGATCTGTTTCGTGCGGCAAAAGACCGAACACACGACTCGAACCCGCAAGGAGATCCGGGTGATCGTGACCGAGCGGATGCAGGCGATTATCAACCGCTGGGGAAATCCGCCGGCGCCCGAGCGGTTTATTTTCCCCGTGCTGGACGGCTCGGAGGATGCGATGCGGCGAAAGATGAAGACGTTGTATACGACGCGGGCGATCAACAAGCGGATGCAGGAGATCGGCGAGCGGTTGGGGATCGGTAAGATTTCGACCTATACGGCCCGGCATTCGTTTGCTACGGTGTTGAAACGTGCCGGGGCGAACATTGCCTATATCTCCGAATCGCTGGGGCACAGCGATCTGAAAACCACGGAGAATTACCTGGCGAGCTTCGAGCGCGAGGAGCGACAGAAAAATGCGGAATTATTAACGAAATTTTAAGAAAATGACAACCGATATATCTCTCGACTATTCTCCAGAGGTTATTCAATATATGTTTAAATTGGAGAAACAGGTAGAAAGTGCGGCATATAATATTCGCTGGTGGTTTGAATTACCCGACGAAGAAGCTTATAAGAGAGTACCCAAGTCGAGTATTAATTTTAGCCGAACGTATAATCAAAGATTGGAGGTGTATCCTGGATGGTTGGGTGTGGCCGTAGCGCTTACAACGGATGAGGTCCGTAACGATCCATATTTTAGGGATCATATTCGTATGTATTTGGATGGCTATCATAAGGGATGGGATTTTTTTCAAGAATTTAGTAAGAAATTTTCCCGTTTTGGCTTACAACCTATACAAGATCGAAGACAGGCTTTATTCGAACGTTTCGTAAAATGCCGAGCAAAATATAAGGGCTCGATATTTTTTCAAGCGAGTTTGTTGACGAAGATGGGGTATTGGGCTGGATTTATGTTTGCGCTGGCTCAAGAACTTATTGAAATGGATGCAATTATTCCGATAAGCCAACGAGCGCCCGTTATAGAGCCTAATCCGGGTCTTGCTGGTTTCATAACAAGAGAGCAAGAGAAAATCCTGCAATTTATTAAAGCGGAATTAGCCCCTTGCAAGAGACCACAAGGCAAACTGATTGCTGAAATTATTATTGTGTTGCGTGATTCCGGATATTTTGTACAAACGCAAGGTAAATTGACCAAAATTCATAAAGCGTTTTGCGATATGTTCCCCGGAAAAGTTGCGGAACTATCCGGTATAAACGATTATATCAATAGTCGCGATAATCATAACTACGTAGGGCCGAAGAAAATTACAAAAGACGAATTAAATCAATTACAACAAAAATTGAAAAATTTTGTGGAGTAAAGTGGAGTACACGGGGCTCCACTTTTTTACTTTCCATCTTTGCGTTGTGATTAATCACTAAAGCCCGGACGCGGGCCAGTGTTCAATTTAAAAAATTACGACGCTATGGAAAATTCCATTATCGTTACGACACCGGCGCAGCTGCAGACGATTATCGACGAAGCAGTAAACGCCATCCTTCCGAAACTGGCGGACTTCCGCCGCAAGAACGAATCCGTCGAGACCGACGGAATGAACATCGACGCCGCCGTCTGCTTCCTGGCCGAGCAGGGCATTCCTACCACGCGGGCGACGCTCTACAACCTGGTCTACAAAGAGGCCATCCCCTACAAGAAGTTCGGCCGTCGGACGGTCTTCTCGAAACGCGAACTGCGGGCGTGGATCGAATCGCGTACGGTTCACCGCGAGGATCGGCGCACGGCTGCAGCGTTGCGGATTGCCGAAAGTGCCAACCGTAAATAAAAAGCCGGAGGTATGAATCAGAAACAACAGGCCCCCGGCGTCCGTGGCCGACGCGCAGGGGCAAAATTCAGAATCGACTACAAAGGTAACACCTTCCAGCTGAAGAAACAAGAGTATATCGTTTTTTCGGTCTTGATAAGCGGCGGACAATGGGCGACCTACAACGTTGCGGAGTCTTTGAACATTCCGGATCCGCGCTCGGTTATCCGATATTTGCGCAAGAAGGGGTTGAATGTCCGGGATCGCTGGGTGAGGGAACGCGGTATGCGGTTCAAACGCTACTGGCTGGAAAAAGAGGAGGTGCGGATATGTCGGATGCCCGAACTCTTCGATGAGATTGCCGACAGAAAGGAGGCATGATATGGGCAAGGATTGTTACTACTTCACCCACGACAGCAACGCCAAGGATGATCCGAAATGCGTGCTGATGATCGAACAGTTGGGGATGGAGGGCTATGGGATTTATTGGATGCTGGTCGAGACGTTGCGCGATCAACCCGACTACACCTATCCCGTGGCCAACATCCCGGCGCTGGCCCGACGTTACAATACCTCGGCCGAAAAGGTGCGCACGGTGGTCTACAACTATCAACTTTTCACCGTCAAAGAGGACCGGATTTTCTTTTCCGAGAGCCTCAACCGCCGGATGCAGCTCTTTAACGAAAAACGCGCAAAGCGTTCGGAAGCAGGGCGTTTGGGGAATGTCTCCAGGTGGGGATCGTCGCAAACGGATCGCAATGCGATTGCAACGCGATCGCAAAGCCTCGCTATAAAAGGAAAAGAAAGTAAAGGAAAAGAGAAAGAGAGTATCGAGAGCGTCGCCCCGAAACGCACGGCGTTTGCGGCGCCCTCGCTCCAGGAGGTGATGGATTATATCTCCGAAAAGGGTTATCCTGTCGATGCCCGTCAGTTCGTGGATTTCTACGAATCGAAAGGGTGGATGGTCGGTTCCAGCAAAATGAAGGACTGGCGGGCCGCCGTGCGGACCTGGTCCCGCCGTCAGAACCCCGTAAACAACACACCAAGCCATGAAACGAAACCTGCCTACCAACTTCTCGGCTGACAGCCTTTGCGAGGGGTTGCCCGAGTCTCCCGATCTGGAGCGTGCCGTCTTGGGTGCGCTGTTGCTCGAACCTGCCTACCTGCCCGACGTGCGGAGTCAGATCTCGGGTGAGACCTTTGCCGATCCGATACACCGTCGAATCTACGAAACTATTCTCTCGCTCGACGACCGGGGTGCGGCCATCGACCTGGTGAGTGTCTCCTCGGCGCTGCGAACGACGTCCAACGTCGAGCCCCGAATCCCGCCGGCTCTCTTGGTCGGATTGACTAACGAGGCCGGATCGGGTGCCCACTGCGTCGCCTGGGCCCGACGTTTGAAGGATACCGAGACCCGCCGCCGTTTGGCGCTTTTCGGTCGGGAACTGGCGGCCCGAGCTCTCTCCGATCCCGACGGGGTGCTGGATTGGGCCACTGCGGAGATCTCCACGATCGGCGACCGTGCCGCCTCAACCGATGAACTGCGCCCCCTGGGGGAGATTCTCCACGAATCGCTCCAGCAGCTCGAAAGCCGGTGCCGGGCCTCGGCTTCGGGGCAACCCGTTGGAATCACGACCGGATTGCGGAGCCTGGACACCTATACGGGCGGCTGGCGGGGCGGGCAGCTTGTCGTCGTGGCCGGACGTCCCGGGATGGGCAAGAGTGCCGCCGCGCTTCACTTTATGGTCAGTGCCGCCCGGCAGGGCACGCCGGTCTGTTTCTTTTCGCTGGAGATGCAGGACACGCAGCTGTCGGATCGTCTGTTGATCGGGAGCAGCCGGACGGATGCCGGGGACTATCGGACGGGGCGGATCCCTTCGGAGGCGTGGGCGGCGATCGAGCAAGCCGGTGCCGACCTTGCAACGCTTCCGGTGTATATCAGCGACCGCGCGAGTGCTTCGATGCAGCAGATCCGGGCGCAGTGTCGGAGGATGCACCGTCGGGGGCAGTGTGCACTGGTGGTGATCGACTATCTGCAGCTGCTCGACGGCGACGACCGCCTGCAGAACCGTGAGCGTGAGGTGGCCAACCTTTCGCGTGCGGCCAAACAACTGGCCAAGGAGCTGGATATTCCGGTCATTATCCTTTCGCAGCTGGCCCGACGGGTTGAGGAGCGCCCGGATAAGACGCCCTTGCTGTCGGATCTGCGCGAATCGGGTGCCATCGAATAGGATGCCGACGTGGTGCTGTTCATCATGCGACCGGAATATTACGGCATTCCGACGGTCGAGACTGCCCGCTACGGGACTATCTCCTCGCAGGGGATCGGTCGGTTTATCCTGGCCAAGCAGCGCGACGGATGCACGGGGGAGATCTGTTTCCGGGTCAATTCGAGCGTGACACGAATCTCCGACTACGAAGGTCCGGAGGGTTTGACGGCGACCGCTTCGGCGCCTTTCTGATTGGGTTTGCAAATGGGGCCACGAAGACGGGCGGGTGGACCAACGGCCCGCCCCACGTGAGAAAAACGAAATTTCAGCAACTGAATATGAAAAAACGAATCATTTGCCCGCCGCTGGCGGACACGTTCACGAAATACGGCGACCGTTTCGAGCGGATTGCCTACAACGAGACCACGGGTGTCTATTGCTACCGGCGCACGACCCCGGCGGGATCGGTCTACTATGAGCTCTTCAAGGCACCGACGGCCCGGGATGAGCGGGGAAATCGGTATGCACGTTATCCGCGCACGTCGGAGTTTGGTTTTGGGCGGGCTCTATGTATGCGGGGCGACGGGCCGCAGGTGATGGAACGGATTGCCGCCTGCCTGTCGGAAGGGTTGGACCGCCGTTGAGGTGTTGACCGGCAGCCTTTCGAGAACCGGGGTCTTTCGGGACCTCGGTTTTTGTTTTGGGGAGTGTTGATCGGTTTTTGGGGCAGGAGTTTTTCGACAACTACGCGCGCGTGCGCGAGCAATAACGCGGCTAAAACCCTGCCTCGGAGGGGTTGGAATGTCCTAAAATCGGCGATTTTGTGTGCAAATTGTGTGCAAACGGGTGAAACAAAAAACCACTCACATTGCTGTAAGTGGTTGATTTTGAGAGTGACGCCGACAGGACTCAAACCTGTAACCTTCTGATCCGTAGTCAGATGCTCTATTCAATTAAGCTACGGCGCCTTTCCTTGATTGCGAGTGCAAAGATAGAGCAAAATGTTGAACCGTGCAAATAATTTTCGAAAAAAATTTAGAAAAAATACACTTTTTTTATCGTTGTTTTTGTCGATGGTTGATAATCAGCTGGTTGTGTTTCTGCTGAATTTTTGCCTTTCAGCTCCCTTTGACAACTTCGTTCCCCTCTCCCGGGGTGATATTCTGCTCCGGGCGATCTCTTTTTGCGACGGAACCGCCTCTTTTTTGTATTCCCCGGATCAAAGTGGCCATACAGTCCCGCTCGATTGACGCGATTCTCATCCCGAACGGACTGCCCCCCCCGATAGCGTTTGGGGCGGTACTTATTTGATCTCCCGGTCGGGATGCTGCTTCAAAAACTGCTCCCAGCTTTGCGATCCCCCCTTCGAGGCGGCTTTTTTGCCCCCTCCGAGCCCCTTTACGCGCTCTTCGCCCAGGGCGGCGTTCAACGGGCTGGCCGTGGCGAAGTAGTGGCACAGCGCCACAGCCATGCCATCCGTGGCGTCGAGACGTCGCGGCGGCTGGTCGATTGTCAGCAACCGGCAGACGATCGAGGCAACCTGCTCCTTGGTGGCCGATCCGCGCCCGGTGATCGCCTGCTTGATCCGCATCGGGGCGTATTCGAAGACCTGCAGGTCGCGGCTCAGCGCTGCGGCCATCGCCACCCCCTGGGCACGTCCCAGCTTGAGCATCGACTGGACATTCTCCCCGAAGAACGGCGATTCGAGCGCCACCTCCCGCGGGGCATACTCGTCGACGAGTCGTCCGACGCGTTCGAAAATATAGCGCAACTTGGCGTAGGGGTCCGACAGCTTGTGCAGATCGATGGCCCCCAGCACGACCGAACGCACCGTGCGCCCCTCGACCTCCAGCACGCCGTAACCCATGTAGTTCGTGCCGGGGTCGATGCCCATGATGCGGTATTTCTCCTGCGGTTTCATACTCTTGTGTTTTTCGGTTTTCACTCTCCGGCTTATACGGCTTTTGTGGCTTCTCCGCTCCGCAAACCCTCTGCTCCTCGGAATCTCCACTCTTTCGGTCCTCCGGGGCCATACCGGCGGTTGGCCTTTTCAGTCAGCCCTCTTTCCGATCCGGGTCAGCAGCGTGAAGGCCCCTCGCCCTCCGGCGGCCGGAATGAAAACCCCCTCCCCGTACCGTGGCGCGGGGAGGGGGGCGTTTCGAGTCGGGATCACTCGCCGTGACTACTCGTTGAGCAGTTCGGCGATCTTGTTGTAGAGCTCCTCGCCGCGCAGGTTCTTGGCGACGATCTTGCCCTCATGGTCGATCAGGAAGTTGGCCGGGATGGCCTGTACGGCGTAATCCTTGGCGTGCTGGTTGTCGAAGCCGTTGAGGCCGCTGACCTGGATCCAGTTCATCTGGTTCTCCTTGACGGCGCCGAGCCACTTGTCGCGGTTGTTGTCGAACGAGACGCCGAAGATCTCGAATCCCTTCTTGTGGAACTCGTCGTAGGTCTTCTTCAGATGGGGCACCTCACCCATGCAGGGACCGCACCACGAAGCCCAGAAGTCGAGCAGGACATACTTGTTGGCGGGGTTCTCGACCACCTCCTTGAGCGACACCTCCTTGCCGTCGGCATCCTTGTCGACCACATCGATGTAGGGCTGACCCTCGTCGGTCTTGAGTTTGGCCTCGGCGTGGGCGCGCAGGTTGACGAGCACCTTGTTCTGCTGGATTTCGGGCGAGAACTTGCCGATCTCCTCGAGCAGCTCCTTGCCGGAGAGTTCGTAGCTCATCTGGTCGGCGAGCAGCAGGGCGCCGAAGAGGTTGTTGCGGTTCTGTTCAACGGCCAGGTGAGCCAGCTCCTCGTACTCCTTCTCGATGGCGGCCATGCGCTCCTCGGTGGTCGAGCTGTCGCGGAACTCCATGATGAGTTTGTTGGCAGCATCCGAGTAGGCCGTGCTGGCGTCATTGGCCGGCGTGCCGGTGATACGCTTGCGGAGGGGGTTGGCGGGGTCGTCGTTCACGGCGATCGTACCGGGTTCGAGCAGCAGCATGGCGGCGAAGGTGACGTTTTCGTCACGGCCGTCGCGCAGCACGGCGATCCGGGGCTCTTCGGTCGTGCCCTTGAGGCGGAAGGCGCCCTCCTTCACGGCTGCCGAATCGAGGACGTTGTCCTCCTGATCGAAGAGGTACACCATCGGGTTGGCCCCCTCGACCTTGCCTTCGATGACATATTGGTTCTTGCTGCCGCAACTGGCCAGCAGCAGGGCGGAGGCTGCGAAAATGAGGATTCGTTTCATGATTTACTGTTTTTTAAGTTCGTTGAGTTCCTTGATCTGTTTTTCGAGTTCGTTGACGCGGCGGGCCAGCTCGGGCAGGTTCTTGAAGACGGCCGACGAGCGGTGGTACTGCATGCCGGGCAGGGCGGGATAGCCCAGGCGGACTTCGCCGTCGGGGACATTCTTGTCGATGCCGCTCTTCGAGCCGACCTTGACGCAGTTGCCGACGGTGACGTGGTCGGCGATGCCGACCTGGCCGGCCAGGAAGCAGTTGTGGCCGACCTTCGAGGTGCCGGCGATGCCGGTCTGGGCCGACGAGACGGTATTCTCGCCGATCTCGACGTTGTGGCCGATCTGGATCAGGTTGTCGAGCTTCACGCCGCGGCGGATGATCGTCGAGTCGGTTTTGGCGCGGTCGATGCACGTATTGGCGCCGATCTCGACATGGTCTTCGATGATGACGTTGCCCAGCTGGGGGATCTTGTCGAACCCGCCCTCGGCATTGGGCATGAATCCGAAGCCGTCGGCACCGATCACCGCTCCGGCATGGAGGATGCC
>ERZ779850.3288-NODE-3288-length-11654-cov-7.052677_pt1 | contig 11654 bp, 9 predicted proteins | sample MGYA00511249_ERZ779850 | MGnify/ENA primary metagenome ERZ779850 (study PRJEB29588, sample SAMEA2162475) | human gut metagenome | biome: human gut; feature: human-associated habitat; material: faeces | place: Denmark | collected 2008/2010 ...
AGCTGGCGCGGGAGCGTCCGGGGCTCCCGCGCCAGTGCGAAAATCAGATCATGCTCGGCTGCCAGCAGTCGGGGGTTTCAAGGCCCATCATGGTCACGATGGTCGGCGCGACGTTGGCAAGGCCGTAATGGCCGTCCTTGATCTCATACTTGTTGTCGGGATCGTAGATGATGAAGGGAACGGGGTTGAGAGAATGCGCAGTGCGCACGCTGGTCTTGCCCTTCTTCGTCTCGAGCATCTGATCAGCGTTGCCGTGGTCAGCGGTGACAAGCAGCGTATAGCCATACTTGTCGGCGGCTTCCTTCACGCGGGCCAGACCTGCGTCAACGGCCTCCATCGCGGTAATGACAGCGCTCAAAACGCCGGTATGGCCGACCATGTCGCCGTTCGGATAGTTGCAGCGCAGGAACTGATACTTATGCGAGGCCATGGCCTCGACCAGAAGATCGGTGATCTCCACGGACTTCATCGCGGGCGCCTGCTCAAACGGGATGACATCGGACGGAACCTCGGCATAGTCCTCAAGGTTCTCATCAACCTTGCCGGAGCGGTTGCCGTTCCAGAAGTAGGTGACGTGGCCGTATTTCTGCGTCTCAGACACAGCATACTCATGCACGCCCGCCTTGCACAGAACCTCGGTCAGCGTGTTGCGGATGACGGGCGGCTCAACCAGATAGTGCATCGGGATCTTGAGGTCGCCGTCATATTCCAGCATACCTGCGAACTTCACGCCAGTATAGTCACCGCGGTCAAACTTGTCAAAGTCCTTGCGGTCAAAGGCGAGGGAAATTTCCTGCGCACGGTCGCCGCGGAAGTTGAAGAGGATGACGCTGTCGCCGTTTTCAATCTTTGCAACGGGCTTGCCGTCATGCGCAACGACGAACGGCAGCAGATCCTGATCGATCATGCCGGGATTCTCGGCGCGGTAGGTTTCAATGGCCTCACGCGCGGAGGCGAACTGACGGCCCTCAGCCTGCACATGCGTGCGCCAGCCCTTTTCGACCATCGGCCAGTTGGCCTCGTAGCGGTCCATGGTAATGACCATGCGGCCGCCGCCGGAGGCGATCTTGTATTCATGCTCCGCGTCGTTCAGTTCCGCCAGAACGGACTCCAGCTGATCAACATAGTCCAGCGCACTTGTCGCGGGGACATCGCGGCCGTCGAGCAGGATGTGGCAGTAGACCTTTTTGAGTCCCATCTCACGCGCCTTTTTCAGCATCGCAATCAGGTGCGAGATATTGGAATGGACGTTGCCGTCGGACAGCAGGCCGATGAAGTGCAGCGCTTTGCCGTTTTGCAGGCAGTTATCCGTCAGGTCGATCCACGTCTTGGACTGGTACAGGGAGCCGGATTCAATGGACTCCTGTACAAGCTTTGCGCCCTGCGAATAGATCTGGCCGCAGCCGAGAGCGTTGTGGCCGACCTCGGAGTTGCCCATATCGTCGTCCGTGGGCAGGCCGACGGCGGTGCCGTGTGCTTTGAGCCACGTCATGGGGCAGGTCGCCATCAGGTTGTCGAGCGTCGGGGTGTTGGCCTGCTTGACCGCGTCGCCGGGGCCGCCGTCGCCGCGTCCAACACCGTCCATAATGACAAGTACGATCGGTTTTTTCATTGGTATTCCCTCCTGAGTAGGATATTCTCGAATTTCACTATATTTTACTACAATTTCCCCCGACTTACAACTTAATTTTCTTTGAACAATCGCAGGGCATGGGCGTTGGCCAACGCATAGACACGCGCGAAATCCACATGCGGGTTATAGACGGCCTCCAACTCGTCATGCAGCGCCTTCGCCTGTGCAAGAAGAGCAGTCACATCCGAAACATCCGGCAGCGGTGCGTCCGGCCCCCGGTAATAGCGCTTCTCGTCCGGCAGATAGACAGCCTCCGTCTCGTCCGGCAGGAGCGGGTTCTGGTAGAGAACCGCATTTTCCCGCGCGCGGAGCGCCTCCAATTCCTCGCCGGACACCAGCTGCACCGCGCCTGCGGGCGGCTCGGCAGAAAAAAGGCCCCGGCAGGTGATGGCCCGCAGGAAGCGCTTTTTCCGTTCCTCCTGCGCCGGGAGCGGACAGGACGGACGCGCAAACGCTGCAAGACGCGCATACGCCTCGCGGTAGAGCGCGCGATAGCGCGTCTGCAGAAGTTCAATAGCGCGGCGCTCTTTCTGCAAAGCAATGCGGTCATAGAACTGTCCCAGATCGAGATACAGCCCGGCGGCCCCGGGCGTGACGGCCTCAAGCACATGCGGGGCCGTGCCGTCGGCGTAGCCGGTGTGCAGGGCCGGGATATACACGCCGTCCACCGAATCCGGGTCACCGGAGCACAGGACGTATTCGGTATCCAGCCCTGCGTCCTCCGCCGCCTTGCCGATGGTCTTCATAAAACTCGACTTGCCGCAGCCCGGCCCGCCCTTGATCACCCACAGAAACTCCTCCGGCCCCCGGCAGAACTGCCCGTAAAACGAGACAAAGCCGGAGGCCGTATTACCACCCAGAAAATACCGCGTCACCGCCATGGAAAAGCCCTCCTGCACCTTAGAATACAGGTAGTTTATGCAGCCGCGCGGCGGGATGTGCGTGCAGTCAAACGGGAAAATACGGTGCGAATTTGCCGAAAGCTTTGTACTGTACATCGTATCAGAAAAACACCGTCCACGGGAACTGGGCCGGGGGCTGGGCCTCGAAGACGGCTTCGCCCTTTCCGTCCGGGAAGGAAAGCCGGTAAGACCAGAGCGCACAGGTGCAGCGGCCACAGCGGCTGACTGCCGTATTTTCCGTCGCCCAACAGCGGCAGACCCCGCGAGGCAAACTGGACGCGGATCTGGTGCGTGCGCCCCGTTTCGAGCCGGATGCGCACAAGGCTCAGTCCATCCTGCCTAGCTAGAATTTCATAGTGCAGCTTCGCCTGCTTCACGCTGCCGCGCATCCGCTTGACCACATATGTTTTGTTTTTCACCCGGTCATGGAACAGCAGATCCTCCAGCGTCCCGGCCTTTTCCGCCGGACATCCGGTCAGAACGGCGAGATACGTCTTCTGCATCTGCCCCTGTCCCATCGCCTGCGTCAGGCGCGCGGCTTCCTGCACCGTCTTCGCATAGACCATTATGCCGCCGACTGTCTGGTCGAGCCGGTGAACGGGGAAAATGTCACAGCCCAGCTGCTCGGAGAGCAGCTGCGGCATCGCCTCCGCCTGCGTGCCCTGCGCAGCTATGCCGATGGGCTTGACGCAGACAAGATAGCGCGCGGTTTCCTTCAAAATTTTAATCATACGCTTCGCCTCGTTTCGGGCCTATTCTACCAGAAAAACAAGACGCGCGCAACGGCTTGCAATCCGCGGAAACTCCCGGTATAATACACACGAATATAAGAAACGGAGCAAATATCATGACAACAGAGCAATACCGGAAGAGGTCAGGCTTTTCCATCTTCTTATCCTTCTTCAAGCCCCACCGGGGGCTGTTTTTTCTCGACATGGCCTGTGCACTGGTCGTGTCGATGATCGATCTGGCATACCCCATTATCTCGCGTTACGCCATGCGCACGCTGCTGCCGCAGAGCGCATACCGCACGTTCTTTACGATCATGCTGATCGTGCTGGCAGCGTATGCGCTGCGGTCGGTGCTGTATTTCATTATCACCTACTGGGGCCACACCTTCGGCATCCGTGTAGAGGCTGATATCCGCGCGGCCCTGTTCGGTCACATGCAGGAGTTGGGCTTTGAGTTTTTCGACCGCAACCGCACCGGTCAGCTGATGAGCCGCATGACGACCGACCTCTTTGAGATCACCGAACTTGCTCACCACGGGCCGGAGGACCTGTTCATCTCGCTCGTGACCATCGTGGGTGCGTTGACCGTCATGACGACAATCGAGTGGCGGCTGGCACTGGTCGTGGCGGTCATGATCCCGGTGTTCGTTGCGATCATTGTCTCGCGCCGTAAGGCGATGCGCGAGGCCTCCCGCCGTGTGAAGAAAAAGACCGGCGCGATCAACGCTGACATCGAATCCGCCCTGTCCGGCATTCGCACGGCCAAGGCGTTTGCCAACGAACATGTTGAGGAGGAAAAATTCGACCGCTCGAACGACATTTACAAGACCTCCAAAAAGATGTTCCATCGGGAAATGGGTATTTTCATGGCCGTGATGGAGTTTTTTACGAGTTCTTTGTCCGTGGCTGTCGTAACCGTGGGCGGTCTGCTCATCATGAAGGGGCAGATGGACACCGTCGATCTTCTGACGTTTACGCTCTATATTGCGTCCTTTGTCAACCCCATCCGCAAGCTGGCAAACTTCACGGAACTGTTCTCCAACGGCACGGCAGGCTTTGATCGTTTTCTGGAGATCATGCGCACCGCGCCGGAACTGCACGACGCGCCGGATGCAATCGAACTGACGCAGGTGCACGGTGAGATCGGCGTGGAAAATGTAAGCTTTTCCTATGAGGACGATCCCGAAGTTCTGCACGATGTGTCCCTGCACGTCCCGGCGGGCAAGACCGTCGCCATCGTCGGCCCTTCCGGCGGCGGCAAGAGTACGCTCTGCCAGCTGATCCCCCGCTTTTACGACGTGACCGGTGGTGCGATCACCGTTGACGGCCACGACGTGCGCAGCGTCACGCAGGAATCTCTGCGCCGCTCCATCGGCATTGTACAGCAGGATGTATTTCTGTTCGCCGATTCCATTCTGGAAAACATCCGCTACGGTAAGCCCGGCGCGACGATGGAGGAGATCATTGACGCGGCGAAGCGTGCGGAAATTTACGACGATATCATGGCCATGCCAGACGGCTTTGACACTTACGTCGGCGAACGCGGCACGCTCCTGTCCGGCGGACAGAAGCAGCGCATTTCCGTTGCGCGCATTTTCCTCAAAAACCCGCCGATTCTCATTCTCGACGAGGCGACGAGCGCGCTCGACACGCTGACGGAGGCGAAGATCCAGCACGCGTTTGACGAACTGGCGAAAAATCGCACCACGCTCATCATTGCGCACCGCCTGTCCACCATCCGCGCCGCAGGCGAGATCGTCGTCATTGCCGACGGCCGCATCGCCGAGCGCGGCACGAATGAGGAACTTCTCAAGCATAACGGCATCTACGCCAGCCTCTGCCGCACGCAGAATCTGCTGGCATAACTGAAACCGCCCTGCCGCGCAAAATGGCGCGGCAGAGCAAAAAAATCACCGGCAGCCCGCAATGGGCTGCCGGATGTTTTTTCTTAATCCCACGGATTGATGGGGTCATCAGGTTCAGTCGGGTCATCGGGATTGTCCGGGTAATCCGGGTCGATGGGATCCGGCTCCTCAGGCACCTCAGGCTCGACGTACGGCGTGCATTTGTAGGTCGTGTTGCGGGACTGATAGGTGTCCTTGTGCAGCGTCTCGGTTTTGATGACATTGCCGTTTGCATCCACATAATCGCGGTAGGCCATGACGGTCTTGCCGACGTAGGAATACTGCACCATGTCGCCCTTGATATACTTGTTGCCGTCCTTGTCAACGACGATGTTGACGGTGTTGCCGTTTTCGTCGAGGGCGGTACCGGCGTCGGTGATGATGGTCTTGTCGCCGTCGATCTCCATCTTGGGCTGGACGGTCGCAACGACCTCATGCCGCAGGACGATATGATCATAGCCCTTATCCTTCGGCGCGGTGCCCACAAGCTTGATATGGACATAGCCGCCGGAGACGGAAGCATCAATGCGCATCGGATGGTCGGTGCTGTTGACAAACTTATAGTCGAGACTGCCCCAGTAGATCGTCGCGTCCATGCCGAGCTGGACGTAGGTGACGGTGAACATATGCGGCGCACGCTCTGTGACCTTGAGATCGGCGTAGAGGCAGGCGGTATAGATCGTGGAGGCGACCTGACAGACGCCTCCGCCGGCCTCTGCCTCGCTCTTGCCGCCGGTCTGGTAGACGATAGCGGACTGATAGCCCTTCTCCGGCGTGCGCTCACCGACGATCTTGTTGAACGAGAACTCGTCTCCGGGGTTTAGGATGGTGCCGTCGATCGCCTTGCAGGCCAGCTCCAGATTCTTCGTGCGTCCGGCCTGCGCGGTGTGCGGGCTGTCGCAGGAGCCGAGTACATCAGAGAAGTATTCCTTCTCCAGTTCGGCCAGCGTGACCTCCGGCTGAATTTCCTCAGCCTGAATGACGATCTTCGTGCCGGGTTCAGCCATGGCAAGCTGCTGGGTGTAATACGACACGTCAAAGCCGAAGCCGACCTTTTCGGCAACGAGTTCCTTCTTTTCCTCGTCGTAATATGCGTCTTTCATCTCGGTTGCGAACTGGTCGTAATACCGTTGAAGATCAACCGGCGCGCAGGGCTCGGTGTCGTAATCGAACTTGAGTTCGGACAGATCGCCGGCATTGAACCGCGCAACGACCGCATCATAGAGTGCATCGGCATCGAGCGAAATTTTCGGCGAACCCGTCACGACTGTGACGGTTTTCGCGTCGGCATCGACCGTAACGGTCGGGTCAACCTTTTCCGACGCACAGGCGCGGGCGGTCTGATCAATGAGATCGCGGATATACGCGGTATCGAGATTCGTCCCGGATTCGAGCGAAATGTCCTGCCGGGTCTTTTTTGCCCGTTCGTATGTGAGAAGCGCCGTAATCGGGCCGCCGTCGCGGCCGTAGTTCATGGCGGCGTCTGCCGCCTCGTCCGGGTTGAGGGCGACGTTGGTGATCTCGGGGGTAAAGTCAATCGTCCGGTCGGGCAGGACAACGGTCAGCGTATCGGTAGCTGTCTCCTGCTCGACGGCGAGCGTCACGGCGTTAATTGCCGCGTCCCGCTTCAATCCGCCGACGTTCACGCCCGCGACATAGACGTTTGGGAAGATGGTGTCGCTTCCCTTTAAAATAAAGCCATAGGTGCAGACACCGAGTAACGCCAGAAGCACAACACATCCCGCGATCACGGCAGCCTTCTTTCCGGCATTGCCGGACGGCTGCTTCTTCGGCGCAGCGGCTCTGTCCGCCGCAGTTTTGTGCGCGGGGCGGCTGGCCTCAAATCTGCCTTTCTTTCTGATAAGAATCCCTCCTATTCAAAAGCCGCAGGGCGACATAATCTTTTTCTGTATTATACATAAACCGACCGATTTTTGCAACGGCATTCCCGACAGGAACAGGCCCCAGAATTCTGAAATTTCTATTAACATTTTCGGGTTTGTGCACTGCAAGTTCATTGCGTTAAATTAGCTTTGCGTTCAAAATTTGCAAGGCAGTACGGATTCGCCAAGGCCCTGTAGGGGCCGATGCCCACATCGGCCCGTTGAGAAGTTACAAATTTGCCGAAGATTTCCGTAAAAACGCAGCGAATCAAAACCTCCCCTTGCCATGTCCTGCATGATAAGGGGAGGCGGCATTTGCGCAAGCAAATGACGAAGGGGATGCGCTGCGGATATCAGTGTGCTTGGAAAGCTGCAGAATACAAAATCCTCTCAGGCGTTTTCACGCTTATACAGCGCAGTACGGAAGCGTTTTCCGATCCGCGAAGCGGTAGGTGCGCAAAAACGGCTCCGGGCGCAGGCCCTTTTCCAGATAGTCGAGCAGCAGAAGCGCGCAGGCGCGGCTGTCACTGCCGGCGTTGTGATGGTCGAGTTCCAGCCGCAGATGCTCACAGAGCGTATTCAGCTTATGATTCTGCAGATACGGATATGCCTTTCTGCCCATCTGGCAGGTACACAGATAGGCAGCCTCCGGCTTCCAGTCGATGTGATAGTCATGCAGGCAGCTGGCCAGCACCCGCAGATCAAACGGCGCGTTGTGCGCAACCAGAATGCTCTCCTCCAGCATCGGCTTCAGCAGCTGCCAGAGCGCAGAGAAGTCCGGTTGGCCGCGCACCATCTCCGGCGTGATGCCGGTCAGCGCGATATTGAACGGGTCAAAATGTGTCTGCGGGTCAACGAGCGTATAAAGTTCCTGTACGATCTGCCCGTTTTCGATCACGCTCACACCGATGGCGCTCATGCGCCGGTTTTGTGCGTTTGGCGTTTCCACGTCGAATGCGACGTATCGTTCTTCCATGCTTCCACCCCATCTGACAGGATGGGATCAGTATAGCAGATTTTCTGTCCCTTGTCAGCCCTCTTCGATCGCTCTCGTCGGGCAGGCGTCCATGGCTTCGGCGGCAGTTTCCTGCACGCGCTCCGGCACGGGGCCGGGCTTTGCTTCGGCATAGCCGTCATCCCTGAGGGAGAAGACCTCCGGGCACGTTTCGGCGCACAGTCCACAGCCGATGCAGACGTCTTCGTTTACATGATAGTGCATACACGTTCTCCTTCCAAAAAACTGAGCCAGCCGGTTTTTTCGGCTGGCTCTAGTATTTGCAGAAATTTATCTTTTCTTCCTGCGTGGGAAAATTCCCTTGTTCAACCGCGCCTTCGCTTTGCGCAGCCCCCGGCGGCAGACGAACATGACCGAGAACGCAAGCAGGCCCAGCACAACAAGAATCAGAAGCGACGGATTATCCAGCGCACTCAGCGTAAACAGTTCCGGCAGGAAGAAGTAGCACACCACGAACGCTGCACACAGTCCAATGAGCATGGCCTTGCGGAGTTTATTCAGCGGCAGCGAGGTCTGGTGGATCATCAGCAGACCCACAATGCCCATAATGCCGGTGCAGAGCGTGGAGAGCATATCCTCTTTGATATGAAACGCCAGATAGAACAGCATCACGCCAACCACGAGAATGAGGTCAGACAGCGCGGCGGGCAGCGCCCGGTAAATGACGTTCGGCATGAATCTGCCGCTGATGCGGTTCTCATTCGGCTCCATGGCGAGGATGAACGACGGGATGCCAATCGTCAGCGCGTTGACCAGACTCAGCTGCGCGGGCGTATAAGGATAGGGGAGCGTGAAGAACAGCGTAATCAGCGAGAGAACAAAGGTGAAGATGTTCTTGACGAGATACAGCGACGCGCTGCGCTCGATGTTGTTGATGACGCGCCTGCCCTCCGCCACGACGGACGGCAGGGCGGAAAACTGCGAATCGAGCAGCACGATATGCGACGCCTGACACGCGACGCCCGAGCCGGAGGCCATGGCGATGGAGCAGTCCGCCTCGCGCAGCGCCAGCACGTCGTTCACGCCGTCGCCGGTCATGGCGACGGTGTGGCCCGCGCGCTTCATAGCCGCGACAAGCTTCTTTTTCTGGTCCGGCGTGACGCGGCCGAAGACGGTCATTTCCTCTGCTGCCTTCGCAATGTCAACGTCTGTCTTGAGCGTTCGTGCATCGACGAATTTCTCCGCATTCGGGATCCCGGCCCGCCGTGCGACCTCGGAAACGGTCAGGGGATTGTCGCCGGAGATAACCTTCGTGCGCACGCCCTGCTGCGCAAAATAGGAAAAAGTCTGCGGCGCTTCGGGTCGGATCTTGTTGCTCAGCAAAATCAGGGCCAGCGGCAGAATTTCTGCATTCAGCGTCTCATCCGACAGCTTTCCGTCGTACAGCGCCAGCAGCAGCACCCGGCAGCCCTTGGACGACCATTCCTCCGCCAGCGGCAGATACTGTTCCTTTTCCGGGCAGTTTGCCAGCAGAATTTCCGGTGCACCGAGCAGATACGTCTCGTCCTCGTGGAATGACACACCACCGTATTTTTTCGCCGACCGGAACGGCATGGCGTCAATCGCCGTCTGCATGGACTGTCCGGTAAAATATCGCCGCAGCGCGGCCATGGTGTCGTTGTCGTCCTGCATGGCGCAGACGTAATCGGCCATGATCATGCGGATATCGTCGGCGATATAGCGATCCGGCTGCAGGGGAACAATATCATCGACGGTCATTTTCGGCTCCGTGATCGTGCCGGTCTTATCGACACAGAGCGTATCGACGCGCGCAAGCGTCTCAATGCAGCCCATATCATGCACGAGTGTACGGCGGTTTGCCAGCCGGATGACGCTTGCAACCAGTGCAAGGCTTGTCAGCAGATATAACCCCTCCGGGATCATGCCGACGATGGAGCCGACCGTGCTCGTCACCGCGTCCGCAATCGGGCTTTTCAGCCACAGATATTCCTTGATGAACATCACCGCGCCCAGCGGAATGACAAGGAAGCCGATCCATTTGATCAGGCTCGTCAGCGAACGCATCATCTCCGACTGCGGCTGCGAGCCGGTCTGCTTGGCCTCCAGCGTGAGCCGGGAGACAAAGCTGTCCGCACCAACGGCGGTCAGCCGTGCGCGGCAGCTGCCGGACACGACAAAGCTGCCGGAGAGCAGTTGGTCGCCCGGCTTTTTGACGATTTCATCGGCCTCGCCCGTGACAAGTGCCTCGTTGACGCGGCATTCGCCTGCTGCGACGACGGCATCCGCCGGGATCTGGTCGCCGGGAGAAAAAACGACGATATCGTCCCGTACAAGCTGGGCCGCGTCCAACATAACGGTCTGCCCGTCCCGCACGGCACGGCATTTCGGCGCGGCCATGATCTTCAGTCCATCGACCTTTTTCTTTACCCGCAGATCCTGTACAATGCCGATGAACATGTTGCAGAACACAGGACCAAGAAATGTCAGGTTCAGCCACTGCCGCACGGCGATCACGCAGCCCGCCAGCAGGAAGAACAGAAAGTTAAAATAGGTAAAAACGTTTTTCGCAATAATCTCTCGAACCGACGCGCCGGGCGATTCAACCGGTGCATTATCCCAGCCGCCGTCCAGCCGCTCCTGCGCCTGCGCAGCGCTCAGGCCTGACGCGGCGTCTGCCTCCAAAACAGGAATCTCCCGCCGTTGCGGCCTGTCCGGATCCTTCGGTTTTCGTTTCAGGAATGACGCTGCCACAAATGCCGTCCTCCTCCAAGTAATTATCGATATCATATCACATCTGCGGCAGAATTTATCAACAAAGTGTATATTTTCAGAAAATCATAAGAACCGCCGCCCCGGCGTAAAAAACCGCGGCTCCCCGGATGGATTCGGGTGCCGCGTGTGCTTTTTATTCATCCTGGTACCGGAACAGCGCCCGGCTGAGAGCGAGGATCTCCGGCTCGTCGAGAGAATTTTCAAAAACAGCCGCTCCCGGTGCGTCGCTGCTGCGCAGCATGCCGTTTTCGGCAAGCTTTCGCGCAAGCTGCATTGCGACGCCGTGGCTTCCGTCCATGATCTCCGGCCCTGGTCCGACGATCCTGCGAATCGCACCCGTCAGGAACGGATAATGTGTGCAGCCCAGTACGATCCCATCGACCGGCTCGCGCAGATACGGCGCAAGCTTCTCGGCCAGATATGCCTCCACTGCGCTCCCTCGCAGTTCCCCGCGCTCGACAAACTCCATCAGCCCTTCGCACGGCAGGCCGATGATCTGCGCCTGATCGTCAAACTGATGCTTGAGTGCCTGAAATTTCTCCTGCCGGATGGTCATGGGCGTGGCCATGACCAGAATTCTGCCGCCGGGGTATTTTTCTACGGCTGGCTTGAGCGCGGGCTCTGTTCCGATCACGGGAATGTCAGGGTATGTTTGCCGCAGCAGGCCGATGGCGGCGGATGTTGCCGTGTTGCAGGCCACGACGATAGCTTTGGCTCCGGCGCTTACCAGATGCTCCGCCGCCGCAAGGCTCAGCGCCTGGATCTGCGCTTCGCTCTTGACGCCGTAGGGCGCGTGGAGCGAGTCGCCGTAGTACAGATAGTTTTCCTGCGGCAGCAGCCGTGAGCACGGGGA
>ERZ779850.3294-NODE-3294-length-11641-cov-11.745814_pt1 | contig 11641 bp, 8 predicted proteins | sample MGYA00511249_ERZ779850 | MGnify/ENA primary metagenome ERZ779850 (study PRJEB29588, sample SAMEA2162475) | human gut metagenome | biome: human gut; feature: human-associated habitat; material: faeces | place: Denmark | collected 2008/2010 ...
GAGATACTGTCTGTGAACAATATCTCGCAAAAATGGGCTTTTTAAGGGACGACTAGTTATGTTTTCAGATCAAGTCTTTCATTTTTCATGAAGTCAAAAGCCATCCTAATTCTCCTCTTCTGTCGTGTTTTGACGGATGGACAGCATTGTCTGAAGCTCATGTGCCGTGCTGTCTGCCATCTCAAGGCGGGCACACAAACAATATATAATTGTATAATTTTATAACGAACCAATCTTTGCGTTATTTTATTTACCTCTGATAAAATCATCGGAACTGCGTCCGTCATGTTGTCGCAATGTCCATACGGTGTGTGACATTTCCATGCTTAAGCCTCGGATAAAACATTTTTTGTCGGTCTGTCAATCAATAATTGTCCCAACTTTTCAGCCATGTCATTATCCGAATGGGATAATTTTGTTACCTTTGCATGCACAAAACACAGTTGCACCCCTATCTTCGTGCGTCCGCGAAGACAATACATAATAATTTATCAGACACAATGAGTCTTTTAGACATTTTCTTTCTCGCCCTGGCATTAGCCATGGACTGTTTCACTGTTTCCATAGTCAGCGGAGTAATTGTCCGCCGTTACATCCTGTCGGTCATGCTGCGCTTGGCTGTTCTTTTCGGATTGTTCCAGGCTCTCATGCCGTTTATCGGGTGGCTGGCAACAAGCTATTTCAGCAGCTACATCGAGTCTGTGGATCATTGGATAGCCTTTGTCTTGCTTGCGTTTCTTGGCGGCAAGATGATAAAAGACTCATTCGGGAATGAGGAAGAACAGCATTTTGATCCGACGAATATAGGCAGTCAGCTGCTTTTCGCCGTGGCAACGAGCATCGACGCTCTTGCCGTCGGCATCTCGTTCGCGTGTCTTGGCTATAAGAACATGCAGCAGTTGTCCGTCCCACTTATAATCATAGGAGCATGTTCGTTTGTTATGTCGCTTCTCGGATATGCTTTGGGCGTGGTGTTCGGCAAGTCTATCGTGAAACGTCTGAAGCCAGAGCTCGTGGGAGGCATCATATTGTTGCTTATCGGTTTCCGCATACTTTACGAGCACTTGGAATTTTAGAGGCAAATCATATTTCGTCGCTCAGGTTGGAATATGGGCGTAGTCGTATGACGAAATGCTTCGGACAACGCAGCCATTCAACATAAATTCTATATTAATACAAGGCTTTCTGACAGCCGTTCAGGCTGTGATGAATGAGACAAAAAGCCGTACCGATGTGGTAAATACATAAAAAACAAGGGCCATAAGCCTTAAAAGCCTATGACCCTTGTCATTATTCAGTTCTTCTCAAAGTTTATTTCCAATTAGTTTCTGAATACCAGTCCGGCGCCGTTCGCGTCGATGATAATCGGTTTCTCGCGGCTTACCTCCTCAGCAAGCAACTTCTTCGAAAGATCGTTGAGCACGTAGTCCTGAATAGCTCTCTTGACAGGACGTGCACCGAACTCCGGATCGTAGCCTGCGTTGGCCAGCCAGTCGATGGCTGCGTCGGTGTATTCGAGGGTGAATCCTTGCGGTTCGAGCATCTTCTTCACGGCGTTCATCTGCAGCTTTACTACTCCGGCTATCTGCTCCTTTGTAAGCGGCAGGAACATGATGGTGTCGTCGATACGGTTGAGGAACTCCGGACGTATGGTCTTCTTCAGCAAAGTCATCAGCTGACTGTTGAGCTGAGCGAGCTCGTTGCTGTCGAGTTTTCCACCATGCTTCTCCAGGTCTTCGCGTATGAGTTGGCTGCCGAGGTTAGACGTCATGATGATGATGGTGTTCTTGAAGTTCACCGTGCGTCCCTTGTTGTCTGTCAGACGACCGTCGTCGAGCACTTGCAGCAGGATGTTGAACACATCAGGATGAGCCTTCTCTATCTCATCGAAGAGCACCACTGAGTAAGGTTTGCGCCTTACAGCCTCGGTGAGCTGTCCGCCCTCGTCGTATCCTACGTATCCCGGAGGTGCACCGATGAGCCTTGACACGCTGAACTTCTCCTGATACTCACTCATATCGATACGTGTCATCATCGTCTCGTCGTTGAACAGATATTCAGCCAAAGCCTTTGCAAGCTCGGTCTTTCCTACACCTGTCGTACCGAGGAAGATGAACGATGCGATAGGACGTTTCGGGTCCTGAAGTCCTGCACGGCTACGACGTACGGCGTCGCTCACAGCCGTTATGGCCTCCTCCTGACCTATCACACGCTTGTGGAGTTCCTCCTCAAGGTGCAGAAGTTTCTCGCGTTCGCTCTGCATCATACGTGTAACAGGTATTCCCGTCCAGCGGCTTACCACCTCGGCTATGTCGTCGGCTGTAACCTCCTCGCGTATCATTGCCTTGCCGTCCTGCGTGCTGCGCAGCTGAGTCTGTATGCTCTTTATGTCGTTCTCGAGGTTAGGCAGGCTGCTGTAGCGTATCTCAGCCACACGCTCGTAGTTGCCTTCACGCTCGGCACGCTCGGCCTCGAACTTGAGTTGCTCCATCTGCTGCTTGTCTTGCTGTATCTTGTTGACAAGAGCTTTCTCGCTTTCCCATTTTGCGCGGAACGTCTTTTCCTGGTCTCTCAGTTCGGCTATTTCCTTGTCGAGCTGTTCTATCTTCGGTTGGTCGTTCTCACGTTTGATGGCCTCACGCTCAATCTCGAGCTGTTTCAGCTTACGTGTTATCTCGTCGAGCTCCTCAGGAACAGAGTCACGCTCCATACGCAACTTCGCTGCTGCCTCATCCATAAGGTCGATGGCCTTATCAGGCAGGAAACGGTCGGAGATGTAACGCTCCGAAAGTTTCACGGCAGCTATGCAGGCATCATCCTGAATACGTACTTTGTGATGGTTCTCGTAGCGTTCCTTCAGACCACGCAGGATGCTTATCGCGCTCAGCTCGTCAGGCTCGTCCACCATGACGGTCTGGAAACGACGCTCGAGAGCCTTATCCTTCTCGAAGTATTTCTGATACTCGTTGAGGGTCGTGGCACCGATGCTACGCAGCTCACCACGTGCAAGAGCAGGTTTCAGAATATTGGCAGCGTCCATGGCACCCTCACCGCCTCCAGCACCGACAAGGGTGTGTATCTCATCGATGAAGAGGATTATGCGGCCGTTGCTATTGGTCACTTCCTTTATGACGCTCTTCAGACGCTCCTCGAACTCGCCTTTGTATTTGGCTCCGGCAACCAGCGCACCCATGTCGAGAGAGTAGAGCTGCTTGTCTTTCAGGTTCTCGGGCACATCGCCGCGGACTATACGTTCGGCCAGACCTTCGACGATGGCGGTCTTACCTGTTCCCGGTTCACCTATAAGAATAGGGTTGTTCTTCGTACGCCTTGAAAGTATCTGGAGCACACGTCTTATCTCTTCGTCACGTCCAATCACAGGATCGAGCTTTCCCTGACGGGCCTCCTCAACAAGGTTCTTGGCGTATTTCTCGAGCGACTGATAATTCTCGTCGGCCGACTGCGACTGTACTTTCTGTCCCTGGCGCAGACTGTCAATGGCCTTGCGCACGTCGTTCTCGTTCAGTCCGGCATCCTTAAGAATGCGCGATGCTGTGGAGTTGACAGTGAGCAGAGCCAGCAACAGCGGTTCTACGCTTACGAACTCGTCGCCCATCTTCTGCGAGATGTCTGTGGCTTTCTGCAGCACGTTCGATGCGTCGTTGCTGAGATAAGGCTGTCCGCCCTGTACTTTCGGCAGACGCGCAATTTCGCTGTCGAGCACGGTTTCTATCTGGTTGGCGTTAGCTCCTAATTTCTGGAATATGTATGAAGACACATCCTTGGCTTTCGTCATGACACCTTTCAGCAGATGCACCGGCTCAATGGTCTGCTGTCCGTTGCGGCTCGCCGTGTTCACGGCTTCCTGAACAGCCTCTTGCGCTTTGATTGTGAATTTGTCGAATGTCATGTTTTTGATTCTCCTTTCTTGTTTTTGTTTTCTAATGTTTTCCGCTTTCAGTAAACACAAAATGCGTGCCCTGTGAGAATTAATGACAAAATGACATATATTTAATGACAAAATGACATAATGGAAAGGCCTGTTGTTTTACACATTGTATATATAGGTGATGAGTATAACGCTGAGCGCCGGCTGTTAAATATCTGTAATTCGCGTGCTCGTTTGGCGGCGCGTGTTAAAAATAAGGGTGAAAAACCGCCTGATTTTTCGCGTTTTTGCGGCCGGAAGGGTTTCTGACGGAAATTCCGCGAGTTTTCGGAGAATATGCTTAAATTGCTGATTATTAATGAGTTGAGTGTAATATGTGATGTGAAGCCCTTGTCCCGGCTTTCCAATATGGGCTTAATCGCATTGCGAAATGGCCCATTTCAGGTCCCGATATAGGCTTTTTCGCCTCCTGAAATGGTGCTTATCGGAGTGCAAAATGGGCTCTTTCGCATCATGCTCCGTCTTTTTATGGCTTGCGGACACAGTCCGACGATCGTGAAAAAGCCATTTTTTCGGATTTCGTTTTCTGGTTTAAGAATTTCAGAATGTTAATTATTTAACATCTGTTAGCATATTATCGACAATCTGACACGGATATTGCTGCGTCTGCGCTTCCATAATCTTTCATAGTGTATTCCATGATATTTCACATATTGCGATACTCCGACGACTGTCTGGGGCGGGCGATGAAGTTTGCAACAAAGTTGCATGTTATAATATGTATATTTGCATATCATTTTGAATATACAAAAAATAATAACCTAAAAACGTTATGAAAAAAAGAATATTGATTGCCGGCGTTATGGGACTTATGGTTTTTGTTTCGTGCCATAACGGCAAATCCGGCGACCATGATGAAGACGTCCATGCAGAAGAAGAACACATGGAAAGTGGAAAATCGGGTAAGGAAGAAGCCCATGCAGGCGAGATTGTGCTGCCTGTAGAGAAGGCTAAGGCTGCCGGAGTGGTGGCTGAGGTGATAAAGCCGGGCGACTTCCAGACAGTGATACAGACAAGCGGTAGCCTGCAGAGCGCGTCGGGCGACGAGGCTTCGGTGGTGGCCACCATGTCAGGTATAGTGAGAATGGTAAGAGCGATGCCCGAAGGTGCCAGGGTGGGACGCGGACAAGCTTTGTTCAGCATCTCGTCGGAGCACATGCAGGACGGCGATCCTGCCGACCGTGCCGGAGTGGCTTATGCCACGGCAAAGCGCGAGTATGAGCGTGCGCAGAAACTCGTGAAAGACAAGATAATATCAGAAAAGGAATTCAACGCCATAAAGGAAAACTACGACATGGCGCGTATTGCCCAGAAGGCTCTTGCTGCATCAAAGGGCAAGTCGGGCGTGGCTGTTACGGCACCAATCACTGGTTATGTGAAGGAATGTCTCGTAAAAAACGGCGACTACGTTGCTGCCGGACAGCCGATGATGAGCCTCACGCGCAACCGCAAGCTCTATCTCGTAGCCGATGTGCCGGGACGCTACATGCAGGAACTGTCGCAGGTGAAGACGGCGCGGTTCATGTCGTCGTATGGTGGCGAGCTATACGACCTGCAGCAGCTCAACGGACGCCCCGTGGCTTATGGCCGCACAACGACTGCCGGCTCGTCTTATGTGCCGGTGACATTCGAGTTCAACACCACGGCAGGACTGCTGCCGGGTATGGCTGTCACGGTTTATCTGGTCACCGGAACACGCAGTGGGGTGATAAGTGTGCCTGAGTCGGCACTGACCGAGGAGGAAGGCGCAAAGTATGTTTATGTGCGTAAGGATGCCGAATGTTATGAGAAACGCGAGGTACGCACGGGTGCGAGCGATGGCGCACGCAGGGAAATACTCAGTGGAATAAAGCCGGGCGAGACGGTGGTTACAAAGGGTGCCATAGAAGTGAAGCTGGCATCGGCTACCAACGCTATACCTCCTCACACTCATTCACATTGACATAAACTAAAAAGGAGAATAAATGCTTAACAAGATAATACATTTTTCGCTGCAGAACCGACTGATGGTTCTTGTTGCGTCTGTGCTGCTCATGGTGGGAGGCTTGTACATGGCCTTTCATACTGAGGTTGATGTGTTCCCCGACCTGAACGCTCCTACGGTGGTCATCATGACCGAGGCAGGCGGTATGGCGGCCGAGGAGGTGGAACGGCTCGTAACTTTTCCTATAGAGACGGCCGTCAATGGTGCGACAAATGTGCGCAGGGTGCGCTCGTCATCTACTACGGGTTTCTCTGTCGTATGGGTGGAGTTCGACTGGAACACCGACATTTATCTGGACCGACAGATAGTGTCAGAGAAGTTATCTACGGTGAGCGGAAGCCTGCCTGACAACGTGAGCCAACCGGTGCTCGGACCGCAATCGTCCATTCTCGGTGAGGTGCTCATAGTGGGACTTACGGCAGACAGCACTTCGATGCTCGACCTTCGCACAATCGCCGACTGGACCGTTCGTCCGCGGTTGCTCTCTACCGGTGGCGTGGCACAGGTGGCTGTGCTTGGCGGCGACATAAAGGAATATCAGATACTGATACATCCCGACCGCATGAAACACTACGGAGTGAGCCTTTCGGAGGTGATGGCCGCAACGCGCGGAATGAACCAGAACACCAGCGGAGGCGTGATATATCAGTATGGCAACGAGTATATAGTGCGTGGAATGGTTTCGTCTGACGATGTAGACAAGCTGGCACAGTCTGCTCTGAGAACTTCATCGGGCACCACGGTGACACTGTCCGATGTGGCTGATGTAAGGATAGGAGCTCAGCAACCCAAGCTGGGAGTGGCTTCGGTAAAAGGTAAGCCGGCTGTGCTGCTCACCGTGACGAAACAGCCTAACACCGGAACGATAGAGCTGACCGAGAAACTTGAGGAGGCCGTGAAGGATCTGAAAAAGAACATGCCGGCGGATGTGCATGTGTCGACCGACATATTCAGACAGTCAAACTTCATCAACAGTTCTATAGACAACGTGCAGGAGTCGCTCATCGAGGGTGCCATCTTTGTTGTGATTGTGCTGTTCCTGTTCCTTGCCAACGTGCGTACGACGGTCATATCGCTTGTCACTCTGCCGCTGTCGTTGCTCATAACGTTGCTCGTACTCCATTACATGGGACTGAGCATCAACACCATGAGCCTCGGAGGTATGGCCATTGCCATCGGCTCGCTTGTGGACGACGCCATAGTGGATGTGGAGAATGTGTGGAAGCATCTGCGTCAGAACCGCATGCTGCCGCGTGAGGAGCGCAAGCCGGTGCTCGACGTGGTGTTCAATGCTTCGCGCGAGGTGCGTATGCCTATCCTCAATTCCACCATTATAATAGTCATAAGCTTTGTGCCGCTGTTCTTCCTTAGTGGTATGGAGGGCAAGATGCTCATACCGCTTGGTATAGCGTTCATCGTGTCGCTGTTTGCATCCACCGTTGTCGCTCTTACGCTTACTCCGGTATTGTGCAGCTATCTGCTTGGCAGCCGCAAGGGCAGTGACGGACTGCCTAAAGAGGCATTCCTCGCAGTGTGGTTGCGTAAGTATTACGAGATAGCTTTGCTGTGGGTGCTCGGCCATAAGAAGACGGTGGTGGGCGGTACGGCTGCTCTGCTCTTGCTGGCCATAGGCTTCTTCTTCACGCTCGGACATAGTTTCCTCCCGGGTTTCAACGAGGGTTCGTTCACGATAAACATCAGTTCGTTGCCGGGAATATCGCTCGAGGAGTCGGACAAGATAGGTCGTCGCGCAGAGAAACTTCTGCTCTCGATTCCTGAGATAAAGACCGTTGCGCGCAAGACCGGTCGTGCCGAGCTCGACGAACATGCTCTCGGAGTGAATGTTTCGGAGATAGAAGCGCCGTTTGAACTGAAGGATCGTTCTCATGCCGAGCTGCTTGCCGACGTGCGAAAGAAGCTGTCTGTGCTCACGGGTGTGAACGTAGAGATAGGTCAGCCTATCAGTCACCGCATCGATGCGATGCTTAGTGGTACGCAGGCAAACATAGCCATAAAGCTGTTCGGCGACGATCTGAACCGCATGTTCCTTATCGGTAACGAGATAAAGGAGGCCATTGAACCGGTTGAAGGTATAGCCGACCTGAACGTGGAACAGCAGATTGAGCGTCCTGAACTGAAGATAGTGCCACGACGTGACATGCTGCGCAAGTACGGAATAACGCTTCCTGAGTTCGCGCAGTTCGTGTCGGTGTGCATGGCCGGAGAGACAGTCTCGCAGGTATATGAGAGCGGCAAGAGCTTCAACCTTGTGGTTCGCGTGGATGAGGACGACCGCAAGACCATGGAACGCATAGAGGACATGATGATAGACACGGCCGACGGACAGCGCATTCCGCTCTCCGAGGTGGCTGATGTGGAATCATCCAAGGGTCCGAACACAATCAACCGTGAGAACGTGAAACGTAAGATCGTGATATCTGCCAACACGAGTGGACGCGACCTTCGCAGCGTAGTGAACGACATACAGAAACGGATTGACAGTCAGATAAAGCTGCCGGAAGGTTATCATATAGAGTATGGTGGACAGTTCGAAAGCGAGCAGTCAGCCAGCCGTACGCTGATGATAACATCGCTGATGAGCATTGTTGTTATATTCCTGTTGCTCTACATGCAGTTCAAGAATACGTTTGAGAGTGGCGTGATAATGCTTAACCTGCCGCTTGCGCTCATTGGCGGAGTGTTCGCTCTTGTGTTTACAACGGGTGAGGTGAGCATTCCTGCCATCATTGGATTCATATCGCTGTTCGGTATCGCCACGCGTAACGGAATGTTGCTCATAACCCGATATAACACATTGCGCAACGAAGACGGACTTTCGGTACGCGAGAGTGTCATGCACGGTTCGCTCGACCGTCTTAATCCTATACTCATGACAGCTCTTTCATCGGCCCTTGCGCTTGTGCCTTTGGCATTGAAAGGCGACCTGCCGGGCAATGAGATTCAGAGTCCTATGGCAAAAGTGATATTGGGCGGACTGCTTACATCCACTTTCCTCAACGCATTCATATTGCCTGTTGTGTATGAGTGGATGCAGGGAAAGGAAGAAAAGATGAAACGAAATAAAACCAAATGATGATGAAGACTACTATTATATTTGCTGCGGCACTGGCATTCGGAATGAATGCCGGTGCACAGAGCATAAACGATATACTGAAAAGTGTGGAGCAGAACAATAAGGAGCTGCAGGCCATGAACGAACGCGGCAAGGCGCAGGCTCTTGATATTGATGCCCAGAATAATCTGAGTGACCCGAGCATTGAGTACAGTCCGTTTTTCGCAAAAGGCGTGAGTGGAGTGGCAAGCTCTGAACTCGTGGTGAAGCAGGGATTTGATTTTCCGACGCTATATGCTGCTCGCAGCAAGTCGGGAAAGCTCCAGAAAGATGTCGTGAACCTCGACTATCTGGCTTCGCGATGCAACATCCTGCTCTCGGCAAAGCAGTTGTGTCTCGACCTTATACTGCTCAATCAGGAGCACGAGCTGCTCGAGAAGCGCCGTAAGAACGCCGAGGAACTGCTCGCCATATATGAGACGAGAATGAAGAACGGCGATGCCACCATATTGGAGTTGAACAAAGTGAAGATGGACCGTATGAATGTGCAGACTGAGGTGACACAGAACGAGGCGGCTCATCAGACGGCATTGCAGTCGCTTCTGGCCTTGAACGGTAACATGCCGCTTGAGTTTGACCAGAAGGATTATCCTGCAAGTCAGGATGTCGTGGATTATGAGGCTCTTTATGACAAGGCTGTGGCTTCTGAACTTACGCTGCGTTCGGCGCGTGCGGACGTATTGGCGTCCGAACAGAATGTTAAGGTGAACAAGCAGAACTGGCTTCCCAAGTTCGAGGTTGGTTACAGACGCAATACCGATGGATCGGATGCCAGCAACGGTTTCATGGTTGGCGCTTCGTTCCCTTTGTTCTCCGGACGTAACAAACTGAAGTCGGCCAAGGCCAAACTGCAGGAATCCACGTTGCAGCTTGATAATGTGAAGGTGCAGACTGAGAACAATGTGCGCTCTAAGGTGAACGAGATGAAACAGCTGCGCAAGGCTGCCGATACATACGACACTGCGTTGCTAAATTCCACGCTCGACCTTCTGCGTAAGGCTGTCGAGGGCGGTGAGCTTTCAATAATAGAATATTATGTTGAGGCTGACGCCATTTATAAGAACCTGCAGACGCAGATGCGGCTTGAGAACCAGTATCAGAAGGCGTATGCCGAGCTGACAAAAGGGGAGCTGTGAGCCGTGTGATGTCCGGCCATGACGGTCGTCTGTCGTGGCGGACATTCCAAGAATAGAGACAGATGATATATGTATAAAAAAAGAAGCAGGACATTTGCCCTGCTTCTTTTTTATATTTTGAGATGTTTATTTTATCTTGTCGAATCCCTCACCGAATACTCCGTGACAGAACGATTGCGAGACGAGGGCATCCGGATCTATGCTTTTAATGTAATTGAAGAGATCCTGTGTCTCGTATTTACGTGCCAGAACAATCAGAATATCAACCTCTTGTTTAGAGTACCATCCCTTTCCTGTTATTGCCGTTACACCGCGATGGAGTTTCTGGTTGATTACGTCGGCAATCTTGTCATATTCTTTTGATATGATGATGAACTGCACTGTCTGGCGCGCTCCGTTTATTACGTAGTCGCATACAAAGCTTGCCACAAGAGTGAAGGCAATACCGTAAACAATCTTCTCAGAGCTGTGGAACAGTATGTATGACGAACTGATGATGGTGATATCGATGAACTGCATTGCCCGACCGAAACTCATACGGAAGTATTTGTTGAGCAGTGCGATGATGATGTCGGTGCCTCCTGTCGATCCGTTGTGCGAGAACACTATGCCGAGACCGGCTCCCGACATTGCACCTCCTATGAGCACATGCATGAAAGTATCCTTGCCCGCCGTGATGATTGGGAATGCCTGGAACAGCGGTTGCAGCGCACTGACAAGTACCGCCATTATCGTTACGCCGATGATTGTGCGTATGGTGAATTGCTTGGTGAGTGCCTTGAAGGCTATGATAAGCATTGTGGCGTTGAGAATATAGATTGACGCACCGGCCGGAAAGCGGAAAGCGTAGTATAATAACGCCGATATACCGGCAACGCCTCCCATTACAACCTTTTCAGGCAGAATGAATGCTGTGTATCCTATTGAATATAACAATATTCCGAAAAAGATGAAAAACAAATCTTTGTATTGCTGTTTTTTAATATGGTATTTTGCTTTACTGCTACTAATGCTCATGATATAAACATTTATATTTTTGTGATGCAAATATAATTTAAATTTTTTATAGCATCAAAAAAAATATGTTATATTTGACGGATGATGCCTCATAATATAATAAAGGTGGCAATAGCACACGGGCATTATTTTGTTACTTGTTTTAACATTTACGTGAGTTCTGATTATGGCTGACGCTTATGATATGCCTTATTGCCTTTTGTCGATGTCTGAAAGAAGAGGCAGAAGAAAATCAGTGGGGATGAAAATAATGTTCAGCGATTCTAAGGCGACTGAACGTTTTGCGTAAATCATAAATTCGGCTATGGACACATCTCTATGCCGACGGTTGCTGCGCTCCCGGATAAGCGGTGTTTTTCTTCAGCCGGGATGTGCCGATATAGACAACTTTCAATTTGTAACCGGTTTTCGTTTTTTCTGCC
>ERZ779850.3298-NODE-3298-length-11636-cov-2.512305_pt1 | contig 11636 bp, 6 predicted proteins | sample MGYA00511249_ERZ779850 | MGnify/ENA primary metagenome ERZ779850 (study PRJEB29588, sample SAMEA2162475) | human gut metagenome | biome: human gut; feature: human-associated habitat; material: faeces | place: Denmark | collected 2008/2010 ...
GTTGGATTTTCTTGATTTTTTGGAGAATCGTTCTCTGGTCAGTTTACAGTACCTGGAAAATGGCAGGTTCCGGCAGGAAATCAAAAAAAGAATCCGGAGGGGCCAGGTACTGAAAGCTGGCCAGAGAACGGCAGGTACTGGCAGATGCAAAAGGGGAAGTATGCATGTCAGAAACCTGCAAAAATTGAATCATATAGGGATATGTAATACTTAAGTTAAACGTTAAACTAAATCGTTAAAACAAGAATACTAAAAAAGAATGAGGTTGTCAAGAGGGAAAATGAAAAAACGTGAAAAAGAAGATTACGTGTTGTGGAAACTATAACATAGTAATGAGATAAAAAGACAGGAGCTGATATTTACAGCTCCTGCAAAAAATAATAGATGACAAATGGATTATGAAAAACTCTCTCTCAGCATCAGTTTCGCATGTACTTTCACATGCTCTGATGACATATCATTGTTTAAAATTTTTTTTCTCATCAGGCGCAGAACCTGCTGACCGATCTCTTTGTTTGGCATTTCTACTACACTAAGGGATGGAACATAGTAGGAAGCAGCTTCCGGATCCAACATACCAATGGAGAGAAGTTCTGCATCTCCCGGAACAGAGATCCCTTCTTCATGGAAAGCTCTTAAGGCACCCAGGGCAATGGCATCGGAGTCACAGAAGATCATTTTTGGTGGTTCCTTAAGGGCAGCGTATTGTTTGCCGATCTCATAACCGCCGTTTCGTGTACTGGATCCCTTCAGAATGTATTTTTCGTCTGTTTCAATTCCCAGACGTTCGCAGGAACTTATAAATGCCTGGACACGCTGACTGGTAGCAAAGTAGGAGTGTCTGGATGCAAAGATAGCTGCTTCTGTATAACCTTTCTGGCGGATCTTTGTGGCTGCCATCAGGCCGACTTCGTCATTATCGGTGCATACAGTGGAAAAATGTTCGGACTCACGGTTGATCAGTATCACTGGCATACGGGGGCAGATGCCCTCAAGCCACTGCTGGTCTTTGGCAGAGCATGCACCGATAATAGCGCCGCTGTAGCCATTTTTTAAGAAAGTGGTACCATATTGTTCCAGTTTATCATTTTCATAAGTCTGTATCATCATTTCACAGTCAAAGCCAGATTCGGCAATTTCTATCTGAATGAAATTTAAGAAAGAAGCCAGAATGGAAACACGATAGTCCAATGGCCAGAAAAATGCGATCACAGGGCGCTCATTTTCCTGGGAGCGCAGGCGTCTTGCGCTTAAGTTTGGCTGATAGCCTAAGTCACGCATTGCTTCTGCCACCCGTTGCTGGGTTGCGGCAGAGATCTTTCTTTCTTCTGCTTTTCCGTTTATGATAATGGACACGGTTGTAACGGATACACCGGCCTGTTTTGCCACATCTTTTATAGTTGCCATATATTCACCTTTATACCTTTTTTTGTTTACTAAAATCAATCTTAAGCCAGATTCACACATTATGTCAAGCAGGAAAGAATAAGGATATATCCCCTCCATAAAAAATGCACAATAAGTAATACGTTAAACTATATAAAACTGACAAAGAATATTGTATTTGTATCAAAACACTTGACAAAAGTCAAACGATAAACTATTATTTGTGCCAAGGATGAACGTTTTACTAACACGTTAAACTAAATGAGATATGTACATGTTACTACTAAATAAATGCAATACAAGAGATACAAAGATGCACAAGTACATATCCGCAAAAGCAAGGCATTTCGCCGGCTGTCCGATTTCTGGGGAAGAGAGATCTGACAGAGATGAAAAATGATAACTAATTAAAAACGATCAACCCCACAAAGAAAGGAAAGTACAGATTATGAGTAAAGTAAGCAGAGCAATGGACGGAAACGAAGCAGCAGCTTACGCTTCTTATGCTTTTACCGAAGTAGCAGCGATTTATCCGATCACACCATCTTCTCCAATGGCTGAACTGGTTGACAAGTGGTCAGCAAATGGAATGAAGAACATGTTCGGCCAGCAGGTAAAACTGGTTGAGATGCAGTCTGAGTGCGGAGCTGTTTCCGCAGTACATGGTGCATTAGACGGCGGTGTACTGGCAACTTCTTATACAGCATCCCAGGGACTTATGTTAATGATCCCGACCATGTACCGTATTGCAGGTCAGTTAAAGCCAGGTGTTATCCATGTAGCATCCAGAAACGTGGCAACCCATGCGATTTCTATTAACGCAGAGCATTCCGATGTTATGGCCTGTCGTCAGACCGGATATGCAATGTTAGCATCCTCTTCACCACAGGAAGCAATGGATTTAGGTGCAGTTGCTCATCTGGCAGCTATTAAAGGCCACGTACCTTTCCTTCATTTCTTTGATGGTTTCCGTACTTCCCATGAGATCCAAAAAGTAGAATGTCTGGATTACGAAGATTTAAAGAAACTGGTTGACTGGAAGGAACTGGAAAAATTCCGTGAGAATGCATTAAATCCAGAGCATCCTGTTTTAAGAACCACAGGTCAGTATTCTGATACATATTTCCAGAGCCGTGAAGCATGCAATACCTATTATGATGCACTGCCGGATATCGTTGCAGATTACATGAACGAGATCAGCAAGATCACAGGAAGAGATTATAAGCCATTTAACTACTATGGTGCTCCGGATGCAGAGCGTGTGATCGTAGTAATGGGATCTGCAAGCGGCGTTCTTTGCGAAACTGTAGATTACTTAAATGCAAAGGGCGAAAAGGTTGGTTTCATTGATGCTCATCTGTACCGCCCATTCTCAGCAAAGTATTTCTTAAGCCAGCTGCCTGAAACTGTAAAAATGATCACTGTTGGTGACCGTACCAAGGAGCCAGGTGCAGCAGGTGAGCCGCTGTACGAGGATGTATGTTCTGTGATCCTGGAGTCAGGCAGAAATATCAAGGTTTTAGCATGTCGTTATGGTCTGGCAAGCAAGGATTATACTCCAGACCAGGTTATCGCACAGTTTGACAATATGAAGGCAGCAGAGCCTATGAACCATTATACTGTAGGTATTAATGACGATGTAACCCATCTGTCACTGCCTATAGGACCAGAAGTAAATACTGTTCCGGAAGGAACCATCAGCTGCAAGTTCTGGGGGCTTGGTTCTGACGGTACTGTTGGTGCAAACAAGAACACCATTAAGATCATCGGTGACCACACAGACTTAAATGTTCAGGCTTACTTTGAGTATGACGGCAAGAAGTCCGGTGGTGTTACCCGTTCCCACTTACGTTTTGGCAAGAAGCCGATCAACTCTACCTACCTTGTAAACCACGCAGATTTCATTGCCTGCCACAATAAGTCCTATCTGGACCGCTATGATATCCTGGCAGATGCAAAGGAAGGCGCAAATGTGCTGATCACCTGCGACTGGAAGGGCGAAGAGTTAGAAAAGCATTTAACTCCTGCATTTAAGAAAGCAGCAGCATTAAAGAAGATCCATCTGTATACCATTGATTCCACTGCAATTGCTGCAGAACTGGGACTGGGAAGCAGGACCAATACCATTTTACAGGCTGCATTCTTCAAGATCACAGGTATTATCCCGATCGAAGAAGCAGTTGGATATATGAAGAAAGCTATCTTAAAGTCCTACGGAAGAAAGGGCGAAAAGATCGTCAACATGAACTACGCAGCTGTTGATAAGGGCGTAGAAATGGTAGAAGAGGCAGAAGTACCTGCAAGATGGGCTGATATCGAAATTCCAGAAGAGAAGATCGATGAGAACCTGCCAAAGTGGATCCGCAAGATCCAGATGCCTGTAAATGCTATGAAGGGCGATAATATTCCTGTCAGCGATTTCACCGATCTGCCAGACGGAACCATGCCTCAGGGTACTTCCAAGTACGAAAAGAGAGGTATTGCAGTTAATATTCCTGTTTGGGACAGCGAGAAATGTATCCAGTGTAATATGTGCTCCTACGTTTGCCCTCATTCCTGTATCCGTCCATTCCTTGTAAATGAGGATGAGGCAGCAAAGGCTCCTGAAACCTTTACAACAACTGCTGTTAAGGGCAAAGGCGCAGAAGGCTTACGTTTCCGTTTACAGGTATCCGCTCTTGACTGTACAGGCTGCGGAAGCTGTGCAAATGTATGCCCGTCTAAGGAAAAGGCTATTACCATGAAGCCATTAGACTCCCAGGCAGCAGAGATCGAAAACTGGAATTATGCAGTAAAACTTTCCAAGAAGAAAAATCCACTGGCTAAGAATACCGTTAAGGGAAGTCAGTTTGAGACTCCATTATTAGAGTTCTCCGGCGCATGTGCAGGCTGCGGTGAAACACCTTACGCAAAGCTGATGACCCAGATGTTTGGTGACCGTATGGTGATCGCAAATGCAACCGGCTGTACACAGGCATGGGGCGCAGCACTTCCTTGTGTACCTTATACAACCAATGAAAAGGGCTTTGGACCGGCATTCTCCAACTCCTTATTTGAGAACAACGCAGAATTTTCCCTTGGTATGTGCCTTGCAGTGACACAGCAGAGAGAAAGAGTTGCAGGTGTTGTAAAAGAGCTGAAGGAAAATAGCGTAGATGCATCTTTAAGTGCAGCAATTGATGCATGGTTTGATGCTTATAATGATGGCGACAAGACCATGGAAGTAAGCGAAAACCTGGTTAAGGCATTAGAAGCAGCAGAACTTACAGGAGAGCAGGCTGACCGCAAGGCAGATATCTTAAACAACAAGGAGCATCTGTCCAAGAAATCCATGTGGATGTACGGCGGCGACGGCTGGGCTTATGATATCGGCTTTGGCGGTTTGGACCATGTATTAGCAAGCGGAACTGACGTAAACATCCTGGTTGTAGATACCGAAGTTTACTCCAATACAGGCGGTCAGGCTTCCAAGGCAACACAGATCGGTGCAGTTGCACAGTTTGCAGCTTCCGGTAAGAAGACAAAGAAGAAAGATTTAGGCCTGATGGCAATGCAGTATGGTTACTGCTATGTAGCCCAGGTAGCTATGGGTGCAAATCCTGCACAGCTGGCAAAGGTATTAAAAGAAGCAGAAGAATTCAAGGGTCCGTCCCTGATCATCGCCTATGCTCCATGTATCAACCACGGTCTTGTAAAGGGCATGGGATGCGCACAGCAGGAAGCAAAAGAAGCAGTAGCAGCAGGTTACTGGAACCTGTACCACTATAATCCAGACCTTAAGAAAGAAGGAAAAAATCCATTTGTTCTGGACTCCAAGGAGCCAACTCTGAACTTAAGAGACTTCCTTATGGGTGAAGTAAGATTTTCCGCATTAACAAGAACCTTCCCGGAGGAAGCGGAAAAACTTCTTGCAGAAGCAGAACTGGATGCAAAGGAGAAGTACCAGGAGTATAAAAAACTGGCAGAGGGGTAATAAAAATGGGAAATGTGAAGATGCAGAAAGTGGATCTGTGTGTGATCCAGGATAATGAACTTGCACAGGTATTTTTAAAAACAGAAAAGAAACCCGCAGTAGCAACCGTAGTTGTAGTTGATCAGACCGTACCTCCCAATTCACCGGAGGTATCCGGTCTACATAAAGCCTTAAGAGAAAAGGCAGAAAAGGAAAACATTCCATTTTACTATGGAAAAGGAATGTGCGGAAAGCTTCTTGCAGATGGTCTTTTAAAACCAGGTCAGAGAGCTGTCACCTGTGATAAGGCAGCGGGAGCAGCCGGCGCCATCGGCGCTCAGGTCACCTGCGCAGATCCGACACAGTTAAAGCAGGTATTAGAGACCGGCGAACTGCTGTTAGAAGAACCTGAAAACGGTGCTTTAAAAGAAACAGTAAAATTAACTGGAAAACTGCCAGAGGGACTTTCTGCAAAAGATCTGGCTTTAAGCTTGGTAAAAGAACTGGGAGCAGAAAATTTAGCAGGAAAGCTTTTAAGCCTGACAGGAGATACCTTAGAGGATATGGAACTGTCTGAAAAAATGGTTCTCTGCGGAGTTCTTGAAAAAGCCGGAGCAACTGCTGTTACAGTGGAAAAAGAGGCAGAGGAAAAGACAGATGTTGTATTTGATGCAGCACAGACAAAAGAACTGACTGCTTTTCCAGGAGGATATAAAGAGTTTGCAGCATTAGAGGAACTGCCGGTGACAGATGTAAAATCCGTATTTATCGGCGGAACTACCGGCGGCAATTTAAAAGATCTGGAAACCGTATCTTCTATGTTAAAGGGAAGAAAGATCGCATACGGACTGCGCCTGGTAGTAGCACCTTCTGATGCAGACACTTATATCAAGGCAGCAACTGCCGGATATATTACAGATATTTTAGAGGCTGGCGGAATTGTGATCAACCACTGCGGAAATCCGGAAGTTCAGGGACGTATTGGAAAAACGGAAGTTATGGTATCTAATGATCTGGAAAATAAGCCTGGTTATGCCGGCTTTGACACATCAAAGACCTATCTGACTTCCACAAAAGCAGCTGTAGAAGCAGCCCTTCTTGGAACCTTAGGTTATAAAGAAGAAGCACCGGCAGCAGAGGAAGAAGAGACAGAAAATCATTCTCTCACATTTGAAGGACGCTGCTGGAAGTTTGGAAATGATATTGACACAGATATTATCATCCCAACACAGCACTTAAACTATGAAACCATGGATGAGATCAAGGTTCATGCCTTTGAGCCTTTAAGACCGGAACTGGCAGCTAAACTTCGTGAAGGTGATCTGATCGTAGCAGGAAATAACTTTGGCTGTGGTTCTTCCAGAGAACAGGCTGCAGAGGTTCTGGTAGCAAATGGCGTACACTGTGTCATTGCAAAATCATTTGCACGTATTTTCTTCCGGAATGCTATTAATAACGGTATCCTACTTCTGGAATGCCCGGATCTTCCAGATGATGTAAATGAGGGAGATACAGTAAAAGTAGAGCTGGATAAGCAGCAGATCAGTGCCAACGGAAAGACTTACAAGATCCCGGCAATTCCGGAAAATCTGTACCACATCATCATGGACGGTGGTCTGGTAAAGAGCATTATGAAAAAAGTAGAGAAAGGCCTGTTATAGGAAGGGGGTAAGAATATGGGACATACATTAGCTGAAAAGATCATTATGAAGCACATTGGCGGTAAAAGCGTAAAGCCGGGAGATCTGGTAGTTGTAGAGCCGGACTGCGTAGTGATCCATGATATTTATACCGCTTTCCTTCAGGATAAAATGAAGAAAATGGGACTTACCAAGGTGTGGAATACAGATAAGATCGTCATCATGCACGATCATCTGATGCCAGCCTGCTTAGAGGGCGACCCACGAAGCCTGGAAGCCGGTTATGAACTGGTAAAAGAGTATGGTATCCGCCATTTCCACGCTACCGGCGGTATCGTTCACCAGTTAGTTCCTGAGTTAGGCTATTCCAAGCCAGGTGACATTGTATTTGTAACAGACTCCCACACACCTACCTACGGTGCTGTAGGCTGCTTCTCTACCGGTGTTGGATACACAGAAATGGCAGCTGTATGGGGAACCGGCCAGATGTGGTTAAGAGTTCCAAGCAGCATTAAGATCCAGATCGACGGAGTACTTCCTCCTCATGTATACGCAAAGGACATTATCCTTCGGGTATTAGGAGATCTGGGAGCTGCAGGCGGTACCTATAAGTCTCTGGAATTCTGTGGAACTGCCATTGATGCATTAGGTATTGACGGCCGTATGACCATTGCAAACATGGTTGTAGAGTGCGGTGGAAAAGCAGGACTTTTCGCAGCAGACCAGAAATGCGCTGATTACTGCGGCGTAGATTATGAGGACGTTGCCTGGGTAAAGGCAGATGAAGATGCTGAGTATGAAAGAGTTCTCACTTATAAGGCAGAAGATTTAGAGCCAGTATTATCCTGTCCGCCATATGTGGATAATGTGCATCCACTGTCTGAGGTGAAAGGTGTCAGACTGGATCAGGTATTTATCGGTTCCTGTACCAATGGCCGTTTGGAAGATCTGAAGATCGCAGCAAATGTGATGAAGGGTAAAAAGATCAGCTCTCACGTAAAATGCATCGTAACACCCGCTTCCAACAGCATTATGGAAGAGGCAATGAAGGAAGGCTATATCCAGACGCTGGTAGAAGCAGGAGCGCTGGTAACACCGCCGTACTGCTCCTTCTGTGAGGGACGTACCATGGGTCTGCTTTCAGATGACGAGGTAGTTCTTGGAACCAACAACCGTAACTTCTTAGGACGCTATGGTTCTCCAAAGGCAAAAGCATATCTGTCATCACCGGAAGTAGCTGCTGCATCCGCTGTTATGGGCGTGATCACAGATCCGGCAGAACTGAGTTAAAACAGATAGGATCATAAATATAGAAAGGACCTGGAAAATGAGATCATTAAGAGAAGTAAGAGACAGCCTGTTAGCCAGAGAGAAAAAAAGGATCGCAGTGGCTGCGGCAGAGGACAGACCTGTTCTGGAAGCAGTAAAAGAGGCAGTACAGATGGGGATCGCAGAGGCAACTCTCTGCGGTGATGAGGCAAAGATCCGCCAGATCGCAGAAGAGATCGAGCTGGATGTAAACAAAGTAACCATTGTAAATGAACCGGATATCAGAAAATCAGCAGAAGCGGCTGTAAAACTGGTACATAACGGGGAAGCACAGCTTGTTATGAAAGGTCTCATCGGAACCGCGGATTTCCTGCGGGCTGTATTAAATAAAGAATGGGGACTTCGTACCGGCAAGATCTTAAGCCATGTGGCTGTATTTGACTCTGTAAAATTAGACCGTCTGATCCTTATGACAGACGCAGCTATGGTCATGTATCCAACACTGGAAGAAAAGATCGCCATGATCAACAATACCATTCCTGTATGCCAGGCACTGGAGATCGAAGATCCAAAGGCAGCAGCTGTGTGTGCAGTAGAGGTATTAAATCCTTCCATGCAGCCTACACTGGATGCAGCTTCCCTGGCCATCATGAGCCAGAGAGGCCAGTTTAAGGGAATTACCGTAGACGGACCTCTGGCACTGGACAATGCATTAAATGAAGATGCAGCCCGTCACAAAGGCATCAAGAGCCCGGTTGCAGGCCATGCAGATGTACTGCTTATGCCAAATATCGAGTGCGGAAACATTATGTGGAAGACTCTGGTATACATGGCAAGATGCGAAATCGCAGGCGTACTGATGGGAGCTGCAGCACCGGTTGTCATTACTTCCCGTTCTGATGCACCTGAAACCAAGTTAAACAGTATTGCCCTTGCTCTGCTGATCGCAGGAAACAAGGACAAGAAATAAAGAGGTACCTACATGAAAGATAAAGTATTGATCCTGAATCCAGGTTCTACATCCACCAAGATCGCAGTTTACTGCAACGATGAGATCATCCACCTGGAAAGTATCCAGCATTCCCACGAAGATCTGGCTCCCTTTGCCCATGTGCAGGACCAGAAGGAATACCGCCTGGAAAAGATATTAAATGTTCTTGATAAAGCGGGTATCAAACTGGATGAACTGATCTGTATTTCCGCAAGAGGCGGACTTCTCCACCCGATTCCAGGTGGTACCTATGAAGTAAATGACATCATGGTAGATGAAATGATGCATCCGAAAAAGGAACATGCCTGCAACCTGGGTGCTCTTATTGGAAAAGATCTGGCTGACCGTGTAGGCATTAAATCCTATATCGTAGACCCGGTAGTAGTAGATGAGCTGTGGCCATGGGCAAGAATGACAGGTCTTAAAGAAGTAAAAAGAGTCTGCCAGTTCCATGTATTAAACCAGAAAGCCATTGCCAGAAAGGTTGCCAGAGTCCTTGGAAAGACCTACGAAGAGGTAAATGTGATCGTCTGCCATATCGGCGGTGGTATTACTGTTGGCATGCACCGTTGTGGCAAGGTAGTAGATGTAAACAATGGTCTTGACGGAGACGGACCAATGTCACCGGAGCGTTCCGGAGGACTGCCAAATGCAGATGTGCTGGATCTGGCATACAATCATGGTTTAACCTATGAAGAAGCTTACCGTACCATGGTAGGAAAGGGTGGATTTGTAAGCCATTTAGGCACCAATGATGCCAGAGCTGTAGAAGCAATGATCGATAACGGCGATGAGTATGCAAAGCTGGTTTTTGAGACCATGGCATATCAGATCGCAAAAGAGGTTGGTGCTCTTGCTACCACTGTAAACGGCAGAGTGGATGCAATCGCACTGACCGGCGGTATCGTTTATTCCAAGCGTATGGCTGACTGGATCACAGACAGAGTATCCTTTATCGCACCTGTATATCGTTATCCGGGAGAAGGCGAGATCCAGGCTCTTTACGAAGGCGCTATGCGTGTGGTAAGAGGGGAAGAAGAAGCTAAGATTTACGAATAAGCAAAATACTATATGTCCCCTCTTGCTTTAGGGGACGACTGTAGAAAGAGGAAAAATATGGGTAAAAAAGTGGAATTTAAAGTCTGCGGACTTTCAGCAAAGTACTTTGTACCGTTGTTTTTAGTCATTATCATCTGTACTTACGGCGGTTTTATGCCAACTGTAAAGATCGGTGAGACTACTGGTGTTGGAATGGTAGGAACTCTGGCGTTTTTAATGAGTGTAGGCGGCCTGTTCTTCTGGCTTGGTAACAGTATTCCTGTTGTAAACAGCTATTTAGGTGGTTCCGTGCTCTTCTGTATGTTTGGACCGGCACTGTTAAATTACTTTGGTCTTCTGCCAGAGACCACTGTAAAAGGTGTTTCTATCCTTATGAAATATGGTCTGCAGGACGTATATATCGCAGCTCTCCTTTGCGGTTCCGTCCTGTATATGGACCGTAAGATCTTATTAGGTGCTATTTCCCGTTATCTGCCGGCGATCCTGGGCTCCCAGGTATTTGCACTGGGCTTCTGCTTCCTTGGCGGACTGATCACAGGTTATGGACCTTTAAATGCAGTATTTGATATTGGCGCACCAACTATGTCCGGTGGTTCCGGCGGTGCTTTAGTAACCATTCCTACTCTGTACACTGACCTTTCCGGTACAGACTGGATGAGCATGTCCGGTATGTTCTTATGCTATGTTTCACTGTCTAACGTAGTTGCTATCTTGATGTGTGCTCTTTCCAAGCCTATCCTTAGAAAAATGGGTATGGTATCTCCTGAAGATAATCAGGGTATCCTTCGCGGAGCAGGCACTATGCAGACAGAGGCATCTGAGCAGCTTCCGGCTCTCAGTGCTGATCCTACCAAAGTCTGCGGCGGTATCTTTATCTGCCTTGGCATCTATCTGTTAGGAACTATTTTAGGCAAGCTTCCTGGAACCAAAGTGATTGCAGGACTTGCATGGGCGATCATCATCGCTGTTGTGATCAAATGCACCGGTATCATGGAAGACAAGATCACAAATTATACTGTAAACGGTATGAACTTTATGTTAAAGGGACTGCTGCCAGCGATCATCGCAGGTATCGGCATCAACTCTATCAGTATTGAGACTATGATCAGCTACTTTACACCGGCTGCTCTGGTCATCATTGTTCTGGCTGTATTAGGCGCTTACATTGGCGCAATCATCTTCGGACACCTCTTTGGCCTGTGGGGCTACGAAGCTGGTATCACAGCAGGACTTTGCTGCTGCAACATCGGTGGTTCCGGTGACCTGGCAGTTCTGACTGCAGGCGACAGAATGAGCCTGTTAGCATTCTCCTCCATTTCCACCCGTATCGGCGGTGCGC
>ERZ779850.3300-NODE-3300-length-11620-cov-6.682663_pt1 | contig 11620 bp, 10 predicted proteins | sample MGYA00511249_ERZ779850 | MGnify/ENA primary metagenome ERZ779850 (study PRJEB29588, sample SAMEA2162475) | human gut metagenome | biome: human gut; feature: human-associated habitat; material: faeces | place: Denmark | collected 2008/2010 ...
CGCCTGGCGCTGCTGTGCGCCGCCGCGCGGACGCTGGCTCTGCTGGCGCGTGGGCGCAGGCAGCGTGCGCTTGATGGAAAGATTGATCTTTCCATTGTCCAGTCCGATGACCATGACCTTGACGGTCTGACCCTCGGTCAGATACTCGTGCAGATCGCTCACATAGGTGTGCGCGACCTCGGAAATGTGGACAAGTCCGGTCGTATTTGCGTCCAGCGCGACGAACGCGCCGAATTTTGTCAGACTCTTGACGGTTCCTTCAACAATTTCTCCAACCTTCAACTGCATCTTTCTATCCTAATCCCCCATTTTGTTAGTCACCGACGTCTTCAAAGACAATCTCACCCTCTGAAACCATGCCGAGCTGGTCGCGCGCGACCTGTTCCAGCCCATCGGGTGTGTCGAGCGCGTCGATCGAACTCTGCAGACGGTCATTTTCCTGCTGTGTGCTTGCGATAGAACTTGTCAGCCCGGCGGCTTCGGCTTCCTTTTCGTTGATCTGGGAACGAAGGCGCACCAGGGTAACAGTGGCGTACACAACGAGGATCAGAATCACCAGCTTGACCAGCAGAGACGACTTGACGAATTTCATTCCGGCGTCTGCTCCTTTCGAGTTGTGCGTGTTTCCAATCGAGAATATGCTTACAGGTCATTGTACCCCATTTTCGGAAACTTGCAAAGAGGGTTTTTGAAATTTTTTTGAGAAATTTCAAGAAAAAGCGCAGCGGCGCGAGCAGCGTCCGCAAAATCCGCCCCAGCAGGCGGAAAAGCGTCCGGAATACGCGCAGCACAAACGGGCTGAGCGTCAGAAAATACAAAACAGCGGTCAAAAATACAGCGAGGAACACATACAGCCGGAACTGTCCCTGCCCCGCCGTGAGCGCGAAGGACAAAAACGAGGCCGTGAGCAGCAGCCCGAACAGTGCGTCCGCTGCGAAGCCCGTCTGCGGCAAGAGCCGCCGCAGCGCCCGCAGCAGATCGTATGCCAGACACAGCCCCAGCCCCAGAAGCACCCCCTGCGCAAAGGTCAGCGCCTGCGCCGAGACAGGGATCTCCATCAGCCGAACAGCCGGGCGAAAAAGCCGCCGCGCGGAATATCATCCTCATACGAGATCGCATCGACGCTCCCATCGACCAAAACCTGCCCGCCGTCGATAGACAGCTGCTGCAGATGCAGCCCCTGTCCGCGGATGGACATCGGGCCGCGCGTGGAGGTCAGCAAAATCTCCGTGTCGTCAAAACTTTCGACCTCCAGAACGCCTGTGATGGAAAGACGGCTGCGCGAGTCGAGCGTCAGCCGGTGCGGCTGCTGGGCAAGGTTCGTTTCGATCAGCGCCTGCTGCATGCTATCATCCTTTCTTCTGTCCGGGTATGCCGGCTTCTCCCTACATATATACGCGGGAAGGACGGGCCTATGCAGCTTTTTTATGTTCAGATTTCGCGGTACATGGCTGCCGCGTCGTCCTTGCGCACAGCCTCGGCCACGGCGAGTACCTCGACCGTGACGGTTCGCGCGCCGAAGGCGATGGCGATATGATCGCCGACCTTGACGTCATAGCTGGCCTTGGCGGGCTTGCCGTTGACTGTCACGCGGGTGTTGTCGCACGCCTCGTTTGCAACTGTGCGGCGCTTGATAAGGCGGGAAACCTTCAGATATTTATCGAGTCTCATGGCATTTGCCTTTCTGCCGGCTTCGCCGGCGGTGTATTTTGCCGGGCGGACAGCAGTGTCCGCCCGGCAAAGCATGAATACGCAGCCGCCTTTCAGTCTTCCATCACGGACGGGCAGGTGCGGACATATTCGTAGAACTGTGCGTTCGCCGCTTCCATGTACGGCGTGACCCAGAGCGTGCCGACGCCGAGGCACAAAGAGCCGACGATGATCCAGCCGAGAAAGCTCAGGTCGAGCACGAATTTTTCCCACTTGTGGCCGTTCATCAGCTGACGGCTTGCGGTGATGCAGGCGTTCCAGCCGTAATCGGGGTGGTCGAGCTTGATATAGTATGCCATAGAATAGGCATACGCCTTGACAATGCCGGGGATGACGAACAGCAGCGACCACAGGAATGTGAAGAGCCACGTCATGAGGCCAATCAGAAACGTGCCGCCGAAATCATCCTGAAAGCCACGGAACATATCGCCCAGCTGCACGGACTGATGGTCGCGCGCCTGCTTGAGGAAGATATACGCCATGCCGTATTCCAGCGGGCCGACCACGAGCAGCGCGCCGATACCGGGGATGATCCCGGCGGCAGCCGACTCCATCAGACCGATCAGCAGGCACACGGCCAGCCCCATCATCCAGAGGTTCTGAAAAATACCGCCGCCAAGCTGTGCTCTTGCGCGGGCTTTTAATTCTGAACAACTCATAAACTACACAGTCCTTTCTGAATTCTCTTATTTCTTCCTTTTTCCGGACGCGTCCATTATACTGTATGCGTTTCGGGAATGCAAGATTCAGAATTCCGGGACACCTGCGAGGCACAGCGGCAGTTCCAGCCCGTTTGCTTCCAGAAGCGCCTTGTCGCGCAGAAGTTCCTGCGCGGGGCCGTCGGCAGCCAATGCGCCGTCCGCGATCAGAAGCACGCGGCGGCACGTTTCCAGAACCAGATCCAGATCGTGCGAGGCAATCAGTTTCGTCTCCGGCCTTGCGCGCAGGACATTGATCAATGTGCGGCGGTTGCGCGGGTCGAGCGCGGTGGACGGCTCGTCCATGAAAAGCATATCCGGCTTCATGGCAAGAATGACCGCGATAGCAGCCATGCGCTTTTCTCCACCGGACATTTTGTGGTTGTGGCGCAGCTTCAGATGCTCCATGTGCAAACTGGCAAGCGTTTCGTCCGCCTGCCGCTCGGCCTCTGCGCGGCTCAGACCGTAGTTCATCGGCCCAAAGAGCATATCGTCCAGCACGGTCGGCATGAACATCTGATTATCTGCGTCTTGCAGCACATAGCCCAGCTTCCGATGCACGGCAGGCAGGTTTTCCCGCGTGACGGGAAGATTATCCACGGTGATGCTGCCCGTATACGGGACGAGGCCGAGCGCGGCCTTCATAAGCGTGGACTTTCCCGCGCCGTTCGCGCCAAGCAGGCCGACCTGTTCACCGTCCCGAATGGAAAACGAAAGGCCGCGCAGCACCTGCGTTCCGCCGTAAAATACGCTGACGTGATCAAATACCAGCATAAGCGCCTCCTGTCTCAGACAAACAGTCCGCCCATAAGCGCGGACAAATCAAAATAACGAGCCAGCAGCATCAGCGCCGGACACACGAGTGCATACGGCCACGACGCCTCCGAGCCTCGTCCGCGCACAGCGCCGGGGAATTCGCCGCTGAACCCGCGCAACTCCATACTCTCGTAGAGCGCCTGCGCCCGATCCATGCTGCGCAGCAGCAGCTGGCCGAGAAACGAGCCCCACGCGGAAATATGAATCCCCTTCTGCCCCGGCGCGCGGAGACTGTAGGCCTGCTGCATCACAGCGACCTCGGAAAGAAGCAGACCGACATAGCGAAACGTCAGCAGCAGAAGGTTTGTCAGCAGTTTCGGTACATGCAGCTGCCGCAGCGCGCGGCAGATTGCCTCGATCGTGGTCGTGGCCATCAGCAGGAACGACGCAAGCAGGCAGAAAACGCCCTTCAAAATCAACGTCAGCATGGACAACACGCCGCCTGAGACGGCAAGCGTGCCGACCTGCACCACGATCTGCCGGTCAAACAGCGGATTTAAAAGCCCGACCGCGCACACGAGCGGCAGCACCATGCGCAGCTTCTGAAAGCACAGACGCATCGGAAGCCCGGCAAGCTGATAACCTGCAACCGGGAACAGCGACCATTCCAGTCCGTCCGGGCTGGAACTTGCCAGCAGCGACAGTCCGCCGCCAATGACAAGCGCTGCGGCTGCCAGAATCGCCAGCGCCGCCTTGCGCGAGCAGCGGTTTTTCGCGCCGGTACCTGCTGCGCCCTGCAAAAGTTCGGGCCGCGTCTGATAGACGAAAAGCAGCACCGCCGCGGTAATCAGGCCCTCGACCAAGCCAATCGCCAGATGGATTGGCTGCATCAGCGCCGCAAACGCACCGAGCGGCAGAGCCGTGATGCCGGAGAGCGTCGTCTCCAGCACAACGGAGAACGCACCAAGCTGAAGCGTGACGACGCAGCCGAGCACCGACGCAAGCGCCCCGGGGGGGATATTTCGGCGAAAAAAGTTTTCCTCCGTTCGTTGATGAACCGCACAAATCCGAAGATACGAATTTGTGAAAGACTGCTGAAAAAATTGAAATCGCAAGATTGTCGGATAAAAAAAGCAAGTCTAACATTGAAGAAACGGCCGGTTCCGCTATGATGATGGTATCCGAAGGCGGTTCTCGCCAGAAACCATCCGCCCTCAAGCGCATATTTGTATAAAACCAAACAATGGATACAGGAGGATACAGACATGGCAACATTCAGATTTACCGCAGGCCCGTGGAACGTCCACGAGGGCAACGAAACCTTTGGCCCCGGCCATCGCAAGAGCATTCCTCTCGAGGAGAAAATGAAGAAGTACGCCGAGATCGGCCTGGCCGGCATGCAGTTCCATGACGACGACGCCGTTCCCGACATGAACAACATGACCGAGAAGCAGATCATCGACTACGCAAAGGACGTCAAGGCGATGCTCGACAAATACGGCCTGTTTGCAGAGTTTGTCGCGCCGCGTCTGTGGTTCGACAAGCGCACGAATGACGGCGGCTTCACTGCTTCCCGCAAGGAAGACCGTGAGTTTGCCCAGTGGCGTGCCCGCCGCTCCTGCGACATCGCTAAGGCGCTTGGCACGAACAAGATCCAGCTGTGGCTGGCCCGTGAGGGCACGCTCTGCGCCGAGGGCAAGAATCCCGTTGAAATGACCCTCCAGCTGCGCGACGCGTTCAACGACATCCTGACCTATCGTGATGATGCGCTGATTCTCGTCGAGCCGAAGCCCAATGAGCCCATCGACCGCTCCATCTGCGGCACTGCCGGTCACGCACTGGCTGTCGGCGCTTACACTGTTGATCCGAACCGTGTCGGCCTGTGCATTGAATCCGCGCACTCCATCCTCGCTGGTCTCGATCCCGCAAACGACATGGGCTTCGCACTGGCTCTGAACAAGCTGTGGGGCGTGCATCTGAACGACCAGAACGGCTGCCGCTATGACCAGGATAAGGCGTTCGGCGTTGACAACCTGCGCAACGCATTCAACCAGGTCAAGGTTCTGTACGAAAACAACTTCGGCGACCGCGGCAACTTCGAGTGCGTCGGTCTCGACGTCAAGGCTATGCGTACCCAGCCCGACGAGGACTGCTACCGCCACCTCATCAACTCCAAGAAGATCTTCGAGAAGCTGCTGGACAAGGTCAAGAGATTCGACTACGAATTCCAGGCTGCCTGCGTCAAGGAGCAGAATTTCGAGAAACTCGAAATGTATGTCATGGACCTGCTGATGGGCGACTGATAAAAAATCCGGGCTGCCGCTTCTGCGGCAGCCCGCTGCATATCCGGAAAATGAGAAAAACCTTGAAAACAGATGTTTTCAAGGTTTTTCTGGCGCGGAAGGAGAGATTTGAACTCTCGCGCGCTTTTTAGACGCCTACTCCCTTAGCAGGGGAGCCCCTTCGGCCACTTGGGTACTTCCGCAGGTCGGTTGAGCCGATATGAAGGAAAGAAAATGGCGGAGAGAGTGGGATTCGAACCCACGGCACATTGCTGTGTCACTGGTTTTCAAGACCAGCTCCTTAAACCGCTCGGACATCTCTCCGAATGCCGGCCTCCAAAGCCGTGAATTATCTTATCATATCCAGGCAGGTTTGTCAATTCCTTTTGCAGAAACCGATGAATATTTTAGGAAGAAACCTTGATGTTCCCATGGGAAAGTGCTATACTAATTCAATAAAATAATGCAACTGGAAGGTGCTCCTGTATGACAAAAATTGATATTTATTCCGGTTTCCTTGGCGCTGGCAAGACAACGCTTATCAAAAAGATGATCAAGGAAGCCTATCACGGCCAGAAAATTGTCCTCATTGAGAACGAATTCGGCGAGATCGGCATTGACGGCGGCTTTCTGCAGGAGGCGGGCATTCAGATCACGGAGATGAACTCCGGCTGCATCTGCTGCTCGCTGGTGGGCGATTTCGGCCGCGCGCTCAAGAAGGTCATTGCAGACTATGCACCGGATCGTATTCTGATCGAGCCGTCCGGCGTCGGCAAGCTGTCCGACGTCATCGGCGCCGTGCGCAAGGTTACGTCCGACGACGTGCAGCTTGGTAATTTCGTGACCGTGGCGGACGCGACGAAGTGCAAGATGTATATGAAGAACTTCGGCGAGTTCTACAACAACCAGATTGAGACGGCTAACACCATCATTCTCAGCCGCACCGACGGCATGGCAGAGGAAAAGCTTGACCAGTGCGTTGCGATGATTCGTGAGCACAACAAGGACGCCGTGATCGTCACGACCCCGTGGCCGGAGCTCACCGGCGAGCAGCTGATGGAGGCCATGGAGCAGCGCAGCACCATCGCCATCGAACTGGCAAAGCTGGAGGAAGAGGCGCACCATCATCATGACCATGACGATGACGACGAATGCGACGATCCCAACTGCGCCTGCCACCATCATCACCACGACGATGAGGAAGATGAGGATGAACATGCGCATGAGCATCACCATCACCACTATGATGACGACGAGGATGAGGAGTGCGACGACCCGGACTGCGCCTGCCATCACCATCATGACGACGAGGATGAGGACGAGCATGCGCACCACCATCATCACCATCACCACCACGGCCATGACGCCGACGAGGTTTTCATCAGCTGGGGCGAGGAAACGCATAAGAAATTCACGAAGGCCGAGATCGAACGCATCCTGAAAGCGCTCGAGGACGCGGATACCTATGGCATCGTCCTGCGCGCGAAGGGCTATGTCGCAAACGCCGAGGGAGAAAAGTGGATTCACTTCGACTACGTTCCCGGTGAGCCTGATATCCGCGACGGCGGCGCAATGGTCACGGGCCGCATCTGCGTGATCGGATCGAAGCTGAACGAAGAGGCTGTCGCAGCGCTCTTCGGCGTGGAAAAGCAGTAAGGAGTTTTCTCTATGGCTATGCCCGATATCCCCATGTACGTCTTTACCGGCTTTCTGGAGTCCGGCAAGACGAAGTTCATTCAGGAAACGCTCGAGGACGAGCGTTTCAACACCGGTGAGCGGACGCTCCTGCTGGTTTTCGAGGAGGGTGAGGAGGAATACGACGTCTCAACCTATCCCCACAAGGAGGTCTACGAGCAGGTTCTGGACTATGAAGACCTGAGCCCGGAAATGCTGACCGATCTGCAAAAGAAATACCGGGCCGAGCGTGTAGTCGTTGAGTTGAATGGCATGCACCTTGCGGCGGATTTCTATCTCAAGACGCCGGATCACTGGAAGATCGCGCAGGAAGTCATGTTTGCCGACGCTTCGACCTTCCTCAGCTATAACGCCAATATGCGCCAGCTTGTCGTGGACAAGCTGGCAGGCGCGGAGATGCTGGTTCTCAACCGCATGGCCCCCGGCACGGACGTGATGCCGTATCACAAGATCGCCCGGGCCGTGAACCGGAAGATCGATATTCTGTATGAATATACCGACGGATCGACCCACTATGACGACATTGAAGATCCGCTGCCGTTTGACCTGAACGCGCCTGTGATCGAGATCAAGGACGAGGATTACGCCCTGTTCTACCGCGATATCACGGAGGAACCCAAGAAATACGCGGGCAAGACCGTGAAATTCAAGGGTCAGGTCGCGCGCCTGCGCCGGGAAAAGGAGGGCATGTTTGCCCCTGGCCGGTTCGTCATGACCTGCTGTGAGGCGGATATCACGTTCATGGGTCTGCCATGCAAATTTGCGGCTGCCTCCGGTCTTGCGGCCAGAAGCTGGGTCTGGGTGACAGCGACCGTCGAGGTCAAGTTCCACACGCTTTACAAGGGCGTCGGCCCCATCCTGACAGCTGTGAATGTGCAGCCCGCCGAGCCTGCCGAACAGAACGTCGCAACGTTCTGATACCTGCATACCGTTCTGCTGCATCGCTTCAGTCTTTCCGCAAGCACTGCGCATCCAAGCAGCCGGCAGAGTCTGTTCTGCCGGCTGCTTTTGTTCGCATAATGCTTGCTAAAAATAAGAAACAGAGGAAAACGGAGGAAGAAAGTATGAAAATCATTCAAAAAGCAGCGCTGCTGCTGGCGCTTGTCCTGCTGCTGAGCACGGCGGCGCTTGCCGCAACTGTCACAACTGCGGACGAGACCATCGGCGGTGCGGCGGCGCAGGTCGTCTATGTGACGCCTAGTGCGAACACCGAAATCCGCGCCATCATCGCCAACGGCCAGCTTGGCACGACCGCAGAGGCGGAAGCCGTCATTGCCCGGGAGGGCAAGAAAATCGTTGCTGCTATCAATGGCAACTTCTACAACTGCTGGTACGACCGGAACAAGCCCCTGAGCGTGATGGAAAACAACTACCCGCGTATCTACGGCGCGATTGTCACGGACGGTAAAATGCTCAACAGCGGCGCATCTGTTGCGCTCGGTATTGCGTCAGACGGCTCGATGAAAATTGCCCGCGCGACAATTAAGGGCACCTTGACGCTCGGCAGAACACGGATTGTCGCATGGTGCGTCAACACCTCGAACAGCGACCCGCAGGCCTGCTACATCCTGACGGACGAGTTGGCGCTGGGCGTGGATATCCCGGAAAGCTCCGAGATCGTAATTGTCCGTGACGGAACCGTCGAGGATGTACAGAGCGGCTGTGCGAATTTCCGCACGCCGTCCGGCGCGGTTGCAATGGTCCTCAACAGCGGCTGCTATGTCCGCGGGATGGCCCGTGTGGGTATGCGCGCGGAATATGGCTTCTGCGTGACCGACGGCGATTCGGATATGGAAAACATGAAAAACATCATCGGCGGCACTGGTATGATCGTGGAGCACGGCGTGAGCGCTGTTGACAACAATCCGAACGTCACTGCCGACGATCAGGATCCCGATACTGTGAGCGTCCGCTCCTTCGCGGCCATTACTGCCGACGGACGGCTGATGCTGGCAACCGTTACAAGTTCTTACCGTGCCATTGCCCAGAGTCTTGTGCAGATGGGTGTGCAGGACGCCATGACGCTCGACGGCGGCGCGTCCTCCATGCTGTATGCAAACGGCAGAACACTCTATCCCGCGGGCCGCGAAATGGCGAGTATTCTGGTCGTTCTGGACGATGCAGGCGACGATGTACCCGCCGCAAAGCCCACGCAGAGCAGCGTCTCTTCCTGGGCGCAGGCCGACGTGGAGCAGGCAGCGCAGCTCGGCATTCTGCCGCAGTCCCTGCAGAGCGGCTACCAGACCGCGATCACGCGCGGCGAGTTCTGCCGTCTGCTCTCCGGATACCTCGCGGCCAGAAGCGGTGTGAGCGCGGCGGAGTTCTGCCGGAACCGGGGCATTGACCCGGCTTCCGCCTCGTTTTCGGATACCGCCGACGCGGACATCCGCCTGATTGCGGCGACCGGCGTTGTGACCGGCTACCCGGACGGCACCTTCCGTCCCGACGCAGCCATCGCCCGGCAGGACGCGGCGATCATGCTGAAGCGTCTGGCCGGTCTGTTTGACGTGCAGGCGGCCGGAAGCGGCCAGACCTTTACCGACGCTGCGCAGATCAGCGATTACGCAAAAGACGGCGTTTCGTTCGCAACGGCCATCGGTCTGATGAACGGACACGCGAACGGCTCCTTCGCGCCCCGCGCGCAGATTACGCGCGAGCAGGCTGTCGTCACGGTTATGAACGCGTGGCGCAAGCTGGGCTGAGATTTAAAACCCAAGGCCCCGCCTTCCAGCATGGGAAGGTGGGGCCTTTTCTTCGCACGATCCGCAGGAAATGGCGGGCTTCGAGCCGGTATTTTGTGCTTCGACAGAAAATATTTCCTAAATGTGGGGTTCCACGCCCGATTTCGACACACTTCGCGCGCGGCGTGTGGTATGGTGAGGCTGCATGGAGGCCGGATCAAGCTGCACGATCACTGCAGTCCGGTCATCAGGCTCTGACTCGCTGGCGCATGCGACGACCCCGGCGGCCAACTCCCTCGGCGAAAGCGGCCCGCTTGCGCGCAGATACTGCTCGCAGGCGGCTTCCGGTATGCCGTCGGTGGTAAGCACCAGCTGCTCTCCTCTCTGTAAGGACAGCCCCACACGCTCGGCCCGGTGTTCCTCTCCCACACCAAGCCCCGGCGGAGGCGAGGCTGTCCCTATTTTTTTGACTGTTCCCCCCTTTTTAAGATAGGACGGCGCCGCGCCCCATTTATAAAGCGCGCCTTCGCCCGTACAAAGATCCACCTCCAGCAGATCAATCGTGGAAAAGCACCCGTCGCCCCGCAGCACATACAGTTCGTTCAGCATCGCCGCCGCGTCCATCGCGTCAAAGCCGAGCGTCAGAAGCGACCGCAGCACGGAAATTGCCTCCTGCGCGTCGGACTGTGCGCCGGAGCCGGTGCCCATGCCGTCGCAGAGCAGAACATACTGGGTCGCGCCGCACTGAAAGCTTGTTCCGCAGTCGCCGCAGAGCGTATCGCCCCGCAGCCCGACCGCCCGGACGCCAAGCGAGAGCTGGTAGCGCGGAAGGCCTTTATCGGGGCGCTTCTGTCCTGCCGCACGCAGAAACCGTGCAAGCTGACCGAGCAGCGCGCGGGAGATCTCTCGTGCTTCCTCGCTGCGTTGGAGCGCCAGCAGCTGCGATTCCTGCGCGCGCAGCGCCCGGTTAACGGCCGCGCGGAACGCCTCCTCCCGGATGCAGACCGCGCAGAAACCTGCGGGAAGATCGCCCGCATTTGCTTGCCCCTGCCGCATGATTGTCCCGGCGCAGGCCGAAAGCAGGCGGCAGGTATCGTCCGCACGTTCCTGCCAGCATTGCTGGCGCTTGACGCAGCTGCGGCAGACGTCGTCCGCTGCACTGTCGAAGATCAGCGCCGGGGCCGTCTGCGTCTGCGGGCAGGACAGGGACAGCTTTGTCTCCATCTGCTGCAAAACGTCCGCCGTCTGCACGAGCGTGCTTGCCGCGGCAGGTGCGTCCCGCCGCGTATCCGGCAGCGCAAAGCCGGGGAGCAGACATGAGAGAACCGCGCCCGCCAGCACGCCCAGCGTCCAGCCCGCATGCTCCCCGCCCCAAACAAGCACGCACAGAAAATAAAGCCCCGCAAACGCCGCTGCCCGCGCCGTTCGGCGAAGATTTGCCATCCGGCAGACGAGAAGCGGCAGGCAAAAGCAGGCCGTCTGCGGCGGTGACGGAACACTTCCAAGATCGAGCACCAGCCCGCAGGCCGCGCCGATTAGAAGCGCGTCTTCCATACTGTCTGCCAGCAGGCACACAGCTGCAGCCTCGACCGCTGCCAGCGGAACGCCGAACGGCAGTTCCACGCGCACTAGCCCCGCCAGCAGGCACACAGCTGCTGCATAGGGCCGCAGCCGGGCATTTTCCTCTGCTGGGCAGAGCGCCCGGATGCTCACGACCAGCAGCGTCAGCCGCAGCGCAAGCAGCAGCGCCGCGCGCATGCCGCCGTCGGCCTGCAATACAAAAATCAAACCCAGCAGC
>ERZ779850.3302-NODE-3302-length-11618-cov-12.017902_pt1 | contig 11618 bp, 9 predicted proteins | sample MGYA00511249_ERZ779850 | MGnify/ENA primary metagenome ERZ779850 (study PRJEB29588, sample SAMEA2162475) | human gut metagenome | biome: human gut; feature: human-associated habitat; material: faeces | place: Denmark | collected 2008/2010 ...
GCCGATGTTGTGGCCCAGCGGGGTGTCCATGTCGGTGATCATGGCGGCCACCCGGCGGCCATGGTGTGTGCCGATGGACACCATGAGCTTTGCCAGCTCAATGCTCTGGTCCACGGTCTTCATAAAGGCACCGGTGCCGGTGGTCACATCCAGCAGGATGGCATCGGAGCCGGAGGCCAGCTTCTTGGACATGATAGAAGAGGCGATCAGCGGGATGCAGCTGACCGTGGCGGTCACATCCCGCAGGGCGTACATCTTCTTATCCGCCACGGCAATGCCCTCGCTCTGGCCAATGACCGACAGCCCGATCTTCTTCACCTGGGCAAAGAACTCCTCCTGCGAAAGGGCAGTTCTGGTGCCGGGCACGCTCTCCATCTTGTCAATGGTGCCGCCGGTATGGCCCAGGCCGCGGCCGCTCATCTTGGCGATCTTTACACCGCAGGCCGCCACCACAGGGGCGATCACAAGGGTGGTCTTATCGCCCACGCCGCCGGTGGAGTGCTTATCCACCTTGATGCCGGGGATGGGGGAAAGATCGACCATCACGCCGCTGTGGGCCATCACGTCCGTCAGCTCGGCTGTTTCCTCGTTGGTCATGCCGCGCAGGTAGACCGCCATCATCCAGGCAGCCATCTGGTAATCGGCCACTTCCCCACTGACAAAGCCGTTGACAATGGCTTCCAACTCTTCCCGGGTGTGGGTACCGCCATCGCGCTTTTTCGCGATCAGATCATAAATACGCATCGCAATTCTCCTGTCTGACAGTATGACTTTCAGTAAATTCCATTATAACAGACTTTTTGACAAAGGCAATCCACATTCCGTCTCCTTTGTCGGGTTTTGAACACCAAGGGCGCAGCTGCCCGGAAAAGCAGCTGCGCCCTTGGATCAAACCTCGCTCAGCGGGAACCCTTGTCGTAAGGGATACCCTCAGCCTTGGGGGCCATGCTGTTTTTGGAGGTAAAGGCCAGAATGATCATGGATGCGATGAACGGCATCATGTTATAGATGTTGCTGGACCAGTGGAGCTGTGCCAGGAAGGTGGAGTCCGCAATGTTTGCCAGGCTCTTGAACACGGCAAAGAACATGGCGGCGGCACAGATGTTGAAAGGCTTCCACTGACCAAAGATCATAACAGCCAGTGCAAGGAAGCCCGCGCCAGCCACGCCGACCTCAAAGTTCCAGGTCTGGACAGGGGGCACGATATATGCCAGACCGCCGATAGCGCCCAGCGCACCGGAAAGCAGCACACCCGCGTAGCGCATCTTGTAGACGTTGATGCCCACAGAATCGGCTGCCTGAGGATGTTCGCCGCAGGCGCGCAGGCGCAGACCGAAGCGGGTCTTGTACAGCACCACATAGCTGATGACGAGCAGCACGATGCCCAACGGCACAAAGATGCTCAGCTCCAGGCCGCCGATGCTGAACAGGAACGGCTTGTTGGAATAGTTCAGCTTGGCGCTGCCGCTGTCGCTGAAATACTTGGCAATGACCACGGCAATGGCGGTGGCCAGCAGGTTCAGGGCCGTGCCTCCGATGGTCTGGTCCGCTTTCAGGTTGATGGAGGCAAAGGCCAGCAGCAGGCTGTACACCATGCCGGCCAGCGCAGCCACCAGGACCGAGATCAGCACCACCAGGAACGGCGACATGTCGGCCGGAAGCATGGTCAGGGTCAGAACACCCGCCACACCGCCGATGACCATGATGCCTTCCAGCGCGATGTTGATGATGCCGGAGTGCTCACTGAACATACCGCCCAGTGCCACCAGCATCAGGACGATGCCATACAGCAGCGTATATTTGATCAAAAGCAGCATCTTACTTGCCCTCCTTCTTCGCGTTGGCCTTTTCCGCCGGGGCAGGCTCTGCGTTCACATTGGTCTTGTCCGCATTCTTGAACAGCAGCTTCTGGATCTTGCCGCGGAACAGCATGGAGAATGCACACAGGTAGATGATGATGCCGCTGATCAGGTCGGCGATCTCCGTGGGATAATATTTGGTGGAAAGGAAGGTGCCGCCCACCGAGATGTGGGAGATGAACAGGGCCGAGAAGATGGTGCCAATGGGGTTGGAGCTTGCCAGCAGGGCAACGGAGATGCCGTTGAAGCCCATGGCGGGCAGGCTGGTGGAGTTCAGGGGGTTCCACTGGCCCACGTTGGACAGATAGAACAGGCCCGCGCCAAAGCCTGCCAGCGCACCGGCAATGGCCATGGAGAGGATGATGTTCTTCTTTTCGTTGATACCGGCGTAGCGGGCAGCACTCTTATTCAGGCCGACCGCCTTCAGCTCATAGCCAAAGGTTGTCTTGTTCAGCACCACCCAAATCAGGATGGCAACCACAGCGGCCAGGAAGATGGCGATGGTGGTGCTGTTGGTCTGGAACAGCTTGTTCAGGCCGAAGTCCGGGATGACAGACTGGGCGAGATCTGCGTTCTTGCCCAGGTTCAGGGTGCGGGTGTTGCGCACATCGTACATGGGGCCGGTGCCGTTCTGGTAGACCAGCTCATTGACGAGGTACAGGCCGATCCAGTTGAACATGATGGAGGTAATGACCTCGTTGATGTTGAAGTAGGCCTTGAAGAAACCGGGGATGGCACCCCACAGACCGCCCAGAATGGCCGCAGCCAGCAGGCAGACGAACCAGGGCAGCTTGAGCATGATGGCGCAGTAGAGGGCACCGTAAGCGCCCAGCGTGTACTGACCGGCGGCACCGATGTTGAACAGGCCGGTCTTGAAGGCAAAGCCCACGGAAAGGCCGGTCATGATCAGGGGCGCGGCGTTGGCCAGCTCCTTGCCGACACCATAGGGGGCATCATGGAAGCCGCCCTTGAGGATGCGGACAAAGCCGTCTGCCCATGCGTGGGCCGGATTGATGGCCAGCAGCACGAGGAAGCCCACAAACAGACCGATCAGGATACACAGCAGGGCAGCCATCACGCTGGTGACAGAACCCTGCAGCCCGTTGTGGGAAAGTTTTTTGTTTTTCATTTCTGCTTACTCCTTTCCCTGCTTGCGGGCACCGGCCATGTACAGGCCCAGCTCCTGGACCGTGGTGGTCTTGGGGTCAAACTCGCCCACGATCTCACCCTCGTACATCACAAGGATCCGGTCAGAGAGGTTCATCACCTCGTCCAGCTCCAGGCTGACCAGCAGCACAGCCTTGCCCCTGTCGCGCTCATCCACGATCTGCTTGTGGATATACTCAATGGCACCGACATCCAAACCGCGGGTGGGCTGCACTGCCACCAGCAGCTTGGGGTCTTTGTCGATCTCACGGGCAATGATCGCCTTCTGCTGGTTGCCGCCGGACATGCTGCGCACGATGGTAGCGCTGCCCTGGCCGCTGCGCACGTCATACTGGGCGATCAGCTTATCAGAGTACTCCCGCACCTTTTCACTGCGGATAAAGCCGTTGTGCTGGAACTCGGGCTGCCAGTAGCGCTGGAGCACCATATTGTTTTCCAGGCTGTAATCCAGCACCAGACCATGCTTGTGGCGGTCCTCAGGGATATGGCTCATGCCGTCCTTGGAGCGCTGGCGGATGCTCTCGTTGGTGATCTCCTTGCCGTCCAGCAGCACCTTGCCGCTGTTGAACTTTTCCAGACCGGTCAGACCATAGACAAACTCTGTCTGGCCGTTGCCCTCGATGCCCGCCAGACAGACGATCTCACCTCCACGCACCTGGAAAGAGACGTTCTTGACGGCATCCTTCTTGTGCTGGGCGTTGTGCATGGTAACGTTCTGCACGTCCAGCACCACCTCACCGGGGGCGGCGGGCTTTTTGTCCACCTGCAGCTGAACATCGCGGCCGACCATCATGCGGGAAAGCTCTTCCTTGGTGGTGTCCTTGATGTCCACAGTGCCCATATACTTGCCCTTGCGCAGAACCGTGCAGCGGTCTGCCACTGCCATGATCTCGTTGAGCTTGTGGGTGATGAAGAGGATGGATTTGCCTTCCTTCTTGAACCCGCGCATGATCTCCATCAGCTCGTCGATCTCCTGCGGGGTCAGAACAGCGGTGGGCTCATCAAAGATCAGGATCTCGTTGTCGCGGTAGAGCATCTTCAGGATCTCAACACGCTGCTGCATACCAACCGAGATATCGCTGATGAGTGCATCGGGGTCCACACGCAGGCCGTACTTCTCGCTCAGGGCCATGACCTTCTTGCGGGCCTCAGCCTTCTGCAAAAAGCCCAGCTTATTGGGCTCCACGCCCAGAATGATGTTGTCCAGCACGCTGAAGCATTCCACCAGCTTGAAGTGCTGGTGCACCATGCCGATGCCCAGTGCGTTGGCATCGTTGGGGTTACGGACGGCGACCTCCTTGCCGTTCTTGAGGATCTTACCGGCTTCCGGCTGGTACAAGCCGAACAGCACGCTCATCAGCGTACTTTTGCCAGCGCCGTTTTCGCCCAGCAGGGCATGTACCTCACCCTTACGCAGCTGCAGGGTGATATCATCGTTTGCCTTGATTCCAGGGAACTCCTTGGTAATGTGGAGCATCTCGATCACAAAATCCTCTGCCAATCTGCTCACTCTCCTTTCGTGTCAAATCGACACCTATACTATTCTGTGTACCATTATACCGTATTTTTGCGGTTTTGCACACTTCTTTTTGATTTTTTGGCGGGATGTACTCTTATAAGTATTACTTTTGTGCAAGCTGCACGATTTTTCGCGAGACAAAAACGACCCTCTCCGTCAAAGCCTGGCGGCAATGACGGAGAGGGTCGTTCCCTGCAGCCCTTGCGGACTGTTCAAATTTTACTGGATGTAGGTGACGTTGGTGAACTCGCTGACGGTGGGCTTGGTAGCGTCGTCAGAGCTGTTGTCAACAACGATCTCGCCGGAAGCGATCTTCTGCTTCAGCTCCTCGTACTCCTCAACCGTGAAGGTCTCGAAGTTCCAGCTGTCCTCATCGGTGGGCAGGCCGATGTAATCGCCGTCCTCCAGACCAAAGTTGCCGTTGGTTGCTGCGATGGTGCTCCACTCGCCTGCCTCGATGTCGGACAGAGAAGTAGAAACAGCCTCAGACAGGCCCTTCATAGCGGAGGTGATGAACGGGTTGTAAGCATAGGTGCCGTCAGCAACGCCGTTTGCACCGATGTAGTTCTGGTCAACGTCAACGCCGATGACGTAGCCGTTGTTCTTCAGAGCAGCCTCAACAGCGGAGGTGTAGATGCCGCCGCCGCAGGCGAAGACGACCTGAGTGCCGTTGGAGTACCAGCCCTCCATACGGGAGGTGATGTTGGCATCGCCGTAGAACTGGCCACCGTAGAAGTAGTTGATGTCGATGTTCTGGCCCAGCTCCTGAGCAGCAGCATCAGCGCCCTGCACAAAGCCGTAGCCGTAACGGATGACAGCGGGAACAGCCATGCCGCCCAGGAAGCCCAGCTTGGTCTTGCCGTCCTTGGCAATGGCGTAACCTGCCAGATAGCCTGCCTGCTCCTCCTTGAAGGTGATGCAGTAGCAGTTGGAGGGGATCTCATCGGTGCCGATATCGCCCTGGGTGACATCGATAGCAACAAACTTGACATCGGGGTACTGCTCAGCAGCCCATGCCAGAGAAGCACCATACAGGTAGCCAACGCAGACAATGACCTCAGCGCCATCGTTGACAGCCTGACGGATCATGGTCTCACGGTCCTCATCGGAAGCATCAGCCTCGGGGATGTAGTACTGGCAGTCATCGCCCATGTAGCTGGAAACAGCGCTCCAGCAAGCCTGGTTGAAGCTCTCGTCATCGATCGTGCCGGTATCGCAGGTCAGAGCGACCTTGACGATCTTCTCGCCGCCCTCAGCAGCGGAGGAAGCGGTGGAAGCAGCAGCGGAAGAAGCGGTGCTGGTGGAAGAAGCGGAAGAACCGCCACAAGCGGTCAGAGCAGCTGCAGCGCCAGCCACAGCCAGGAAGTTACGACGAGAAATCATCATAAGAAAACTCTCCTTTTTATACATTAAAAATTGCGCTTTACAAAGGGAATGCGCACACTTGCACATTTACTGACCCAAGTATAGCCGGGTCATGTGAGGAAAGCAAGGCATTTCCGATTACAAAATCTTTACAGATTTTTTGTAAAATTCGCGTAAAAGTCGTACTGTTTCGTCAATTTTGGCAAAATACCCGCTTCCCGCCTCACTCTTCCACGGCCTTGTTGCCCGCCACGTTGGAGGGGCCAAAGCCGAAGGGCAGCAGCTCGTCCATGCTGCGTTCGATGAAATCATCGGGGGTCTTTGCCATGATGACATTCAGCTCCGGTCCGCCGAACTCAAACAGCGCCTGACGGCAGACCCCGCAGGGTGAGGTGATCTGCTTGTTCACTTCACCGCGGCGGGAACCCACCACGGCAATGTCGGTGAAGCGGGACACACCCTCGCTCACCGCCTTGAACAGGGCCGTGCGCTCGGCACAGCTGGTGGGGGTAAAGGCAGCGTTTTCCACATTGCAGCCGGTGAAGATGCGGCCATCTTCGGCCCGCAGGGCAGCACCCACCATAAAGTCGGAGTAAGGCACATAGGCCTGCTCCCGGGCTTCCAGCGCCATCCGGATCAGGGCCTTCTTTTCGTCTAAAGTCAAATTGGTCATAGGGGCCTCCTTTTCATTCTAAAGTATAAACAAACGTTTCTGCGTCTTTCTGAACAAATCCTATACTTTCAAACATTTTGCGGGACTGCTTGTTGAAAGAATAAATTTCTGCATAGCATTGCGGATACTTCTTCTCTTTTGCCAGTGCAAGAATCTTCCCAATCACTGTTCTCCCAATGTGCCGCTTCTGATACTCTTTGCAGACCACAATCGAAATTTCTCCGCTTGTCTGCAAGCATACATCTCCGCACAAAATGCCCTTATATTCAATGTAGAACAAATCACCATGACTATCCAGATACTGGTACATATTTTTCAGGATAGACAGGTCATAAATGCGATTCTGATTATCTACATGATGGCACAGTTCTGCGTCCTGATACCACGGAAGGGCAATTTCATAGGCCGGGTAATAAGGTACAAGGCAGATATCCTGATTTGGTTGAAAGTCGTTCATCTTTCATCCCCTCTTTTGCACTTCAATTATACGGCGTGTTCTCAAATTCTTCAAGAGATTTCTCGTTGTTCATTTATTATGTAACGAAAGTTCTTGCATTTTTCATTACAGACGCATATAATAGAATCAAGAAGGAGGTGTATTAGAATGGCAAATGCAGTCAATGTGAACTTCCGGATGGACCCAGACCTGAAACGCAGCATGGAAGAGGTTTGCGCCGAGATGGGACTTTCTATGACAACGGCATTCACGATTTTCGCCAAAAAAGTTTCCCGGGAGCACCGCATTCCCTTTGAGGTTTCCGCCGACCCGTTCTACTCGGAAAGCAACATCAATCATCTCCGCCAGATCGTCCACGACATCGATACCGGAAAAGCCAAGCTCACTGAGCACGATTTGATCGAGGTAGATTAAATGAGATTGCTTCGGGCACTATACTGACACCTAAAAAGAGGGCCGTTGCTTTTTGGCAACAGCCCTCTTTCGCTCTCAAAAATAAACTTAGTACTCTGCGCCCAGTGCGACCTTCATCATGTTGGTGAAGCTGGTCTGACGCTGCTCGGCGGTGGTGATCTCCGGGGAGACAAAGCTGTCGGAGATGGTCAGCAGGCAGGCGGCGTTCTTGCCCAGGACCTGAGCGTTGGCGAAGAGGGCAAAGCTCTCCATCTCCACGCACAGGCAGCCGCGCTCATCCCGCAGCTTTTCCCAGTAGGTGGGCTTTTCATCGGAGGGCTGGCGATAGAACACATCGGAGGAATGGATGTTGCCCTCGATCAGGGGGATGCCCTGCTTTGCGGCAGAAGCACGCAGCTTGTCGTTCAGGGTCTGGCTGGGCAGGGTGAGATCCCCCTCAAAGCCGCTCTGGACCCGGGCATAATTGCTCTCGCTCACGGCACCGGCAGCCAGCACCACATCAAACAGCTTGGCCTTGTCGGTGTAGCTGCCGGCAGAGCCGATGCGGATGATGTTGTCCACATCGTAGAACTTGTACAGCTCGTAGGAGTAGATGCCGATGGAGGGCATTCCCATGCCGCTGCCCATCACACTGATGGGGCGGCCCTCATAGGTGCCGGTAAAGCCCAGCATTCCACGGACACCGGTGACCTGGCGGACATCCTTGAGGAAGGTATCCGCGATGAACTTTGCCCGCAGCGGATCGCCGGGCATCAGGACGGTCTTTGCGAAATCGCCTTTTTCAGCGCTGATGTGGGGTGTTGCCATAATCATTCTCCTTTTTTGTTTGTAAAATAAACCTCTCAGGCGCTTCACGCCAGCATACGAGTTGCGGCTCCCAGCGTCCACTTCGTGCAAAGTATTGCACTCGTGTCCTGCTGGCCGCTGCCCCAACAACGCCTCCCTTCATCCGCCACTGGCGGCGGTCGTCGTTGTTGCCTGATAGGGGAGCCAAGTTTATGCTTCCGCTCCCTTGCCTCTCCTATTAGGAAAGGTGGCAATGCGAAGCATTGACGGAGAGGTCCTGTTCTGATTTATCGCTTTCCGGGGAACACGCTCTGCGGTGCGATGTACGAGCCATTGCGGCGGATCTCGAAGTGGCAGTGGTTGCCGGAAGAGCGGCCCGTGCTGCCCACATAGCCGATGAGCTGACCCTGCCGCACGGTCTGGCCCGCACTGACCGCCAGAGACAGGCAGTGGGCATAGACCGTGGTATAACCGCCGGAGTGGCTGATGATCACAGAATAACCATAGCCCGTACCGGCACCGGCCTTGTTATAACCCGCCTTGGTCACGGTGCCGCCCGCCGATGCATAGATGGGCGTACCGGCAGAGGCACAGATATCCACGCCCTTATGGCCGCTGCTATACCAGCGTGAGCAGTTGCGGTAGCCCGGCACAGGCCAGATGAACTGACCGCTGCCACCGATGTATGCCGCCGCACCGTACTTCGTGACCTTCTTGGTGCCAACGACCACCTTTTTGTTCACCGGCTCCCGGATGGTCTCGGTGGAAAGGATGGTCTGCTCCAGCAGCGCGCCATTGGTATCGTAGACGTTCTGCATGGTGACGCGGCGCAGGCCGTTCTGGCCCTCCTGCAGGGTCTTGGTGGTACCCTTGGTGTACTCGTTGGACTGGGTGGTCTCGGTGCCGAAGGGGATTTCCTCCTCCCGCGTCTCCACCTTGGTGATGCGGACTTCCAGCAGAGCCTCCTGCTTGGTCACGATCAGCTGGTCGCCCTCCTGGATATTGGAGTTCTCGGTCAGGGGAGCACCCTTGAAATTCGTATTCAGGGCACACAGCTCCCGGAAGGTCAGGTCGTTCTTCTGGGCAATGTCCCACAGGGTATCGCCCGCCCTGACCGTATAGATCTTCTCCTGCTGCTGCACGCCGGTCAGCATATCCTCAATGGAATTGTCATCCTCAAAGCTGTCGTTGAAGTAGATTCCATCTTCCAGCGTCACATTTTTGTTAAAGCCCACGCTGATATTCTCGTCCGTCTGATCCTCGTAGGGGGCCAGCAGGCTCTCCAGATAGCTGCGCAGGGTGTCACCATCAGAGCAGACTGCCGTCAGCTCCCCATCCAGATACAGGGCGGTGCCCTCACTGATCTGGTCACTGGCGCTCTGCAGAATGGCGTTTGCCGTCTCGCTCTCGTCCATGGTCTTGTGGGTCACGGAGATGGTATAGGTCGGCTCGATGGTCAGCTCGGTCTTGTCCGAACCGGCGTAGTTGATGCGCTGCATCACATCCTCTTTTGCGAGGTTGAACACTTCCTCATTGGCCACATAGCCAACGGTCTGGCCGTTCACCTGCACAGCCAGCGCATAGGGCTGGGCCATCGTCCTGTTCCAGACCGTGACGAACACGGCCAGCATACACAGGGGCAGGATGTACATTGCTGTCCGGGGCAGCAGGCTCAGGTTGCGCTTGAGCCCGCCCACAAAATAGCACCCGGCCGCTTTTACGGAAGCACCAAAGCCCCGCTCCCGGCGCACGTCGTTGGCGTGGGCCGCCACAGCGCCGAGGCCCTTGAAGAACAGGTAAAGCGGTGCCAGCAGATCCTTGAACATCTGCGCCGCACCGGGAAAGGCTGTTGCAATGATGGTATGCCGGGCATTCCTGCACCAGCGGGCCAGTCTGCGGGCCACGGCAGCAATGCCGCGCCCTGTGCGCACCACCATGTACTCTGCCGCAAAGCCCAGTGCATAAAGTGCCTCGCCAAATGCCAGCACCACGGCACTGGCCCGCAGCTTTTTGGTCACATCATTCATGTGCCGCTGCGTTTTGCGGCGGAAACGGTGCCGCCGCAGCAGGCCGGAGATCTGGACCTTTGCCCAGAAGCTTCGCAGTTTTTCTCTGCCCTTCACCGGCGCTGCAGGAGCCTGGCTCTGCGGCTCCTTTGTTTTTTCTTCGATCAAAAGGGGTTGCTCCTTCCTGACGTTTTGGGTCGAAAGTTACAAATTCATATCAATTATACACTCTGCCCGGGCCGATACAAGGCTTGTCACAAAATTTGGGCAGAGCTTTCACAGAGGTTTCACCATATTTTCATATTTCAGCATCCAACAATGCCCGCATATCCTCGGGCAGGGGGCTCTCCACCGCAACGGTGTGGGCGTGTTCCTCCACCGGCGTTTCCAGCCGGATGCCGCCGGGCACCTCGGTGTAAGTCGGCACCCGGAAACTCTGCCGGGCACAATGGAGCGCCTGCCGGGCAATGCGGTCACGGTGCCCGCCGTAAAGGTCGTCCCCGGCCAGCGGGTGGCCGATGGATGCAAAGTGCACCCGGATCTGATGGGTGCGGCCCGTCACGGGAACACAGGCGGCAAGGCTCAGGCCCTGCGCTGCCCTTAATATGGTATACTCGGTGCGGCTGGGCTTGCCCTCGGGGGTCACGCACCGCCCGATGATGCTGTCCCCTCTCCGGCCAATGGGGGCATCGATGACTCCGGGGCCAAGGGGCAGTTCGCCCTCCACGATGGCGTAATAGAGTTTCTCTACATCCTCGGCCAGCAGGGGCGCGGCATAGCCGTTCTTTGCGGCCAGCACCAGCCCGCTGGTGTCTTTATCGATCCGGTTCACCGGGCGGAACACCGGGCTTTCGCCGTGGGCAGCCGCCCAGGCGGCATAGCCGTTGGCCAGGGTATCCCGGGGGTAGTTCAGGGTGGGGTGGACCGCCAGATGGGGCGGTTTTTCCAGCACCACGGCAAAAGCATCCTCATAAACGACCCTGACCGGGATCTCAGGCTGCGGCTCCACGCCGGGGCCGTCGGCGGGCAGCGCAAAGCGGATGGTCTGCCCCGCCTGCACACGGCGGTTGGCCAGAATGGGCACATCGTCTGCAAAAAAGCCGCTGCCATGGAATTTGACCGCCCGGGCCAGCTCTGTGGAGACGGCACACCGGCGCAGAAAGCCGCGCAGCAGCACGCCATCGGCTTCGGGTGGGACATTGAAAAGCAGCTGCATCCGTTGTCCCTCCCCAAAAATTTCACGCCATATTTAAATTTATTATACCAAATTTTATCGTCACTTGCAAATCTTGTTTTTTTATGGTATTATGGGGAACAGAAAACGAGTGGAACATACGGCGGCGGGGCGGCTTTGACCGCTCTGAGGAAAGTC
>ERZ779850.3314-NODE-3314-length-11574-cov-3.193246_pt1 | contig 11574 bp, 7 predicted proteins | sample MGYA00511249_ERZ779850 | MGnify/ENA primary metagenome ERZ779850 (study PRJEB29588, sample SAMEA2162475) | human gut metagenome | biome: human gut; feature: human-associated habitat; material: faeces | place: Denmark | collected 2008/2010 ...
CGAATTCCCCGAAGGGCACGTAAAAGTGCCTTCGGAGAATTCGTTCATTTGCACGTTCACAACTCCTACTCCTCCTTGCGAAGCCCTCTGGTATTTTTCTCCACTTGTTTTCTCGGTATCATGATCTGATGTGAACATCCCATACACTCCAGTCGGAAGTCCGCTCCTACCCTGAGGATCCTCCACTCTTTACTTCCGCACGGATGCTGTTTTTTCAGTTTCACGATATCGCCTACTTCATAATCCATCCTGTCCCTCCCAATCTACAAAATGATCTCATATATTCTTACAGATCGTTATATGTTCAGATGCCGGCAAATACTTTTCCGATCGGTTCCTGGATCACCAGATCTGCATTTTTATCCTGCGATGTGACACTCATATTGATCACGACCAGTTTATTTCCTCTGTAATAATCAATCAGTCCGGCTGCCGGATAGACGATCAGGGAGGTTCCGCCGATGATCAGCATATCTGCATCCTGGATCGCCTGAATGGCTCTTGCCATGACGGTCATATCAAGCCCTTCTTCGTAGAGCACCACATCCGGTTTGATCCTTCCGCCACAGGAACAGGTCGGCACACCTTCTGCATGAAGCATATATTCTGCATCATAAGATTTTCCGCATTTCATACAGTAATTGCGGTGCACGCTTCCGTGAAGCTCCAGCACTTCTTTGCCGCCTGATGCAGTCCGTCGATATTCTGCGTGATGACTGCCTTTAATTTTCCGGCCTTTTCAAGCTCTGCCAGCTTTTTATGTGCCATGTTTGGCTTTGCATCCAGGCAGAGCATTTTATTTTTGTAAAAACGATAAAATTCTTCCGGGTTTCGCATGAAAAAACTATGGCTCAGAATGGTTTCCGGCGGATAATCATACTCCTGGTGATAAAGTCCATCCGTACTTCGAAAATCAGGAATCCCGCTTTCTGTCGAGACACCGGCCCCGCCAAAAAATACAATATTATTGCTTCCATTGATGAGTTCTTTCAGTTTTTCTGTGCCATTCATACAAATCACCCTTTCATACCCAAATTATATGATGCCAGAGGCAAAATCTCTTACACTGCCTTGTAGGTTTCGATCAGCTTGCCCTGCACGAGAAATCTTGTCTCAGAATTTCCGGTACAGGTAGAAAGTGTCACGATTTTATCATCGCTTGTCACTTCGATGTCACGTTTCAAAACGGAACGTTCAAAACAGGAATCGATATATTCTTGAAATTTCTTTTTGTCGGAAAACTGAAGCTGATAGGTTTCGCTTGTCGCACCGACTTCCTGGCAGGAGAAAATTTCGTATTTATAAATCTTCTCCGGCGTATATACCCAGAAATATGCATCCGAGTCAAACACTGCCTGATCGCGGAATTGTTTTAATTTTCCGAACATGGAAAGATTTCGCATATTGTGTCCGTAAATGATCGTGTTCGGATCGGAAAAATCTTTTTTGCAGCCGTGATCCATAAAAATACATCCGGCAATATTCGGCTGATTTTCAAAGGTATTGTGCAGATAGTAATCGTTATCCTTGCCCTGCGTGACCGGATAACTGATATCGATCGCACCGACCCTCAGCCAGGCGATAATATCCTCATTCACGGCTTTCAGTCCGGCAAAATCGATCGGATTTTTCATCGTCGGCTCCGCCGCATCCGTGTTGATCTCTTCAAACATGCCCTTTTCATCAATATATTTATTCTCCAGTGCATGATACTCATCACTGCCCTTTTTATATTCCTGATAAATCGAAAGCAACTGATAGCCGGAATAACAGAACACGCCAAGTGCCACGATCATGATCAGCGTCCGGATCACATCTCCGGCGGTACGCTTCTTTTTCTTGTTTTCTTCCATTTAAATAACACCTCCCGATTGCCGCTGCCCCTTCGGCAAAAGTCGCTTCAGACGCACCACAAAACGGGTGGACTGAATGTCACTAAAGGCTTCGATCGTTCCTTCATGCAATTCCACGATCTCTTTTGCCACCGAAAGTCCAAGTCCGGCTCCTCCGGTCTGGCTCGATCTGGAATTGTCCGCACGGTAGAACTTTTCAAATACGGTCTGCAGTTTCTGTTTCGGGATCGGCTCACCCTGATTAGAAAATACGATGACAACGGCAACACCTTCCCCGTATGCACGCACATCAATGTTTGTGCCGCGGTAACTATAGGCAACCGCATTTCGCAGAAGGTTGTCAAACACACGGGCAAGTTTGTCCGGATCACCTTCTACCATAAGATCTTCTTCCGTATAAATATTTCCAGTCAGATTGTTATCGGCAAACACGGCATAAAATTCATCCATGATCTGCTCCAGCATCAGTGAAAGATTGATGGTCTCTTTCTCCAGACGGATATTCTGAAGATTGAACTTTGTAATCTCAAAAAATTCGCTGATCAGTTCACTTAGACGGATCGCCTTGGTGTGTGCGATATGGATATATTTTTTGCGTTCTTCCGGCGGCATATCCGGTTTTTCGTCCAGCATACTTAAATACGCGATCACAGATGTGAGAGGCGTTTTGAGATCGTGTGCCAGATAAACGACCAGATCATTTTTCCGCTGCTCACTTTCCTGTGCCATGCGTTCTTTCCGTGCCAGCGTCATTTTCATGGTATTTAATTTCTCTGCGATCGGCTCCAGTTCCGTTTCCAGCTCGATCGGCTGTTTTGAATTTGCTAAAACATTGTCGATCCCATCTCCGATGTTTTTCAGATAATTAGCAGTCTTTGACAGTACCGCATAATATCCGACCAGAAACAGCAGCATAAATCCGATCCACTGAAACACATCCCGGTTTGCCCGAAATATATTCTGATAGATCACATCTGCTTCTGCCTGCGAAAGATTCATTTTCATCAGAATACCGATGATCAGGTTTGAGAGCTTTCCCTGAAACAATCCGTCAAGGATCAGTGTGATGATCATTTTTCCGACCACCAGGCTCATCATCATAATGCCCATCGTCTGCAGCATCATTTTCCATTTCAGCCTGCGATATTTATTTTTCAACGCGGTATCCCACTCCCCATACGGTCTTGATAAAATTACTCTTGCCGGTCGGTCCGCTCATCTTTTCTCTCAGGTGACGGATGTGGACCATAACCGTATTGTTGCTGTTTTTATAATATTTTTCTTTCCAGACTTCTTCAAACAGCCGCTCAGAACTGATGACCTGCCCGCGGTTGTCACACAGCAGCCAGAGGATATCAAACTCAATCGGTGTTAAAGTCAGATGCTTTTCATTGTAAATACACTCATGCGTGGTACGGTTCAGAAACATATTTCCAAAATCAATCACATCTTCCTGTGCCCTTCCGCCTGTATTGTACTTGGTAAACCGACGCATCTGTGCTTTGACACGTGCGATCAGTTCCAGCGGATTAAATGGCTTTGCCATGTAGTCATCTGCCCCGAGCATCAGACCGTTGATCTTGTCCATATATTCTGTTTTTGCCGTCAGCATAATAACCGGAAAATTATATTTTTCACGGATTTTCTGAAGAACCTCAAATCCATCAATATCCGGAAGCATCACATCCAGAAGTGCCATATCCGGTGCTGCTTTCTCAATCGATACAAGTGCATCTTTTCCTGTATAAAACTTTTCGACCTCAAAGCCTTCGTTTTTCAGATACAGTTCAATAACATCTGCGATTTCCTTTTCGTCATCAACCACTAAAATTCGGTTTCCCATTTCTGTACTTTCCTCCTGATACAGCTTGCACCCATTTTTCAAGTCGAACACAGGCAAAACCTGGTATGCGGTTCTGCGAAGCCTTAATCGTGCAAGAGTCTGAACTCCACCCAAGATTACAGACACCCGGCTCTGTCAAGAAAACCGGGTGCCGCCTGTAAGACTATGCTTTTATTAAAGTTCGCAGTTTCCTACTGTTCTCGGGAACGGGATTACGTCACGGATGTTTGACATACCGGTCAGGTACATAACGCAACGTTCGAATCCAAGTCCGAAACCTGCATGTCTTGTAGATCCATATTTTCTCAGATCCAGATAGAATCCGTAATCTTCTTCCTTCAGTCCCAGCTCATTCATGCGTGCGAGCAGTTTTTCGTAGTCGTCCTCTCTCTGGCTTCCTCCGATGATCTCACCGATACCAGGCACAAGACAGTCCATAGCAGCAACGGTTTTTCCATCTTCGTTCAGTTTCATGTAGAACGCTTTGATCTCCTTCGGATAATCTGTTACAAATACCGGACGTTTGAAGATTTTCTCAGTCAGGTAACGCTCATGCTCTGTCTGCAGATCACATCCCCAGGATACCTTATATTCAAATTTATCATTATTTTTCTCAAGCAATTCGATTGCTTCTGTATAAGTAACGTGTGCAAACTCGGATTCCACTACATGTTTCAGACGGTCAATCAGTCCTTTATCGACAAAATTGTTGAAGAACTGCATTTCTTCCGGTGCATTTTCCATGACATAGCGGATCACATATTTCAGCATGGACTCTGCAAGGATCATGTCATCTTTCAGATCAGAGAATGCGATCTCCGGCTCGATCATCCAGAATTCTGCTGCATGACGTGTTGTGTTGGAGTTCTCTGCACGGAAAGTCGGTCCGAATGTATAAATGTTGCGGAATGCCTGTGCAAAGGTTTCGCCATTGAGCTGTCCACTTACGGTCAGGTTGGTCTGTTTTCCGAAGAAATCCTGGCTGAAATCTACGCCGCCCTGCTCTGTTTTCGGGATGTTGTTCAGATCCATAGTTGTTACCTGAAACATTTCGCCCGCACCTTCGCAGTCACTTCCGGTGATCAGCGGAGTATGCACATAAACGAAATCTCTCTCCTGGAAGAATTTGTGGATCGCATAAGCGGTCAGTGAACGTACACGGAACACTGCCTGGAACGCATTGGTTCTCGGACGCAGATGTGAGATAGTACGCAGATATTCAAAGCTGTGACGCTTTTTCTGAAGTGGGTAATCCGGTGCGGAAGCTCCTTCTACCACAACTTCGTCTGCCTGGATCTCAAATGGCTGTTTTGCTTCCGGTGTCGGGATCAGCGTACCGGTAACGATAACGGCTGCTCCTACATTCAGTTTGGAAACCTGTGCAAAGTTTTCCATTTTATCGTGGTATACGATCTGCAGTGTCTCAAAGAAAGTACCGTCATGCAGCACTAAAAATCCAAATGTCTTGGAATCTCTGACGCTTCGAAGCCATCCTCCCACTGTAATCTTCTGATTTAAATATTTTTCCGTATCACGGTAAATTTCTCTTACTGTTACCAATTCCATTTTATAAACTCCTTTGTTTTCCATTTTTACAGCAGAATCTGGTTCTGCCGTTTTCTTACTGCTCTCAGTATATCCTAATCTTTCCGACGGTGCAAGCAGGATATGGAAAAGCTTGCGTACATTTCGCTTTGTTTTTGCCTCCAGACCATGAAAAATGTTCAGCATCTTCATCATTTTCTGTAAACGGTTCTGCGTAAAATCCATAACCGTGTCTGCCTGAGTTGCTTCAATGATCTCAAAAAGGGCATCCACGATCTCCTGCTGCTCCTCAGGAGAATACGATGCGATCCACTCATTGATCTGCTGATTTTTCTTTTCGGTCGCCGGGTTAATCTCTTCTTTGTATACAAAATCCCCTTCTTTTACTACCCAGGTGAACATATCATGCTGCAGCACACCTTTCCCGGAACTTTCCACAACCTGATAACTTCCCGCAGTATGCAGAAGCATGCCCACAAAGGAATCCTGCGGAACCATTTTGATGATCTTCTTTTCGATCCGAAGATAACCTTCTTTCCGGTAAATATCTTCCCGGAAACCCGGCCCGTCAAAACAGTATACAGCTCTGATCCGGTCCTGGATCTGCGGTTCTGTCTCCATCGCTGCAAAGACTGCCTCATTGCCGCCTTTGGAATGTCCGCCAATCATCAGCGGGGCATCGCCGGTGTATTCTGCAATGTGCCGCAGATAGAGCCTTGCCGCCGTCTGCGACGGAATCGGGCTTTTCAGTGCCATATCAAAATCTTCTCTCCAGCCGACGATCGTCTCATCTGTCCCGCGAAATGCCACATACACCGTTCCGTCTTCCAGCAGAAATGTAACTGCCGAGAACTGCATCTGCATTTCTTTGTCCGTGAGATTGGTGTAATAATTGAGCCGCATTTTTGCAAAACGCCTGCTTCTGGCAACCGCCGCATAGAGCCTGCGATTGTCTTTTTCGTACCAGTCTGACACATACAGACTGTTGTATTTCGGATGTTTGCGAAGAGAACGCATCGTCACTCCTCTGATGTCATTTCCATCCATTTTTTCGACAAGATCCGGCACCAGATCCTGAAATTTAAAATAAGACAGCTGACACAAGATCAGACTGTCTACGTGGGAAAAAGGTCTTTCCCCGAAAGAAAGACCTCCATATTCCTTTAAATATTTTAATGTATTATCCGTAAGTTTCATATTCTATCACCTGCAGATTTTAAAGATAAAAGCTTTCCGTTCACCGATTTCTGTGAACTGCCGCTGTCAAAGTTCCAGTCTTCCGACTTCTTTGTAATCGTTTGCCATGTCATAAATACGGATCTGTCCGCCGCCGACCAGATAAAAATTATCGCCGATAAAACAGCCCCGGACTTCCTGAAGTCCGTTGTAAGAGTAGCCATAGTAAGAATCTCCGAGATTTTCCGTGAAGACATTTTCAAATCCTTTTTCTTCATCATAGCAAAAGACCATATAGCTGGAATCACACATGAATCCAAAAACATTTTTTTCCGTATCAATCATCGCCGCTTTGTAATTGTAGAACAGCGGGCAGTCGTAAGTGTCTTTGATCACAAACTTGTGCAGCTGTTTTACGTTGGACGGATCGGATACATCAAACATCGCAAGTTTGATACCTGTATAAGCTCCTGTCTCCGGATCAACTTCGTTGCCCACACCGAGCAGTTTGTTTTCTCCGTAAAAATGCAGATACGAGGAAAATCCTGTGATTTTCAGTTCTCCAAGTATTTTCGGATCAGACGGATCGCTTAAGTCAACCGAAAACAGCGGATCTGTATTGCGAAATGTCACAAAATATCCGATATCACCGAGAAATCTTGCGGAACGGATGTCTTCTCCTTCTGCCAGATCTCCAATGTTTCCGCAGACCTGCATCGCATCATCCAGCACATAGAGTGCATTTTTCTGTGTCTCCCCGCTGTAGTCTGTCAGAACAACTCTGAGATAACTGTTGTACTCATTCATAGAAAAACTGTCGTTCAGAGAACCTTTTAGATCTGCTGCACCTTTCGCCTGGATCTTCCCTTTCTGGCAGGAGAATTTCAGAATCTGTGTCATCGTCACATCACTGCTCCAGTTTGTGTTGCTGATATAAATATTATTCTCACTTACATAAAAATTCTCCGCTGCAGATACAACTGCTTTCTGATCTATGATCGCATCCGGTTTTCCGGTGCTCACAGAAGAGATTACCAGGCAGGAAGTACTGTTCTGATACTCCGGAAGAAAAATATCCGAGGACTCCATTCTTGCACCATTTACTGCCGGAATGTACTCATCAATTTCCGATGCATCGCTGACCTGCGGATCAAACTGCGTAAACAGATAAACGATATCGCCGTTTTTTCTGGAAGTGCTGTAGTGTCCCTGCTGCTGAACCACACCGGTGAGCTGCGGCTGGGAACGATCGGAAATATCATAGGTGTAAAGTTTTGTATAATTTTCCGTATCCGCCGTGTAAGTATCTTCTTCAGCATCACTGTTCAGCGTAGTCTTGCTTCCGGTCACGATCAGGCTCAGCGTGTCGCCGTCCACGTACATTTCCTGCGGTGTCTCATTCAATGCATCCAGCATGATCGTTCCCTCTGTCTGCAAAGCCTTGTCTTCTGCACGGATTAGACGGACACTGCCGGTTGCTTTCATCACATACAGATATTTTCCGTCCGTCTTGACTATATCTGCTTCATCCACGCCTGCTTCCTGCAGATTTGTCTTTGAATAAGAAAACCCTGCTCCCGCATTTGTTTCAGAGCTTTCCATATCCATGGCCGCCATCGCCGAATCTTCCACCATATAGTCGTTTGTCGTACCTCTTGCCAGCTCTGCTGTCTCATACCCGCCATATCCGCTTTCTGTTTTTTTCAGGGCATCAAAAATCTCCTGATAACTCTTTGCACCGGCAAAAACATAATTACCGGATTCAACATCCGCTGACGTCTGGGCCGTCGTTGTTTTTTCTGTTGTTGCTTCCGTTGTATTTTCTGTTGTAACTTCAAAAATTTCTGTCTCACCTGTCGCTTTTGTACTCTGCGATGCGTCTGCAAGCGACATCGTTCCGGCTTCATTCTGGCTGTTTTCGCCATTTGTGCCGGAAAGTCTGGTAAGACCCGTCACCCCTCCGATGATCACCAGTGCGAAGACTGCCGCAACTGCTCCCCACTGGGCATATCTTCGAAACCGGCTTTTTTTATCCACCGGCTGTTCTTCCAGCAGACGTTTAATCTGCTCTGGATGGCTTTCTTCCGGGGCATCGACATTTTCACCGGATTTTTTTATCATATCCAAAATCTTTTTTTCATCCATACAATCCAACTCCTCTCACTCACTAAGCATCTGCTCCATTTTCTTAAGAGCACGGCTTTTCAGAGAACGCACGGTATTCTCATTCATTTCCAGCATGGAGGCAATCTCTTTTCCGGTATATCCGCCAAACAGACTGGAAGAAAGTATCAGACGTTCTTCGTCATTTAATTTATAAAATGCCGCCCGCACATCCATATCTTCGCTCGTGTCACGTTCCCGCCATGCCAGATCGGCCGGAAGCTCCACGGCACGGTTCAGATAGGATTTCAACTTCTGTCTGCATTTGTTGGCAAGAATCCGGAAAATCCAGGCACGAAAAGCATTTTCGTCTTTTAACCCTTCAATCCCCTTCCAGGCATCCAGTACCGTCTCACTTACAACATCTTCTGCTTCATGCCTGTTTTTCAGGGTATATAATGCAAATCGAAACATATCCTGATATACTTTCTCGTATTTTGCAGCAAAATCTTCTGCATTTCGCTCCATATGATCACCCCATTCTTTTTATGCTCAGGAGGCGTTCCGTCTGCAGCCTTCCCGCCTCTCATCTATACAGTGTCATTTTTTTCGTGTTTTGTTGCATGGAAAATTTTTTTCTGTTTTTACTCCTCAAGCGGATCAAAATACGTTACAAACTGATTTCCGGCTGCTTCAAACATATCGGCACTTTCTTCCAGGCCGTAATAATAGGTCTCGGCTTCTCCCGGTTTTAACAGGATTGTATTGTACTGGTCATATCCGGCAATGATCACAACGCCGTCTGCTGTTTTTGCCAGAACCGGCGTGCCCTCGCTTACATAATACAGCACACTGTCGAGTGTACATCCGGTCAGGTCAAGTACCTGTTTGCCAAGATTTTTTGACAGTTTTTTGATGTTCATCTTACCGCTTAAAATCACATCCGGGAACGTACTGATATCCAGCTTGCAGGTGGTCTGTTTGTTGCCTCGCTCCCAGATCAGCTGCTGTTTGTTGTTTACCACAACGCCAAGCTGATCATCTGCTCTCTGTACCGCCTCACTGATCGTGGTGTACATGCTGTCGAGATGACCTTTCGCATAGACATAGTAAAGTTCTTCTGTCTGTTTTTGGGCCGGAATCGATACTTCTGCAGCCTCTTCGCCTTCTGCCTTGACCTGTTTTGCATAAAGGATCTGCGGTGTTGTACCTTCCTCGATCGTCTCACCCGTTTTCAGAATGGTTTCTGTCTGTTTTTTGTCGCTTTCTACATACGCAAATCCATAAGCCGCTTCATCGTCCGCACTGCTGTTTACGATGTGATCCTGGCTGGTCTCTGTATAGCCGCGTTTCGTTTTCTTGACACGGTCCAGCGTCAGCAGTTTGTCATTTACGCTTCCGCCGATCACGTAACAGCCGTCCGGCTCATAAGTCTTTAATATCTCTCCCGCAGAATTTACGATCAGTACTTTGTACATCGGGAATACTTCGCTTCCCTTGTCTTCTGTGTCAATATCCGAAACCTTCGCCACGCCGTACACCAGGTCAGAATCGATAAATCCGATTGGCTGCAGACGTTCATCACTGTCGCAGGTAAATGCAGTATCGTTTCCTGTTTCCAGATCACGCAGATTCAGCGTAGAAGAATCGTATTTTTTATTTTCCTGAAGCCATGCAAATTTTCCTCCGGTGGAAGAGCCGACATAGCATCCGCTGCTTAAGTTGGAAAACTGTTCTGTCACTGAATTATCTGTGATATTGATATCGTAAAAACTTCCTTCCAGTGTCAGATAAAAATGTGTCCGGTCCGCTGACATATAACCCAGATTTTCGACATCTTTATCCAGCAGGGAGAATGCTTCCTGTGTTTCCACATAAAGCCGCTCCGTGATACTCGTTGTCGCTGCATCGTAAGTATAGACCGCAACGCCGCACTCTCCTTCATGTTTGCCACGGTTCATATAACCGCACAGAAGGAAGGTCATATTTCCGCTGGAATCTATATTTATGATGCGGATATTATTTTCATCATAAATATCTCTCGCATCCAGCTTTCCATTCTGAAGGAAACTGAACACCTGCGTCAGCTTTTTCGTCCCCGTTTCATAAAGCCACAGGGAACCCTGCTGTGCAAATGCAAAATATTTTTTGTCGGTATCACTTTTGTAGGTCAGATCCCGGCTGTTGATGCCAAGGCGGATACCATTTGTCACAAGAATCGAATTTTCCGGATCAAAAATTTCATTTGTGTCACGCTCAAAATCAAGCAGCATGACCTGAGATTCTGCGTATCGCATACGATAGTATTCTGTCACATGATACATTTCCATCTCTTCGGTATCACCGGTCGCTGTGATCACATAATCCATTTCCAGTGTTGCCGTGTTTTCGTTTAATTCCTTGATGCTCGGGATCGGTTTTAAATATGCCTGCGGCGTGAGCTTTCCCCACATCAGCTGTGCACCGGAACTGTGGATGTCCATATGGGCAAGCGTTGTGTTATCGGCATCTTCATTTGGCTCGATCGTCTGTGAGATCATTCCGTCTTCATCATTCCCGTTTAAACATTTCTCATAAAATCCGGTTGCAAAATTCAGGTAGTTTTCTGTATTCAGGTTCGCCTGGTTGATAATGCGTGTGTAATAATAAATATCCCTGACACCGGCAGTCACTTTGATCTTCATGATATATTCTGTGTTGATCAGGATCTTATTATTAACTTTCAGTTCTGCTGTCACATAATCATCCTGGTTGCCAAGTGTCGTTACCAGCGTATTTTCCAGTGATTTGCTGCCATCCGCAGACAGTACTTCGTAGCTGACGCTGCTGATCTGGTTTTCAAACGGCTGGATCTGTATATTTACTGTTTTATCATTACTGAGCGGTGTCAGTGTATCCCGCATGGCAATGACATCCATTTCCTGTGCATAACCATGCATACAGTTGATCTGTTTTCCGTTCAGATCAACATAAACCAGCGGAAACGTAGCCTGTGCCATCACTTCAGAGGTATCTGCCATTTTTTTTCCGAGGATTTTGGATGTACCAAAGACA
>ERZ779850.3334-NODE-3334-length-11469-cov-6.427370_pt1 | contig 11469 bp, 14 predicted proteins | sample MGYA00511249_ERZ779850 | MGnify/ENA primary metagenome ERZ779850 (study PRJEB29588, sample SAMEA2162475) | human gut metagenome | biome: human gut; feature: human-associated habitat; material: faeces | place: Denmark | collected 2008/2010 ...
AACTTCAAAAAAAGTTATAAATTTTTTTGTCGTGGGCTTGACATACGGGTGTCGGAGATCATGAAATCTGATGTGCGGCAGTCCTGCGTCTTTCAGAATTTTCTTATGCTGGTTCACAATGGAATCGGGATAGTACATCTCCCCTGTGACGGGCGACGGGAACATATACGGGTTGTCGGGATGCTTCTTGTGTTCGGCAACCAGCAGGTCAACAGCCTCCTGTGGAATACTGACCTTTCTGACCGATGTCTCCGTTTTGGGGCGCGAGAGTGTCAACTCCCCATTGGGGTTCTTGACGTACTGCTTGCTGACGGAGATGGTTTTGTTTTGGATGTCGAGGTCACTCCAGAGAAGCGCCGTGATCTCCCCCTTGCGTAGTCCGCTGACCAGTTCCAGATAGAACATGGGCAGCAGTCCCCTCTTATCCGCGGCGTCGAGATAGGTCTTGATATGCTCCGGTTGGAGGATCTGCATCTCGAATTTCTGCACCTTCGGCGCGATGCAGTCCTCGGTGGGGTTACGGAGGATCAAGCGTTCTTTTACGGCGCGGTTCAGGGCATTGTGGAGCATCAGGTGCAGGTTGCGGACGGTGGTGCTGCTGAGACCTGGGCTGCCGTGACCGCTCTTGCGGTTGGTACGGCCGCTCTCCATCAGCTCCTTGTAGAGCTTTTGCAGGTCGTGAGCGGTCAGCTTGGTGAGCTTGATGCTGCCGATACATGGAATGGTGTACTGCTCGATCATCAGGCGGTAGCGATCTGCCGTGGCGACACGGACATTTGGCTTGGCATAGATGTCGTACCAGCTCCGCAGCCACGTGGCCACGGTGTATTCGTCGGCGCGGCTGATGTCGACGCCCTTTGCGGCCTCCATAGCAGCGGCCAGCTTTGCCTTGCACTCCGCCTGCGTCTTGCCGAGAACGTTTTTGATGATACGCTTACCAGTCTCCGAGTTGTAGCCTGCGGTGTAGCGGCCCTCCCAGCGACCATCGCTGCGTTTGCGGATGTTACCTTCACCGTTGGCGCGTTTCTTGGCCATTGAATCAGCTCCTTTGCTTTTTATTAGCAAACATACATACCACACGGCAGTCTAAATAGCCACCGCCGAAATTAAGAGTTAAGGGAAAGTTATCAATTAGTTCTCGTGTTTCTCTTTGCTTACTGCGACGCAGGTTTTGCGTCGGTCAGTCTTCTTTGTAGAACAGCAGCACATCCTTGAAGGAGATCGTTCCATGGGTCGCCGACACCTCGCGGACGCTGCTGCCGCGCATCTTGCTGTACTCGTCGCGTGTCATATCCATGTCGCCGCCCAACAGATGGTTGGTCATGTTGTGCTCCACCGCCAGCTTGAGCAGCAGTCTGCCCAGCCGTTCACCGAACACACCCAGCGTACCCTCCAGCACCCCTTGCAGTGCACGAGGCAGATATGCGCCCGTCCTCTCGGCGTGCAATCGCCCGCAATACTGCCGCAAGGCCTTCTCCGCAAACTCGTTGCGGATGGGACAATTATCCAGCTTGTAGAACGCATCTACCTCCTGCCACACATCGTCTGACAGCCAAACGGAGTGCCTGCTTTTCCCGTTTTCATCTATCGAACTACACCTCCCTTCCGTGTGCCTGCGCCCGCCGAAAGCCTTGTAAACACGGAGCTGACGGGCTTTTTTACAAAGAATAGCGCCAAAGTACATTCGGGGCCCGATAATCAGCGTCAATCTCAAAACGCCGCAAACCCTCGTGACAGTCCGCACTGCGGGCTGCCGTAAGGGCCAATGGCGCAATAAAGCGCCAAAGGCTTTCTCCTGCCCCGATTTCGGCGCACCGAAAATCGGCCCGAAACCGCTCTCAAACTGCCAGGGCGCTATCCTTACCCTCCCGCGCTCCCACGAGGCCACACAGCGGCCCACAGGGGCGGACACGGGGCATCTCCTGCTCGGCATCTCAGCCGACATGTATCGGAGGCGAAAAAAGAGAGCCGCACCAATTGGCACGACTCTCCAAATAGAATATTCGGTTTCACATCTCCAGCACTGGCGAAGTGTGCTGCTCCTGCTCCATCAGAAGTTTCAGGCTGTAATCCAAAATCTTCTCCTTGCGCTCGGTCAGCATGGTCAGGTAGAATTCACGCTGGATCGGCAGCAGTTCCGGGACATCTTCGAGAAAGTTATGGATCGCATCGAGGTCGATTCTTGAACAGACACGCTTGAGCGCCTCATTGCAATCCGGATTTTTCAGCGAGGAAATGTAATCAAAATAAGATATCTTTTTCCCGCCTTCTTCGATAGAGGAAGTTGGGAAGGTATAGATGCGCTGGTCGATTTCCGCTTCGTCTTGCAGCACAGTTTTCATCCGTTCCAAATCAAGCTGCGGGTACAGGCAGGAACCGCAGTCATAGACCGGCGCCAGCTCTGCCTGCTGCTTCTCCTCATCCACGAGGAAACCCCAGTTGCCGTTATGCCGGTCGAAGTTTCCAAGGAACGCATCCGCAATAAACATATCCCAGAAAAATTGCCGCAGCTCATCGGAGGGATAAATACTCTGCTCCTCGATGGCCTCCAGAATGGAGGACAGTTCTTTTCCATAACCGTTCTGTTCACTATCGATGCAGGTATTCTTCAGATGAGCAAACTCGATGAGCCGTTTTCCGCCCTCTGTAAAGTCCCGGCATGCAACCACCAGCTTTGTTTTGCTGCGGCTGTCCGTATAGTTTCCGAGGAGCGTTTCCTGCGTCCGAAAGCCCAACATTTCAAAGATATGACAGGCGACATATTCGCTGATGCAGCCGTTGCTGTAACTCATATCCCGATTTCGGCTGGGCTTTGGCGGGAACTTGAGCATATAACTGTGTCCTTGATAGGTGATATTGATTTTATTCCCATTGGCTCCGCCATAGGCGCGGAAGCGGTTGACTGGGCAGTTGGTAAAATCAATCACGGGTTCTCACCCCCTTATAAATATTTTGCGCGAAGATAATCTGCCTGCTCCTGTGTAATGGCGTTGCTCCACTGATTGGAGTTGATCGCACTATATAATTCTCCCCACAGGCAGTCCATATAAGACACTTTGTCTTTTTCGCCCTGAATGTACTCACGGAGCGCTTTATCCAAACTGGCGGGCAGATTCTTTTCCAGATAAGTTCGGTCAGTCGGCTTGCCGCCATGCATTTGTGGTTTCTCCACGGTCAGCGTAATGAGCTGCTCCATCGGGATATCCAGTGTGGAGGACAGCTTCATGAGTGTACCGGCACTGCATCGGGAGAGCGTTGTCTTGCCGGAGCAAATGTCCGCCAGCGTTGCCCAAGGCACACCGCTTTTCTTGGAGAGCTGGTAGCGGGAGAGGTTCTTTTCCCGCAGTATCTGTTGGATCGTCATATACATCACCGCTTTTATTATATCGGTACGCCGATAATCAGTCAAGAGAAAACATCTCACTCCCCCTGACCAAACTGTTTGTTTGCATTTGCCCTCCCCAAAACTGTTGACTATTACGATACAGACAGCGGGACAAGCCTTCATGGCCTGTCCCGCTGGTTTTTCTGCCTGGATTTTGAAAGTATTTTCCTTGTTTATGGCGGTGCAGCCGCTGCGCTGCTGCCTATGATTTATTCGTCATCATCTGGCCATGATGAGATCATGTGAATATCGCCGGTGTCCATATCCATCGCCATGTGATCGCCCATGCGCAGCATGAGATCCCCATCGGAGTCCATCGCCATATTATCCGAAATGCTCATGGCGAAGTCGCCGTCATCGTAGTCAAAAAATCGATTGCACACTGTACCCACCTCCTCTATTGAAATATCTGCTATAAACCTCATTCACCGCTTCCACATACACCACAAAGGATGGATGATTATGATCTTGTCGAAACAGATACATATTTTTCTTCTCAAGATACCTGTCCCGAACCTTCTGCCATAATCCCGCTCTCTTCAGTTTATCCGCTCTATCTTTTACTTGATGAGAGTTCGGCACTTCGTTCCATGTGTATTGATCCAAGCCCAGTGCGTACACATTTTTGTTATGTATCAAGCGCATGTAATTCCCGTTTTTATTTTTTGTGGTAATAGCAACATCAAAGCTGAATTCAACATTTGGAGTATCCTTAAAATGCAGCAGTGCAGTCAAGCAAGAAGTTGAATCTTGGGCATCCGAAAAGAATTCTCTCCTCTCCGCCCGGTTCAGAGCATTTCTTACCGTTTCTTTTAGCAACCGCAGGTCATTCCAATATCTTTCTTCTGCCTTCATGATCAAAAGATTGTAGTCAAGGTCATACGGACCATCTCCGTTTCTTGTGATCATATTCCTTGCGCCGCTTCCAACAAGCGAAAACTGTGCAGAAATCCCCTTCGTCCTCAGTAACTCGCAGGTTTTCTTAAGGGTCCTTGAACAATCCGAACAATAGCGCTTTGCTTCGGACTCGCAAACAAACTCATACGCCATACATACTCTCCTTCTTGCCCATGCCACCCATTCAACATCGAGGTTAAATCATTATAGAATAGCATAGAAAGTTTGATTGTCAATAGCGACTTGACCCCATTTTGAATGTTTTCCGCATATTTCACCCTATGATCCCAATTTTGTTGCCGTTTTCGTAAATGTCCGTGCCATCTTTGCTGTGATTAGGTCCCTCGTACTCTACCCATCCGAAGCCCGCCACATAGACTTTGTCGCCGGGGTGCAGTTCTTTAGAAGGCTGTGGCGGAGTTGGCTCTGGTGCGGAATTCTTAGCGGGTGCCTGCCCCGTGGAAAGCTGGAGTTCGGAAGCTACGGGTGTTTCAATAGGCCCTGTCTTCGGTTCAGGTTGCTCTTCTTGGGGCGCTTCTTGTTGCGGAATCGTTCTTTTTTCCTTCTCTGCCAGTGTTGCTGGTTCCTCAATTTCCGCAATGGTCGCTTCCTTGGCGCTCACAGCGGTTTCTGCGGCTGGGACGGGTGTTTCCTCGACCGCGTTGCCATGTGGCCACACAGCGGCGCACAGGGCGACACATGCGACAATCATTGTCACTATGATGAGTTTCTTCATTTCTCTTCCTCCTTAGATGCGAAACGAGCGCCTGATCCCATTGCCGTTTGACAGGAGACTGAGCGCTCGTTTTCGTAGTGATTCAATTCTACGGAGAGTTTCCACGCCAGTTCAAATCCAGCGATAAAGCTGTCGATGGAGGTCTCCTCCGCAATACGGTCTTTTGCGTCGATGATCTGGAGCACCAGCCGACGCTCCAGTTTGCCCAGTACCTTGCTAAGTGCTTGATGGCATTCATCAATTTCCTGTTTCTGAGCCTGGAGTTCAGGCGGGGTACAAAAGCAATCGTATAGGTCTTTCAGCAGCTTGTATTTCATGCACTCGCCTCCTTGCAGCACAAACATATACCACAGTTCGACGGAAACAGCTACTGAAACTTTTAAGAAAAATAGCGGCTGAAACACATGGTTTCAACCGCTATTTTGGCTGTGGGGTATTCGTGGTGCGCTCTCCCGAGTGATCGGTTAAGCACCCCCACAGGCATCTGGGGCCATATCTCCATCAGAATCCACCCACACGCATTTCTGCGATTATTTTAGCGTGTTTTGGAACTGTTGTCAATTAGAGAGGCTGAATGAGCGCACTGTCAGGCAGTGCTTTTTTCATGAAACAATGTCCTGTTCTGCATACTCAACTTCTGTTTCCAATCCGAGTTCGAACTGTGCGAAGCTCATGTTGAACTCGATGTGCAGGCGATAATCGGAGTACACATCCACTCTCTTGATGATGTATCCTGCGATCATCTTCTTCACATCCATGTCGCTGCCATCGAACATCTCGGACCATTCCATGATGCGGCGGTAATCCGCTTTGATGGCTTCAATGCGCTGATTGCTTTTCTCGACTTCCTCATTGAGTTCAGTCAATTGAGCATTGGCATCCAGCATCCTGGTACGGGCATTGTTGACCAGCTCCGACAGGACGTCCATCGGGAACGCACTCTCACCCTGCACGGCTTTGATGATCTCCAGCTTCAGTGATTCATATTCCTTGGTAGCCTTAGCAGACTCTGCTTTGGCGTCCGCAAGGCGCTTCTTGAGACTGACCATGGCACTGCGGTGGGTACGGGAGATAATCTCGTTCTCCTCTACAGACCGCATCCGATCAAATACCTGATGGAGAATGTCGGTGACCATCTTGTCCAGAATGTGCATGGTGTAGCCAGTCTGCCCATCGCAGTTACTGCGCTTGCGGGTCTTGTTGTAGCACACATAGCGGATGCGCTTGCGGCCAACCTTTTCACCGGCAGCGTTGATCCGAGTTGTCCCATTGGTGGTCAGCGTCAGACGCCCGCCGCAGTGTCCGCAGAACACATTGCCGGACAGTAGGGATTGCCCCCTGGTGTTGCGGGGCATGGTTCGCAGCGCATTGCACTCATTGGCTCGTTCAGCCATGAGCTTTTGCGCCAGCTCGAAGTTCTCCGGTGAGATGATCTGCAAATCAGGGAATGCTTTAGACTGTGTACTGCCGCTCCGAAGCACGCCAGTGTACATGATATTATGCAGAATGTGACCGACGGTAGCTTCATGCCAGTTCTTCCCGTCACGGGTCTTGATGCCCATCTCAGACAGGAAGTTGGCAATTTTAAATCTGCCGTAACCGGAGCCGACGCACAGGTCGAACATCATGCGCACGACCTTTGCCTCATCAGGATTGATCTCCAGTTTGAAGACCTCATGCTTGCGCTTGTTGTATGTGCCGCTGGGTACCAGGTCATAGCCATAAGGGGCGGAACCGCCACGGAAGCGGCCTTCCTGTACCATCTGCCCGAGGGCAGCCTTGGTACGCATGGAGGTTTTCTGACTCTCACCGTCTGCCTGCCAGAAGCGGATGTAGTTGGTGAGACGGTCGACATGCGTGTCGATTCGCTGTTCACCTTCGTTGACGCTCCAGACCTGAATGCCGTGGTTGATGAGCCATTCGACCACGAAAGGCGTTTCTTCGGCTCGTCTGCCAATACGGTCGAACATGAACACCAGCAGAATATCGAATTTGCCCTGTTCGGCATATTCCTTGATGAGTTGAATTTTATCACGGTCATTGGCGCTGACCTTGAAGCCTGACACGCCGTTTTCCTGTTCCTCGTACACGATGGTCCAGCCCATCCGCTCTGCGAACTCACGGCAGGCTTTTCTCTGCACGGGGATGTCAGCTTGATTCTGGTCATCGTGGTCGACCTGCTTGGTGGTGGAGACGCGGTACAGACAGCATACTCTGTTCTGGATGCTGAGTACATTTTGATAAGAACAACAAACTCTTTCAGCCATAATGTATCCTTCCTCTCAATGAATGATTTAGAAATGTGAGAGGTTCAGATACACCTTTTCATGTATTCACTTTTCAAAGTACACGGCATTCCGCCACCTTGATTATCTCACATTTCAGGTTGAATAGCTATCAAAACCTTGAAATATAAGCAACAAAGAAACGGCCTCCGATCCGGTAAAATCGCGCTTGAGCAAAAGACTTTTTGCCCAAGCGCCAGCTTGCCGAGAATAGAAAGCAGGCCGCAGCTTTAAACTGCAGCCTGCTCATAATGACAAAAGAATTTTATTTTTCCTGCTCTAACCGATGGAGTTCTGCGCGGGCTTTTTCAAGTTCTTCTTCCAATTCAGCAATGCGCTTCTGATCTCGACGAAATATCTCACGATTTATTTCGTCCGATTTCTGATATATCATAACCATGAGCATCAGAGCCGGACGCACATCCTCGTCAGGGATTTTGACGACAGCTGCGCCAACAGCCTCTTGACCGCGATTCTTTACCAACTGCTCCAAATCATCTCTGGTAACCATTTTGTTTTTTCCTCCGCAGTTTCTCAATTCCACTTCTCGGTGTGCTTCTGACGCTCCAGATATTCCTTTGATTCTTGCTCATCGGCAGGCCGCACTCGCTTTTTGCCGCAATCCGGGCATTGGTCACATCCAGTTTCCGCTTCGAAGGTATAGTGGCAGGCGTCACAGGTATAGATTTCTTTGCTCATCGTACTTCTCCTGTGGTATGACGGACTGCAATATATTTCTGATTCCGGCTATTGGGCTTATCAGGAACTGTCAACTGGAGTTCTCCTGTCTCCAACATCGGCTTCAGATATGCTTTCAGAAAATGTGCTTTGTTTTTCATTCCGCAGGCTTGCATCAACTGTTCGCGCGTCTGAGGGGCATTGAGGCACAGAGAAACAATCTTACTCCGAATATCTTTATCTGGAGTGTTGACTGGTATGGTAACTGGAGTGGTATCCGTTCCAGTCGTGTCAAAATTCTCGTCGGACCGATAGAAAACAACCACGAATCCGGACTTCAAAACCTCAAATTTATATTTGCATCCAGCAGCGTCACACGCATCAGCAATACGCTTCAGTCCAGTACCAAAGCTCTCAACATTCTTGGAGTAATAAAGTGTCTGTGCAATCAGCGGGTTCCTGCGGATAGGGCGCTCTCGACCAGAGATGAAGTCCTCCGGCTCATAGCCTGCCGGGAAAGTACCGGGGTTATAAATCTCAACACGGTCCTTGTATATGGAAACCTCGTTGTTCTGTCCGGTTCCGTATTCCTTGTGGCAAAACGAATTGATCAGCGCTTCACGGACGGCATCCACAGGAATTTCTGGGATTTCTTTGCGTTGCAAAGATCCAAACTCTACCCGCCAGCGGATATTTTTGAAAATATACTTTTCGGCACGGTCAACGAGTTCGAAGATCGTTCCATGTTCACGCTGAATATCCAAAAATGTGAGCCGCTCCGTTCCGGCGAATACCGCCATTTGCAGGTCATTGTAAGGTGTCTCACCGAACAGGACCATGCCTGCGTTCAGCAGGTAGCTTCCCGCAGTCAAGCTCAACTTACCCAGCACCGTATCCCTGTCGGAATAATCGAAGCTGATTCTGCCGAACTCCTGACCGCGGTGGATATACTCTTTGAGAGAGTTCTCGTCCACCGAGCTTGTCAAGCACTCAGAAACTTTGCGTTCCCATACACCTTCGCTGCTTTGCCGCTCCATAATGTAGTCGGTCAATTCCTGCTGGGACATTACCTTATCTTCATCCGCGACACGGATTCTGGCCACATTATAGGCAAAGTATGGTGTGTTGTGCCCTTCAAAGCTGACATGGATACAATCCTTATCATCAATATGGACTACTGCAATTTCCGGGTAAATTCTCGGCTCGATATGGTTTGAAATCTCCTGACTGATATCCCGTAGGGTCTTTTCGGAAATTTGCTGTCCAATAGGCGTCCCATCTGGTTTTATCCCGAAATAGAGTTCGCCTTTCTGATGTTTGTTCAGGATGGCAGCAATTGATACGACGCCTTCCTTCAGTTCTCCAGTAGTCTTTTTAAATTCTAAGGTTTCGGTTTCGTGTCCGAGATTCAATTTTGCTCACCCCTCTCAACACTTTTCAATGTGTCAAATGCAAAAGCGATATTCTTGGATTTGCAAAAGTCCCGAATCACAAACAGTGTCATTTTATTCGGCTCGGTTCTTCCGTTCTCCCAGCGATTGACGGTCGCAACACTTATATTCAGCTGTTCCGCAAGTTCCTTCTGCGAAATGCGCAGTTCACTGCGAAGCTGAATAATAGAGTCTGCAAAAGTCACTGGTCATCACGCCCCTTTTGCATAGTATAACACATGATAAGCGTTTTTACAACGAAGAGAAGCATTTCCGAACCACTCTTTTATGCAGGCTGTTCCTCACTGCACAGCCCGTTCTTTCGGATATATGCGTCCAGCAGGGTGTTGCGTACCAGAGCAGAGAGGGTCGGATTGGCCTCCTGAGCAAAGCTGATCGTTACCTTATGACCCTCAATGGTCATCTGGATCTGCCTGGTGTTTTTCTTCTCTGTGCTCTGATTTACCATAGTCGCTTCCTCGCTTTCTTTTGTTGTCAGGTAGTATATCCTTAATCCCAATGCTGATCTCCAAGGCAGCATTCACTTCCTGCATCTTGCCTTTTCCTACAGTTCCCGCATACCCAAGCAGGCGCTGCTTGTCTAATGTCCGAAGCTGTTCCAGCATGATCGTGGATTCATTGTGTAATCCGCATTGTCGCCCATTCAGGTTTACATGGGTCGGTAATCGGTGATGCTTTATGCGGCTGGTAATCGCCGCCACGATGACCGTGGGACTATGACGATTGCCTATGTCATTCTGAATAATCAGCACCGGTCGGACGCCTCCTTGCTCGGAGCCGCGTACCGGTTCAAGATCCGCATAGAATATGTCTCCGCGGTATGCGGAGTGGATGTTGTCATTATCCATAGTAGCTTCCATTTTTCTCCTGCTACAAACTAAGTAAAGGAATCCGCGCAGGCCATAGCGCACAGCTTTAGCCTGCGCGGTATATATTTTCCTTTGCCTGTACTTGACACTACTTCCCCAGGCGGGGCGGCAACTTGAACTGTGCTGGCGCACATCACGGGACTCTCACCCCTCCGGGGAACGCCCGGAGCTGCGTACAGGAGTATCATTGTGGGCTGACGGGATCATGGCGGGAACAGCTTGCCAAAGCTGTCTTGGCCTGAGTGGGTATCGCTCTGCACCTTACTTGGCCGTCCTTTGATGCGGAGTTTCTCCGCACAGGTGGTCATCGCGCACTCGGCCTGACGCTGGCTCCGTCAGCTAATGTATTCAAGTTGCCGGATATGACCGCCTGAGACGGTGTTTATCAAGGTTCATAGCAGGGAGAAAAATTATCCCTTCACCTATCGCGGGAAAAAGGAGGGTTTCACACCCTGTTTTTCAAAAATTTTTTCAATTTCTTTTTTGCGGAAGCGATTGACTTTGAGACATTCTGTTGTGCTATGCCTTCAAATGATGCAATCTCTGCCGCTGTTACTCCATTTATGCAATAGAGCCAGAGCCTCGTTCGCTGGCGTTCGGTCAATTTAGTTCCCATTCCTTCCAGTAAAAGATTCTCCAGAAGATGTCTTTCGGATAGGTCAATTTCTGTGATGTAACCTTCCTCGGCGGACGGAACCGCAATTACTTCCTCAGCCAAGCTCTCCAGCGGGAGCGTGCCATCATAGTACAGGTGGTCAACTTTTTCTTCTCCGTGATAATCCATATCGGATATCTTTTTCCAGCGCAGGAACTCCTCCTCGTTGGAAAAGTCATCACGGGTCAGGCGAATCAAATTACCATCAGCATCCGTATAGACGATGGCGTTGGGATCTTTCTTATTGAGAGCGTAGATGCTCTTTCGATTGAACATATTGCTCCTCCGTTTTTTCAAGATTTGGTGGCGAATCAAATCTCGAAAACGGAGGGCCACGGCAGCGCGGCAAAAGTGCCCCGAAATGCAAAAAAGCTCCCGGAGCACAATGGCTCCGGGAGCAGGACGCAATATTAGAATGATAGACGGTTCGCGGCGCAGGAGGGCCGTACAGATCCGTGCACAAGGGGCGCAAACCGGCCTTGTGGTGACCAACGGCGTAATATCGTCTCCTGC
>ERZ779850.3337-NODE-3337-length-11464-cov-7.943290_pt1 | contig 11464 bp, 9 predicted proteins | sample MGYA00511249_ERZ779850 | MGnify/ENA primary metagenome ERZ779850 (study PRJEB29588, sample SAMEA2162475) | human gut metagenome | biome: human gut; feature: human-associated habitat; material: faeces | place: Denmark | collected 2008/2010 ...
CGGCGAACTCCTCCAACATAGCCTTTTGATTGGAAATGGAATTGCTCTCACGCTGTTGGTCATCATCTTTGCCAAAGTCATCACGGCTCAGTCGTTCGTACAGAGCTGTGATTTTCTCGTTTTTTCTCATAGTTTGCGCTCCTTTCTTCGGTTTTGGGTTATGTGTTCTAAGAGACTTCTCACTTGCTTGATTAAGAAGTCTCTTAGAGCATACAACACCCGCGGCTTGCTTAAAAATATGGTATTGCCGCACGGCAATGTGGTCAGGCTGTTCTTCCTCCAAGGCTTCAAAGAGCAGGTCAAGCGGAGATTGATAATCGTCGTCTTCCTCTTTTGCGCCGCCGTTTTCAATCATGTAGAGAATCGTTTCCATGTTCTGATCTTCAACCGGTGCTTCATGGAGCAGATAAAGCATGAGGTTTGGTTTTGCGAGGAATCGCGTCTTGCCCGAACCGGAACCGCCGACGATAATTTGCAGAAGATTTCGCCGGTGCAGCTTGCCGTTCATACTCATTTGCAGGTGTTGGGTCAGTATGACGTTTTTGCCTGCATCCTTGTCGCGGTATTTCTTGTCCAATTCACGGACACTGCCCCACGACGCGGAGCCATGTTCCTCGCCGGGTCTGGTGTTCTTCTGCCCAGTGTAATAGAACAAGATTGCGCCGCCGTAGAGCAGCAGGAAAATACCGATAAACTTCATCGTGTATGGCGTCCAATGCAGAGAAAACGGCGTTTGGGTCACTTCGGAGAATTGTGCGACCAAGTCAAAGATGGTCATTCCGGGTGCATAACATCCAGCCATCAGCACGGCCAGCCAGACGATCGGTATGACAAACGCCGCCCACACAGGAGCGGCGCTGCGAAATGATTTTTTCTTATGTGTCACAGGTCAATATCCATGCAGGCAAGACCACTTCGCTCGGCATGGTGCTTGCAGAAAACAAGCGTACCAGCTGCCAACAGCAGCAAAACCGACGGAATGATAAAAAGCAGTTTTTTCATAGATGTTTTAATCCCTCCATTTTCAATAGAATACCATGCCCTGCATGGAAGGGGGGAGCCTTTTGGTATGCGGTATCCGGTGCATTTACGCCAGTTTGTATTTTTCTTCAAACGTATTGTACTGCATCAAAAACTCGTTGCTGCCGGATTTGACGTCGCCGAGGTACTTGTGCAAGTCGATGCGCTCGTTTTTCATGTCGAGCAGGCAGCCTGCGATGTTCGAGCAGTGGTCAGCCACACGTTCCAGATTTGTCAGCAGGTCGGACAGCACAAAGCCTGCGGCCAGCGAACATTCGCCGCGCTGGAGCCGGGCAATGTGATTTGTGCGCAGTTCATTCTTCAGCTTGTCAATGACCTGCTCCAGCGGCTCGACCTGCCGCGCAAGTGTCAGATCGTCCTGCAAAAATGCCCGGCTTGTGAGATCAACGATCTCGCTCACGGCGTTCAGCATCGTCTGAAGTTCTTTTTTTGCAGAGTCCGTGAACGAAACGCCCTTTTCCTTTAACTCCTCTGCCGATTCGATAATATTGACGGCGTGGTCTGCAATGCGCTCAAAATCGCCAATCAGATGCAGCAGCTTGGACGATTCCACGCTGTCCTGTTCGCTCATCGGCTGTGTGGCCAGATGCACAAGGAAGGTTCCCAGCGTGTCCTCATAGCGGTCGGTGTCGTCTTCGCGCTGCCGGACAGAGGCGGCCAGTTCCGGCGTAAAGCCGAGCACGGCCTGCAGGCTTTCGTGCAGCGCAAGTTCGGAGTCCGCCGCCATGCGCTTGGCCAGTTCCTCGCTCTTGACGAGCGCAATAGCAGGTGTTGCAAATAGACGCTCGTCCAGTTCCGTCGTCGCGTCTGCGTGCTGTCCCTCCGGGATGACCTTATACGACAGCTTTTCCAGCAGCCCGCAGCACGGCAGCAGCATCAGCGTGCAGGCCAGATTGAAGATCGAGTGGATCAGTGCGATATGGAAGGTGTCAATGGCGGTGGAGACGAAGGCAAAGCGGAAGATCGCGTTCGCCGATTCAAACAGCGTCAGCCAGACAACTGTGCCGATGATGTTGAAACTCAGGTGCACAACGGCCGCGCGCCGCGCATTCTTGTTCGTGCCGACGGAGGACAGCATAGCCGTCACACAGGTGCCGATGTTCTGACCCATAATAATGGGGATTGCCGCGCCGTAGCTGACAGCCCCGGTCGAGGACAGCGCCTGCAGAATACCGACCGATGCGGACGAGGACTGTACAATGCCCGTCAAAATCGCGCCTGCCAGAACGCCCAGAATGGGGTTCGAGAACATCAGGAAGAATTTTGTAAAGTTCGGGTCGTTCCGCAGCCCGGAAACAGAGCCGGACAGCGATTCCATGCCGAACATCAGCGTCGCAAAGCCCAGCAGAATCAGGCCCATGTCCTTTTTCTTGCCCTTTGCGGTCAGATACAGAATAATGCCGATCACAGCTAGCACTGGCGTAAACGACGAGGGTTTCAGAAGCTGCACGAATAGGCTGTCGCCGTTGATGCCGGACAGCGACAGCAGCCACGCCGTCACGGTCGTGCCGATGTTCGCGCCCATAATCACGGGGATAGACTGCTTGAGGCTCAGAAGCCCCGAGTTGACAAAGCCCACAACCATGACTGTCGTAGCCGAAGAAGACTGAATGACTGCCGTGACGGCAAGACCCGTCAGAAGTCCGGAAAATTTACCGTTTGTCAGCTTCGCCAGAATGGCCTTCAAGGACCCGCCCGCACGCTTTTCCAGCGCCGTTCCCATCACGCTCATGCCGAACAGAAACAAACTCAGCGAGCCGAGCAATGTTAAAAAGTTAAAAATCGTCATATCCGCACAGACCTCTTTCTAAATTCGTTTTATCTGATATAAATATAGAAAGAGAATGTCAAATGCGCGTCCAGAATTATGTTAAATCTTCGTGATATTTCGCTGAGAACCTTAAATCCAAATCAATTCCCGGTTAAACTGCCGTCCAAGGCTCCCCTTGGGCACAAGGGGAGCTGGCCCGAAGGGCCTGAGGGGATTCGAACGTAGCAAATTTCGGAGCACTCTGTAATTTGTAACTACACTGCGTAATCCCCTCAGTCAGCTTCGCTGACAGCTCCCCTTTATTCAAAGTGGAGCCTTGGTGCTTACGAATTCGCCGACAATTTGGGCGAAATCCGGAGCTCCCTACCGCGGAACCCCTTCGTCTCGGCTTCGCCGAGCCACCTCCCCTTTCAGGGGGCCTTTGCTCCGGTTGATTTTCCCGGAATTGCATGATATAGTAGAGAAAAACAAAAAACGGGGGCCTTGAAATGAAAAAACACATCACACGGCTGCTCTTTGCGGCGCTTTTGCTGCTTGCGCTGTGCATCGGCGCGTCGGCGGCGGGGACGAGCGGGAAGTGCGGCCCGTCTGCCTACTGGTCATTTGACAGCAGCACCGGCACGCTGACCATCTCCGGCAGCGGCGCGATGGAGGATTATGAGTACGGAAACGACTATCCGTGGATGGATTACCGTGATTCGATTCAGACGATCGTGATCGGCGATCAGATCACGCAGATCGGCCGGTACGCTTTTACGGGGACGGCCTGCAGCACGATCAAATTCGGGAAAAACGTGCGGAGCATCGGTGCGGAGGCCTTTAACGGCTGTAGAAACCTGAGCGGAGATCTGACGCTCCCGGACAGTGTACAGATTGTTGGAGACAGAGCGTTTTCAGGATGCACCGGCCTGAACGGAACACTGACGTTGGGAAGCAGTCTGCAAACGATTGGCGCCGGTGCGTTTCATTATTGTCCGTTTTCCGGCGATCTTGTGATCCCAGACAACGTGACCTCGATTGGGGATTCTGCATTCTACATCTCGGATTATTTGCGCCCGGAAACACAGGGGACGCTGACGCTCGGAAAGAACCTGCGGACGATCGGCAAGGCGGCATTTTCCGGATGTGCGTTTACCGGCAGCCTGACCATCCCGGAGGGCGTTACGGAAATTGCAAACGGTACATTCTCTTCTTCTCGGTCTAATGGAATGTTTACCGGAACGCTGACGCTGCCGTCAACGCTGAAAACCATTGGCGCAAGCGCGTTCTCATACACAGACTTTTCCGGCGAACTTCTGATCCCGGACGGCGTGACAAGCATTGGTACGCACGCGTTTAAGGAATGCGACGGCTTCGGCGGAACGCTGTCCCTGCCGGACAACGTCAAAACGGTAGGGGAATCCGCATTTTACCTGTGCAAGGGCTTTACCGGCCTGAAGCTTTCCGCCAGCCTGACCAAAATTGAAGAGCGGTCGTTTGCGCATATGTACGGCCTGAAAACAGAGGTCGTGATCCCGGAGGGGGTGACAGAGATCGGCGAAGGTGCGTTCTCCTGTTCTCACATGCCGTCCGTCCGCTTCCCGTCCACGCTGAAAAAAATCGGGAAGCAAGCATTTTATTTGACATTTGGACTTACAAATTATAGCACGATCACATTCCCGAATGGGCTGGAAGTGATTGAAGACGAAGCGTTCGACAGCTGCTATTTTAAAAATGCAGTGGTTCTTCCTGCGAGTATAAAATCGATTGGAAAAAAAGTGTTCGACGGCTATCAGTATTCCGGAAAGCGTAACGATATCCCCATCGGCGTGTACTTCCTCGGCGATGCGCCCCAGATTGTCGGGACGGGGAATGCCAACTGCTCGTTCCCGTCGGACTGGACGCTCTATTACCTGCCCGGCACGTCCGACTGGACGGGCGATACCTACGAGGGCTACCAGATCGCCCCGTGGGACGGCGAAACGCGCTGGGACAACCTGCGTACGAGTAAGTTTGGATACGGTTGGGATAACAAGGGGAACGAGATCGAAACGTCATGGAGCGTCAACACGGACACCGGAAAGATCACCCTGACCGACGATCTGAACGAAGGCTGCGCCGTCGCAGTCTCCTATGACGCGGAGGGCCGCGTCACGAGCATCGGCGTCCTGCGTACCAAAACGGATTCCGTCAGGCTCAATCTGCAGGACACCTGCCGCCTGTTCCTCCTGAACGCATCCTCCGCCCCGCGCCTGAACACGCCGGTCACCATCAATGACTACCTCCCAACCTGAGGCGCACCTAAGGCTCCCCCTGAAAAGGGCTGATTCCCCCCTATCAGGGGGAAATGGCCCGAAGGGCCAATAGGGGGTAGGGACGCTGGCCCGAAGGGCCTGAGGGGATGCGAACGTCACAAATTTAGGAGTATGCAGAAACGCGTGCCCCATCCCCTCCGTCATTTTCTTTGAAAATGCCACCTCCCCTTATCATGCAGGGCATGACAAGGGGAGGCATTTTTACGCTATTCCGCGTACCAATCTGCTTGCGGAACAATGGGCTGCGTGATGTCGTAATAGGTCAGGCCGGACTCGCCGATGATGGACAGCTGCACGGCGCTGATGCCGTCCAGCGCGCAGAGCGTGGCGGCAATGGAGCGCACAGCGTTTGCTGCCTGCTGCGCCGAGGTATCGCAGCCCATGAAATCGTCGGACAGCACGACGCTTGCCGAGCCGTTCGTAACGGAAAGGTCGAGCACCTGCGTCCGGTAGGGGATGGCCCGCGTCAGATTCACGGGAACCTCGCGGCTGACAAGCGCCTGAAGCGCAAGCAGCGGAAGCTGCTCCATGTCAGCGGTACGGACAACAGCATCGCGCGCGGCGAGCAGGCCATCTTTGTCGGGATAATACAGCCGCACGATATATTCCGGCTGGTCGGCAGATGTGTCGTACAGTAAAAACTGCTCTGCCGTATAAGTGACTTCTGTCTGCCGCTGCGTGCGCACAAGGCGCACGCGGTCTACGCCGTCCAGCTGGGTCAGCGTCAGCGTCAGACAGGCTGCCGCCAAAGACGCCTGAAGTCCTTCTGGCGCATTTTCATCTAAAAGCAGCGTCAGCGTACCGTCCTCGCAGGAATCGAAGGAGCAGCTGCCCCTGAGTCCGTCCGGAAGCGCGAGTCCTTCCTCCGCAGGAGCGATCAGATACTGCTGCAAAACGGCTGCGGGGCTGCTGTCCGGTACGGAGGCCGGGGTGGCTGTGAGCGCGCCGGTTTTTGCATCCGCGCTTTCGCGGACGCAGTAATAAAACTGAATCTGCGGTTCCTCCGGACTTCGGAGATAGACCGATGCGGAGCATCCGCACAGAAAGCACACTGCCAGCAGCACGGCAAGCAGGCAGTCCTTTTTTTTACGCATCCGGGTCGTCCTCCTCTCCGGAACCGAAGCTTGGGAACGTGACGGTAAAGCACGAGCCCTCGCCGACTGTGGAACGAACCGAGATCGTGCCGAAATTCCGCCCGACCATCTCATGTACGATGGAAAGGCCGAGTCCCGCGCCGCCTGCCTGACGGCTGCGGGCCTTGTCAACGCGGTAAAAGCGGTTGAAAATAGAGTCCAGTGCGTTTTCGGGAATGCCGCTGCCGGTATCCTCTACATCAATGACAACAGTATCTTCCTCATGCCGCACCCGAACATGGACGCTGCCGTTTTCCCGGTTATATTTGATGCCGTTTTCCACGAGATTGAACAGGATTTGATACGCATCGTCCTCAAAGGACAAAATCGTGCAGCCCTTTTCTACGCTGGCCGTCAGCTTGACCGCCTGCCGGTCGGCCAGCGGCACGAGCATGCGGAACACACGCGAGAGCGTCTGTCCGACATCAACGACCTCATGCTCTCCGCCCTCTGTTTCATCGGCTGAAGCCCGGCTGAGTGTGAGCAGCTTCTGCGCCATGCGCGTCAGCCGGTCGGACTCCGCGCCAATGTCGGCGACAAATTCCCGCATCGTGTCCGTATCCATCTCGTTTTGCAGGATGGAGTCGGACAACAGCTTGATAGATGCCAGCGGCGTTTTGAGTTCGTGCGACGCGTCGGAGACGAACTGCCGCTCGGTGATCTCCGTCTGCTGCAGCTTGTCGGTCAGCTTGTTGAACTCCGCTGCCAGCGTTGCGTATTCGTCCGAGCCGCGCATCTGAATTTTGTGGCTGTATTCGCCCTCGCGCACAAGGCGCATGGAGGTCATGATCCGCCGCATGCGGCTTGAACCGGTCATGGTAAAGATGACCGCGCACAAAAAGATGATCCCGATCAGAACCAGCGACCCGCGGAAGATCGTCCGCTCAAGGCTTGCGATAATGCCGCCCTGCGAGGCATCGTATTCCATCAGATATACGCACCCAACGACCGTATCGTGCATCAGGATCGGCGACGCAGCGTAGCTTTTGAGCGTGTTGTTTTCATAGACGCAGGAAAAGACGTCATTACAATCCAGTGCCTGCACGATCGGCTCGAGCAGGACGAATTTTCCCTCCGCGTTCTGGCTGGGCACAGAATCGTAGAGCGCGCGGCCCGATGCGTCGGTCACGATGAGGCGCGTGACGTTCATATCGCCAATGACAGAGATGATCTGCTCCGCCGTCTCCTGCGTCAGCGCATCTACACCGGAAAATGAGGACGTGACGACCTTCAGCTTATCCTGCGCGGACGAGCATTTTGCCTTGAACATCAGATCGCGCGAGGCGGAGGCAGAGTAAATATTCAGAAATACAAGGACAAGAACCGTAACGGCCATATACGCCAGCGCGTTGCGGATCTGCGAGCTTGACGGCATGAGCCGCCTGCGCCGTTCAGTACTTGAAATAGTAGCCAACTCCCCACTTGGTCAGAATATGCTCCGGCTGGGCAGGATTTTTTTCGAGCTTTTCGCGCAGCCGTCGGATGTGCACATCCACCGTGCGGATCTCACTGCTGACGTCGTAGCCCCAGATTGCGTCGAGCAGTGTCTCGCGCGAATATACGCGGTTGGGGTTGCGCATCAGAAGTTCCATGAGATCAAATTCCTTCGCCGTCAAATCAACCGGCACGTCCTCGCGGAACGCGCTGCGGCTGTCTCGGTCGAGCGTGATGTGCCCGCAGACGAGCGTCTGCTCCGGCGTCTGCTTTTTTGCTGTTCCGGCCCGGCGCAGAAGCGCGCGGATGCGTGCCTTGAGTTCGAGAATGTTGAACGGCTTTGTGAGATAGTCGTCCGCGCCGTGCTCAAAGCCCAGCAGCTTGTCCATATCCTCGGATTTGGCGGTCAGCATGATAATGGGAACCTGCGAAAACTCCCGGATTTTCGTGCAGGCCTCCAGACCGTCAAGCCGGGGCATCATCAGATCGAGCACGATCAGATCCGGCGTTTCGCTCGCCGCCAATTCCACGGCTTCCATGCCGTCACAGCCGGTTACGACCTCGTAGCCGTCGTTTTCCAAGTTGAACTTAATGCCCTTGACCAGCAGCTTTTCGTCATCCACAACCAGAATTTTCATTCGATTTCCTCCACATAGACATACGGCCGCAGCTTTTCCAGCAGCCCTTCTCCAATCCCCTCGACGTCCAGCAGCTGCTGGGTCGTGACAAATTTTCCGTATGTGTCCCGGTATGCAAGAATCCGCTCCGCCGTCTTTTCTCCCACGCCCGGAAGTTCCAGAAGTTCTTCCATCGTTGCCGTGTTCAAACAGACGCGGCCGCTTCCTTCAGCGGCGGAGGCCGCCTTTTTCTCAACTTGGATGATCCAGGCGTCCTGTGCCGCGCCGCCGGGCGCAGCGTGCTGCGTTTCGAGAACTGGCCCGCGCACCGTTGCGCGGCCAAGAAAGAATGCGCAGGCGCACAGGAGAATTGCAGCGCTCCACAAGACAAGCGCCGGATCGACACGCTTTTTCCGCATACAGCTGCCTCCATTTGACATACCGGGCCAACCTGTTATATAATACGTTAAGTGTCAACTGATGCAATCAGTATACCATATTTTTTTGATTCTGTACAATCCGAACAGAATAAAATGGAGATAAAAATGAAAAAAACGAAGGTTCTTTCCCTGCTGCTTGCCGTGTTCCTGCTGCTGTCTTCCCTGACGTTGCCGCTTCTCGCGGTGGACGCTGAGACGGCGGAAGACCCGGAGCAGACGCAGAGCGACGGCGCGGATGCCGCAGCGGCAGACGACAGCGTGCCGGAGGATCAGCTGCTGTCCTCGCGGACAAGCTTTTCTGTCGCGGCCAAGGCCGCGCTCCTCGTCGATCTCAACACGGGCCGTACCGTCTATGAACAGGACGCGGACGAGCGCATCTATCCGGCCAGCCTGACGAAGATCATGACCTGTCTGCTGGCACTGGAAAACGGCAATTTGTCCGACGTTGTGACCGTTTCGGCATCCGCGCTCGAGGATCTGGACATTGATTCGAGCGTCGCAGGGCTTCAGGTCGGTGAGCAGATGACGCTGGAAAATCTGCTGTACTGCATGATGGTCGTCTCCGGCAACGACGCCTGCAACGTCATCGCCGAGCATATTGCCGGTTCCATTACGGATTTTGTCCGCATGATGAACCAGCGCGCCTATGAACTTGGCTGCCTCAACACGCATTTCAGCAATCCCCACGGTCTGCACGATGAGAATCACTATACCACCGCGCGCGATTTGTCCATCATTACGCAGGCCGCGCTCAAAAGCGAAAATTTCCGCCAAATCGTTGATACCTATGAATATCAGCTGCCCGATGATAATGTACGGCAGAACATCCCAAAGCTTAAAACGACAAACATGCTGATTTACCGCTCGATGTCCAACTCACTCTATTATTCGCGTGCGCATGGCATCAAGACCGGCTATACCAGTCAGGCGGGCCGCTGCGTCATTTCCGAGGCGACGGGAGACGGTCTTGACCTTTTGGGCATTGTCTGCGGTGCAGCCACGACTATCCTTGACAGCGGCGATCTGCTTATGGAGAACTTTACGGAGTGCGCACGGCTGTTTGACTATGGCTTTGATAATTACTCATACTTACCGATCATGTCGCCGCTGTATCCGGTCGATCAGGTGAAGATCAACAACTCTGCCGGTGCGGAGGCGGTCGCCGTTGCGCCGCAGGACGAGATCAAGGTTCTGCTGCCGAACGACTATGACCCCGACAAGCTGGTCACAGATATCCAGCTTAACAGCGACAGCGTTGACGCGCCTGTCCGCGAGGGCGACGTGCTCGGCTCGGCCACCGTTACCTATGCCGGTGAGATCCTCGGTCAGACGAAGCTGCTTGCCATCACCGATGTGGCGCGTTCCGAGATTTCCTCCGCCGCTGCCGGAACGGGAGCCTATATCCAGAAAAACTGGTGGAAGTGGGTCGTGATTGCAATCTTTGTTGCCGTTGGTGTGATACTGGCCCTTATCGTGCTCTATCAGCTGCGCAAGCGCCGCTACCGCCGCATGCGCATGGAGCAGCGCCGCCGTGCGCTGGAAGATCGCCGCCGCCGTTTCCGCGAAGGCTACGACCTGCCGTTTGACGAACTGGAACGAAAGTAAAGGAGAGCAATCGCATGCTGAACTGGGAATCGCTTCAGGCTGCCTGCCTGTCCTGCACCAACTGTCCGTTGTCGCAGACGCGGCACAACGTCGTTTTCGGCGTCGGCCCGCGGGACGCGGAGGTCATGTTCGTCGGCGAGGGACCGGGAGAAAACGAGGACTTGCAGGGCGAGCCGTTTGTCGGCGCGGCTGGAAAGTTTCTTGACGAAATGCTCTCCATCATCGACCTTGGCCGGGAAAACTGCTATATCACGAACATCGTCAAGTGCCGCCCGCCCAAAAACCGCGACCCGATGCAGACCGAGCAGGATGCGTGTATCAGCTTCCTGCGCGCGCAGACGAAGCTGATCCAGCCGAAGATCATCGTCTGCCTCGGCCGTATCGCGGCCATGCGCCTCATCCGTCCGGATTTCAAGATTTCCCGCGAACACGGACAATTTACTGAAAAGGGCGGCATTCTCTTCACTGCACTCTATCATCCGTCCGCGCTCCTGCGCGACGAAAGCAAGCGCCCGGACACCTTTTCTGACCTCAAGGCCCTTCAGGCCAAAGTCCGCGAGGTCTGTACCAGAACCCTGTAATGACAACAGGACGCGCCGCTCCCGGATGGGCGGACGCCTATTTACCGCTACCCCGTCTGGGACGCACGGATACAAAGCGAGGACAACCTGCCCGGCAGTGCAGCTTGTGCAAATTCGAGCCGTTGAAACGAGTGGGACTGATGCTTTCAAAGAAGGGGGATACCATGGATAGATACGCTGTAAACTCATATCGCGCGGCATGAACAGGAAATCGCAGTGCCGATCAAAAGCGCGGGAGTGCGTGTCCGAAAGCGGCTGAAAATCAAATATCCGCGGCTGCCAATCAAGGCAGTCGTATACTCCAAAACGAGGTCATACCGCAGATGACCTCGTTTTTATTTCTATTTATTACCGGCTGAGAATCATGGCGCAAACAGGCCTCTTTTTGGCGCGGTGCCGGTTTGACAGGCGAAATAAACGTATGCTATTTTCTGAACTGATACAAACATCGGTGTACAAGGGGTACAAACGAGATAAAATAGAAATGAGGGGCGATAGAGCGGAAATGTCAGATTTTCCACTCTATCTGAACACGGTCGCTGGTGGCC
>ERZ779850.3344-NODE-3344-length-11442-cov-4.304207_pt1 | contig 11442 bp, 5 predicted proteins | sample MGYA00511249_ERZ779850 | MGnify/ENA primary metagenome ERZ779850 (study PRJEB29588, sample SAMEA2162475) | human gut metagenome | biome: human gut; feature: human-associated habitat; material: faeces | place: Denmark | collected 2008/2010 ...
ACGCCGGGCCGACTCACTTCGGATCGGGCGCTACACCAACTTTCTCGACACTACCGTTTGGCGATGGTGCCATAAGGAACATGCGCTTCATTGATGGCGACCCATATGGCCATCTGGTTTGGGGCGATGGAAAGCACAGTATGGACGATTTCGTACGCGTCCTCAACGCGCATGGGTTCGAGGGCTATCTTGGTCAGGAGATCACCGATGGAAGGTATTTCGATGATCCCGCAGCAGCGGACCGGCACAACATGGACGCCTTCGAGAGGTATTTTGTCGACTAGCGCGTAGCTCCCATTCGCGTGGGGAAGTCAACACGCTTGACGAGAAGACTCGCAGTAAACGTTGGCGGATTCGTCCGCCGTATCGAAAGGAAGAATAACAATGAACGCACATGATCTTATCGCCGACGCAATCGCTGAAAAGGGCGGTTTCGATAGCGTCTTCTGGGTTGCCTGCGGCGGCTCCCTCATCGACCTGCTGCCCGCCCACGAGCTGCTCAAGCGCGAGGCGACTACGTTTGCCAGCGAGGCGTATACCGCCCGCGAGTTCGATATCATGCGTCCCAAGCGCCTGGGCGAAAAGTCCCTTGTCATCGCTTGCAGCCACTCCGGCAACACCCCCGAGGTAATCGATGCGTGCTCGATCGCCAAGGCGGCGGGCGCGACCGTTATCGTGCAGACGGACAACGCGGGTTCCGGCATCGATAACGGTGAGTGGACGTGCTGGGTATATCCGTGGGGCGAGGGAGTTCCGCAGGCGGAGGTGCCCGCCGGCATCTCTTTGGCTCTCGCTTCCGAGCTCCTGGATCAGCAGGAAGGTTATGCCGACCTTGCCGACATGTACGAAGGCATCGCCAAGATGGACCAGATCCTGCCTGCAGCTCGCGAGAAGGTCAACGCCGAACTCTGCGACCGTTTTGCCGCCCTGTGCCAGGACCACAAGTTCCTGTATATCTTGGGGTCCGGTCCCGTGTTTAGCCAGGCCTATGGCTTCGCTATCTGCTCGCTTATGGAGATGCAGTGGCAGAGCTGCGCCTATATCCACTCCGGCGAGTACTTCCACGGCCCCTTCGAGGTGACCGAGCCCGGAGTCTTCTACTTCCTGCAGATGTCTTCTAGTGAGTGCCGAGCCATGGATGAGCGCGCCCTCGCATTCCTCGAGACCCATACCGACACTCTTATGGTGCTCGACGCCATGGAGTACGGCATGGACCAAGTACCGGCGAGCGTTCGCGCGTTCCTTGATCCAATCCTGTTCTACGCGATGAACTGTGAGCTGCGCTCCGCTCGCGGCAAGGTGTTCGACCATCACCCGGACGTGCGTCGTTACATGGGCATCGAGAAGTACTAGCGATTTTAAAACGGGGCGCGAGGCGCGTTGAGACGTGCGAATCCCTCGCGCCCCGTCTGCTCGCCGTAACCACGGCGGTTTACCTGAATGGAGATAACCATGGCAGCCTATCCTATAAGCGTGCTTGGCTTTGGAGACAACGTTGTCGATAAGTACGAGCACATCAAGACCATGTATCCCGGCGGCAATGCAGTTAACTTCGCCGTCTTCGCCAAGAAGCTCGGCGTCGATCGCAGCGCCTACATGGGAATCTTCGGATCAGATGAGGAGGCCGAGCACGTTATAGCATCGCTCGAGGACGAGGGCGTCGAGCTTCTTCGCTGCCAGCAGGTCCTGGGCGTCAACGGCGCCGCTCGCGTGACCGTTGACGAGACCGGGGACCGTATCTTCCTGGGCTCCAATGAAGGCGGCATACGTGGCGACATGCGCTACGTGATAGACCGCTTCGCCGCCGAGTACGTCAGCGGCTTCGATTTGGTGCACAGCGGCAACTACTGCTTCACCGAGCGCGAGCTCCCCAAGATCAAGGCTGCCGGCGTGCCTATCAGCTTCGACTTCTCCGATGACTCCACCGACGAGTACTTCGAGCAGATTGCGCCATTTGTGACGTACGCCTTTATGTCCATGGGCGACGCTTCCCTGGAGGATATCAAGGCGAAGCTCGAGTGGGTGAAGGCCCTTGGCCCTCAAATCGTATGCGCGTCGCGCGGGAGCAAGGGCTCCGTCGCCTATGACGGCGAAAACTTCTACGAGCAGGGCATCAAGCCCGTGGCGCCCGAGGAGCTCAAAGACGCTATGGCGGCCGGCGATTCACTGCTGACGGCGTTTTTGGTCACCTATCTTTCCAAGAAGAAGGCCGGCGAGTGCGGCGAGGCCGCAATTCGCGAGAGCTTGGACTTCGCTGCCGGTTTTGCAGCGCAGACCTGCAAGATCGAGGGCAGTTGGGGCCACCCGCTGGTCTACGAGAACTAGTTTTTTGTCGTGGCGGGGTGTCTTGGGGCGCCCCGCATTGCGTTGGGAGTCAAGATGTCCGTTCGTGCCTGCGCGGCAGGATTTTGCTGTGCCGATGTCTACCAGAATCTGGATCCCCTGGGTTGCATCCAAGGGGGCCTCTCAGGAGCGCTTCGAGGGGTGCTTCTTGAGTATATGAAGGCAAAAGGGATATGCAATCTTCATATACGGCCTTCTTTTAGAGGGCGTTGTCCTTACTCTTTCATCTCCTTGCTTCTGGACATTTTGTCTATAGGCAAGAGTCCATGGTCGAGACCATGGTGAAGTTCTGCGGCTAGTAATTACTGCATCACATATCTGTTGTTACCTGAGAGGCTCGCTTTTGCGGGCCTCTTTGCGTTGCTATGGAGCCCTGGCCTGTCGATAAATAACGCGCCCGCTTGCTGGGGAGCAAGCGGGCGCCGTTGAGCGAATATGTTTGCGGCCATAGCCGCTGCAGGTGATGGGTTGTCGACTAGTTAGTCGTCGTGTCGGAATCGTCACCCGAGGCAGAGCCAGAAAGCGAAACCGTCAGCGTGATCGTGCTGTCGGTGGACTGCTTGCCGGTGGGGGAGACGCCCGTAACGGTGGCGTTTTCGTTGCCGCTCACGGGGTTGCCGTTCTGATCGCAGAATGCGATGTTGTAGAAACCGGCGTTGTTGAGCGCGGTGACGGCGGCGGAGATGCTCTTGCCGTACAGGTTACCCGGGACGCTGGCCTTGCCGGACTTCTTGGCGATGACGACGGTGATCGTGGCACCGGGCTTCTGCTTGCCGCTAGGGTTCCAGCTAATTACGGTGCCCTCGGTAACCGAGTCGTTTTCCTGGTAGCTCACGTCGACGCCAAAGCCAGCCATGTCGAGAGCGTTGCGTGCCTGGGCCTCGGTCATGTCGGTCAGATCGGGGACGGAGGTGGTGTCAGGACCGCTGGAGACCTTATACGAGATGGTCGTGCCCTTCTCGACTTCCTTGCCGGCATCAGTGCCCTGCTCAAAGACCTGGCCTTCGTCGGCCTCGTTGGCCTCCTCGGTTGCGTTGCCCTTCAGGCCCACGCTTGCCAGCGCGGCCTCGGCCTGGTCCTTGGTCAGGCCGACGAGCTGCGGAACCTCAACTTTCTCGGAGGGCTTGGGGCCCTTGGAGATCACCAGGTTCACCTTGGAGCCCTTGGGCTTCTTAGTGTTGCCGTTGGGGGTCTGCTCGGCAACCTTGCCCTCGTCGACATCGTCGTTATAGCTCTGGTCGACAGTTCCGACCTCAAGGCCGGCCTCCTTGATCAGCTCGATAGCGGTCTGCTGGTCCTTGTTAAGCACATCGGGCACCGTAACCTGCTCGCCCCCAAAGAGCCCGGTGGCGAAGGCCACCACAACGCCAACCACGGCGATTGCGGCGACTACGGCGGCGATAATCTTGTTCTTGTTGGACTTGGGCTGATCGACCTCGTAGGAACCGGTGGAACCCGAGACGGCGCTGCGGGGGTTGGTCTGTCCGCTTACGCCCGATACGGGGCGAACCATAGCGCGCGTGGAGTCAGACAGCTCACGGGTCTTGGTAGCGCCCAGCTCACCGGGGGCGCCGATGATGCGCGTGGGCTCCGAGACGTTGACGGCACGGCCCGACAGGTAGCTGTTGAGCACCTGACGCAGCTCGTCGGCGGTCTGGAAGCGGTTTGCCGGGTCCTTCTCCATGCACTTGAGGATGATGCGCTCAAGGTCGGCGTCGACACCGGAGTTGATCTGGCTCGGCGGAATAGGCAACTCGTTGACCTGCTTGAGTGCGACCGAGATGGCGTCGTCGCCGTCAAAGGGTACGCGGCCGGTGGCGCACTCGTACATGACGACACCCAGCGAGTAGATATCCGAGGTGGGGCCGAGGTCCTGGCCGCGGGTCTGTTCGGGGCTTACATAGTGGGCGGTGCCCAGCACGTTGTTATCCTGCGTGAGGTGGCTGTTCTTGGCGCGTGCGATGCCAAAATCCATGACCTTGATATTGCCGTCGGGCAGCACCATGATGTTTTGCGGCTTAATGTCGCGGTGGATAATCTCGTGCTTGTGTGCGACCGAAAGCGCGGAGCTGATCTGCGAGCCGATCTGCGCGACCTTCTTGGGATCGAGGGCGCCGTGGCTCTTGATGCCGCTCTTAAGGTCGGTACCGCGCAGGTACTCCATGACGATGTAATAGGTGTCGCCATCCTTGCCCCAGTCGTAGACGCCCACGATATAGGGGGAGGACAGGCCGGCCGCTGCCTGGGCCTCCTGCTTAAAGCGGGCGGCGAAGGTGGCGTCGCCGGCATACTGCGGCAGCATGATCTTGACGGCAACCGTGCGGTCGAGGACCTGATCCTGTGCACGGAAGACGGTCGCCATACCGCCCGTTCCCACCTTATCCTTGAGGAGGTATCTTCCCCCGAGGACCCTCTGTTCCATTCCTGCTCCTAACATAACTATTCGCTCAACGATGTGTGTAGTACCAAATGTATGGCCGCTGGGGCCGTGTGGCGCGTTGTCGCTAGCTCATCGGCCGCGGCGCGTCCCAAGTATCCGCTTTGATCACGGGCATCACGCTCCCTGTGCGGCGAGCGCCGCGGTCAGGACGATGCCGGCGATCTTGGCCGCCTCGACGTCGTGTTTGTCGTAATCCTCCAGGGCCACCGAGATGGCAACCGTGGGTGAATCGTAAGGTGCAAAGCCAACAAACATAGAGTTGACGTTGGTGCCGCCGGTCTCGGCCGAACCGGTCTTGCCGGCAACCTTGACGCCCGGAATCTGGGCATCGGTGCCGGTACCGGACTGGACGACGGCGAGCATGGCCTGCTTGACCTGGTCGGCCGTGGCAGAGCTGACAGCCTGGCCCAGCGAGCGGGACTGCGTGGTCTTAACCACGGTTCCGTCCGGGGCGAGTATCTGGGACACAAAGAACGGGTCCATGACCACGCCGCTGTTGGCGATAGCCGCAGCGATCACGCAATTCTGCATAACGGTGGTCTGCGGGCCAGGCGTGTGGTCCATGCCGACGGGCTGTCCGGCGCCTGCCCAAGCGGTCTCCCATTCGGTCATAAGCGACGGGTCGGCCATGATGGAAGCCGTGGTGGTCAGATCCTGGCCGAGCTTTTGACCGTAGCCAAAGGCGTTGGCAAACTGGACGAGCGAGCTGGCGCCGACCTCGTTTGCCACCTGGCCAAAGACGACGTTGGACGACACGGCGAAGGCCTGCTGCAGGCTGATGGTGCCGTAGCTCTCGTTGGCATCGTTGGTGACCGGCGCGTTGCCAATATCCATGGAGCCGGGCGCCTGGTACGTGCTGGTAAGGCTGGCGGTGCCGGTCTCGAGCGCCGCGGAGAGTGTGACGACCTTAAAGGTCGAGCCCGGGGTGTAGAGCGCGTCCATGGCGCGGTCGTACATGGAGCCGTCCTCGCCGCCGCCCGACTGGAGCAGCGCATCGATGTTGGTGTTGTCGTAGGTGGGCGAGCTCGCGCACGCAAGGACCGCACCGGTGCGCGGATCCATGACCACCACAGCGCCCTTAAAGCCCTTGAGCGCCTGCTCGGCAGCCGTCTGGATGCGCGAGTCGATGGTGAGCTTGGCGGTATTGCCCGGCTGGGTCTGCCCCGCGAGCGACGCGATGGCGTTGTTCCAGCTGGAGTAATCCTTGGAGCCGGTGAGCGTATCGTTCATGACGCTCTCGATGCCGGCGGTGCCGTATTGCTGGCTCACGTAGCCCACCACGTGCGCGGCCATGTTGCCGTTGGGGTAGGAACGGGCGTAGGTGCCGTCCTCCTGCTGCAACGACTCGGCTAGCGTCACGCCGTCGGACGTGATGATGGAGCCACGCTGGATGTACTTGGAGCGGGCGATGGTGTGGTTGTTGGTCGGCATGTCCTGATAGTCCTTCGCCTTGATGACCTGGACATAGGTGAGGTTGCCGATAAGGATGGCGAACAGCGCCGTGAAAGCAAACACGGCACGAGTCAGACGGTTGGCAAGTGCCACGCGGCCGAGCACGCCGGACTCTGGCGTGTCGAGCAGGCGACGACGCATGCGAGAGCCCGCGGAGTGGTTGCCGTGGCTGTAGGAAGGTGCGCTGGCAAAACGCGTACCGGTCGGGGCGACGGCGGATGCGACCTGGTCATCGGTGATGGCGTGACCGGCACGGAAGCGACAAAGGCTCTGGCTGAACTCAATAAGCTGCGCAGCATCACATTTGGCAAAGACTTTGCAATCTTGGGTGCAGCCGCTTTTGCCAACATTCAGACCCTGACACGGCTGACGCTGCCGGAAACGATCACAACCTTCGGCAGCTTCCCCTTCAGCGGCTGCTATGGAATGACCGAACTGCGAGTTGAATGCAGAAACATTCGGGTCGCAAATGTCAATTCTTACTGGAACGCAGCCGCTGGCCAACCGCTGCCGGAACATCTCACCGTCTATGGCTATCGCTATACTGCCAAGGGCAGTGACGAAGAGACCGCATTCTACCAGTACATCACAAACGAGAAGAACAAGGGTATTACGTTTGTGGATCTGGATGCAGAAGCCGATCTTTTGGGCGGTATCCGTTGGAATTATGACAGCAGCGCAAAGAAGCTGACCATCAGCGGCAAGGGCGCGGTCCCTGCTGTTCGTGAAGGCGTGGCTTGGAACCGCTATGCAAGTGAGATCGAAGAAATTGAGATCGAAAAGGGCGTTACCTCTATCGAAGCTGGTGCGTTCACCGGAATGCCCAAGCTGAAGACGGTTACGATCAATCGAACCGTCACCAACATCGCTGCTGACGCATTTGATAAGCCGTACAGCTTTATGATCAAAGCCAAGCGGAACTCGGCTGCAAAGACCTTTGCCAAGGATAACGATATCAAGTTTGAGGAGATCGTAACGGCGAACATTCTCTTCATCGGCAACAGCTACACCGAGGATGCGCGCGAATATCTGCGCTATGTGTTCAATCAGTATGATTTCCCGGCAGATATTCATTTTGGCCATCTGTTCAGCGGCGGCAAGACGCTGGCGTACTATGCCAACACCGCACGGCAGGAGACAAACAATAGCGATGTCTATGGCAATGGAGTGCTGGATACGGAATCTCCCAGAGCATGGGAGAGTAGTGAAGGCGGCAATACCTATACAAACAGTCTGACCTACTACACATGGGATAACCATCAGACGACCTTCGCAAGTCAGGGTACAAAGCGCATTGCCGATGCAATGAATGATCAGGATTGGGATATCGTGATCATCCAGGGCCATGACATTGAACAGGCTTATGGTGATGAGTACAATAAGTACAACAAGAATTTCGCGACAAATCTCGAGTATCTGACAAACTACATCAAGAGTTTCGATTCTACGGTCGAGATCGGCTGGTACATGACGTGGCGGCGTAATAGTAAGGAAGAAGGCTTTGCACGCCTGCAAGCCTATTGGGAAACCATGAAGAATATAGTCGAGACAAACGAAAATGTTTCGTTCATCGTCCCGATCGGCACTGCCGTTGAAAATGCCAGAGGCACCTATATCGACCGGTTTAACTACCGTCCTGAATCCCAGAATAACATTGCAAAAGTCGATCTGTTGACCGGTGACCCCATCAGCGGCAAGATGACGCCGGACAACAACGAAGGTATCCAGCGTGACAATACGCACATGAGTGCGGTTGTGGGCCGCTTCCTCGCTGGCTACACGATGGGCGAAATGCTGGTTAACCACATCAATGGATTGGGCGGCGCACAGTTTACGGACAAGGAACCCAGTGAGCCCATTGAGCAGATTTACTCCTATGATCCGAATATCGGTCTTCTGCCCGCGGAATATGTGCAGACCATCAAAGCCTGCGCAGAGGCGGCAATGGAGAATCCGTACGAAGTAACACCGCTCAAAGACCATGAGACAGATCCTGTTCAGACCGTGAAGACGCAGGTGGAGTCTGCTGACTTTACAAACACGGAATGGAACGAAACTGCGATTCAGGCTAAAGTTGATGAAGTGCTGGCTCAAAAACCCGGTGCAAAGGTTACCGATGTAAGCATCAGCGGCAACACGGCGACCGTAACGCTGCGTTATGGCTATTCCACGATCGACGCTCATTGCGAGAAGAACATTGAACCGCCGCTCCAGGTTTCAATCACTGCGGTCGGAAATGCGAAACCGCTTTTCCTCGGTGATACGGTCACAGTAACAACCTCAACAAACCCGCAGGGTGCAGAGATTCAGGTTGCTTGCTCGTCTGACGCGCTTGAGCAGGTTGGTGATGCAACCCCAAACGAGGATGGCAGCCTTTCCTACACATTCAAGGTCAGAAAGATCACTGCTGCTTTCGTTAATGCAACGTTCACGGCGAACGCCAAGACCGATGCTGACGTAACGGCTTCTGCACAAACGACGCTCGGCATGAATCTCCGCAACCGCATCCACCTGAAGCTCAAGGATGCGGACAACACTGCAATTACGGATGCAACGGTCAAGCTGCAATCCAACTACGATGCAAGCAAACAGACGCTAATGTCCTATGATGACAATCAGGAATACCGCAACGCTGACTGGGAAGTTTCCAACGTAGACTACGGTACCATTGTTGTAACACTGGATGACGGCAGAATGGTCACCCTGAAAGCCGATCGGAATGGCGATGACATTCTGACCAAGCTCCAGGAAGGTACGGAAGAAATCTACTGCGAGTACACCTTCCCGGCCTACAAGGTCACCGGCAAGCTGTTCTTCAACGGCGAACCTGTCCTGTACGACGGCAGTAACCAGATGACCAGCACCGTCTCCGGCAACTACGGCACGGACATCCCGTATACCAAGCTGGAGAACTGGGCGAAAGAGTACGTCCTGAACACCCTTGACGTAGCCAACGGCCCGGCCAAGGCTGACGTCGAGATCAAGAAGGACGGCGGCACGGTCGCCCTCGACGAGATCAAGTTCGGCGACGCCGGCAAACTGCAGAACTATGTCTATGTCAATGTCAAGACCTATTACACCGTCACGTTCATGAACGGCGAGACGCAGGTCGCGCAGGAGGAAGTCCTCTACGGTACGGCTACCCCGGTTCCCGCAGAGAATCCGACCCGCGAGGGCTACAAGTTCCTCGGTTGGGCAGAAGTTGTCGGCGACGAGCTCAGGCCTGTTACCGATAAGGTCACCAGAACCGTAACGTATCAGGCGCAGTGGAAGAATGTGAGATACACCGTTGCTTACCATGGAAACGGCGGCGTTCTTGCAAGCAACTCGGATGAGGACAAGACAACGACCACCGCTACCATCGGTCAGGAGTTGACGCTCAAAAACGCAAGTACTTTTGTCCGCGCACATTATGACTTTGTTGGTTGGGCAACAAATCCGGATGCGACAGTAGCAGATTATGCCGGCTCTCAGAAGTTCGAAGTCGGTTATCCGAACGCTGTGGCTGGCGAGACCTATGACTTGTATGCGGTTTGGACGAAGCACGTCTACACTGTGTCCATCAACGCTTGCCTCGGCGGCAACCAGTTGGGCTGGATTACGAACATGAATGTGACGGTTGGCGATGATCTCCTTGATGCTGCAAATGCCGAACTGGATCGGCTGCATTCCTTCCAGAACAAGAGCATGCTCGCAATCTGGGAAGAAGGACGCGAGGACATCCGCGGCTATCATGCAGACCGTACGAAGATCTACAGCAGCAAGGCGCTTGCTGAGTTTGAGAACCCGGTCTTTGACGGCGAAACAACGCAGGTCTATATCAACTATCTGCCGAATACGGATACGCCGTACAATGTCGAGCACTATCAGGAAAAACTTGATGGCACATATGAACTGTTTGACACGGATTCGCTGAATGGCACAACCGGTACCATCGTTGAAGCTGTGGCAAAGAGCTGCCATCATTTCACGGCTGACAAGACAGTTGATGGCACCGTTGCCTCCGGCACGATCGCAGGCGATGGATCGCTTGTTCTGAAACTCTATTACACGCGCAACACGTACAGCTACGAAGTGCGCCACATCAAGCAGCTGCCCGACGGCACCTACGATGAGGCAAATGCCGAAGTTGAGAACCTTTCCGGTAAGTTTGAGGCGATTGCGACGGTAAATGCCAAGGACTACGGTGAGCACTATCCGACCAACAACGCAGGCACGAAGCAGAACATCAAGATCGAAAAGGATCTGACGATCGATGTACTCTATGATCTCGACGAGCACACGCTGACGTTCGACGCCAAGGGCGGAACAGAAACAGATTCCATCATCGTGCGTCACGGGAACACGGTAGCAAAACCCGAAGACCCGAAGAGAAGCGGCTACCGGTTTAACGGCTGGTTTGATGATGAAAGGTGCAGAGAAAAGCACGATTTCGATGCACCGCTGGTTGAGGATGCAACTGTTTATGCAGGCTGGACAAAGCGCAGTTCCGGCTCCGGCGTTCAGATTGAGTCTCCCAACAAGCCGAAAAAGGACAATTCTCTGAAGTTCAACACAGAGGATCATTTCGCCTTCGTCAACGGCTATCCTGACGGCACAGTGAAGCCCACCGGCGATGTGACGCGCGCAGAAGTGGCTGCAATCCTCTATCGCGTCATGGACGCAGATTGTGTCAAGACGTATGAAACGACCAGATGCTCGTTCAGCGATGTTGTTCGCGGCGACTGGTTCAACCTCTACGTTGCAACACTTGAAAACGCCGGCGTGATCGTCGACACCAGAACGAACGGCAAGTTCCGTCCGAATGAGGCAATCACGCGCGCAGAGCTTGCTGCAATGCTGGCGCAGTTTGCGGACATCAAGAGCGCTGCAAACTCCTTCAACGATGTCTCTGCAAGACACTGGGCATCTGATGAAATTGCTGTCTGCGCAAAGATGGGCTGGATCAATGGCTATCCCGACGGCTCGTTCCGTCCCGACGCAACGATCACCCGCGCCGAAATGATGGCGATGATCAACCGCGCATTGGGCCGCACGCCGAAGTCGGCAGACGATCTGCTGTCCGGCATGAAGACCTGGCGCGACAACGCAAATGTCAACGCATGGTACTACCTCGATGTGCAGGAGGCTACCAACAGCCACACCTACACGAAATCTGGTACCCATGAGACATGGAAGAAGCTGCGCTGACGCAGGCTTCTGAACAT
>ERZ779850.3345-NODE-3345-length-11442-cov-3.639413_pt1 | contig 11442 bp, 10 predicted proteins | sample MGYA00511249_ERZ779850 | MGnify/ENA primary metagenome ERZ779850 (study PRJEB29588, sample SAMEA2162475) | human gut metagenome | biome: human gut; feature: human-associated habitat; material: faeces | place: Denmark | collected 2008/2010 ...
CATTCACAGCTGGGGATGCGATCCCCTTATCAATTCAGATTAAGGGCGCAGGCCTTGTAATCCGGGCTTTTTTATCGAGATTCGAAATTCCGCGCCCACGTCCCAGTTCCACGTCGAGCATTGGATCACGCCTCGACAGAGCTAAGCACAATGTGGCGACAAGCGGTCCTCGGCCTTTGCATCATTACCGACTGAAGTTCTCGACACTCATTGTCGACTTTAGTAGCAGTACGTCAGTGCAGTCGCAAGTGTAGATATACCCTCTTTAAGCTCTCACGATAAAGATATGATAAGAAACTACTCTGTTGAAATCATTAAAGAATTTTTCATGTTCTTCACTCCCGCCTTGGTTTGGGGGCTATATTTTCATAAAGGAACCGCTTTGTTCATATTCTTGTTCAGCGTATCTTCAGCAATATTCGGATACTCTGCTGCTACGAGATGGATAGAGTCAGCCCAAGAAGGCTCTCTCTCGCTAAAACCTGGAATTTCGGACGAAGAACTCGCCCGGCGTAGAGAAGCTCAAACCCGACTCAACTCATGTGCAGCATGTTGTGCAGCGATATCTGCCATGTTGGTTGCGGCTTCGCAATTGGTTCCTGTTGCCAAGCTCTATATGGATTTCATGAATTCTTAAATTAGCAAAAAACTCCCCGCTGATGCATCAATCACCAACGGGGTTCCCTGTTCTTGCTCAGGATTGCGCCTCTTACGGCACCATCTCCTGCACCTCATCCTTCTTGATGGGCTTCACGAGATCTTCTCGTTTCACGCCGAGGTACATGGCAATCGCAGCCGCCACGAACACCGACGAGTAGACGCCAAGGAGAATACCGATCGTCAGCGCCAGCGCAAAGTAGTGTAGCGCCGGACCACCGAAGAAGAACATCGCAAGCGTCATCGCCAGAGTCGAGCCGTGCGTGATCACCGTACGCGAAATCGTGGCGGTAATGGCCGAGTTGATCACTTCAACCGTTTCCGTACGACGCATCTTGCGGAAGTGTTCACGAACACGGTCGAAAATAATCACCGATTCGTTCACGGAATAACCGAGCACGGCGAGTACAGCAGCAAGCACCGGCAGCGAGAACTCCCAGTTCATCACGGCAAAGATGCCCACCACAATCACGATGTCGTGGAGGTTGGCAATAATGGCAGCGATAGCAAACTTCCACTCGAATCGCATCGAGAGATAGATGATGATGCCAGCCACAACGAGCAACAGAGCGGTCAGACCGTCGGTCGCCAATTCTTCACCCACCTGTGGTCCCACGAACTCGTTGTTGAGCATCTTGACACCGGGAGCGGTTTCCTGAAGCGCCTTCAGAAGTTCGCCGGCCATCTGACCGGATGTTTCGCCTTCCTTCATCGGAAGACGAATCATGATGTCGCGTGCCGTTCCGTAATTCTGGACAGCCGCTTCAACGCCAAGCTTGCTTTGGATCTGCTCGCGGATCTGTTCCGTCTGAACAGCCTCAGGATACTGGACCACAACCTGCGTGCCGCCCGTAAATTCAATGGACAGCGCCAAGCCGTGATAGAAAATCCAGAACACGGCAATGATGAATGAAACCAAAGAGATCGCGTTCAAGATGTGCGAGTAGTGCATGAACGGGATCGTCTTGTGAATTCGGAAAAACTCCATGATTTTCCCCTCTTAATTCTTTACTTCGACTGCGTCTGCGCCGTATCCGGGCGCCAGACCTGACCGATATGCACGCGCGTCAACTTCTTCTGACGACCGTAGATGAAGTTCACCATGCTGCGCGAGACAATCACGGAGGTAAAGAGCGACGTCATGATGCCCAAGCAGTGCACCACGGCAAAGCCTCGCACCGGACCGGAACCGAAAATCAGCAAGGCAATACCGGCGATCAAACTGGTGACATTGGAGTCGACAATCGTCGCAAACGCCATACCGTAGCCTTCACTGATGGCCAACTGCGGCGTTCGCCCTATTCGAAGTTCTTCACGAATACGTTCGTTAATGAGCACGTTCGAGTCAACTGCCATACCCAGTGTCAGTGCAATAGCGGCGATACCGGGAAGTGTCAGCGTCGCCTGCAGCATGGAGAGCAACGCCACCAGGCACATCACGTTGCACATCAGACTGATGGCCGTCACGATGCCGAAGACCTGGTAGTAGAGGATCATGAAGACCGCCACAAACCCAAAGCCGTAGAGTGTCGAACGGAAGCCGGCTTCAATGTTGTCGGCACCCAGAGACGGACCGATCAGGCGTTCTTCCACGATTTCCATGGGAGCCGCCAGAGAACCGGCACGCAGCAAGAGAGCGGTGTCGGTCGCTTCAATCGTGGTCATGCGACCTGAAATCTGCACGCGACCACCGGCAATTTCCTGACGGATGACAGGGGCCGTGACCACTTCACCCTTGCCCTTTTCAAACAGGATGATGGCCATGCGCTTGCCCACGTTGTCACGCGTCACATCGCGGAAGATGCGTGCGCCCTTGTTGTCCAGCGTCAGGTTCACCGTGGGTTCCTGCGTCTGGGAATCAAAGCCTGGCTGAGCGTCGTTCAAGTTCTCACCGGTGAGCACCACACGGCGCTTGACGAGAATCGGACGACCTTCACGGTCAAAATACTTTTCGTCACCGAAGGGAACATTGCCCTGCGCCATCTGCGTGAGCGCTTCAGGCGAATCGTCAACCATACGCACTTCAAGCGTTGCCGTACGACCCAAAATGTCCTTGGCCTTGGCCGTATCCTGAACACCCGGCAGCTGCACCACGATACGGTCAGCACCCTGCTGAGCGATCACGGGTTCTGCCACACCCAATTCGTTAATACGATTGTGCAGGGTAGAAATGTTCTGCTTTAAGGCATATTCCTGAACGTTCTGAATCGCCTTTTGCGACAGTTCGGCAGAAAGGGTGAACTTGCCTGCGCGCGTACCTTCCGTCACCACCAAATCAGGCTGAGTAGAACGAAGAAGGTCATTGGCGCGGGCGCGTTCCTGCTCGTCGTTAAAGGCGATCACAACCGTATTGCCCTGACGCGAAATGCCTGCGTGACGGATACGCTTGTCGCGGAACTGCGTACGCAGATCGGCTGCCGTCGATTCGGCGCGCTTCTCAATGGCCGAGTGCATGTCGACCTGCAGCAGGAAGTGAACGCCGCCGCGAAGGTCAAGGCCGAGATACATCGGCAGCGCATTGATCTTCAGGAGCCACTCGGGCGTATTGGGCACCAGGTTGGGAGCGACGATGTAGGAAGGATCCGTACGGTCGGGGTTAAGAGCGCGTTCGAGCACTTCACGAGCCTGCAGCTGCTTTTCGGCTTCCGTCGGATCAAAACGCACGCGAACGGTGTTTTGCTGAGCACCCTGCTCATAGAAAACACCGTTGGGCTTCAGCTGCGCATCCGCAAGCGCTTTTTCCACGCGAGCAAGCACCGTCTCGTCGATCTTCACCGTCGACTTGCCGGAACTCACCTGCACTGCGGGCGATTCGCCGTAAAAATTCGGCAAGGTGTACAGCGCCGCAATGAGCAGAACCACTCCGATGACGATGTACTTCCAAAGAGCGTATCGATTCATAACAAAAACTCCGGGTCAGTCCGATGCCCGATTCCGCGCAAGACGGCAAACACGGGCTCGGACGCCTTTCGTTGCGAAAATGGAATTGGCGAAAAGAGAAATTCCCTTTCAGCCTACAAAACTCTTCCGCTGAGAGTTTCGTGTCCGCAAAAAACGGCCGTTTCGATCAAACAGTTCCATTTTTTGCGCAAGAACCGCAAAAGGCCATAAACCGATTGCGGTGCACCAACTAAACGGCAAAGCGGGCGTCAGCCATATCCTTCAAGTCGGATACAGCCCGCCCGCTGCATGAAAGCCGTCTTTACTTGTCGATCGACTTCAGCGTGCCGCGCGGCAGAACCGTCTGCACAGCGCCGCGCTGCATCGTGATCGTCACGGGATTGTCTTCCACGCGGCTGATTTCGATCACGACGTACTGTTCGCTCACTTCAGCGATGCGGCCGGCCAGGCCGCCGATCGTCACGATTTCATCGCCCTTGGTGAGCGCTTCGCACATCTTCTGATGTTCCTTCTGGCGCTTTTGCTGCGGACGGATCAGGAAGAACCAGAACACAACAAAAATCAGAATGATCGGAATGATCTGCATCAGCAGACCGCCGGTACCACCGGCAGCGGCCGCACCTGCGGTCTGAGCCATTGCGTCAGAAATGAAAAACACTTCTTACCTCTTTAGATATTTTCTCGTTAAAAAATCTTGTCCTGCAACGCCTTGCGGCGTGCATTGCAAAGCCTTCGGATTATACGGAAATTCCTTGCTGAGCCTCGAAAAATTGCATTAGAGATTTACCAGTGTCAGCCGTCGTTTGCAATTTTTCATTTGCCGCCGTGACTGCCCCTCCATTCACACGACCGCTCCGTCGGGATTGCCCTTAAAGGTTACGGCACCAACGCAGGCGCGTCCAGCCCCGTCTTTTCATCCAATCCGAAGAGAATGTTCATCGCCTGCACCGACTGTCCCGCAGCCCCCTTGACGAGATTGTCTTCCACCGCCAGCACGATGATCAGGTCGCCATTGCCAGGACGATGAACTGCCAGACGCAGGAAGTTGGATCCGCGCACGCTTCTCGTTTCAGGCGTTGATCCGGCAGGCATCACATCGACGAAGTATTCATCCGCAAAGCGATCTTCATAGAGCTTCTGAAGATCAATCTGAGTCGAGGCGTCCTTCAGACGAATATAGATCGTCGAATGAATCCCTCGAATGGTCGGCAACAGATGCGGCACAAACGTCAATTTCAGATCGTCCGTACCGGCCAGGAGTTTGAGCTGCTGCTCGATTTCGGGGGTATGGCGATGTCCTTTAAGACCATATGCATGGAAATTGTCCGACATTTCGGCCGTAATGATCGAAACGTCCGCCTTCTTGCCGGCGCCGGAAATACCCGACTTGCTGTCGGCAATAATGGTCTTGAGATCAAACGTACCGGGATGCGCCTTTTCGTATTCCATCAAAGGCAGGAGTCCCAATTCGATGGAGGTCGGATAGCAGCCTGCCATGCCGAGAATCCGAGCGTTTTTCATCTTCTCACGCATGGTCTCGGGTTGCCCGTAGACAGACTCTTCCAGGAGATCAGGGCAGGCATGATCGAGCTTGTACCAAGTCTTGAACGTGTCCGTATCACGCAAACGGAAATCCGCTGCCAAATCAATGATCTTGACGCCGGCAGCCGTCAATTCGCGCGCCATGCTCATGGCCACCCCGTGCGGCGTCGCAAAGAACACCACGTTGCAAGCGGTGAGTTCGGCCTCTTCGGGCGTCGTAAACACCAGATCGTCCATGAAGCCTCTGAGCGAGGGGTACATGGCCGTCACCTTGGTACCCGCATCCTTGCGCGATGTGATGGCACAGACCTCAACGTTGGGGTGCCGGCTTAACAAACGCAGCAGCTCCACGCCGGTGTACCCCGTTCCACCCACAATACCCGCCTTGATTTTCTTTTCCTGCATGTCGAAAAACTCCCCGAAGAATCTTTTTGTCTGATGTCTTTGGCAGGAAAAATGCTCCGGCAGCAGGCATAAAAAAACCGCCGCCCGGGAAAGGGAGACGGTTTTTTCGCTTCTTGCCCCGGCTTTCTTCGCAAACCAAAGTTTGCAAAAGTATACCGAGGCAGAACGCTTGCGAATGAACGATTAGCGCTTGCTGAACTGCTTGGCGCGGCGGGCCTTGCGCAGACCAACCTTCTTACGTTCGACTTCGCGGGCGTCGCGGGTCACGAGGCCGGCAGCCGACAGAACGGGCTTGAGACCGGCATCGTAGTCGATCAGAGCGCGGGTGATGCCGTGGCGCACAGCACCGGCCTGGCCGGATTCGCCGCCGCCGGTCACGTTCACCATGATGTCGAACGTTTCGACATTTTCGGTGAGCTGCAGGGGCTGCATGACGATCATGCGGCCGGTTTCACGCTTGAAGAATTCGTTGAGATCGCGGCCGTTGATCACGATCTTGCCCGTGCCGCGCTTGATGAACACGCGAGCCACGGAGCTCTTGCGACGGCCGGTGCCGTAGTTGTAGTTACCGATCATCTTTATCCACCTTAAATGTCAAGAACCTTGGGCTGCTGTGCGGTGTGCGGGTGTTCGGCGCCAGCGTAGATCTTGAGCTTCTTGATCATGGCGTAGCCGAGACGGCCCTTCGGGAGCATGCCCTTGACCGCGATTTCGAGAGCACGGCCGGGGTGCTTGGCCTGCATTTCCTTGAAGGTGGTTTCGTAGATACCGCCCGGATAGCCGGTGTGACGGTAGTACGTCTTCTTGCCGGCCTTTTCAGCAGACAGCTTGAGCTTGTCAGCGTTGATCACGACGATGTAGTCGCCCGTATCGACATGCGGCGTGTATTCGGGCTTGTGCTTGCCGCGCAAGCGGAGTGCGATTTCGGCAGCAAGGCGGCCAAGCACCTTGTCGCTGCCATCGACCACGTACCAGTCGCGCTGTACTTCGAGCGGCTTGGCAGAGAAGGTCTTCATTGTTGTCACCTGATTCACAAAAGGACGCAGCAGATGAATTCCAAACCGCCTCGCACAGGGTGGCGCCTGCACTTTGCACAGGTTGGAGCTGTTAAACGGCCTGCTCGCGTCAATAAACAAAAACGAGGCAAAAACCACCGAAGCGCACCGCGTTCTAACTTCGCCGTGCACCGTAATCAGTGCCTTTTACCGGGAATTTCTTGTTGATTTTCTTTTTGCCGCTTGTCGCCATCAGTTCAGTGGAAAACGGGGAAACTGAAAGCACGGTGAAAATCAGACGCGCAATGATACATGAATCACCAGGAAATTGGCAACCCTTCATCCAAGCCATCGCGTTGTTTTCACAACTTTTTTCTAACAAACACAAATTTGCCTTTCTTGATTTGACAACTAGTATTTCCCGTATGTCAGCATGGGCAAATCAGAAAATTTTTGCTGTCCTCACACGTTACAGAAAGAACTGCCATCTTTGCAAGCAGGACCCAATTCGAATGACGCATAGCTCTACTCCAAAACACCAGACATCAAAAGCTTGGATTCTCCAGACACCTGACACCCGACGTCAGTTTTCGCGAGCGACGTGGGTGCCTCTTCGAGCCATTCAAAAAACTCAAACAGGAAAATCCTCAGCAATAGGACATACCTACGAATTGTTTGCCTGTGGTTCTGTAGCTTTTCCCAACAAACACCGAGAAATTGCTAACCAGCTAGGCTGGAGTGATATTGGAATCCGTCATTCTGCTAAACCGTTTGTCTATTCTGAGAACGACTATTCACCAATTGACGAGTTTCGCCACAACGACAAAGAAGCCATCGGAATTAACCTCGTCTTTGAACATCCACAACCTGTGATCGGCGGTATACGCTGGATCCTAAATCCCGACCTAGTCGTGGCGCTCAGGCTAGTTAAAGAAGGCTCTAATTGGGTGCGTCCAGAAGAGGATTTTGTCGTTGTCGCCAGAGAGAAGATCGATATCAAGAGCGGTTGTCACTCTCTTATCGAAATCAAACGTGAGTTCCTGATGGACTACTTAGCTGCACGCGGCCTGTCTCTCCGTTTGTCATACTATCGCCAACGCATCGAGAATGTAGCGGACCTTGAGCGCAGTCTCTATGCGGGCATGAGTAACTTTGAAGAGGATCGCGATGGCGGAAAATTCGAGCTTCGTATTAACAAATTGGAATCTATTTTTGGTGGAAGTTGGACTTCTTTACGCGTATGGCGCACCGATATAGACAGCGAAGAAGATGCTCCTGTTCTGAGCCACCATACAAATGGCAACACCGAGTTCGAAAGTAAAGAAGGTTACATCCGAAGCTACCCAGGCATTCGTGTGGAGGGGGGAATTCTGGCGCAACGAATGGATCGAAAATAACAACCTCAGTACACGCGTTCGAGGAGACAAGGATCCCAATCTTCCAAGTTTCATCATTGATACCGATGGTTCCCGCATGCCATCAGACACTCTCATGGATGAAGACGTCGGAAGATGGCTCTGGTTCCGCCCTAGTGTGATCAAAGAACTTTTAAGTCACCGAGGCTTTCTTCTAGACTGGTACACAAAAGAAACGGGAGCAATTAGCTCAACTTCAGGGTACTCCACCCATTTCGGAATTAATATTTCAGACCTAATCACTGTCTACGCCTACGACATTGCTCGGTTGCCAGCTTGGGAACAACGCATTTGGGCTGCACATAACGTTTCGCCTGAAGGAAAGGTCAGTAGAGAACTTCTGGCATCTCAAATCAACGCCTCTCCAGCAGAGACTCATGCGCCAGAAAAGTTGTTACTACGGGCATTGCATTTATTGGGTAGCACGTTCAGCACGAAATACAGCTTGCCGCTATTCAAACATGAAGTTAGCGATACCGAATTCTTGCAGCAAATCTCACGTTTCTTGAGCACGGACCAGGACTCACTGTTGCGACTTGCTAAAGAGCTTGTGCGCGTTTTCTCCGATCGGCTTGATACTAACTCTCTCCGAAAACTATCCAATCACCCCAACAAGGATAAGCTAGGTTCTAACAAGTTATTGCAAAGTATTCTTGCCCAAAAAACAGGGGAAGAGTGCGCAAGAAAAGTCTTCTCCATAATCGTTGGAACTTATGATATGCGCCTGGGCGATGCGCATCCAACAAGCTCAAAAATTGATGAAGCATTCAAATTAGCCTGTATCGACACCCAAGACTCGTATTTGCGCCAGGGAGAACAATTGATTTCCAATTTCGGCTACGCTATTTGGTGCATTACAAAATTACTCTTTGATAAGGACTAAAGCACACACCAATGATTGCTTCTGAATGAAGTCCCTACTGCCCTACCTGCAAAATGCCCTCTGAAGCATCAGTGTCATACCTGCACGCAACAGACTCAGAGCATTTCTGTATTCGGTTCCAAAGCAAATCGGGCAACAACCGTTGCCCTTTGCTTTGATCCTTTCTCTGCCGAGACTCACTCTTCGATCGGTTTGATGTGCGTCGCCTGCTTGCCCTTGGGACCTTCGACGACCTCAAACGTCACCCGCTGACCTTCCTTGAGGCTCTTGAACCCCTTCATTTCAATGGCGGAAAAATGCGCGAAAAGCTCTTCACCGCCTTCGTCGGGCGTAATGAACCCAAAGCCCTTGACGTCGTTAAACCACTTGACAACTCCCTGTGCCATATTTTTCCTCTTTGTTTATTTCACTTTGTCCGAGTCTTCGCGTCGGCTCTCGGCCTGAAGCAGGCTGCAGCAACACAAAGTCCTCTTTTCAACAATCAACATTACGCCAACTTGCCGCTTTCAAGCTCATGACGCACTGCACTTTTTGCGTCGTGTGCTGTCTCGGACACACAATCGTCGAAACGACTCTTCGCAAGAGCGAAAATATACGATATATTACCTAGGATGTTTCTCCTTCTTTTCGTTTTGCATCATGTCGCGTTTTCTTCTCGGTCTGACGTTCTCGCTCATCAGTTGTGCGCTTGCGGCACAGTCGCTCGACGAAACACTGGCCGTCAAAATCGGCGACAAAATCGTCGAACTTGAAGTTGCACGCACCTCGGTCGAGCACCGAACGGGGCTCATGAACCGCACCTATATGCCGGCCGATCACGGCATGCTCTTTGTTTTTACCGCTCCGCGCCCCATCGCCATGTGGATGAAAAACACGCTCATCGACCTCGATGCAGCCTTTATCGATGCGTGCGGTCGCATCACTCAAATCGTCTCGATGCAAAAGGGTTCGCTTGAACTGCACCACTCACGCGTGGCCGCCTCCCGCGTCATCGAGATGCACGCCGGCTGGTTCGCCCGCAACAACGTCAAAGCGGGAACCGTCATTCCGGAGCTTGCCGACGCTCGCTATTGCAAGCGCACGGCGGCGGAATAATTACCGGTCCGCATTCACCGGCAATTCTTCTTCGGCACCAAAAGAAGCAGTACGAACCGAATCGAACTGCTTCTTTCTTTTCCTATCAACTCAAAGCGACGCGCGCATCAAATCGTTTGAAATGCACGCGCCGGTTTCAAGTTTTTTTAAGCGCCGCAGCCGCAGGCTCCGCAGCCGCAACCGCCTTCTTCACCGCGGCAGTCGCAGTCGCAAGGTTCACCGTTAAAGCGACGCTGCACGAAGTCCCAATTGACGAGCTTGTCAAAGAAGGCCTGGATGTAGGCCGCACGGGCGTTGCGGTAATCGATGTAGTAGGCGTGTTCCCAAACGTCGATGACCATCAGGGGCTTGAGATGTTCCGTCAGAGGCGTGCCGGCGTTGGAGGTCGAATAGATTTCAAGCTGGCCGTCCAAGCGCTTGACGAGCCATGTCCAGCCGGAGCCGAAGTTATTGGCCGCTTTGGCCGAGAAGTCTGCAACGAAGCCTTCGTAAGAACCCCACTGCTTGACGATGGCGTCCATCAATGCGCCGGTCGGTTCGCCGCCGCCGTTGGGGCTCAGGCACTTCCAATAGAAGGCGTGGTTGTAGCTCTGCGCAGCGTTATTGAAGATCGGGCCCTGGCTTGTCTTGATGATTTCACGCAGGGATTCGGCTTCGTACATCGTGCCTTTGATGAGATTGTTGAGATTGGTGATGTAGGTCTGATGATGCTTGCCGTAGTGGTATTCCAGCGTTTCCTTGCTGATGGCCGGTGCAAGGGCGTCCATTTCATAATCAAGCTTGGGCAAAACGAACTGGCTCATTGGACTTCTCCTCGAGAATCGGTTATCGATCGGATTTCTCTGCTTGCAGGACGCGTGAGCTCCAAGATTGCCTTCTTGTGGGAAGCAGGCCGAATCGGACACGATCCATTGCTGTCTCACGAAACGTCCTTTGTCACCCTTAGATAATAGACCGAAATCATCGGGAATCCGTGAGACAAAACCCGGCAAACGCAAATTCCTTTCTTTTTAAAGGAAATTTTCTTTAGCTTCGCGGTTTGCGCTCAATGACCCGGGCTCGCGCAGAACCCTTCTCAAACAGGATGGACACCGTTTCGCCGTCGGCGAGCTGCTCTGCATCGCGCACCGGACGACCCAGACTGTCGGTTGTAAGAGAAAAGCCGCGGGCCAACGTCTTGGTGATATCCAAGGCCGACAGAGACGCGGAAAGCCGATCAAGTTCCGCTCGTTTGGCCTCAATGCGAAGAGACACCGCCTGCCGAAGGCTTTTTTCGAGATGCGCCGTTTCGGCTCGCACTTTGTCAAAGGCCGGGCGAACACGCAAGAGATTCATTTGCGCAAGCGCCGTCTTGGATGCAGCAGCCTGCAGACACACACGCCGTTCGGTCGCAAGCGTCATCGCGTTTCGATCAAGTCGCTCGGTCAGCGCGTCAAGATACCGTTCGTAGATCTGTCGCAATTCCCGCTGAGCAGGCACCCTGGCCCTCAGCCTCAGCACAACGTTTTGCATGGCCGACTGCAAACGAACGGCTTGAGTCAACTGCGAT
>ERZ779850.3348-NODE-3348-length-11431-cov-2.350123_pt1 | contig 11431 bp, 6 predicted proteins | sample MGYA00511249_ERZ779850 | MGnify/ENA primary metagenome ERZ779850 (study PRJEB29588, sample SAMEA2162475) | human gut metagenome | biome: human gut; feature: human-associated habitat; material: faeces | place: Denmark | collected 2008/2010 ...
GGAAAAGAATGCGGTTGTTCTGCTGCTGGATCTCAACAGCGCTTACCTGCCCTTTATCGACCATTTCAATAAAGGTGTTGTAATCCACTTCCTTGATCTGATGCTCGCTTATCCACGGCATTGCGACAAAATTGAAGACAAGCAAAAGAATGAGCACTATCGTATAGTAATACATCAGCGGCTTTTTGGGGGATTTTACTTCGTTCATGTATTTTACTCGCATCAAAATATCCATTGTACTTGCCATCTCCCACCTTAGGGGTCGGAGTCTTCTTGCTGGAAGAGGATAAAAGAGACTCTATCCTGATGTTTTAATATTCACCCTTTTTATTTTCTGATGATTCTTCAAATTTCATCATACGGTATCCGACGCCGACATGCGTCTGGATATACTGAACACCGTTTGAGTTTTTTTCAAGCTTTCGGCGCAATGTTGCCATGTAAACGCGAAGCGACGATACGTCAGACGCAGTGGGGCTTCCCCATACCTCTTTTAAAATGTAATTGTGCGTGAGCACCTTGCCGGTGTTTTTCGCAAGAAGGCACAGGAGCTTGTACTCTATCGGAGTGAGGTGTATTTCGACGTCGGATATATACACGCAGCCGGCCGAATAGTCAATACGCATATCGCCGTTTTCGTATGTGCTGGATTCCTCGCCGAGCCTGTCACCGTCGTATCTGACACGTCTGAGTGCAACGCGCAGGCGTGCAAGCAGCTCATCAACCGAAAACGGCTTTGTCAGATAATCGTCCGCTCCGGCGTCGAGCGCCGAGACCTTGTCAAAATCCTCGCTGCGCGCCGAGACCACAATGATCGGCATATTGCTCCACGAACGGATCTTTTTGATTATCTCAACTCCGTCCATATCCGGCATCTTGAGATCCATCAGGATAAGGTCGGGACGGTGTTCGCGATAAAGCCGGACGGCTTCGTTACCATCGTGGGCATGCAATAGGTCGTATTCTTTCAGGACCGCACGGATCAGTATGTAGTTGCTTTCGTTGTCTTCCGCGATCAGCAGCGTCGCTTTTTTCGGATTCGTGTTGTCGATTACAGCATCTTCGTTTACCGCCGTTTTTATCGACTGAACGTCAATGCCATGAATGACGGTATCCGGCAAAGTGAACCAGAAAGTCGAACCTTTCCCCAATTGGGATTCCACACCGATCTCACCGCCCATTTTTTTGACGATCATCTGGCAGATGGCAAGTCCCAGGCCTGTCCCCTGTGCAAAGCTGTTCAGTTTTACGAAACGGTTGAACACAAGATCTTTCTTCTCCGGTTCTATGCCACATCCCGTATCTCTGACGTAGAATAACAGTTTATCGTCTTTATGCCGGTAGCCGAACCGGATGCTTCCTTCTTTCGTAAACTTGATCGCGTTGTTGATGAAGTTCGTGATGACTTGTGCCAATCGGTTCTTGTCCGACATGATGATGCAATAAGGCATTTTTTCGACAAAAGAAATCTGTACCCCTTCGGGTGCTTTTAGGCGGGACGATTGCTCGATATCGGATAATAGGGCGTTGATGTCTATCTCAGAGTCGATAAATTCCAATGTGCCGGCCTCGATTTTGGCTACGTCCAGGATATCGTTGATTAGTTGCAGGAGCAATTCATTGTTGCTGCTGATGATATTGATATATTCATTCCGTTCCTCTTCGTCCTCCGCCATGGTCAGCAGGTTGGAGAAACCGACAATTGCATTCAGCGGCGTACGGATCTCATGGCTCATATTGGCCAGGAAAGCCGATTTCAAACGGTCGGATTCTTCTGCCTTGTCTTTGGCTTTTCTCAGTTCTATTTCGTCTTCTTTCTGTTTGTCGATCAGGATCAGTAATTTATTTTTCAGCTTGCTGGTGCGCAGGTAAAAGTAAAGCACCATGATCAGGAACAGTAACAACACGATTGCGACCAACAATAGGATTTCAAATTTATATTGGACGAATAATCCTACCTCGGTATTAATAAATACGGAATGAGGAGGCAGTTCTTTTGTCGAGATGTGCCGTTCTTTCAGTTTCTTGGCATCGAATGTATATAGGTTCGGAATTGTTTCCGTGTCCAATTTTTCAGGATGTTCCTTTAAAAGGTGGAGAGCCTGACGGGCCAGATCTTTTCCTATGGAGCGGTATTGGGGTATACAGCCTCCGATTGCCCAATGCCCCAGTCCGATGGAAGTCAGTGAAAATGCCGGTACTTTGGGATTTGCCAACATCATGGTGTAAGTTGCGTTGCCGACATAGTATCCGTCATTGACGTCTACACGCCAGGTTCCCAGAAGAATGATGCTTTGCGGGGGTAACTGCTTGATCTCCTCGATGATGTTATAGATGTCGTTCTTACGCCCGTCCAGAGGGATGAAGTCTATCCCCTTTATTTTGCCGATTTCCTTTTTTACCAGGGCTTGGAGAGAAATACCGCCATAGCTGTTGTCTGTGATAAGGGCAAAATGTTTGGTGCTCGGATACAATTTCCGGACCAGTTCTATATTGGCTTTGATATCATAGTTGTAGACGAATCCAGCCAGGTTTCTTCTCTTGTTTTTCAGGTCTTCTACATTTACACTTTCGGGAGTCCATTCCGCTACGTTTATATTACTGTCAGGTAATAAGACGGCATTTCGGCTGACCATGCCGCAAAGTATCGGAATATCTCGGATTATGCTGTCATCTTGAGAAAGGTAGGAGGCCCATCCTTCTTGTCCGAGTATAACGATCAGGTTAGGGCTGTTTTCTCCCTGATATTTGTTCAGCAGTTTACGCATTCTTTCCTTCCAGAGGGGAGCTTCGGGCAGGCTTTTGCAGTTCATGTTCTCGATTACGACAGGCGAGTTTCCCCCCTGTTTCTTATACTCTTCCATGAATTCGGAAATATTTTGCGTCGTATTGCGTGTGTCGGGATTGTAAGAGCTGATGATCAGGATAGGGTTATTTTCATCAGCATGGACCCGGCATGTGAAGAGTAGGCATATGACAGTGAAAAAAAATAGCCATCTGTACATTACTTTGTAGTCTGATGATTTGCCCATTAAGTAAATTTTATTCTAAACTCCCAAATAGATTCCTTTTGAATCCCGTATGCAAAAATAGGAATTATTTGGTATAAGCTTACATAAATCAACACTTTTCTAAAATTCGATCATGAGTCCTATGCTGGGTAATAGGGTCCCGGTACGTCGTTCTACAGGTTTTAGTTCATATCGTTGTTGGTCGAGAGGTGCGTCCGGATTTAGGATTTTACCTGTTTTGATATACACATCCTGTTCTTTATATTTGGAATTCAGAATATTCTGAATGTCAATATAGGCCCCCAACATGAACTTTTTCAGATAGAAGGTCTTGTCTATCCGGATATCCAGTTGGGTGAAAGGTTTTAACCGTTCGCTGTTGAAGCGGCTGTAATCGTAATAGAGACTGCCGCTGGCGTCCCAAGCTTCGACCAGGCTACTTTTTTCAACATCGTAAGGGGTATAGGGCGCACCGCCCACAACTCTTAGTTTGGCTCCGATATCCCAGTTTTTAGGCAGTGCGTAGGTCCCGCTGAATGTAAAGAGATGGCGGTTGTCCCAAGCTGACGGAATGTATTTTCCGCTCCCGCGTCCATCCTTGAATTCGCTCCGGACATAGGTGTAGGAAGCGATAAAAGTCAGCCCTTTATAATTATACCACCGGCCGGTAAGTTCGAGGCCGTATGCTCTTCCGGTGGCAGTCGAGTTGACTGCTTCGTTTCCTAAAACCCCGTAGTCCGTACCTTTGGAGGCGAGTGGAATGCTATCGACTAATGACATCGGGTATTGGTCGTATTTCTTGTAAAAACCTTCTGCCGAGAATTTCAGATATGAGGAAGGGCGATACTCCAGTCCGAGTCCTGCCTGGTCGCTTCGGATATAAGTCAGGTGGTTGGCTTTATTCAGGTAATTACCTTGATTGTCTTTGAATCCTAGAACCGTGTAAGGTGGCAATTCGTAATATCTGCCGATGCTTCCGTTCAGATAGACCGCTCCAAACAAACGGTAGGAAAGGGAGAGACGGGGCGAGAGTTGATCCAGGAGGTTGTTCATCTCCGGCGAATAGTCGTTGGCATCCGCCCGTACTCCTAAAGAAGCGGTGAAACGCTCGTTGTCGCTTTCGTATATGGCTGTGGCATAAAGCCCCCATTTCAAAAGTCCTAGATCTGTGTGATAGTTGATCACTCTGGGGATCGTGGTGAACTGTTTCTGGTATGTACGATTGGTGTAGATCGCATATTCGAGGTTTCCGCCGACATTCAGCCGGAAGAAAGGAAAACGGAATATATTTTCACTGTGCAGTTTATTTTCGATTTCGTCCGAACGGTAATTGAGAGTCAGGTTCTCTTCCGAACTTTCGTCATTATCCCTGTATTTGATATTCTTATTGTTTAACTGGCTCCGGCTGACAATTAGCGAATAGATGTTTTTGCCAGAGTAATGTTTGTAAACAGCTCCTAATGTGTATGTCTTTTGCTTGACCACCGGCAGGTAGGCTAAGATATACTGGTTCTTTTCACTCATGTCTTCCATACCGGTGTTGAGTTTCATGTCGTCTATGGCTCCCAACCCCAGAATAGCCAGTTCGTTTTTCCGGTCGAATGTATGTTTCACTTTGAATTGTGCGTCTGTGAAGGTCGGCAGGAAAGGCAGTCCGATCATGTCGAACAGGAACTGAAGGTATGAACGGCGAATAGACACTTGGTAGGTCGTCTTCTTCCCAGCCGGTCCGTTGGCAGAGAATCCGATATCCGAAGCTCCTATCACTCCCCGTAGGGAGAATTTTTCTTTGTTTCCGTCTTGCAACTTGAAATCAAGAACCGAGCTAAGAGCGTTTCCACGCGCGGCAGGATAGGCTGCAGAGTAGAAATCGACTTCGCGTATGAAATCTGGGTTAATGATCCCGACAGGACCTCCGGATGCTCCCTGTGTGGAGAAGTGGTTGATGTTCGGTATTTCTACGCCATCGAGAAAGAAACGGTTTTCAGACGGTCCTCCTCCTCTGACCATCAGGTCGTTTCGGAAAGCAGCCGTAGATGCCACACCAGGAAAAGATTGCACGACCCTGGATATGTCCCGGTTTCCTCCGGCACTTTTCTCGATCTCTTTGAATCCGATCACGCGCAGTCCGAGCGGACTTTCTGCCGTCTTGCGGAAAGGAGAGGCGACAATGCTCACTTCTTGCAGGCTTTCACTACTTTCTTCCAGTTCGATCGGAAAAAACATGTCCTTGTTGGAAATTCTGAATTCAGCCGTAACTGTTGGTTTATAACCGATAAAGGAGGCTTGCAGGCGATAGCTTCCGGGAGAGACTCCGGTGATCTCGAATTGGCCGATCGAATCAGTGACAGTCCCTTCTATCGTGTTCCAGATGACCACATTGGCGAAGCTAACCGGTTCGCCGTTGGCGGCATCTTTTACAATCCCTTTTATTGAATATGTTTGTTGGGCCTGCATTATTTGTAAACCCGTAAACATCAAGAGTAAAAGAAAGATAAATTTTTTGGTCATCTTTGATTCTTGTTATGGTTACAAAGGTAAATAAAAACCGGGGTTAAAAACTTACCTTTGCAGGCATATTATAGAAATACATGCAGAACGCAACGAATCATATCAAACGGGAATTGCAACTGACGGCGGATGGGAGCCATACGCTTTTTATCCCCGAAATGGACGAACACTACCATTCTGTGAACGGCGCCGTGCAGGAGTCGCGCCATGTCTTTATTGAAGCTGGGTTACACCATCTGGAACGGAAAGAAATCGTCGTTCTGGAAATAGGTTTCGGTACTGGGCTCAATGCCTTCTTGACTTTGTTGGATGCCGAGGTGCATCAACGGAAAATACATTACTATTCGGTTGAACTTTATCCGCTTGATATGGACGTGATCGAGAGCTTGAATTACGGCGAAATGATCTGTGCCGGACGGAAAGATGTTTTCCAAGCCTTGCATCAGGCGGAATGGAATGTTGCGGTCCAGGTTACGGATTTCTTTGGACTGCATAAAATACAAGGAGACAGTAATACGTGTGCTTTGCCGGATCGGATCGACCTGGTCTATTTTGATGCGTTCGCTCCCGATAAGCAGCCGGAGATGTGGAATCAGGAAATCTTCAACCGACTGTATGCCCGCATGACCGGAGGCGGTGTTTTGACAACCTATTGTGCGAAAGGTGTCGTCAGACGTATGATGAAAGAAGCCGGATATTCTGTCGAAAGAATACCCGGCCCCCCAGGAAAACGCGAAATGCTTCGCGCTATTAAATTATAAAAGAGCTTCTATTTTAGATACGAATGTAGTTTTAGGAGCAGCACCTACCTGTTTATCTACTACCTTGCCGTCTTTGAAGAAAAGAACGGTCGGAATATTACGGATGCCAAATTGTGCAACCACGTCGTTGTTGTTGTCTACATCCATTTTGCCGATAGTAACACGGCCTTCATATTCGGTAGCCAGTTCATCGATGATCGGACCAACCATGCGGCAAGGACCACACCATTCAGCCCAGAAGTCAAGGACCATAGGCTTACCAGAGTTTACCAACTCTTCAAAATTTGCATCTGTAATTTGTAGTGCCATATCTTTAATTATGAATTATATATTCGAATTTTGTGCAAAAGTACAAATTCTTTTATACCATACAAATACTACCCGTTAATTTTAAAATCCATATTCTCGTTCGTTTGCAAGAATTCGACTAGGTTGCGTGTGACATTAAGCCGTATGTTTTGTGAGAAAAAATTCTGTATGACATTATGTTCGCCGTCAACCACCTTGAAATATAACAGGCTCTGACCCGGATTGTTTTTAATCAAGGTCGACAGTTCGTTTATGGTCGGTTCGTCCAAATCGTGGATCGGGACCGTGATACTGATCTTTTCGATCAGGCGGTCTTTCTCTTCCTGCAGCAATTGGATGGCCCCGATAGACAAGCTAAGGCGACCTGAATTGTAGCGGTCTTCCACACGCGCCTTGATCAGCAGGTACATGCCGCGCTTGCCGAATTTGCTGTAATCGACGTAATCTTTACCGAATAATGCTATTTCGCCGCTACCGGTAAAATCTTCTATCTTGATAATGCCGTAAGGATTCCCTTTTTTGGTCATCCCTTCGCGGAAGTCCGTAACGATACCGCCGAACAGCAAGTCTTTGCCTACCAGGTTTTCCTTGTCGTTTATTTCCGCCATGCCGGTATTACAAACATATGTCAGAATAATACGGTATTCATCCAACGGATGGGCGGAAAGATAGATACCGACCAGTTCTTTTTCTTTATTCAGGCGTTCGAGGTCGCTCCAACGTTCACATTTGGGAATCTCCGGTTTGGCGATGGCGATAAAAGCATCTCCTCCGAACAGGGAATTGGTAGCCGTGCTCTTGTCTGTCTGGAACTTATTGCCATAGCGAACCAGTGTTTCAAGGAATATTTCTCCTTTTCCGGTTTCGGCAAAGAACTGTTCCCGCTGGATGCCGAAATTGTCAAAAGCACCGGCTAATGCCAGCGATTCGATGTTTTTCTTGTTGCAGGCAGTCAGGTTGACACGTTCCACAAAATCAAAGATATCTTTGTACGGACCGTTTTTCCTCCGTTCTTCAATGATATTCTGCACGGCGGCTTCGCCGACACCCTTCACAGCACCCAGACCGAAGCGGATGTTCTTATTCTTGTCCACACTGAACTTCAGGATCGACTCGTTCACGTCCGGTCCGAGCACCTGAATGCCCATCGCCTTACATTCGTCCATGAATTTCGTGATATCCACAATATTCGATAAACTTCGGCTCAAGACGGCAGCCATATACTCGGACGGGTAGTTCGCTTTCAAAAAAGCTGTCTGATAGGCTACCCATGAGTAGCAGGTGGCATGGCTCTTGTTGAAGGCGTATGAGGCGAATTTTTCCCAGTCGGACCATATCTTCTGCAAAGTTTCTTCCTTGTAACCATTCGTCTTTCCACCCGCCATGAATTTGGATTTCAGGTGGTTCATCTTTTCGATCAGCTTCTTACCCATTGCCTTACGGAGGGCGTCACTCTCGCCACGGGTGAAGTTCGCTAACAGACGTGACAGAAGCATGACCTGCTCCTGGTAGACGGTGATGCCATATGTGTCTTTCAGATACCGCTCCATGACGGGAATATCGTACTTGATTTCTTCTTTTCCCTGTTTACGGGCGATAAAGGAAGGAATATAATCCATAGGTCCCGGACGATACAGGGCGTTCATCGCGATCAAGTCTTCGAATTTAGACGGTTGCAGTTCTTTCAGGTACTTCTGCATACCAGCGGATTCAAACTGGAAGGTACCTGTGGTTTTCCCGTCGCAATACAGTTTGTAAGTTGCCGGATCTTCCAGACTGATATGGTCGATATCCAGGTCATGGCCGGTCGTCAGCCGGATGTTTTCAATTGCTTCCTTGATGATGGACAGTGTTTTCAGTCCTAAGAAGTCCATCTTGATCAAACCGGTCTCTTCGATCACCGAACCTTCATATTGGGTGACGAGCATCTCTTCACCGGTATCTTTGTCCTTGGCCGTACTGACAGGTACGACATCCGATATATCGTAACGTCCGATAATGACGCCGCAGGCATGTACACCTGTGTTGCGCACGTTACCTTCCAGCATTTGGGCATATTTCAAGGTGTCGCGTGCCAGCGGGTCGTTTCCGGTAGCCGCTTCTTTCAGCTCCGGCACATAATTGATCGCATCCTTCAGCTTGAACTTCTTCATATCCGGAATCTTGTCCGGAACGAGTTTGGCGAGGCGGTTCGATTCGGCAAGCGGAAGCTTCTGTACACGTGCGACATCCTTGATGGCCGATTTGGTCGCCATCGTACCATACGTGATGATATGCGCCACACGTTCGGCCCCGTATTTTTCCGTTACCCAACGGAGTACTTCCCCGCGGCCGTCATCGTCGAAGTCGGTATCGATATCGGGGAGGGAAATACGGTCCGGATTCAGGAAACGTTCGAACAGCAAGTCATATTTGATCGGGTCGATGCGGGTGATCCCCAGACAGTAGGCAACAGCCGAACCAGCTGCCGATCCACGGCCGGGACCGACCGAAACGCCCAGTTCTTCGCGGGCGGCCCGGATGAAGTCTTGCACGATCAAGAAGTAACCGGGGAACCCCATCGTCTTCATGATGTGCAACTCGAAGTTCAGCCGCTCCTTGACTTCGTCGTTCAGATCATCTCCGTAGCAAATCTTTGCCCCGTCGTATGTGATCTTTTTCAGGTAGTCGGCTTCCAGTTTGATGCGGTATAGTTTTTCGTAACCGCCTAATTTTTTTATTTTGTCGTGTGCGGCCTCTTCACTCAGGACAACGTTTCCGTTTTCATCGCGGGTGAATTCGTCGAATAAGTCCTGTTCGGTGAATTTCTGGCGATATTCTTCTTCCGTCCCGAAATCTTCCGGGATGGCGAAGGTCGGCATGATAGGACCGTGGTCGATGGAGTAGAATTCCACCTTGTCGGCTATTTCCAGTGTGTTGCTGAGGGCTTCAGGAATATCAGAAAAGATGGTATTCATCTCTGCTGTCGTCTTCATCCATTCCTGTTTGGTGTAGCGCATACGGTTCGGGTCATCCAAATCTTTACCCGTACTAAGGCAGATTAGGCGGTCGTGAGCTTCCGCATCTTCCGCATTGACGAAATGAACGTCGTTGGTCGCGATAACCTTGATATTGTGTTTACGTGCCAGTTCCAGAATCGCCTTGTTTGCCGTAACTTGGTGGGGGTATACATCTTGTGCGGCGTTCGGGTCATGTGTCTCGTGCCGCTGTATTTCCAGATAGTAATCTTCTCCGAACAGGTTCTTGAACCAAAGGACCGATTCTTCGGCCTTGTCCATCCGTCCGTTCAGGATATGCTGCGGAATTTCCCCACCGATACAGGCAGAGCAAATGATCAGGTCTTCATGATATTTTTCCAACAACTCCTTGTCGATGCGCGGACGTCCGTAAAATCCTTCCGTCCAGGATAAGGAAACCATCTTGATCAAATTTTTGTAACCGTTCAGGTTTTTAGCCAGCACGATCAAGTGCCATCCGCTTCGGTCGTTCTGTGAAGCAAGCTTGCTATGCCGTCCGTTACGGGCACAATAGCACTCGCAACCGAAGATCGGTTTGAATATTTTTTTCTTCTCTTCTTCGATCTTTGCAGGTATTTCTTCAAGGCGGGCTTGCTCTTCGGCGGTCAGTTCCGTTTTACTTTTCAGCTCTTTCAGCTCTTTTTCATAGTCCTTGATGGCTCCTAACGGCTTGCCGTTTTTTTTGGATACCTTGTTGAAGAACTCTTTTATTCCGAACATCACACCATGGTCAGTGACGGCAATCGCCGGCATACCATCCTTTTGCGCTTTGTCAATCAAAGCGTCGATCGATGCTTGTCCGTCCAGCAGTGAATACTGGGTATGTACGTGCAGATGTATAAACGGTTCCATATGGGTTCTTAATCTTTTTTATTTCGGCCTATAAAGATACGGGTTATTTTATAAATTTATTCTATCGGCTGCAATAATCCGGTTGAAAAACTCTATCTTTGCTTTTAATAACTCAGAGATTAGCAATATGAGAAAAATTATATTTATCGCCTTTTGGGCAATGTTGATGATTATGCCGGCTGTCGGTCAAGTTACTTTCGGCGTGCGTGCGGGTGGTGCTTATTCTTCTCTGGTGCAAAAAGTTGAAGGGACATACAATGCCGGTGCCCGTTTCGGTTTCAGCTTGGCTGGACTTGCCGATATACATTTATATAAGGGCTTGTCTTTGCGTCCAGAACTGGCGTTTGTGAACCAAGGTGGTTCTTTCTACTCTAATCCGCAGGTGGAAGGGGCAAAGAATTCTTTCAATAAATGCAGTTACTATTCTATCCAGGTTCCGGTGAACTTGGCTTATACCTTTATTATAAATGATGTGCAGTTGGGCGTTTATGCCGGTCCGACTCTCGACTTCTCTCTTTTTGGAAAGATGAAAACTGAAAACCAGAACGTCGATATCCATTTCGGCCAGACCAAGGAGGCTGATCTCAAAACATTTGATCTGGGTGTCAATGTCGGCTTGCGTGTGGATTACAGTCGCTACTTCTTTTCCGTCAGCGCCCTTTGCGGCACACTGGATCGTCGCGCTATAGAACGCGAAGGCGAATCTTCCCTCTATCAGAACAACGTGACGTTGTCGTTGGGGTATATGTTCCGGTAAATATTTATTACTCCGGCATACCGAAAACGAGATGATCCTTCTTTGTCATTTAGACGGAGAAAGGATATATTTCTTGATGTAAAATATTAGATGCTTTTTATGTCCGGTCTATAGCATCTTTTTCCTGAATTTGACCTACTTGTGTAAATTCTTTCTACGAAAAGTTTTGTGTTTTGCAGAAAAACCGTACCTTTGCAAGCCGATTATTATCAA